>ERZ779626.575-NODE-575-length-21129-cov-29.486429_pt1 | contig 21129 bp, 19 predicted proteins | sample MGYA00514209_ERZ779626 | MGnify/ENA primary metagenome ERZ779626 (study PRJEB29562, sample SAMEA4376713) | mouse gut metagenome | isolation source: Cecum | study: EMG produced TPA metagenomics assembly of the A DSS colitis mouse model was used to assess the...
AAATGGTCATAGACCGCCTGTGTTTGTGAGCAATAATCAATCACGTTATATATAGCAACAAAAACACGCCGAGAAATCGTTGGAGCGATAAAAAATGTAGGGCATGGCAGTTGCTATGCCCTGTATTTTATAGTAGCAAATAAAGAGTGAGAGTGATATAATCAAAAGCAAATACTTGTGGATTTTGAGCAGAATTAATATAGAGAAATTAGACTTTTATTATACAGATAAGGAAATGGAGAATATGGATAATATTTATGAAGAAATTCGACTTATTGATAATATTTTACAAGCTGAGGATTTTATAAGATTACGCATACAAGCAGGATTTGTTGAAATACCAGTGGAGCATGCTCGAAAGGCTTTGCGAAATGGTTTAATGAATGTTTCTGCCATATATAATGGCGAACTTGTTGGAATGGGGAGACTTGTTGGAGATGGTGCTATGTATTGGTATCTTCAGGAAATAATAATTTTACCCCAATTTCAGCGAAAAGGTATTGGCACAATGATTGTGAATCACTTAGTTGATTATGCAAGAGAAAATTCTGCTACTGGAAAATTTACAACAATCGGAGGCGTTTCAGCCAAAGGAAAAGAACCATTTTATGAGAAAATGGGATTTGAGGTTATCTCAAATGGGATTAAAAAGATGATAGAGATTGAATAAACAAAAAGTGTGGGATAACTAAGTGATATTTATCACAAGATTTTCTTGTGTTTGTATAGATATTTTCATGTAAAGGAGATGATGTGATATGAAAAATAATGGTAGTTGTATTCAAACACGGAGGGTGACTATAATTTAGCTCTCCGTAGACAATAAGGAGAGATTGATGAATATAATAAATTTTGAAAAAAAGCATGTTAAGGAAGCAATGGAAATTGCCCTTGCAAATTATAATGATGAGCGGCAATATGTAAAAGAATTGCCACAAGTGTGTGATATTCCTGACTTAAACGGTTTTGCCGAAAATGGATTGGGTGTTGCTGCATTTGAAAATGAAAAGATGATAGGGTTCTTGTGCTGTTGTGAACCTTTTGACAATGCGTTTCGTGCCACCGATGTGAGAGGGATTTTTTCTCCTATGGGCGCAAATGCAGCCGTTTCTAAAAACCGCCCCCAAATTTATACAGCCATGTATCAAGTGGCAGCAGAAAAATGGATAAAGACAGGGGCAGTTTCCCATGCAATCTGCTTGTACGCCCACGATGAAGAGCTTCAACAACAGTTTTTCCGTTATGGTTTCGGTTTGCGCTGTTTAGATGCTATCCGTCCGATGGAATTGATTAATTGTGAATTTTGTGCCGGATATAATTTAGTTGAATTGTCAGAGGCAGAATATCATTTTATCTATCCGCTTCATTTAGCGTTATATCAACATTACCGAGAAAGCCCTTTCCTTATGAATCGTGAGTCCGAAACGCAAGAGGAGTTTGTGGCATCTTCAATGCAGGAAGGGGCACGTTACTTTGTGGCAAAGCAGAACGGAAAAATATGTGCGTTTGTAAAAATTTCGGTTCCCGGCGAAACGTTTGTTGCAATGGGCGACACATATCGTCATATCAGAGGTGCATATTGTCTGCCGGAACATAGGGGTAAGGGATTATATCAAAATTTACTGAACTTTATGTGTTGAAAAGAGAAGGCTATACCAAACTTGGAGTGGATTTTGAAAGTTTTAATCCAACAGCTCGCGGATTTTGGTTAAAATATTTTACTGCATACACTAATAGTGTAGTTCGGAGGATTGATGAGCGAATTATACATTTGAGGTTATAAAAGTTCCCTCACTATTTATTGCTTTAGAGGCGGTAAGAGCAAATAGTTTTTCTTTATAGATATTCCTACATGGTGCTAGCACCATGTAATAAGGGTGAATAAGGGGAAAACTATTTTGGTGCCAAAACGGTGCCAAGAAATCATGCAAATAAAAGTACGCCACACAAAAACAACGATTTTACGCTGTTTTCCGCAATAAAATGCATAGAAAATACCACAAAAAACGTTATTCAAATACCGTGAGGGTGGTAGAACTGTTGGTTCTGGTCGTGTGGCTACGATTATTGAGTAATCGAAAATTCATTGAATTTATGGGACTTTCCGAGGTTTCTCGGAAAGTCCTTTTTTCGATGTTTGGTGGGATTGATAAGTCGTGATAACAGAATGATAACAAAAGTTCGCTAATTGAGCAGTTCCTTATTTCTTTCTATATATTCTTTCCATATAGCTTCTCGGTCTTTCTGATGTGTGTTCTCATATTTTTCGGTATACTCGTCATGGAGCGCTTTTAGCTGATCCATAAGTGGCGTGTCAGCAGGCAGTTTCCCTCTGCGGATACGGGCATATAGCCTGTTATATGATTTTGTGAATTCCGTATGAATCGGATGGCTGAATAATTTTTCCTTATAGGATTTCCGGCTGGCGTACTCATTACAGGTAGTGGAAGTGTCTCTGTATATTCTTGTGCAGTATTCTTGGTTGGAAGTATACTTCACACGAAAATATCCATTACATAGTCTGCATTTTTTGATAACGAGTTCATCTTCAAGAAGTAGTCTAATGCCTATACATAAGAACTGTTTGAATGATGTAATAGGGTATTTCCCGATTGCATTATCTGTAATAAGGTTAGAGGCATGGTTTAAATACTCTATCCAATCTTTTGTATTGGAATGGGTATCTGTATGGGTATGAATGTCAGGCAGAAAAGTTTCTTTTATTTCCATAGCGGATAATGCATCCGATTGAAAATCCTGTTTACTAGCATACAGGCAATAAGAATGGTATATTTCAGCTATTGTACTGCTAGGCAGTTGTACATCTTGTTTTGACGGCGCTATGATAACCGCATCTAAATAATCTCTTGCTTGCGTACATAAAGTCTCAAGACTGCCAACTTCTTTGGATAATAGTTTGGCGGCTTGAAGTAGCTCCGTATCGGCTGGTTTTCCGGCTTGCTGATAGCAAGTGCGCATTACCATATGAAATAAAGGATACAGATAAGACAGTGCCGGGTGTTTTTCAAAGCAGGACTGTAATATTGGCATGATTTGCTCGGCAGAAGCTTCAATATCTTTTGGTGTGTGTTCGCAGCAATATACATTGAAGGTTTCTTCGTCAAAGGGGCAGTCAATGCCGAGTAACGGCAAAACAGACTTCAATTTCTGAAATGCCACAACAGCGGATTCTTTTTCCGGCATATCATAATCAAGGATTTCCATAATGTTGGTGTGAATAGCTGCTTTTTGTATTAAACAGACAGTGTTGTTTTTCAGCGTATTCTTATTAGTATAAGATGCAGAAAGCGTTTCTTCGTGTGTGTGGCGGTTAAGGCTGTACGTTGCAACACAAAAGTGAAAATCATCTTTGATGATGTTCGGCGAATATAAATTCATACTTAAAATTCCTTTCTATCAGATGAATGGCGTAAAATAGCCTCTCTGAAATGCATTTTTTTCTTATAGATACAATACTATCACAAGACAAAAAAGAAATCAATAAAATTATCTTGACAAATATCCGGTGTTGTTTTATTATAGAGAACAAGTCAAGATAAATTAGATGCCAAAAACAAGAACTTGACAATATACAGCGTCAGTGCAGGAGGAGGGAGGTAGATGAATAACAATTATATGGTAACGGCACAGGATGTAGTTGATATGCTTGGCGTTTCTAAGGGACACGCATATAAGATTATCAGACAGTTGAATAAGGAGTTGGAAGATAATGGATATATTGTAGTATCCGGCAAGATTCCAAAAGCATATTGGGACAAGAAATTTTACGGTTATCAAAGTGGAGTAACTACAGCGTAACAGATGTTTGGCATATCATTCAGGTATAGATATAGTGTGGTATACGGCTGAGGCAAAAGCAAATTTAAGGACAGTTCTACGAGTTTGATTTTAAGACAAACCGCAGACTGTCCTGGGAAGAAAGGAGATTTTATGTCAGTCTATAAGGATGAGCAAAGAGGAACATGGTATTGTATGTTCCGATACCAAGATTGGACAGGTAAACAGAAACAAAAATGCAAAAGAGGTTTCAAAACCAAGAAGGAAGCAAAGGAATATGAAGAAGAATTTCTGCACACAACAGAAGCTGACATGAATATGAAGGTTGGAGCTTTTGTAGAGGTTTATTTCAGGGATAAGCAGGGCGAATTGAAGGAACGGTCAATCAAGAACAAGAGATATATGATTGAACGGCATATTCTTCCGTACTTTGAGCAGAAAGCTATGAATGAAATTACTCCTGCAGATATTATCCAGTGGCAGAATAAAATGAGGGAAGCCGGATATTCGCAGACATACCTGCGGATGCTTCAGAATCAAATGACGGCGTTATTTACCCACGCTTCCAACATTTACAATCTAACAAATAATCCCTGCAAGAAAGTAAAGAAAATGGGGAAGTCAGATGCGGATAAAATGGATTTCTGGACTTATGAGGAGTACCAGCAGTTCATTAATACGATTGAAGTGGGAAGCAGATATTATGTTTTGTTTGAAATTTTATTCTGGACGGGGATGCGCATTGGAGAATTACTTGCGTTGTTTAAAAGTGACGTGAATTTTCAGGAGAACAAAATATCCATTTCAAAAACCTATTACCGGACAGAGGGAAAAGACGTTATTACAACGCCCAAGACGGAACAGTCGGTCAGGACAATAGACATACCGGAATTTTTAACACAGGAGATAAAGGAATATTGTAATAAACTATATGAGTTTCCTAATAGCGAAAGATTGTTTCCAATCGTAGGAGAAGCTGTGCAGCATAAGATGGTACGGCATATTCAAAAGGCTGGGGTAAAAAAGATTAGGGTACACGATTTAAGACATTCAGCATGTGCGTATCTTGCACATCAGGGAGTGGCGCCTATGGTTATTAAGGAACGCATGGGACATAAGGATATTAAGATTACCTTGAATACATATGGGCATTTATATCCTAACGAACAGAAAAAAGTTGCGGATATGCTGAACCGAAAGCGGAATGAAGCATCAAGTGAAAATGCCCCTGCCGGAAACAGGGACATTTCAGGTACAGATTGAATTGGTGGAACAATTTAATCCGTGACATAAAAAGGACAAGCCCTTCTATGAAAATCTTGTAAATTTATTATAGCAGAGGCTTGTCCTGATGAAAACAAGTTTTAGAGATAAACATGAAATCAGGAGGGCATTTATTATGCAGAAATTTAAAAGCAACACAAGAATAATTATCGGCGTGGATCATGGATATGGAAACATGAAAACCGCACACAGAGTATTTCGGACAGGCGTGGAATGTATGGAGGACGAACCGATTGTCAGTAAAAATTTCGTGAAATATAAGGACAAATTTTATGTGATTGGGGAGTCGCACTTGGTATATCAGGGGAATAAAACGGATTCCGAAGACTTTTATATTCTGACACTTGCGGCACTGGCGGAGGAATTGAAGTTTGGGGGATTGCATGAGGCAAATGTGACATTGGCGGTTGGGCTTCCGCTCGCTTGGATGAAAAGTCAGGGCGCAGACTTTAAGCGCTATCTGATGAAAGAACAGGAACTGCATTTTGAGTTCCGAAAAGAGAGATATCATGTGCATTTGTGCGGCGTAGAAATATTTCCACAGGGATTTGCGGCTGTTGTCAATTTAGGTGCGATGTTGGGAATGAATATGCTGGCGGATATTGGAAACGGAACCATGAACGTGATGCAGATTATTGACAACAAGCCGTTGGAAAAAAGTCTTGTAACGGATAAATTCGGCGTGGGTATCTGCATGAAAGAGATACAGAAAGAAGTGTCAAAGGAAAGCGGTGAGGATATTCCCGAAATGTTGATTGAACCGCTTCTGCGGAAAGGTTTGCAGGGAAGAACAGATAATATCGCTAAGAAAGTAGAGTATATTGCAAAAAAGTATACGGAAAATATCAGAAAGCATTTGACAGACTATGGATATAAGGAAGAGCTGGTACACCTGTATGTGATTGGCGGAGGCGGCTGTCTGCTTCAGAATTATTCGGATTTAGGAGAGAAGGCAGGAGTGACTTTTATTACGGATATTTGTGCCAATGCAAAAGGATATGAAATTTTGGCAGAGAAGAAATTGCGCAGATAGATTGCATTGTTTCTATATCCGATAAGATTAGATTGATTTGTGGGAAAGGAATAAATTTTATGAGAGGAACATATCGCTGTACCAATGTAAAATTCTGCATGGAAGATGAGAACCAGCGCAGGTCACGATATAATATATCGGGGAATATCTGCATGGGTTGAATCGTAGGGATGGCTCTTATGGAAAAGTGCTTGCAGATGCGCTTATTGCAGTGATAGGCAGTCAAAGTAATTCGCAAAATGCGATGAGGAAACGGTTTTCAGGTAAACAGTGTGAAGACTCAGGAGACGAGATTAAGGAGTTTGCAAATAAAGTTGCGGAGGTGGTGTTAGAAGGTATAACCGATTATTTTGCCGACAAAGCTGTTTTTCAAGGTACAAAACAAAGACTTGATGAAACGCAAGTATCCAAACCGGAGCCGGAAGAGGAGATTGCAGAAGATATGTTGGATTTTGCTTTTTCAATGGGAGAGTAGCTTGCAAAAGAATAGAGTGTAAATGGTACCGAGTTGGCACCCGATTAATGGGGTAAAGTGATTTTGGGTGCCAATTAGGAACCGTATTAGGAGCAGGATGGCAGAAGCTTTTCTGTTTACAAAAAATGAAGCGCGGGCGCAGAGATAGAAAATATGCAATAATGACCCTTGGAAAATTTGCTAAAAAGTAGAATATCAAGCACTGGATTCGGATATCCAAATAGCGATTTTGCAACGTTTACACATTTGCAAATTGGATATCCAATCCGCTTGCTGCTTGTAGGGGAAAAATCCCCTAACCCCTTATCAAATACATATAGAACGGAATGCAGAGCAAGAAAACAATGGTATCAATTTTTAGTCAATCTATGGAACGATGGAGGTTGAAAATGGAAAAACGAAATCGAAAGAATCAGCTTATTTTACGCCTGAGTGATGATGAGAAGTATATTTTAGATGCCAAATGTAAAAATGCAGAGTACAGGAACAAAAACGATTATCTCCGGCATTTGATATTGTATGGATATACTTACTTTGTAGATTACTCGGAACTGCACGACTACAATGTCAATCTAAGCAGAATCAGCAAAAGCCTGAACCAGATAGCGACAAGGATAAGTTCTACAGGTAATATTTATCGGGAAGATATGGAAGAAGTAAAGGAGCTGATGAAACAGGTATGGCGTACACACGAATCCATGCTGTCAAAGCAACCGTACAGAAAGCATTAAAATATATCTGCAATCCAGAGAAAACTGATGGACAGATTTTGATAGATTCCTTTGCCTGTGGGATAGAGACAGCGCATTATGATTTCATGGATGCATTGTCAAAATCTTCCGGTGTTGGAAATAAGCAGGCATTCCACCTGATCCAATCCTTTGCGCCGGGGGAAGTGGATTTCGATATGGCTCATCAGGTGGGAATGGAGCTTGCGGATAAGTTGTTAGAAAATAAATACAGTTACGTTATTGCAACGCATATCGACAAGGAGCATTGTCATAACCATATCATTTTCTGTGCGGTTGATAATGTGGAACATAAAAAATACAATGACTGTAAGCGTACATACAGGCAGATACGGAATTTGTCAGACGAACTATGCAGGGAACATGGATTGTCGGTCATTATTCTATCAGGACAAAAAGGAAAGACACATTATGAGTGGCAGATGGCAGAGGCGGGAACTTCGTGGAAAGCGCAGATGAAATCTGATATGGACAATGCCATTCGTGATGCGCACAGCTATGAAGATTTTATCAGCCGGATGCAGACAAAAGGATATGAGGTAAAAGGGGAAACTTTTGGAGATAATGCGCTGAAATATTTATCTTTTTCTGCTTCGGGGCAGACACGTTTTACACGTGTCAGTGAAAAGAATTTCGGTGTGGGATATACGAAAGAATCAATCAGAGAAAGGATCGAAAAACGTATAAGGGCACAGGAAAAATTCCCTGTAAAAAAGAAATTTCCCTTTCCAAAGCGACCGGATGCAAAGCGGACTTTGATTGATACAGACAAGGAGAACTTTCAAGAGAATGGTGCGTTAAAGCATTGGGCGGATATACAGAATTTAAAGATTGCTGCGGCGAGTTATGCAGAGGGTGGTTCCGTAGAGGAACTAAAACAGAAAATATTAGAGAGAAGTGCTGTGGCAAAAGAGGCACGAAGTGCGATTGTGGATTTGGAGCATGAGATGAAGGCTAAAGCGGAAATCCTAAAATACGCAAAACAGTATATGGCAAACAGGAAATACCAGAGAGGATATGAGAAAGCGAAGGATCAGGATGCTTATTTCCGAAGCCATGAAACACAGATTATTCTATTTGGTGGCGCTGAAAATATGTTGAAGAGGTACGGAGTAAAGATGGCATCTTTAGATGTGGAAAAGATGCAGGTGGAATATGATGCAATGACAGCGCAAAAGGCAAAACTGAAGAAAACATATCAGACAGCAGAAAAGGAGGCGATGGAAGCGGATAAGCAGTTGAAGAACATAAGGCAGTATTTAGGGATTGAGAAAGACAAACAGGAAGCGACAAAGCAGCACAAAAAGCAAGATATGAGTTTATAGGAAAGAGAGGAAAAGTTTATGAATTTGACTTATGAAAAATGTGGAGACTATCTGATACCGAACTTAATTCCTGATCCGGAGCCGGAGGGAGAGGTGAGAAAGTTCGGATTGATGCGGAAATCTTATGTAGAGAATCATAGGAGAGGTATTTATTCGGGGTTATTGTTATCGGGTAAATTGAAAGAGCATCTGCTGATGATACAAGAACAGGCGGAGGAAAGGTTCGATTTGCTGATAGAGCAGATGGCAAAACAGGAGGGAGTGACGGAACGGTTAAAGGTACAGGATCAGATGCTTTGAGTGCGGAGAATGAATTGCATTAGGGTAAGGGCGGAGGAAATGGTGAGGGAAGAAATTATATATTGTTTATGAGATTGCGGAGCAGAGAAATCTGTTCCTGTTTCATATTCTAATGAAAATTATTGCTTTTTCAATAAAAATACTGCATAATAAAATAGGAATGCAAAGTGGAAAAAATAGAATGAGGTAAAGGGATTGGAAGATTTAATCCAACTGGATTCATATCCAGTGCAGACAGCACTAAGATTACTTTTACAGGATAAAACGACTAAAAAGAATATTATATGGGCAACAGATTCTTACGCTTCTTTTGGTGAGACTTATACGGATCGAAGTCAGATAACAGAGAATCAGTTAAAAAAGATGAATTATGGAATGATTCAACCGCGAATATCTAAAGATATGGAGCAGCAAACGCAGCGGACAAGAAAGAGTGCAGAAGTATTTACTCCAGCCTGGATATGCAATAAAATGAATAATTTTTGTGACGAGGAATGGTTTGGTTATAAAGATGTTTTTAATCGACAGGCTGAGCATGAATGGATTCCCACAGAGGATAAAATAAAATTTCCTGATGGAAAGTGTTGGGAGGATTATATAAATTCCAGACGATTGGAGATTACATGTGGAGAAGCACCTTATTTGGTTTCAAGATACGACGCTTCTACAGGAAAGATGATTGATATTCACAAGCGAATCGGTATTCTTGATCGGAAACTTCGTGTTGTAAATGAAAATGCAGCGGATGAAACGGAATGGTTGAAATGGGTGATACGGGCATTTCAGAGTGTGTATGGGTATGAATATCAAGGGGACAATCTTTTGATTGCACGAATTAACCTACTTATGACTTTTGTAGATTATATGAATAATAAATGGCATAGACAGCCGGAAAAAACAGAACTGCGGAAGGTCGCAAATATTATCAGTTGGAATGTTTGGCAGATGGATGGACTAAAGGGAACAGTTCCTATGGGAGTTTTGAAAGAAGAATATCATCAGATGTCGTTGTTTGAGCCATTTCAAGAAGTGGAAGAAGATGAGGATGAACCAGAGGTTCGATGTAGAATATATGATTGGAGAGCGGATTGTTCCATTCCATATAATGCGTTAAAGTAAGAATTAAATGTGATGTGCTAAAAAATTTTTGGATTGCAATCAAATGAATAAAAAATGGAAACAGCTATCCTGCAAAGGTTTTATTTGTTGGACAGAACAAGTGTTTCTTGCTCATATGCAAAAAGGAGAAACATATGGAATATAGTATTGAAGTGTGTATTAAAGAAAATCAGACTACAACAGACAAAGGAAAAATTCTTGAAAATTTAACAAGAGACATTTTAAAACAACAGCAATATGAGGTATATGAGACGATTCGAGTTACTGGAATGGAAATTGATGTTTGGGCAAAACATAAAATTACAGGTCAAAAAATTCTTGCTGAATGTAAAGCACAGAATGATTCTCTGTCTGGGGAAGTTATCTCTAAATTGCTTGGGAATGTTGGGCTTAGAAATGCAAGTGCGGGATGGTTGATTAGCACAGGTCCCTTATCGAAAGATGCCAAAGGAATAGTAAGCGATTGGGAAGATGAAAATAACCAGAAAAGAAGTCAGTTAGCGTTTTATACCAAAGATAGGATTATTGATTTATTAGTTGATTCCCATGTGATTGTTTCTCCTGATACAATATCAAAAAAGATAGATGAAAAATTCTCACTAAATGATAACGCCTTATTGCTGTTAATGCCTTCAAGAAAAGTATGGGTTATTCCGGTGCAAAATCACATGGAAGGAATTTCAACAAAAGTTGTGGCATTTGATGCGGAAACAGGGAATAGAATTACAAATAAAGATGTTCTTAATGAAATAAAAGCACACAAAAATAGTTATAGCTCCATGCAGTGGCTATCGATTGATAATGCAGCAGATGATAAAGAGGAAACTCTTTTAAAGGAAGAACTTAGCAGTATAGTGACAGTAATTAGTGGCGATGATTGGATTGATTATCGTCCGGCAAGACCAGAAGATTTTGTAGGTAGAAAAACTATTCTTACAGATATAATAAAATTTTTAGATACGGTTAATAGTGGATTGTCTGATACAAGACTTTTCTCAATCAAAGCACCATCTGGAATGGGCAAGAGTTCTGTTGTATTAAAGCTGGCTGATTTATCAAAACGAAGAAACTATTCTAAAAAATATTTTGTATATGCAGTTGATGTGCGTACTGCGCTTTCTTCCAGATATGCAGAGATGGCATTAAGGACATGCTTTGATAAAGCCGATGAGGCGGGTTTTACTGATATCAGACAGCGAAAGGTAAATTCATCTAATGCAATTCAATATTTAAGAGATGCGTCTATTCAAAAAACTCTTTCATATTTGAAGGAGGAAAATAAGAGCATTGTTTTAGTGTTTGATCAATTTGAGGAATTGTTCTCAAAACGTGACTTGGATTTACTTTTTGATAATGTGAAGATGCTTTGCAATGAGGTTGATGCGCTTCAAGGAGCCTTAATATTGGGATTTGCATGGAAAACTGATTTGACATTGCCAGCAGAACATCCAGCATATTATATGTGGAATAATTTAAGTGATAGAAGAAAAGAATTTGAATTGATTCAATTTAAGCCATCAGAAATAAAGAGTGCAATCAAATTATTTGGCAGACAGTTAGGTGAACAAGTTAATCCAATTCTTGCAAATTATTTAACTAAACAATGCCAGGGATACCCGTGGCTGTTAAAAAAGTTATGTATTCATGTGTTCAGGCTTATCAAGGAGGGAAGTAGTCAAGAGGCTGTAATCGGTCAGCGATTAAATATTGTTGATTTATTTGAGCGTGACATAGATGATCTTACTCCTGATCAAGATGCATGTGTAAAAGAGATTGCAAGAAATTCTCCCGCAGATTATTTTACAATTTCTGAAATTTATGGAGATGGAGTTGTGCAATCATTGATTAATAATCGTATAGTAATTCGCAGAGCCTCGAAGTTGACTTTGTATTGGGATATTTTTAGAGATTATGTTTTGAATAAATCAGTGCCGGAGCTTTTATTAGACTATATTCCGCAGATGCAGTTTACAACTGTAGTGAGGACATTACGGTGTCTTTTGGAGCAAGGAGATATGACTTCGGCTGAACTAAGCCAAAAACTTTCGCTTACTGTGTCCACAATTGATAATATTATGATTGATTCCGTAATGTTTGGAGCTGTTCAAAAGAAAAATAATATAATTCATCTACTGTCTCGCACAGAGGATGAATTATATAAGGTATTGCAGGCTTTCTTTAAAAAACATATGGTGTATGAAAAACTGAATAGATTGGGACTAGAGAAATTTGATTATCGTACTTTTATGAATGTTTTTGATGAGACTTATGCAGAGTCTAATATAAATAGTAAAACAAAAATGACTTATTGTAGCAAACTGTATAATTGGTTTATTCGTTTAGGATTACTTTCCGAAGAACAGGGGCGTATTGTACTTACAGTTTCCCCATCTTCAAAATCAATTAGGTTATCGCTGGAAAGAGCAACACATGGACGACATCAGTCGGGTAATCAAAATTTATTTTGGGGGCAAACGAGTCCAGAGAAAATGATAGAAGTGTATCAGTTAATTAAAGGCGGCAATGAGAGTTACTCATCATTGAAATCCTGTGGTTATAGAAATGCAATTGAACTGCTAATTGCAGCAAGGGCTTTGCATAGGCAAAAAGATGTGTTATTTTTGATTCTTCCAATGGCAAAGATTATAGAAAATATTTCTACAGCGGATAATATTATATTCGCAAGGAATATTTTGGCGTCTAATCCTGATATTAAAAACATAGAGATGGGACAATTGTTGAGCGAACATTATTCAAGGGATTGGACAACCTCATCAAAAGTTCGGTATGGAAATAGTATAATGAATTGGGTAAAATATCTTGATTTAAATGAGGAAAATTCAAGTTATGTTTAATGGATTATTTGTGGCAAAATATGAGATAGGAGAAATGAGACAATGAAATTCGATTTTGTAATAGGCAATCCACCATATCAAGATGAAACCATAGGCGACAATAAAGGATTTGCGCCGCCAGTATACCATAAATTTCTCGAAAATTCTTATAAGATTGGGGATGTGGTAGAGATGATACATCCGGCAAGATTTTTATTTAATGCCGGAAGTACACCAAAGCAATGGAATGAGCAGATGTTGCAAGATCCGCATCTTAAAGTGTTGTACTTTGAACAGGACAGCAGTAAGGTGTTCAGCAATACGGACATTAAAGGCGGAGTAGTTATTACCCATCATGATAATGTAAAGGACTATGGTGCGATTGGAACATTTACTGCTTATGAGGAATTAAATGCGATATGCAAAAAAGTTAGAGATAATAATACTTTTTTTAGTTTTAGTGATATGGTGGTTACAGCTTATTCGTATCGTCTAACAGATAAAATGCATACTGACCATCCAGAGGCTATTGGGCAATTAAGTAGTGGTCATGCTTATGATATGAAATCTAATATATTTGAGAGACTACCGCAAATTTTTTATAATGAAAAACCGCAGGATGGGGCAGAGTATATACAGATTTTGGGACGTGAAAATAATGAGAGAATTTATAAGTATGTCAGGCGTGACTATATTAATACGGTCAGCAATTTGGACAAATATAAGATATTTCTCCCGAAAGCTAATGGAATTGGTGTGTTGGGCGAAGTTTTGTCAGCACCGATATTGTGTGAGCCAATGATTGGGGCAACAGAAACATTTTTGAGCATTGGCGCGTTTGAACAACAGAGTGAAGCAGAAGCAGCCTTGAAGTATATTAAAACTAAGTTTGCTCGTGTTTTATTAGGAGTTTTGAAAACAACACAGGATATCACACCGGAAAAATGGAAATGTGTTCCGTTGCAAGACTTTACCACTTCATCTGATATAAACTGGTCAGCCTCAATTCCAGATATAGACAAGCAGCTTTACAAAAAGTATAACTTATCCGATGAAGAAATCAACTTCATTGAAACCAAAGTAAAGGAGATGGCGTAATGGCAGAAATAAAAATCAAGACAGCCAAGCGAGTTGTTCCGATGATTTACGCATATACCACTCCTGAAATTGCACGACATAACGGCTGGACAAAAATAGGATATACGGAACAGGCGGTAGAAAAACGTTTGAAACAACAGGCGCATACAGTAGATGTTATTTACCATGAGGAATGGAAAGGAAATGCAGTCTATGATGACGGTTCCGGCGAAACTTTCAGCGATAAAGATTTCCATGTATATTTAAGGAAGTTAGGCGTTGAAAATAATCGGGCAAATGAGTGGTTTCACATAGACGGTACGGAATCTCAGAAGCGGTTTTTTGAGTTTCGTGCTAATCGCGGTATTGTAAAAGCGGAAGATACTATTATTCCTTATATTTTGCGTAATGAACAGGCAGCAGCGGTGGAACAGACGGAAAAGTATTTTCAATCCGGTATGGGAAATGAATATCTTTGGAATGCAAAACCGAGATTTGGCAAGACATTGTCTGTCTATGAATTGTGTAAGAAAATGGAGGCGCAGAATGTCTTGATTGTTACCAACCGCCCTGCAATCGCCAATTCATGGTATTCAGATTATGCGAAGTTTTTGGGAATGGAGTCAGGCTATCAGTTTGTCAGTAATACAGACTCACTAAAAGGGAAAAAGTTAGTAGTTTCGCGTGAAGACTATGTAAAGGCGAACTCAATTTCGGATAATCCATATAACTGTATTGAATTTGTCAGCTTGCAGGACTTAAAAGGCTCTCTGTATTTTGGCGGCGATTATGATAAATTAAAAGAAGTCGCAGATATGAACTGGGATTTGCTGGTTATAGATGAAGCGCACGAGGGCGTAGATACCTATAAAACGGATGTAGCATTTGAACACATCAGCAGAAAATATACTCTTCATTTATCCGGCACGCCTTTTAAAGCGCTCGCGAATGATAAATTTCCGGATAATGCGATTTATAACTGGACATATGCAGATGAACAGTCAGCAAAACGTGATTGGAATCCGCCTGAAGGTAACGAGAATCCCTATGCAACACTTCCGCAGCTCAACATGCTTACTTATCAGATGTCAGAGATTATCAAGGATGAGTTAGAACAGGGTATTGAAATTCAGGGAGAAACGGAAGAATATGCTTTTGACTTAAATCTTTTCTTTGAGACGAAAAACGGGCAGTTCATACATGAGAGTTCTGTAGATAAATTTCTGGATGCCATGACAACACAGCCTAAATTTCCTTTTTCAACAAAGGATTTGCGAAATGAGTTAAGGCATACATTTTGGCTTTTGAACCGTGTGGACAGCGCAAAAGCATTAGCAAAGAAACTTGAAAATCATCCGATATTTGGAGAATATAAAATTATTCTTGCAGCAGGAGATGGGATAATGGATGGTTCGGAATTAATTTCAGAGGAAGAAAGCAAGAAATCCTTTGATAAAGTAGTTGCTGCTGTTAAAAGCTATGAAAAAACAATCACATTATCTGTTGGTCAGTTGACGACAGGCGTTACAATTCCCGAATGGACAGCAGTAATTATGCTGAGCAACATGAAAAGCCCATCGTTACATATGCAGGCGGCGTTCAGAGCGCAAAATCCATGTCTTTTTGCGAGTGGCGGCGAATTTTACCGTAAGAAAAACGCCTATGTATTCGACTTTGATCCGGCACGCACCCTTATGATCTTTGAAGAGTTTGCAAATGATTTATCCGCTAAAACTTCGGATGGGCGTGGAGATGCGGGAACACGGAAAGAAAATGTAAAGGAACTGCTGAATTTCTTTCCGGTAATTGGCGAAGATGAAAACGGGGAAATGGTGGAACTGGATGTGGAAAAAGTATTGTCCATACCCCGAAAAATCCGCTCTCAGGAAGTAGTGAGAAGAGGATTTATGAGCGATTTTCTGTTTCAGAATATTTCCCATGTATTCCATGCACCGCAGGAAGTGATTGACATTATTACATCTTTTACGCCGGTTCAAGAGCCAAGCAAAAAGGCGGACATTACACCTGCTACGCATTCGGAACTTTCTTTAGATGATAACGGAGAAGTATCTTTAGAAGAAGGGTATATTATTGGTAGGTCGGCGGAGCTATTTGGTGAGAAGATATATGGGAATGTGACAAACAAACTAAGTGATGCTATAACAGAGATGAATGTTTTGCGGGAAGAGGCGGGCTATTCTGCCCAAAATTTGAAACAGGCATTACATACGGAGGCTGTTAAAGCTATTATTGATACGGCAAAAGAGGAGTATGCTTCAGATATGAAGGTATCTACCCGAAATCAGATAGAGCGTAAATTGAAAGATGAAACGGATTCGCTTGTTAATAAGGCGTTTGGCAATTATAAGATTGAAGCGAATACCTTAGAAAAGGAGAGGCAAGATGCTTTAGACAATTGCATAACCACCAACAGAAGCGAGGAAGAAGTCAATCAAGAGTTTGACAGGCGTCAGGAAGAAGCTGCTTCAAGATTGCAGGAGACTTTAAATTCATCAATCAGCGATTTTGTAAAGTCTGCCAGTGAGGAAGTGGTAAGAACCGTAGAGACCAGCAAAAAGGAACGTGAGAAAAAGGGAATAGAGGATTCTGTAAAAGACCATTTGAGAGGATTTTCAAGAACGATACCATCATTTCTCATGGCGTATGGAACAGAAGAAACGACTCTTGAAAATTTCGACACGATTATTCCGGATGAAGTATTTAAGGAAGTAACAAGCATTTCACTTGCACAATTTCGATTTTTAAGAGACGGAGGTGTTTATACCAACGAGCAGACAGGCGAGGAGGAAATGTTTGAGGGCAAGATGTTTGATGCGGTTGTGTTTAACGATTCTGTCAGAGAGTTCCTGAATTTAAAAAGAAAACTGGCAGATTATTTTGATGAGGACAGCACAGAGGATATTTTTGACTATATTCCGCCGCAGAAAACAAACCAGATTTTTACGCCGAAGTGGGTAGTGAAAAAGATGGTTGATATGCTGGAACAGGAAAATCCGGACTGCTTTGATATGCCGGATAAGACATTTGTTGATTTGTATATGAAGTCCGGTTTATACATGACAGAAATTATAAAGCGGCTGTATCAGAGCAATGTTTTGAAAGAACAGTTTCCGGAGAAAGAGGAACGGTTACAGCATATTTTTGAGAAACAGATATACGGTCTGGCACCTACGGAAATTATCTATAAGATTGCAACGAATTATATTCTTGGATTTGATGAGAGTATTGCAATTACGGAACATAATTTTCGGCAAGTGGATGCTTTGGAGTATGCTAAAAATGGAACTTTGGAAGAAATGTTGGATGAGATTTATAAGGAGTGAGCCATGCCAAGAGCAAAAAAAGAATCAGTGCCGATATCGGCGAGAATAGAGAAAGCGACCTTTGAACGGCTTGAAAAGTTCTGCGAGGATTCAGGACTTGGAAAGACGGTGACGTTGGAGAGGGCGCTGAATATGTATATGGATGAGTATTATGGGAAGCAGGAGCAGCAAATATAAGAAACTAATGTTGTGGCGTAAAATTATAGTATAACATAAGAGAGTAGAAATTGAACTAAAATAAAAGAGAATTGTATTTGTATTAACCTTCAGCGGAGGTAGAGATTATATAAGATTTTGCCTAAAATAGTCGAAGTGTAATTATTAAGTTGCCAATAACATATACTGTCATTAATATCTAAAAATCGAAAGGAAATAATGGCAGATGTATTGGGTAACAGATATAGATATCACATGGGAAAGCAAAAACTGGAAAATTGGAGAAATAATTTTAGAAAAAAGTAATATGAATATTCAATTTCTCCATAGTATTTTAGTTGCAAAAGATATAATGATTCCAAAAACAAGAGTTGTGATATATGATACTATTTGCGATAGGACAAGCTATTTACAAGAGAGGTATAAAATGATGAAAGAGATAGAAAAGGATGTAATAGAAAATATTGTAGCGGAAGAAAATGATGATTATTCGGATGATTCTTTGTTTAATATTTCTTCTTGGGGAGCAGATTTATCTTTTAGAGAGATAATTTCGATGTATGAGGAAGACGAGTTGTTGAAACCAGAATTGCAAAGAAAATATGTATGGGATAAGGTGGAGGCAAGTAGATTTATTGAATCTATATTGATGGGACTTCCGGTTCCTAGTGTTTTTTTTGCACAGTCGGGTAGCCAAAAGCTAATTGTTGATGGATATCAGCGAATTATGACGGTTTATGATTATGTTCGCGGAATTTTTACTACGGACAATAAAATATTTAGACTGTCAAATTCTGAGAAGATAAATGAGAGATGGAGAAATAAGGCTTTTTCGGAACTGACAACAGACGAACAGAGAAAAATTCGGAGCACTACGATACATGCAATTATATTTGAACAAAAAAAACCTGAAAATGATGATACAAGTTTGTATCAAATATTTGAAAGAATTAATACAAGCGGGCGTACTTTAACACCGCAGGAAATTCGCAACTGTGTATATCAAGGGACATTTAATAAAATGCTTTTTGAACTGAATAAGAACGAACATTGGAGAAAGTTATTTGGCTTAGCGACAGAAGATACCAGAATGCGTGATATAGAATGTATATTACGATTTTTTGTGATGAAATCAGATGTTGTACAAAAGAAATCATCAGGACAGATTTCTCTTAAAAAAGTTCTGAATGAATATATGGGAAGCTATGCTGATTCAGAAACGAAAATAATTGAGAAATTTAGTAAGGATTTTGTTTCAACAATGAAAGCTATATACGATAATATAGGTATTAATGCATTTAGAAATTATTCGAGTGAAAAATTTACTAAGAAATTCCATCCGGCAATATTTGATGCAGTGGCAGTTGCTGTATCAGAAACACTGGATAGCGGGGAAAGTTTAAAAAAAGTAAGTGAAAAACAGCATATTGCTTTGCTGCAGAATGCTGGATTTAAAGAAGCCGTTAGTATGAGAACAACAAATATTGACAATATTAAAAAACGTATTAAATTGGCACATGATTTTTTGATTGAGGGTGCGTCGAATGAAGCCTGAACTACAAAATTTGATACAGGAATGTACGACAGAACTCAACGATATTTCATCAAGAATAAGTAAACTGCCTCCACTGGATAAAGCAAGACTATATTTAACAAATTATGCGTTAATAAAATCCTGTGGAACAGTAGAGTTTGTTTATAGATCAATAGTGGCAGATTTTTTTGACAAGTCTTCATTGAGTCAGATTCATACATATATTGATAAAACAGTAAGAAGCGGTTCTATGAGTGCCACATATGATAATATGAGTAAGCTTTTAGGGAAATTTGATGATAATTGGAAGAAAACTTTTGTTAATTTAGTGAAGCAGCGCACTGATAAACAAAAAATCATTGATTCATCAAATTCTTTGGTTAATAATCGCCATTTATTTGCACATGGAAAAGCACCAACAGCGTCATTTAGTGATATTTTGCAATATTATCAAGATACATTGGAGCTAATAAATATGTTGGATGCGGTTGTGAAATAATTGGTAAGATGAGAGAAATAAAGTGGACAAGTAGATGTATATAATGAGCGGGCATATTAAAATAATTATGGATTGGGGAAAAGCGGTAATCAAAGAAGTTTTATGAAATAGAAGTAATAAATGCGGCGTGGGGAATACATATATTATAAGAGCGGATTGGCAGATAGCTTTAAAGGGAAAAATATGGGATTTATGGAGTCATACAAATATCTCGACAACCTGTGTAAGGACATTAACGACATTGGTATCACTGGATATATTAAGGACATAGAACAAGAACCAAATGGAGATTTTTATGTTGATGGATGGGAAAAGATTATTTGCAGCTTAAGCATTATCGGTATATACGGAATCAGATTGCCCACGAAAACTATGCTCACGAAAGTGATATGTGTTCGTTCAAGGATACGGCATGGCTGGATGAGTTTTATCAGCATATTATTGGGCAAACAGATCCGCTTGCATTGTGTTATAAAAAGACCAGATTTCATTCCTCGCAGAAATTTACTGAAACAAAGAAGAATTCAACAGTTCAATATGCTCCATCCCCTTCAAAATTGAGTCAACAGGGAAATCAACTCAGACTTTGGAGTATACTGTTGCTAATTGTAATCATTTTTGCCGTATTGATATTTTTTTGCTTTAATGGTTATAACTATCGAGAAAGAGAGCAAAGCTAATAAACAATTATACCATGAAAAATCTGAGAAAATTTATAGGAAGTGGGGAAACATATGATACAGCCAGATAAAGTGAGAGCAGAAGCTAAGAAAAAGGAGAACGAAAATTTTAAGTTTCGCACTTTCTTAAAATGCCATGCAGATGAGAAAGAGTTAGACTGGCAATTCCTACACTTACATAAAGAACTCTTTGCAGACTATGACTGCAGCAAATGCAGAAACTGTTGCAAGATGTATAAAGGAAGTATTCCAGTGGAAGATATTGACAGGGATGCACAACATTTAGAAATAACGCCCGAACAGTTTATTGATACTTACTTGGAAAAAGAAGAGTATGACATGAACTATCAGACCAAGCATAAACCATGTGATTTTTTGCAGGAAGACGGTAACTGTAAATTGGGCGATTGTAAACCTGATAGCTGCAAAAAATATCCATATACCGACCAGCCTGAAAGATTGTCAAGTTTGCTGAGTATATTAGATACGATAGAAATATGTCCGGTAGCTTTTGAAATATTTGAGAGATTAAAGCAGGAGTATAGATTTAGAACACGCAGATAAATCATTTAATGAATGTCAGAAAATAGTGTGTGGTAAATATATAATGGAGATGGGCAGGATGAATTTAAAAGATATTATTGGTGAGGCAACAGATTATGATAAAAAACTTGCGTTAGAAGTGAAAAGACCAAAAAGTTGGTGCAAAAGTGTCAGCGCTTTTGCAAATGGCATTGGTGGAACTTTGATTTTTGGCGTCTCAAATGATAATGAAGTAAGAGGACTTTTGGATGCAGAGATTATCAGTGAGCAGATAAAGACACGCCTTGACCCGATTCCGGAATTTCATCTTAGTTTTTTTAGAACCCTAAAAGTTGTAAAATATATACTCAAAACATCAACTGATAGTCACCCCAAGTTT
>ERZ779626.576-NODE-576-length-21003-cov-5.832204_pt1 | contig 21003 bp, 18 predicted proteins | sample MGYA00514209_ERZ779626 | MGnify/ENA primary metagenome ERZ779626 (study PRJEB29562, sample SAMEA4376713) | mouse gut metagenome | isolation source: Cecum | study: EMG produced TPA metagenomics assembly of the A DSS colitis mouse model was used to assess the...
GTTGGCGGGCACCTCGTAAAAGAAGGTGCTGGCGCCGCCGCCGATATAGAAAATCTTGTAGTTCTCAGGAATGTCGAGCATCTCGCGGAAAAGCGCGTCGGCTTCGGCCATCACGTCGTCGAAATCCTTGGTGCGGTGCGAAATCGAAAGCAGCGAAAGGCCCGACCCGTTGAAATCGATAATCGCTTTGGCCGCATTTTCAAGTACTTCGTCTGCAAGGATCGACGGTCCCGCGTTGAAATTGTGCTTTTTCATAATATTCTGATGTGAATTTAGGGTTTCGGAACTCCATTCTGTTAGTTTGCTAACACAAATATAAATAAAATATTCCTGAGAATACAACACTTGTGCAAAACTTGTTCAAAGAAATTTCACCCGGCGTCCCGAACACCCGGCATTTTTGAATTGTTTTTATTACTTTTGCCGAAACTTAACATCCGCCGCAATGGTAAAATCGATGACGGGCTTCGGCAAAGGCGAAGCCGCTCTGCAAAATAAAAAGATCACGGTAGAAATCCGCTCGCTCAACTCCAAACAGCTCGACCTCGGACTGCGGCTGCCGGCCGTATACCGCCAGTCGGAATACGAAATACGCAACATCATCGCCCGCACGATCCAGCGCGGCAAGGTCGATGTCTTCGTGACCGTCGAGTCGCAGGCCGTGGAGACGCCGGCGCGTATAAATAAAGAGGTGTTCCGCGAATACCTGCACCAGATGACCGACACGCTGGCCTTCGCGGGCATCGACGCCGACTACGACGCCATCGTGCCCGTCATCATGCGTCTGCCCGAAGTGGTATCGACCGAGACGGAGAGCATATCCGACGAGGAGCATGCGGCGCTGATCGCCGCGACGGAAGCCGCCGCCGCCCGGCTCGACGCATTCCGCATGCAGGAAGGCGCCATCCTGATCGCCGACCTGCTCGGCCGCGTGGACAGGATCGAAAGCTACAAGGAAGAGGTCGTGCCTTTCGAAAAGGCCCGCACGGAGACCATCAAGGCCCGGATTCTGGACAACCTCGAAAAGCTGCAGGCCGACGTGGACCGCAACAGGCTGGAGCAGGAGATGATCTTCTACCTCGAAAAGCTCGACATCACCGAAGAGAAGGTCCGCCTTGCGAACCACTGCAGATACTTCCGCGAAGTGGCCGCGGGCGAAGAGGGCGCAGGCCGCAAACTGGGCTTCATCGCGCAGGAAATGGGCCGCGAGATCAACACCATGGGGTCGAAGGCCAACGAATCGAACATCCAGATTCTGGTAGTCAAGATGAAGGATGAGCTGGAAAAGATCAAGGAACAGGTACTGAACATATTATAATGGGCAAGGTCGTAATATTCTCCGCTCCGAGCGGTTCGGGAAAAACCACCATCGTACGCGAATTGCTGAAGCGTTTTCCGCAGTTCGAATTTTCGGTTTCGGCGACCAGCCGCGCACCCCGCGGATGCGAACGGCACGGCTGCGACTACCACTTCATGACGCACGAAGAGTTCATGCAGGCCGTGGCCGAAAACCGGTTCGTGGAGTGGGAAGAGGTCTACAAAGGCACCTGCTACGGCACGCTGCGCTCGGAAGTTGAGCGCATCTGGGCCAAAGGCAACATCATCGTCTTCGACGTGGACGTGATCGGCGGCATCAACCTCAAGCGTATCTTCGGCGGCGACGCATGCTCGATATTCGTCATGCCGCCTTCGGTCGAGGAGCTGCGCCGCAGGCTCGAAGGCCGCGGCACGGATGCCCCGGAGGTGATCGACCGCCGCGTGGCGAAGGCCGAATTCGAGCTGACGAAAGCCCCCGAATTCGATCACATCGTCGTGAACGACTCGCTCGACGAAGCCATCGCCGAGACCACCCGCATCATCGAAGAATTCATAACCGGCCGGTCATGAAGCGCGTAATGCTCTATTTCGGGTCGTTCAACCCCGTACACAAAGGCCATATCGCCTTGGCCGAATATGTCGTGGAGCAGGGATTGTGCGACGAAGCGGTGCTCGTCGTCTCGCCCCAAAGCCCCTACAAGCGGGCCGCCGAACTGGCGCCCGAAATGGACCGCTTCGAGATGGCGGAAAGGGCCTGCGCCGCATCGCGCCTGCCGGAGCGGATCAAACCTTCGGTGGTGGAGTTTCTGCTGCCCAAACCCTCGTACACGATCGACACGCTGCGCTATCTGACCGAGAACCACGGCGCGGAGATGGAGTTTTCGATCCTGATGGGCGCCGACCAGCTCGAACGGCTCGACGGTTGGAAGGAGTACGAAAAAATACTCGAATACCCGATATACGTCTATCCCCGCCGCGGCGAGCAGGTCGGGCGTTTCGCCGGACGCGTCACCGTGCTGGAGGATGCTCCGCTGCAGGATTTCTCCTCGACGGAGGTGCGCGGACGGATCGAGCGGGGCGAGGACGTCTCGCGGATGCTCGACGCGGGAGTCACGGAGTACATCCGCCGCAAAGGGCTTTGGAGCCCGGCGGCGCGCAAGGCCGCGCTGACGGCGCAGATCGCCGCGGAACCCGAAAATACGGAACTGTACGCCGAGCGCGGCAAACTCCATTACCGGCTCAACGAGTGGGGCGCGGCGCTCAACGACTTCAACCGCGTACTGCAGCTGGACGCCAGCCACGCCGAAGCGCGGCAGTATGTGCAGATGGTGCAGGAAATACTGGAATTCAGATACAAAGACATATACAACCCCTGACAATGACACGTTTGAAGATTGCCCTCATGGCGGGCGGCGATTCGCCCGAACGGGAAATCGCGCTTCAGAGCGCCGCGCAGATCGAATCGGCGCTGGACCACGAAAAATACGACATTACGGTCATAGACCTCCACCACCGCGACTGGCACTACACGGCCCCCGACGGCCGCCAATGGCAGGTGGACAAGAACGACTTCTCGCTGACGGTGGAGGGCGAACGCAAGGTTTTCGACTATGCGCTGATCATCATCCACGGCACGCCCGGCGAGGACGGCAGGCTGCAGGGTTATCTGGACATGATGGGCGTTCCCTATTCGTCGTGTTCGATGACCTCTTCGGTCATCACGTTCGACAAAGTCACGACCAAGCGCACCGTGGCGGGCCGCGGCATCAACCTCGCCCGTGAAATTTTCCTCTGCAAGGGCGAGACCGCGGACCCGGACGAAGTAATCGCCGAATTCGGGCTTCCGCTTTTCATCAAGCCAAACGCCAGCGGCAGTTCGTTCGGCGTGACGAAGGTCCACACGCGCGACGAGGTGCTGCCCGCCGTCGAAGCGGCTTTCGCCCAGAGCGACGAAGTGCTGATCGAAGAGTGCATCGAAGGCCGCGAAATGGGCTGCGGCATGATGGTGGCGGGGGGCCGGGAGTATCTGTTCCCGATCACGGAGATCGTCTCCAAGAAGGACTTCTTCGACTATCAGGCCAAATACACCGAAGGGTATTCGGACGAGATAACCCCGGCGCAGATCGCACCCGAAATCGCGGAGGAGCTGCACCGCATGACACGCATCGCCTACAAGGCGTGCCGCTGTTCGGGCGTGGTGCGCGTCGATTTCATCGTCACGCCCGAAGGCAAACCCTATATGATAGAGATCAACTCCATTCCCGGCATGAGTGCGGGAAGCATCGTGCCCAAGCAGGCGAAGGCCATGGGCATGACGCTGGGGGAGATGTTCGACCTCGTTATCGCCGACACCTGCCGCAAATGATCGAGATAGACGACAAAATCGTAAGCGCCGACCTGCTGCGCGAGTGCTTCGCATGCGACATCGCGGCCTGCAAGGGCATCTGCTGCGTCGAAGGCAACGCCGGAGCGCCGCTCGAAGCGGAAGAGGTCGATATTCTCGAACGCGAATACGAAGCCTACAGGCCCTATATGACACCCGAAGGCATCGAAGCCGTCGAGCGGCAGGGCTTCATGGTCGTGGACGAGGACGGGGACCTGACCACGCCGCTGGTCGACGGCGCCGAGTGCGCCTATACCTACCGGGAGAACGGCATCACGCTCTGCGCCGTGGAAAAGGCGTGGCTGGAGGGGAAGACGGCGTTCCGCAAACCGATCTCATGCCATTTATATCCGATCCGGCTCATGCGGTTTTCGAACGGCACGGTAGGGTTGAACTACCACCGCTGGTCGGTGTGCGCCCCGGCGCGCGAGTGCGGACGGAAACTGGGAATCCCGGTCTACAAGGCGCTCAGGGAGCCGATCGTGCGACGCTTCGGCGAGGAATTTTACAAGGCGCTGGAAGCCGCCGAGGAACTTATCAGACAACAATAGACTGCGTATGAAAAAATACTGCCTTACATGTATGGCCGCCGTAGCGGCGCTCACGGCCGCGGCCGCCGAACCGCAGGCTGCGGAGAAAACCGATTCGCTGCACGTCGCGGCCCTGTCGCCCGAAGAGGCCGCAGCGGTGGATTCCATCGCCGCGCTGCGCCTGCGGCTGGCGCCCAAGCAGATCGAGTCGATTTTCGACACCAACGACGTCGTAGTCCTCGACACGCTCGACTCAGGCAACGACGCGGTGCAGGTGGTGCTCTACAGCAACAACACATGGAAATACGTCCGCAACCGCGAAGTGGCCAAGGACAGCACCATCTTCGAGAAATACTGGGATACGAAGACGCTCTTCCCCTACAAGGAGGTAGACATGTCGTCGATGCCCCAGTCGGTGGTCATCGACCTGATCGACTCGCTGACCGGCTACCACTGCCCGTATCAGGGTTCGGTGCATCCGCGCGGCAAGTACGGTCCGCGCCGTCGCCGCCAGCATCAGGGCGTCGATCTGCCGCTCAAGACGGGCGATCCGGTTTACGCCACGTTCTGCGGCCGGGTGCGAATCTCGGAATACAACAAGGGCGGGTACGGCAATCTGGTCATCATCCGCCACGACAACGGGCTGGAGACCTATTACGGCCATCTTTCGGAGCGCATGGTCGAGCCGAACCAGTGGGTCGAAGCGGGACAGATCATCGGTCTGGGCGGCTCGACGGGACGCTCGACGGGTCCGCATCTGCATTTCGAGACGCGCTATTACGGCCAGTCGTTCGACCCCGAACGGCTGATCGACTTCAAGAACGGCATCCTGAGCCGCGAAACGTTCCTGCTGAAGAAATCGTTCTTCAGCATCTATTCGAACGCGGGGCAGGACTTCGACGACGAGATCGCCAACGAGGAGCAGGACAAGAAGGAGGCCGCCGAAAAGGCCGCCATGAAGTATCACCGCATCAAGTCGGGCGATACGCTGGGCGCAATAGCCCGCAGATACGGCACGACGGTAAACAACATCTGCCGCATGAACAATATCAAATCGACCACGGTGCTGCGCATCGGCCGCTCGCTGCGGGTGAGGTAGGGCGGCGTACCGCATACGGGGACCCAAGCCCCGGACACGAAATAAGCCGGAGTCTTGGACTCCGGCTTATTTCGTCAAAAGACCGCGCCCCAAGGAGCCGTCTCCCGAACCGCAGGGGTGTCTACCTGTACTTCGCAGGCTTCGAAGACAGCTCCCGCACGAAGAATCGCAGCACGGCATCCTGCTGTCCGGGCGTCAGGGTGAGCACCGTATGCTTTCCGCGCGGCGTCGGCGTGAAATAGGTGTATCCCTGATCGTCCACGCAGATGATTCCCGGTTCGGACACCCCGAACATTTCGGGACGCAGGACATACAGCACCGACATCATGTCCCATGTAGGACGGTCGTAAGGCATCTTGCGGTAGGCTTTGTAGCCCTCGACCATCGGGTGCTTTCCGGCCCACGCAAAATCGGTTTCGATGCTGGCTCCGGGATAATTCACCGTCTTGCCCAGTTCGAGCGACACGACCGCGACGGGTACGGGACAGAGCGCGAAAAGCCGCTTGGCGTTGGAGATGTCGTTCACGATATTGTATTCGGCACGGGGCTTGTCGCCGAAGCTTCCGCCCATCACCGAACAGAACTTCACCTTGCGCTTCACCAGTTCGATGCCGTCCAGCGGCGAATACCGATCGCCCCGGCTCTCCAGCAGGCGGCCGAGATTGGTCGAGAAACCGACGGAGACGACCACGACCGAGCTGTCGGGACTCTCGGCCAGCAGGCGGCGGTAAAGGGTTACGGGATCGCCGTAGTCCCGGTCCCTGCGGCTGCGGGGGAAAAGTCCCGACTCGCAGACGGCGCGCGCGTAGTCGTCGCGTTTGAGCACCACGCCGTCACGGACCCTTCCGACCGGAATTTCGGGATAGCCGTACCACGTATTCATCATATCTATATAGCGGGGCGAGAATTCGGTATCCTTGCTGCTGAGGATGCCGAGCAGGATGATTTCACCCCGGTCCACCGCCTTGTAAAGCATATCGAGCGCCAGCGGATCATCCACGTCGTTGCCCATGTCGGTATCGAAAATCACCCGCAGGGGTGCGGCGGGCGTCTGCTGCGCCCGGATCGCCGGCGTACAGAGGGCGGCAAGCGCCGCCAGAATCAAAAGTTTCTTCATCGTTTCAGGTTATTCAGTTGCCTCCGGAGAGAATGATACATGCCAGACCGAGAATAAAGAAGAGGAACATGACCGCCAGCAGCCAGCCCACCGAGCGGCCCGCGCCCCGGAACTCCTTCCAGACGAAGACGCCCCAGACCGCGGCGACCATCGGCGCGCCCTGTCCCAGCGCATAGGAAATGGCGGCCCCGGCCTTACCTGCGGCGATATAGCTGAACGCCGTACCCAGACACCAGACCGCGCCGCCCAGCATCCCGACCAAATGGGTCCGGGCCGAGCCTTTGAAATAGGCGTCGTAACCGACCGGCGTACCGACGAAGGGCCGTTTCATGACGAGCGTGTTAAAAACGAAGTTGCTCAGCAGAACGCCCACCGAGAAGATGAAGATCGCCGAATAGGGCGTCAGCATGCCGGGGGTGGGGGATTCGAAGTTGTCGAGGTCCATCGCCGCGGCCACGAAGCGGTAGAAAAACGACATCAAGACGCCGGCCAGCACCGCCAGCAGAATGCCTTTGCGGTTTTGCGCCGAGGAACCCGGCTCCTTCCGGACCCGTCCCGAAGCGATTCCGTTGCAGACGATGGCGATGACGATCAGCGCCACGCCGAGGAACAGAATGACGGGGTCGCCCTTCGGCGCTCCCAAGTAATTGATGACCACGCCCAGCACCAACGCCAGACCCACGCCCAGCGGAAAGGCGACGGCCAGTCCGGCCAGCGACACGGAGGCGGAAAGCAGGATGTTCGAGGCGTTGAAGATGACGCCGCCGAGCAGTACGCTGCCGAGGGCTTTGGGCGCAGCCTGCGCGAGATCTTCGAGGAAGGGGCGCCCTTCGCTGCCGATGCTGCCCAGCGTAAAGCAGAGGATCAGCGAAAAAAGGAGCATGCCGACGACATAGTCCCAGTAGAAGAGTTCATAACGCCATGTCCTGCCTGCCAGTTTCTGGGTGTTGCCCCACGAGCCCCAGCACAACATCGTGACAATGCAGAGTATCACGGCGGTCGCATAATCGTTTACTACAAACATATTCGAAGTTTTAAAGGGTTGTCATTCGGTCGGCGGATCGGCCGTTATTCGCAAAACGGGCGTCGTCCACTTCGCGGCGCGTCGGAATCGAGCTTTGCGCCCCGATGCGGGTCACCGAGAGGGCGGCGGCGTGGGTGGCGAAGCGCGCGGCGTCCAAGAGCGGCAAGCCTTCCGCCAGCGCCACGGTCAGCGCCCCGTTGAAAACGTCGCCCGCCGCGGTCGTATCGACCGCCGAAACACGGCATGCGGGCACCACGGCGCAGGTATCGGCATTTTTCACGAGCGCGCCGCGCGAACCGCAGGTGACGATCACGTTCTTCACCCCCTTGTTCAACAGCGTCTCCGCTGCGGCTGCCGCATCCGTCTCGTTCAGTACGGGACGTCCCGTAAGCAGGGCGCACTCCGACTCGTTGGGCGTAAGGAGGTAGACGTATTTCAGGTACTTTTCGTCGATCTGCGCCGCAGGCGCCGGATTGAGAATCACCCTCACGCCCAATTCGGCGGCGGTCTGTATCGCGTATTCCACGGTTTCGAGCGGTATTTCGAGCTGGATCAGCAGATAGCCGGCCTTCGCCAGTTCGGGCCGGACGTCGTCGATATCCTTTCTGGAAAGCCGCGCATTCGCACCGGGAGCCACGACGATGCAGTTTTCGGCCGAATTATCGACCGTGATGAGCGCCACACCCGTAGGGGCCTGCGAATCGCGGACGACATGCGAAGTATCCATCTTTTCCGCGGTGTAGCGGGCCATCAGCTCATCTCCGAAAAGGTCGGTCCCGATACGCGCCACGAAAAGGGCGTCGCCGCCCAGCCGCGCGACGGCGACGGCCTGATTGGCGCCTTTGCCGCCGGAAACGATCCGGAATTCGCCGCCGAGAACGGTCTCGCCGGGCGACGGAATCCGGTCGGCCCGAACGATCAGGTCGGTATTGGCGCTGCCGACAATCACAATTTTTTCCATAGGTTATAATTTCAGATTATCAATGTCAAGTGTTGCGCAATCGTTTGTGCAATCGCATATGCAAGTATAAAGACAATAAAAGAAAATTGCAAGCTTTTTTATGGTATTTTTTCATATGCCTATCATTATTTTCTTGCCGCATCCGAAAAAATGGCTACTTTTGTTCGGAACAAAAACCGGGCAACAATACGCACCGGCCTATTCGGGCAGGCGGGACAGCCGGACGGAGAGCCGGTTGAAGAGCAGGTCGGGAAACAGGTCGGAGAGCGGGTTAAAAAGCAGACCGAGGACAGACCGGGGAGCAGACCGGCAACGGGGCCGGCAGCCATAAAATAATATAACAGAACGCCGCATGAAAGAGACGCTGGTCACCATATCCAAACGGACCGGATTCGCCATATCGACCGTTTCGCGGGTGCTGAACGGACAGGCGGAAAAATACCGCATCAGCCGGAAAACCGTCGAGCTGATCCTCGCCGAAGCCAGACGGTGCGACTACACGCCGAGCCTTCTGGCAAAAGGACTGCGCATGAAACGCACCAATACGCTGGGCTTACTGATTCCGCAGGTGTCGAACCCCTATTTCGCCGACATCGCCAGCGCCATCATCCGGGAAGCCCGCAGCCACGGATATACGGTAATGGTGGTCGATACCATGGAGAACGAAGAAAACGAGCAGGAGGGCATCCGGACGATGCTTTCGCGCCGGGTGGACGGCATCGTGGCCGTTCCGTGCGGCCGGACGCCCGACCACCTCGAAAAGGTGGACCGCTCGGTGCCCGTCATGCTGGTGGACCGCAGTTTCGAGCGAACCTCGCTGCCGTACGTCTGCACCGTTAACTACCGCGGAGGCGTGGAGGCGACCCTGCATACAGGGAGTTCCCCATTCGATGCCGAACCGCCGGCGCGTGCAGGGTTATCTCGACGCGCTCCGACAAGCGGGACTGCAGGAGGAAGCCATCATAACCGGCGACGCATTCTCGCTGGAGAACGGCTACCGGCAGACCAAGCTCGCCGTGGCAGGTCCCGACCGTCCCACGGCGATATTCGCCCTGAGCAATACGATCCTGCTCGGCGCGGTCAAAGCCATCCGCGAATCGGGTTTGCGGATCCCCGAAGATATTTCCGTGGTGTCGTTCGACGACAATCCCTATCTGGATTTTCTGGTTCCGGCCATAACCCGCATCGGCCAACCCGTCGAAGAGATCGGAAAAACGGCCGTCAGGCTGCTGCTGGAGAGCATCCGGGAGGAGGTACGCTGCCGGACGCAACTGCAACTGCCGCCTGAAAGGATCGTCCGCGACTCGGTCGCAAACCCGCGTACCGCAAAGTAACGTCCGCTCCGGACATACCCCCGCCGCAGTCACAAGACAAGCGCCGGCATCCAAGTCCGGTCGAACGCGCACGACACGTCCTCCGCGGCGCTCCTGCACACTGACATGACAGACAAAAAAGCCCGGACGTCCGGTCCGGGCTTTTTTAGATAAAATCCGATTACTTTTTGTTCTGAATCGCGTCCACGGCGTCGATCACCGCACCGCGGAAACCTTTGCGTTCGAGTTCGGCGACGCCGACGATCGTCGTGCCGCCGGGCGAACAAACCGCATCCTTCATCGCGCCGGGATGCTGTCCCGTCGCCAGCTGCAATTTGCCCGTGCCGACGACCATCTGGCTGACCATGCGGTAGGCATCGGCGCGTGCGATGCCGTGTTTGACGGCGGCATCGGCGAGCGCTTCGATGAACATCGCCACAAACGCGGGACCGCAGCCACAGATCGTCCCGGCAAGTCCCAGCAGGGGAGTATCGACCTGCATCACCAGCCCGACGTGCGAAAACAGCCGCTCCGTCTCTTTCCACTCGGCATCGGAGAGCGAGTGGAGGCGTTCGCAGACAACGATTCCCTCGCCGACGGCGACCGGCGTGTTGGGAACCGTACTGAGATGGTGCGTTCCGGGCGCAAGTATGGTTTCGTACTTTCCGAACGTCATGCCGGCAGCCACCGAAACGACGATTTTCCCGGCCAGCAGCTCCTTCACAGGTGACAAAACCGCTTCGACCTGATGGGGTTTCACGGCTACGATCACCATGTCGGCGAACTCCGCGACACGGGCGGCATCGTCGAAAGCCAGAAAGCCTTTCGGCTCCGTATTGCGCCGCAGTTTGGCCCGGTCGCGGGCGCAGGCGCCGATCTGGCAGGGCTTCAACGCCCCCGTCGCGGCAAACCCTTCGGCAAGAGCCTGCGCCATATTTCCGAATCCGATAAATCCTACCTTCATAATACGATTCATTTTTCAAATTTAGGCTTCATTCCGGCTGTCCGCCGTTTATAATCCCGCTCCTGCGCGCCTCCGGGGATTTACGCAGCCGGAACGGACGGCTTCTCCGTTTACTTCGCGTAGTCCCTCTCCCCGAAAATCAGCGACCCGACGCGCACCATGTTCGACCCGCATTCGACGGCGAAGGGGTAGTCGTGCGACATGCCCATCGACAACACGTTGAACCGCGCCCCGAAATAGGGTTGCAACAGGTCGAAACAGCGTTTCAGCTCCGTGAAATCGCGGCGGATAACCGCCCCGTCGTCGGTATTGGTCGCAATGCCCATCACGCCGCGGACGCAGACATCGGGCATCCGGGCGAAGGGCGCCGTGCCGACATACCGCATAAGCTCCCCGATCTCCCAGCCCGACTTGGTCTCTTCGTCGGCGACATGTATCTCCAGCAGAATCTCGATCGTGCGGCCGCATTTGGCGGCCTCGCGCTGGATGGCTTCGGCCAGACGCGCGCTGTCCACCGAATGGATCAGCGAGACGAACGGCGCAATATATTTGATCTTGTTGGTCTGCAGGTGGCCGATCATGTGCCACTCGATATCTTGGGGCAGCGCCTCGTATTTTTCGCGCAGCTCCTGCGGACGGCTCTCGCCGAAGACGCGGTGTCCCGCGTCGTAGGCTTCGCGTATCGCCTCCACGGGGTGGGTCTTCGACACGGCGACCAGCGTGACGTCTTCGGGCAGCGTGCTGCGCACGAACGATAATTGACATGCTATAGACATAGTAAGCTTGATTTCGATGCGTAAAAATACGCAAAATTCGTACAAGACGGAACAAGCCCGGAAAAATTCCGGGCCTGCATGCCGTTATTTTACCGCAGGATCAGCGCACCAGCACGATTTCCGTACAGTAAACGGTCCCGGAAAAGATGTCGAGCGATTTCGCCGCACGGTCGTAGACCTGCACCCGGCTTCCGCCGTCGCCCAAGTCGCAGAGCATGTAAATACGATCCTGAATATCGCTGTCGGGGAAGGTCACGGCCGTTACCGAGCGTACGGCGGCCGGCACTGCCGCCAGCACCTCTCCGAAGGTCATCGCCGCGGGATCGTACAGCCGGAGTTCCGTCGCGCCGTCCTTCACCACGGCATAGCCGCAGCAGACGGAGTGTTTCGGTCCGGCGGCATCGGACGCGGATTCCACGATCCAGAAGGGGATCATCCCGTCGGCATAGACCGGATCGCCGAGCCGCGCTTCGGTGCCTGCCGAACGCCTGCCGAACACCATCGGCGTATAGCATCCCTCGGCGTTGTTCACGGAGAGCATCACGTAGCCGTCGCTGTTCATCACGAAGGGACTGCCGGTCAGCATTTCGGCGCCGATACCCTCCGGCATCCGCCACGAAGGCGGCACGACGACGCTGGTGCGGGTTTCGGTCATGCCCAGAATGATGCAGTAATTGTCTTCGCACAACAGGTAGGCGGCTTCCGAATTGGGCAGCACGCCGGTCGTCACGACACGGTAGCCGCCGGAATTTCTGAAATAGCGCATCGTCAGGTCGTAGAAGGCGGCCGACCGTTTTCCGCCGTCGAGCGAGAGTCCGAAGATGCAGTTCGAACCGGGGCGGTTCACCGGATGGATGAAATGGCTGCCGGGGAACCGTTCGGTACGGACGATTTCGCCCGTTTGCATATCGAATTCGCTGATTGCGACCTCGCCTGTATCGTCATTGCGAACCCCGTAGAGCGTATACGACGCAGGCGGCGTACCGTCGGAAACGGAGATCCTGCCGAGCGGCATGGCTCTGCCGCGGCGGAAAAGCTTCACCTCGGCCGTACCCGCAGGATAGCCGCCGGGAGCGAGGAACGTGATGCTCGACTCGGTGCGGGAGGTCACTACGCCCCAGACGCCGTCGGCGTAGCCTTCGCTGATCGCCGCGTTGGTCAGGGGCCACGCGATGCGCAGCATGATGTCGTCGCCGGCTTCGAATCCTTTGGCCGAAACGGTCACCTCGTCGCCGGGGGCGAACGTCCGCGCCTCGGAGGGCATCACCACGTCGGTTACGAAAGGGATTCCTTCGCCGTCGTCCGAACTGCATGCGCAGAGGAAAGTTCCGAGCAGCAGCAAAAGCAGGTATTTCTTCATCGTCGTCAGTCTGTTGTCATCCTCCGGCGCCGGGGGAGGGGCCGGAATACGACCGGTTCGCATTCGACGTAAAGATAAGGTTTAACGCCCTTATATCCAAATAAAATCGCGCTTTTCACCCGCGCGGCGTTTTGCCGTTTAGGATTTGTTTCGTACATTTGGAATCAAAACCTTAGAAATCTATGAAAAAACTCCGCTATTGCCTTGCTGCAACGGCCGTATTCGCCTACGGCGCGGCAGCGGCCTGCACCAATTTCATCGTCACCAAGGGCGCCTCGACCGACGGTTCGGCCATGGTCTCCTACGCCGCCGACTCGCACGCGCTGTACGGCGCACTGTACCACACACCCGGCGGAAGCCACAAGGCCGGCACCATGATGCCCGTCTACGAATGGGACACGGGACGCTATCTGACCGACATTCCCCAGCTGCGCGAGACCTACTCGACGGTGGGCAACATGAACGAACATTCGCTCATCATCGGCGAGACGACATACGGCGGCCGGCCGGAACTGGCCGACTCGACCGGACTGATCGACTACGGTTCGCTGATCTACATCACGCTCCAGCGTGCGAAGACGGCCCGCGAGGCCATCGCCACGATCGCCGAGCTGGCCAACACCTACGGCTATGCGTCGAGCGGCGAATCGTTCTCGATCGTCGACCGCGACGAAGCGTGGATCATGGAGCTGATCGGCAAGGGATACAAGGCTGACGGCAAGGGCGGCAACGCCAACAAGGGCATCGTATGGGTCGCACGCCGCATTCCCGACGGATATGTTTCGGCGCACGCCAATCAGGCGCGCATCACGACCTTCCCGAAGAACGACCCCGAAAACTGCCTTTACGCGCCCGACGTCGTTTCGTTCGCCCGCGAAATGGGGTATTACGACGGCCCCGATGCGGATTTCAGCTTCTGCGACGCATATGCGCCGCTCGACTTCGGCGCCCTGCGCGCCTGCGAAGCCCGCGTGTGGGCCTTCTTCCGCACGGTGGCCGACGATATGGACCGATACGCGGATTATGCGATGGGCCACAACGCCGCGAACCGCATGCCCCTGTGGGTCATGCCCCGCGAAAAAGTGTCGCCCAAAACGATCTTCGACTGCATGCGCGACCATTACGAGGGAACCCCGATGGACATGACCGCCGACATCGGCGCGGGCGGCAGCGCATGCCCTTACCGCTGGCGTCCGATGGAGTTCGAGGTGGACGGCGTGAGCTATGTCAACGAACGCGCGACGGCTACGCAGCAGACCGGATTCTGGTTCGTGGCGCAGACCCGGCCGTGGAATCCCGCAGACATGGGCATCCTCTGGTTCGGCGTGGACGACGCGGCGACTTCGTGCCTGACGCCGATCTACTGCTCGGCGCAGGAGGTTCCCGCATGCCTGAGCGAGCAGAACGGCTCGATGCTCGAATATTCGCCCACGGCGGCGTTCTGGCTCTTCAACCGGGTCACCAATTTCGCCTACATGCGTTACGACATGATTTCGGCCGACATCCGCAAAGTCGTGGACAAGTGGGAGAACGGCATGCTGGAAACCGTACGCGAGGTGGACGCCGAAGCGCTGTCGCTCTCGCCCAAAGCGCGCGGCAAGTTCCTCACGGCGTTCAGCACGGCGACGGCGCAGCAGTTGTTCGACCGTTGGTCTAAGCTGGACAAATACCTGCTGGTGAAATATATGGACGGCAACGTCAAGAGCGAGAAAGCCGACGTGCTGACCTTCCTCGACGGCGACGGCGGACCGGCGCACTTCGTGGACAACGGCAACGGCAGGAACATTCCCGACAAGATCCAGTTCCCCGGTTACAACGAGAAATGGAAGCGCGCCGTGGCGAAGGACAACGGAGAAATCCTCCGGGTCGTAAAATAATGCGGCAAAGCCCCTTCCGGCAAATCCCGTCCCGACGGGCCGGACCGAGAGGGGAACGGTAACGGACAACAAACATTCAACCGAATTATGAAATACGATATTATCGTCGTGGGAAGCGGACCGGGCGGCTACGTCGCCGCCATACGCGCTTCGCAGCTGGGCCGCAAAGTGGCGCTCGTGGAGCGGGCCGAAGCCGGGGGCGTGTGCCTCAACTGGGGCTGCATCCCGACCAAGGCGCTGCTGAAAAGCGCGCAGGTTTACACCTACTGCAAATCGGCCGCACATTACGGACTCGACCTCACGGGCGAAGTGAAGCCCGATCTGGAAAAAATCGTGGCCCGCTCGCGCGGCGTGGCCGAGACCATGAGCAAAGGCGTGGCCTTCCTGCTGGGCAAGAACAACATCGACCTCATACCGGGATTCGGACGGCTCACGGCCCCCGGAAAGCTCGACGTGGACGGCACGGAGTACGAAGCCGACCACATCGTTCTGGCCACGGGGGCGCGCCCGCGCGAAATGGCGTTCATGCCCATCGACGGCGAGCGCGTCATCTCGTCGCGTCAGGCCCTGACGCTTGCGAAACTGCCCGAAACGATGATCGTCGTGGGTTCGGGCGCCATCGGCAGCGAGTTCGCTTGGTTCTATGCGGCGCTGGGGGTCAAAGTCACCGTCGTGGAGTACATGCCCCGCATGATGCCGCTGGAGGACGAGGAGGTATCGAAGACCATGGAGCGTGCATTCCGCAAACTGCGCGCTGCGGTGCTGACATCGACGACCGTAAAGTCGGTCCGCGTCAATACGGAAGGCCGCTGCGAGGTGGAGATCGAGGGCAAGAAGGGCGCTGAAACCCTGACGGCCGACATCGTGCTTTCGGCCGTGGGCATCAAATCCAACATCGAAAATATCGGTCTCGAAGAGCTGGGCGTCGCCGTCGAGCGGGACAAGGTAGTCGTAGACCAGTTCTACCGCACCAACGTTCCGGGCGTTTACGCTATCGGCGACATCGTGGGCGGCCCCGCGCTGGCGCACGTCGCCTCGGCGGAGGGAATCTGTTGCGTGGAGGCCATATGCGGCCTGAACCCGGCACCGGTGGACTATTCGACCATTCCGTCGTGCGTCTTCACCTCGCCCGAAGTGGCGTCGGTCGGCATGACCGAGCAGCAGGCGCAGGAGCGGGGCATCGCCTACAAGACGGGACGTTTCCCCTTCACGGCGTCGGGCAAAGCCACGGCGGCAGGCGACCGCGACGGCTTCGTGAAACTCCTCTTCGGCGAGGACGATACGCTGCTGGGCGCCCACATGGTCGGCATGAACGTAACGGAGATGATCGCCGAGCCGACGCTGGCACGGATGCTGGGCGCGACGGGCCACCGGATAGCCCGCACGATCCATGCCCACCCGACGATGAACGAGAGCGTCATGGAAGCGGCCGAAGCGGCTATGGGCGCAGCAATCCATCTGTAAGGCCGAATATCGCGCCGAAAAAGAACCGCCCCTTTCCTGCCGAAAGGGGCGGTTTTCGTATCCGCGGCGGCCGGCCTCGCCTTAAAGCGCAACCACGAGACGCATCCCCGGCCCGGAACAAAAAAAGAGTCCCGTTTCCGAGACTCTCCGCAGTTTATTTGAACCACTCTTCCAGATGGTCGCGGCCGTAGAAATAATAAACCGCAAGCCCCAGCCAGCTGGTCAGCAGTACCACGATCGCGGCAATGACTTTGCCGGCGGTAGAAATGTTTTTCTTGAAGATGTCCATGACGCACCAGATTGCGCAGGCGACACCGATCAGCCAAATGATAGTTCCGATCATAATTTTAAAGTATTAGAGTTTAGTAAAACATTTTTCGTTCGAATACGCCGGGCGGGTAGACCACGTCGCTCAGAAACAACCCCTGCGCCGGAGCGCCGCCGCTCGACCGCGAAAGGTCGCGGCTCCCGACTATCTCGCGGAAGCCGTCGGGCGTATAGCGCCCGCGTCCCACATCGACCAGCGTCCCGACCAGCGACCGGACCATGTTGCGCAGAAAACGGTCGGCGCGGATCGTGAAGCAGAGCACGCCACGTTCGTCGGCCGTCCATGCCGCGTGCATGATGCGGCAGATATTGGTCTTGTTGTTCGAATTGAGCTTGGCGAACGAGGTGAAGTCGTCGTATTCCAACAACGCCGCCGCCGCCTCGTTCATCCGGTCCATGTCCAGCGGCACGTAATACTGCCACGTCGCATCCCGCGTAAAGGGATTCTTGCGCGGTTCGATATAGTAACGGTATTCGCGTTCGCGGGCCGCGAAACGCGCGTGCGCATCCGCTCCGACGGGCGTCATGCTCCCGACGGCGATGTCGCCCGGAAGCAGGAAATTCAGTTTGTAGACGACCTGCGCCGGATCGGGCACCGGTTCCGCACAATCGAAATGCGCCACGTAATAGGAGGCGTTGACGCCCGTGTCGGTGCGTCCCGCTCCGGTCACCTCGATTTTCCCGCGCAGCAGGGTAGAGAGCGCCCGCTCCAGCGTCTGCTGCACCGACGGCATGTCGGGCTGGCGCTGCCAGCCGCAGTAGGCGGCTCCGTTGTACCGAAGTTCGAGAAAATAACGCATTGCGATCGATGAAGTTTCCGCAAATTTACAAAAATTTTTCTAACGCCGCGGCCTGATATTCAGTTTTACGGGACGGATCATGTTTTCGGGCTTCAGCACCTCGTCCAGCTCCTTGCGGCTCAGGATGCCGTGTTCGAGCACCAGCTCGTAAACGCCGCGCCCGGTTTCCAGCGCCTCCTTGGCGATTTTCGTCGAATTCTTGTACCCGATGATCGGATTGAGCGCCGTCACCACGCCGATACTGTTGTGCACGTACTGCAGGCACTTCTCCTCGTTGGCCGTGATGCCCTCGACACAGCGGATGCGCAGCGTGTCGAAGCCGTTGACAAGCAGTTCGGCGGACTCGAAACAGCACTGGGCCATCACCGGCTCCATGGCGTTCAGCTCCATCTGCGCAGCTTCGTCGGCCATCGTCACGCAGAGTTCGTTGCCGATGACCTTGAAGGCGATCTGGTTCATCACTTCGGGAATCACCGGATTGACCTTGCCGGGCATGATCGACGAACCGGGCTGACGGGCCGGCAGGTTGAATTCGCCCAGCCCGCAGCGGGGTCCCGAAGAGAGCAGACGCAGGTCGTTGCAGATTTTGTTCATCTTCGAGGCGATGCGCTTCATGGCCGAAGAGTAGCCGACCATGCAGACCGTGTCCGAAGTGGCCCCCACGAGATCCTCGGCCTGTTTCACGTCCCAGCCCGTAATCTCCCGGATGGCGGCCGTACAGCGCTCGGCATAGCCCGGTTCGGCGCAGATGCCCGTACCGATGGCCGTGGCGCCCATGTTGATAGACAGAAACTCCGAAGCCGCATGGTCGAGATTCTCGACTTCGCCCTGCAGGACGCTCGCAAAGCCGTGGAAAGTCTGGCCGAGGGTCATCGGCACGGCGTCCTGCAGCTGCGTGCGGCCCATCTTGAGCACGTGGGCGAACTCTTCGCCCTTGCGGGCAAAGGAGGCGATCAGCTCCATGAGGTGTTTGCGCAGTTCGAGGTGCGTGGCATAAAGTCCGAGGTGGATCGCCGAAGGGTAGGCGTCGTTGGTAGACTGCGAGCAGTTGACATGGTCGTTGGGCGAGCAGTACTGGTATTCGCCGCGGGCGTGCCCCATGATCTCCAGCGCACGGTTGGCGATCACCTCGTTGGCGTTCATGTTGGTGGTGGTGCCCGCACCGCCCTGAATCATGTCCACGGGGAAGAATTCGTGGAATTTGCCCTCCATGATTTCACGGCAGGCCTGCGAAATAGCGTTGAAAAGCTCGTCCGAAAGCAGCCCCATGTCGTGATTGGCGACGGCGGCGCCCAGTTTCACGATCGCCAGCCCCCGGATAAAGAAGGGATACTCGCACAACCGGAACTTGCTGATCGGGAAATTCTCCAGCCCGCGCATGGTCTGCACGCCGTACAATACGTTTTCCGGCACCTCAACACACCCAAGCAGGTCGCACTCGGTGCGTGTCTTTTTCTGTTCTTTTTCCATGTATCGTTTACATAAAAGTTATTTATCGAATCGGCAGTCGCCGATTCTTCGTTATATCCAAACCCGATGCCCATTTTTCAGGCCCGCCTATTTCGCGGCTCGATGCCGCAAGCCGGACCGTACCGTCGATATCGTTCACTACGCCCTCGGCATGCAGCGTATAGTCGGCACCGTCGTCAGCCGTATAAAATTCAAACACGGCACGTCCTTCCGGCGATATCTTCACGGCGGGATTCCAGTAGAGAGTCGTCCGCAAGTCCCGCTCCGGAGCGCTGCGCTGTCTCGGCGTCTCGTATTTCGGGGAATAGAATTCAGCCGGTTTCTGATAGCCGAGCGGCATCAAGACCTGCATATGAAGCCGGTCGAGATTTTCCCGTTTCTCGTTCAGAAGTTCGGAGCCGTTTTTGGTAGTAATGGCTATAACGCCGGAACCTTTCGCCCGCATGCCGAATAAAGTCGAATTGACCGGAGGAATGATATCGATTCTTTTTATCATATCAATCGGTATAAAAGAGGGTATCGTTTCAATACTTAAAGGTGCCGATGCCATTGTCGGATCTATCGTCAACGGTTCATACGGCTCCCAGATTATTCCGTCTATCACATATGTCGCACTTCTCCCAAAAACAAATATTTCATCTCCTTTCGGAGTGGTTCTGACACTCACGCCATGCTTGCTTCGTAATGCCTCCATAAGATTCCCGTAATGCTCCTGCTCGATCTTTTTATAATCGACCGAACTGCTCGCCAGCACCTCATACGGGGATTCGATCCTTTTCCGCGGCGTACCCGAAATAACCACCTCTTCGATCAGGATATGTTTCAGACTGTCGGTAAACTGTGACAGGTTGTCGTTATAGTTCCGCATACGTGCAGTCCAGTCTGGGACCGGCAGGAGGTTATCGGAACCGGAATAATCCTCCTCGTCGACGATAAGTTCAGCGTCGGCCCTGCCGTCCGGCCCTTCGGCCTGCAGCACATAGAGCGTACTGTCGGGATAATCGAATCCGTTCAGCACGAAACGGCACGCAGCGTCCACCTCGGAAACCGCAAAATGCCCGAACTGCGGAATCAGGGCCGAAACCCGGTAGTCCTTGAAATTCCGTTTGCGGAAGATGCCGGTCTTGCGGATGCGCCCCGAAATCTCCTGACCTATTTCCAGCGGTTCCGACGGTTCGGCATATTCGCCCAACAGGACCGCGGGAATATCATACCGCCGCCAGCCCTGCGTAAGCATCAGGGCATCGGCCGCCTGCCGGCGGGCAGGCTCCCGCTCATCGAAGTAAAAAGCCGGATCTTCGACATAACCCCTCAACTCGGATTCCAGCAAAAGGGAGGTGCGGATGTCGTTCGGACGGCGGGACGCGACAATGCGGTTATCCGTCACCGACACCGAGAAATCACCCGTCAGCGGATTGCCTCCGGCATCTTTGAAATCCAATGTCAGCGACACCTTTTCCCGCCGGCCGTACCGGGGCTTATCCTGCGTCGCCGTAACCTGCGGCTGCCGGTCTTCGTCGTAACAGAACAGCAGGCGTTCGCTCAGCGGACGATTTTCACGATCCAGCAGCAGGAATTGCAGCACGCCGTCCGGGAAGTCGTTGCGCATAAAGGTTAGGTGTTCCTTCGAAGCACCCCAATCTTTATAGTAGCACAGTTCGCCCCGGCAATGGACAAGCAAGGCCAGCGGACCGGGATCGTATTCGCGGGGAACAGCGACCTGCACGGAAAAACGTTCGGAAGCCGGAAATATCTGCAGGACACAAACGTCCCTCCGGGCCGCAGGCAGCCGAAACTGCTTGGTAACACCCTGAGGGTTGGTGCATTCGGCATAATAAATCCCGGCATGCTGCGGGGTGAAAGAGACTTTCCCCATTCCAGCATGCAGGCTTTCGGCCGCGGCTGTTTCCCGACCTTCCGCATCGACGATCCGGCACGAAACAAACGTCGAATTGCCGTCGGGTTTCAACGCTTTGAATCCCAGCGTACACGGAACGCCTTCGACCAGATAACCTCCTTCGGGGAAAAACGAGACATCGAAATCCCGTTCGGCATTCCGCTTCGATGCCTGACGCTCGTAACGGCGGCCGTACGCCGAGACATGCACGGGTGCACGGAAAAAATAATCGGGTCCCGCATTGCGCATAAAAGCGGTATAGGCCGTCAGGGTGTAATCACCGCTTTTGGCGGTCATGGGCAGCGGCAGATAACCTGCATAGAC
>ERZ779626.579-NODE-579-length-20935-cov-6.218918_pt1 | contig 20935 bp, 22 predicted proteins | sample MGYA00514209_ERZ779626 | MGnify/ENA primary metagenome ERZ779626 (study PRJEB29562, sample SAMEA4376713) | mouse gut metagenome | isolation source: Cecum | study: EMG produced TPA metagenomics assembly of the A DSS colitis mouse model was used to assess the...
GTCGGGGTCCGGTCTGCGCGGGTTCTCTCTCCGCTGATTCGTGTCCGTCCGCTTTGTCCGCTTTGTCCGCTTTGTCGGCTTTGTCCGCTCTGTCCGCTTTGGCTGTCTGCCCCGACCATCTATCTGCCCGTCCCGCTCCGGAGCCGCCGAATTTTATTCCGCCGATTTCGCCAAGTGCTTTGTTTTTTCTCTGCGGGATGATTTTTCCGTGCCCGATTTCTGATACATTGTTGAAAAGTCGCCGCGGCGAATTGGGTATTTCGGATAATAATTCGTACCTTTGGATGCAAAAAATGTCTTTTGCACACAAAAATACAACCGGATACAATGAAAAAAGTTGACGTTATCCTCGGCCTGCAATGGGGTGACGAGGGCAAGGGAAAAGTCGTGGATGTGCTGACGCCTGCCTACGAGGTCGTCGCCCGTTTTCAGGGCGGTCCCAATGCCGGTCACACGTTGGAGTTCAACGGCGAGAAATACGTACTCCGCTCAATTCCTTCGGGCATATTTCAGGGCGGAAAAACCAACATCATCGGCAACGGCGTTGTCATTGACGCCGTCCTCTTCCGCGAGGAGGCCGAGGCGCTCGCAGCCAGCGGCCACGACCTGACCAAACAACTCTGCATTTCGAAGAAAGCCCACCTGATTCTGCCGACGCACCGCATTCTCGATGCGGCTTACGAAGCGGCCAAGGGCAGCGCCAAGATCGGCACCACGGGCAAAGGCATCGGTCCGACCTATACCGACAAGGTGAGCCGCAACGGCATGCGCGTCGGCGACGTGCTGAGCGCCGATTTCCGGCAGATTTACGCACGGGCCAAGGCTCGCCACGAGAGCATTCTGCGCGGTCTGGGTTATGAATATGATATTGCGGAGCTGGAACGGAAGTGGTTCGAGGCCGTCGAATACCTCAAGCGTTTCAACATCATCGACAGCGAATATTTCGTCAACGGGTGTCTGGCTCAGGACAAGAGCATTCTGGCCGAAGGCGCTCAGGGCACGCTGCTCGACGTGGACTTCGGTTCGTATCCGTTCGTCACCTCCTCGAATACCGTCTGCGCCGGCGCCTGCGTCGGTCTGGGCATCGCCCCGAACCGTATCGGCGAGGTCTACGGCATCTTCAAGGCCTACTGCACGCGCGTGGGCAGCGGCCCGTTCCCTACGGAGCTGTTCGACGAAACGGGCGCCCGGATGCGCAGTATCGGCCATGAATACGGCGCCGTTACGGGCCGTGAGCGCCGCTGCGGCTGGCTCGACCTTGTCGCGCTGAAATATTCGATCATGATCAACGGCGTGACGCAGCTCATCATGATGAAGTCCGACGTCATGAACGACTTCGAGACCGTCAAGGTCGCCACCGAATACGAGGTCGGCGGCGAGCGCACCGCGCATTTCCCCTACGAGATCGGCGACGACCTGAAACCCGTCTACCGCGAGTTCGAAGGCTGGAAGTGCGACCTGCGCGACTGCAGGAGCTACGATGACTTCCCGGCCGCATTCAAGACGTACGTCGAATTCATCGAGCGCGAGACGGGCGTTCCCGTGAAGATCATCTCCGTCGGTCCCGACCGCGGCGAAACGATTGTCCGGTAGGGGAGCCTTTCGGCCGCCGCATGTCGCATGCCGCGTATGCCGCGCCGAATGTATCCCGCATGCCGTATTGCGGTCGGAGATGCGGCCCCGTGCGCGGAGTTTTCCGCCTGCCGCGGCGTCCGAAACAACGAAACCGATTTAATTTTGTAACTATAACCTTATGAAAAAAGCACTTAAAATTGTCGTATTGGCCAAGCAGGTGCCCGATACCCGCAATGTGGGTAAGGATGCGATGACCCCCGAAGGGACGGTCAACCGCGCGGCGCTGCCGGCCATCTTCAATCCGGAGGACCTCAATGCGCTCGAAATGGCGCTCGCGCTGAAAGACCGCACCGAAGGCTCCACGGTTCATATCCTTACGATGGGTCCGCAGCGCGCCGCCGACATTATCCGCGACGCCATGTTCCGCGGGGCCGACGGCGGCTATCTGCTTTCGGGCCGCGAGTTCGCCGGTTCGGACACCCTCGCCACGTCGTACGCGCTGTCTTGCGCGCTGAAAATGATCGCTCCCGACATCATCTTCGCGGGCCGTCAGGCCATCGACGGCGATACGGCGCAGGTCGGACCTCAGGTGGCCGAGAAGCTGGGCCTGCCGCAGGTGACCTATGCCGAGGAGATTACCGAAATCAAAGCGGATTCGCTGGTCATCAAACGCCGCCTGAACTGCGGCATGGAGACGGTCGAGACGCCCGTTCCGGTGGTCGTTACGGTCAACGCGTCGGCTCCCGAATGCCGTCCGCGCAACGCCAAGCGCGTGATGACCTGCAAATTCGCCCTCGCCAAATCGGAGATCGCCGCAGCTCCCGACTCGCCGGCCGCCAAGCGCGCCGCCGCGAAGGAGTACCTGCAGATCGTCGAGTGGGCCGCCGCCGACGTCAATCCCGATCCGCAGCAGCTGGGCCTTGCGGGTTCGCCCACCAAGGTCAAGAAGATCGAGAACGTGGTGTTTCAGGCCAAGGAGGCCAAGAAACTCACGTCTTCCGACGAGGATATCAATTCACTGATGGTCGAACTTATCGCGAGCCACACGCTCGGTTAAATCCGCAGAAGTAATCCATGAACAATATATTCGTATATATCGAGAACGAGGGCGGCAAGGTCGCCGACGTGTGTCTCGAACTGCTGACCAAAGGCCGCGAACTGGCCACGACGCTGGGTGTGAAGCTCGAAGCCGTAGTGCTGGGCGAGCATCTTGCAGGTATCGAGACCGAACTGGCCAAATACGGCGCCGACACCGTCTGGGTCGCCGACGACAAGATCTTCGCACCTTTCCGCACGCTGCCCCATACGGCCGTCATGTGCGGCCTGATCGAACAGGAGAAACCCCAGATCGCGCTGTTCGGCGCGACCTGCAACGGCCGCGACTTCGCCCCGCGCGTATCGTCGGCCCTCTACAGCGGTCTTACGGCCGACTGCACGCAGCTGGTGATCGGCGACCACAAGGACGCCAAGACCGGCAAGGAGTATAAGGACCTGCTTTACCAGATCCGTCCCGCTTTCGGCGGCAACATCATCGCCACGATCGTCAATCCCGACAACCGTCCCCAAATGGCTACCGTCCGCGAAGGCGTCATGCGCCGCGAGTACGCCGCTACGCCGGGCGCCGGCGAGGTGAAGAAGATCGACTGGCAGAAGTTCGTGAAGGACACCGATCTGGCGGTGCGGATCCTCGACCGCGAGATTTCGGAGAGCAAGATCGACATCAAGGGCGCGAGCGTCATCGTCGCCGGCGGTTACGGCATGGGTTCGAAGGAGAACTTCGATCTGGTGTTCGAGCTTGCCGACGTGCTGGGCGCCGAGGTGGGCGCCAGCCGCGCCGCCGTGGACGCCGGCTTTGCCGACCATGCCCGTCAGGTGGGCCAGACCGGCGTTACGGTCCGTCCCAAACTCTACATCGCCTGCGGTATTTCGGGTCAGATCCAGCATACGGCGGGTATGGACGGTTCGGCCATGATCATCTCGATCAACACCGATCCCGAAGCCCCGATCAACAAGATCGCCGACTACGCCATCACGGGCGACGTCAATGAGATAATCCCCAAGATGATTAAGTACTACAAACAAAATTCGAAGTAATGGCAAATTTCTTTTCAGATAACAAAGATTTGCAGTTCCACCTTGGGCATCCGATGATGCGCAAGATCGTGGAGCTGAAAGAGCGCGGTTTCGCCGAAAAGGACCTCTACGATTTCGCGCCGCAGGATTTCGAAGACGCTATGGACTCCTACCGCCGCGTGCTGGAGATCGCGGGCGAGGTCTGCGGCGAGGTCATTGCTCCGAATGCCGAGGGCGTGGACCACGAAGGCCCCCGCGTGGTGAACGACCATGTGGAGTACGCTTCGGGTACGGTCCGGAACATGAAGGCGATCGTCGATGCGGGCCTGAGCGGCATGACGCTTCCGCGCAAGTACGACGGTCTTAACTTCCCGCTGGTCTGCTTCGTGATGGCCAACGAAATGGTGTCGCGCGCCGACGCCGGCTTCGAGAACATCTGGGGCCTTCAGGACTGCGCCGAGACGCTCAACGAGTTCGCTTCGGAGGAGATCAAGGCCAAATTCCTGCCGTGGGTTTCCGCGGGCGCTACCTGCGCCATGGACCTCACCGAGCCGGACGCCGGATCGGATCTGGGCGCCGTGATGCTCAAGGCCACGTGGTCCGAGGAGAAGCAGACGTGGCTGCTCAACGGCGTGAAGCGTTTCATCACCAACGGCGACGGCGACGTTTCGCTGGTGCTGGCCCGCACCGAAGAGAGCACGACCGACGCCCGCGGTCTGTCGATGCTGGTCTACGACAAGCGCGACGGCGGCGTCAAGGTGCGCCGTATCGAGAACAAGATGGGTATCAAGGGATCGCCGACGTGCGAGCTGGTCTTCACCAATGCTCCGGCGCAACTGGTCGGCGACCGCAAGATGGGCCTTATCAAATACGTGATGTCGCTGATGAACGCCGCCCGTCTGGGCATCGGCGCCCAGTCGGTAGGTCTCTGCGAGGCCGCCTACCGCGAAGCCCTCAAATATGCCCACGAGCGCGAGCAGTTCGGCAAGCCGATCATCCGCTTCGCCGCCGTTTCGGAGATGCTCTCCAACATGAAAGCCAAATTGCAGGGCGTCCGCGCGCTGTTGTACGAAACCACGCGCTTCGTCGAGGTTTACAAGCAGTACGGCCATATCGCGCATGAACGTTCGCTCGAAGGCGAGGAGCGTCAGGAGATGAAGTTCTACAACCGCCTTGCCGACGGCTTCACGCCGCTTGTCAAGCTCTTCTCGTCGGAGTACGCCAATCAGCAGGCCTACGACGCCATCCAGATCCACGGCGGTTCGGGCTTCATGAAGGATTACCCCTGCGAGCGTCTCTACCGCGACGCGCGCATCATGAATATCTATGAAGGCACTTCGCAGCTGCAGGTCGTTGCGGCCATCAACTCCGTGACCAAAGGCACCTTCATGGAGCAGATCGAGCGTTACGCTGCCGCCGAATACAGCCAGCCCATGCAGCCCGTCGTTGCGAAGCTGAAGGAGCTGACCGCGAAATTCGCGGAGATGAGCGTCCGCGTCGAAGCGGGGGACAAGGAGCTTTGCGGCTTCAAGGATTTCCACGCCCGCCGTCTTGTCGAGACCGCCGGACATATCATCATCACCTACCTGCTGGCGCGTCAGGCCGGCGAGTCGGAGGAGTATGTCAATTCGGCGAAGGTCTTCTGCAAGCTGGCCGAAGGCAAGATTTCGGAGGCATACACCTACGTCATGAACTCCACCTTGGAGGACGTCGAGCTGTTCAAGGCCGTTATCGAAGAGACGGAGTAAACCAGATTCGATATGCATTGTAAACAGGTCCCGCCAATTGGCGGGACCTGTTTTTTATTGCAGTTTTTAAAAGTCCTCAGTTGTATATTTTTTAATTCACGTAAGTCTTAAAACCTTACGTCAGTCCTGAAAGTATCTGTATAGATTGATTTTTAAAATGTATTTGATTGTCAGATGTGTATGAATATTTTGTAAGGTAGGCGTTTTGTAGTTGCATGCAGATTTTGAGTTATCTTTACAAATAAAGAAATTCTTCCGGATTCATGAAAAAGGTATTATTCATTCTGCTTCTTGTGATCTGTATACACCGCACGATTTTGGCACAACAATCCGCGGCGCACTATTTCGAGCAAGCCTACTCTGAAATGACTGCTATGCTCGACGGTAGAAAGTGCCTTTCGATCAAGCGTGCTGTCTTCTTACCCGAATGGGCCTATCTGAGTGGAAAACCGGACTATGAGGATTATTGCTCGCAGATCGAATCTACGGCTCAGGCTCTTCTTCAGTTTATCCGGGCAAATAACCTGCAAACCTACCGAACTGCCGGAAACTATGCGCTGTTCGAATACTTCTCCAGACCCTATCCAATGAACGACTACAAGCCGTTCACCTATGATTTTGACGACTTCGCCGGGTCGGAAGATGCGACCAAACTCTTTGTCACGAAAGTCATGCGGACTCATTCCGGGCAATGCCGTTCGCTGCCGATGTATTATAAGGTGCTTGCCGAAGCTATCGGAGCCGAAGCCCATATCACTTTTGCGCCGCAACACCTGTTTGTCCGCCACCGTGACGAGCAGAACTCCTCTAAATGGGTCAATGTCGAGCTGACGACTCAATCCCTCTCCCGCGAAGTGTTCTATATCGAGAACTTCGGCATTTCGGCAGAGTCGATCCGTAATAATGTCTACCTCTATCCGCTCTCGGATAAGGAAACCGTTGCTTATTTACTAGCGGAACTGGCCGCGTACTATTATCGCACATTCTGCCGCTACGATGATTTTATGTTCAAATGCGCCGAAAAATCGCTTCAGTATTTTTCTCCGAATCCTATGGCCTTGCATCAAAAAGGCAACGTTCTCAATATGCGCTTGATGAATTATTTGAAGAAACACGATAATCGTATGGACGATTATGCCCGATCTCTGGACACGCTATGGCTGAAAAACCGGGCTGTAATCCAAAAACTCGGATGGGCGGATATGCCCGACAGTATTTACAGGGGATTGATAAAGGGAGTCGAAACCGACATGAAAAGCAAAGGCTTCGATTCTCAAGCCCGGCAACAAGCGATCGACAAGCTCAAAAAAGCGGATAAAAAACAGTAACCACCAAAACTTATATAGTATGAAAACACGTTATTTATGGATGTTTGCAGTCAGTATGTTGCTGGCTACGACAAATTCTTTCTCCCAGAATTCGGAAAATTCAAATCCTTATGCTATCTTTGGGTGTACGCCCTATGTGGCTGGAGACAAAGACGCCGGAGCGTCTGCCGAAAATGTCTTCGTGATCGAAAACTTCGCCAAAGGCTCCAAGGTTGCGCGGATCGAACACAATCCGCAGACGGGACGGGTCCGGCTGTTGAATAAGCGCGGTAAGTTGTTTAAAGAAAAGCTGCTCAAGGCGTGCGAAAACGGATGGCTGACGCAGGATCGGTTTGCAGAAAAATATTATTCTCTATCTCCCTATTCCTATGCGGCGGGAAATCCGATCAAGTATATTGATATTAATGGGGATAGCTTGTGGATTAATCACAAAGGTGTTAATGTATTGTACGTCGATGGTAAGTTGTATAATAAAGACGGAAGCAATTACACCGGAAAAGTGAATAAGTTTATGAGGAAAACGATCTCTGCATTGGGTTCCATAAGTGGTACTTCGACGGGTGCTTCGATGGTTTCTGAATTACAAGGCTCCGAAAATAATTTTACGATTATGAAAGGGAATAACAAGTTCACAGTATCGGATCCAAATAGGGCATATGGAGCGCAGCACCGGACGGAAAATACGGTAGCTTATCAAATACTGGGAGATGCTTCATTCCAAGGAGGATCAGGGGGGACAATATATTGGAATCCAATCGGAGTCAGTTTGCCTACAATTGCTGGAATGAGAAATAATCCATTCGTAGTATTAGGCCATGAAATGTTTCATGGATTAGATGCCAATCGAGGCACAATGACGGATGGGACTTCTCAGGGGTTGGATAATAACGAATGGCAAGCAGTATATCGAGAAAATGTTATGCGCTCACAAGCTGGAATTCCCCTTAGAACTCATTACGTTGTTAACGCCACACTCGAAGGAGTCAGAGTCGGTGGAACTGGCGTTCGCATGATTTCACCAGCCAATTCACCAATTCTGCCGTTATGGTATAAACCCTAATTTATTAGATATGAAGTTCATATATTCAATATTTTTTTGTGTGCTGGTTACTTCTTGTTCTGCAACCTTCAATTTTAAATCTGTAAAATACAAGTTCAAAGATGATGATTCCACCATTATTGTGGCTGGTAAAGTCCCCGGTAGATGGACTAATAGTAGGAAGTTAGAGGCTGTTAATAAAAATTTTGATATAGAATATCAATTCATTTATGCAGATTCTTCCATTTTCTATATTAGTAACGCAGAAACCTTTTGTTTCCCAAATTCTGATCATATAAAGAAAATTAATAGTGAAGAGTCTAGATTGAGGCTTCAAAATTATCGCCATGTAGCAGAGTCAAATGAGTTTAATAAAAAGATGGGGTATTTATCTGTAATTATGCCTCAGGCTCCTTATAATATGTCTTTTTCGGGAAAAGATGAACACGGCTTGTATTGGAAAGATATTAAATATGGAGATATATCCATTGGCTATACAGGCGTTTCTGAAGAAAACAAACTCCTTTTTGATGCTGCTCTTGATTTATTTATAGTTAGCTCGAAGTATTAATAAAGACTCTGAAAGAGGAATGTGAACCGTACGATGAAACCCACAATAGAAATGTCAGATATGGAATGTATTTGATGTAAAGTAATTAAAATTTATGTTGCCATCTTTTGGTTGCCTGCAATAGCTTGTGGACAAGCAATATTTTCTCAAGCAGAAAAGATTCCATCCGACATGCCTACAATTCGCAACGAAGTTTATGCAGAAGACCCCGTCTATTTGTTCAGTAGCTACTTGGACGATGATTACTTCATGTCCCAATACCTTCATATGTATTCGAAAAAGGAAGGAGTTTGCATGTTATCGTTATTACCTTTACCCTATTTTTTATCGTTTACATGATCCGACAATCAGATATTGGGAAAGAGTGCTGTCGTAAACCAACATCAATTACTTTATCAGTTTATGGAAGGTCCACCTGCCGCGTACCTCGATATATTTTTACCCGAAACCTGTTTCGATGCAGACTATGTAAAACGCTACATGGCAAAAGATTCGAGCCTGCATATCCGTCCTAAATTTGTAGAATACAACCGTAGCATAAAATGTCCTGACAAAGAAATTCTGTTTGCAATCTATTCAAACACAGAAGCACTGAATTAGGAATGTTATTATACGAACCCGTCTGTGTTTGCAAAAGAAATTGTAAATTATAATATTTTATCGGTGACGGTGGATCAGTGTCAATAATAGATGGTATTAAGATTGTGTCTATGAACTATCTAGACATCAGATATATGTAAGGCAATGCGGCTATAAAAATGATGGAGGTCATATTACTGCTTTACATTATGCAGAAAATCTCAAAGGTCTTTATTTGGTTGAATAGCATGTCGAACTAATATTCGGCATAGCAATGCAAAAGCATTTATGGAAGCCATTGAATATGTATTCAAGGGCTTTTCCGCCGTCCAAAATTCGGAAAATCCGAATCCTTATGCTATCTTTGGGTGTACTCCCTATGTTGCTGGCGACAAAGATGCGGGAGAGACTGCCGAAAAGGTCTTCGTGATCGAGAACTTTTCCAAAGGCTCCAAGGTTGCGCGGATCGAATATAATCCGCATCAATTCTGATAGACCGGTAGATTTCATCCCACCAAAAAAGTGCCTGCACTTCATAAGTGCAGGCACTTTCGCCATGTATGTCGCGCTGTCTATATCCTTGAGGACCCCTTCTGTTTATACCTTTGCGACACTTTCGATCCTGCGCAGCTTACGCTTCCGCGGGTTCCTTTTCGGCCATCACGCAGCGCGTCGTGCCGAAGATGTTGAGGTTGAGATGTCCGGCGACATAGGCCAGCGCCTTCTGCGCCTTGACCGAGTTGCCGGCTTCGTCCAGCGGGGGAGCGAACGCCGCAACGCCCATCACGCCCGGAACTACGCCCATGATTCCGCCGCCGACGCCCGTCTTGGCCGGCAGGCCCGTCGTGAAGAGCCAGTCGCCCGTGTGCTCGTAGAAGCCCACCGTCGCCATCAGCGATGCGATCTTCGGCGCCAGTTCCGGTTTGAATACCGGCTGCTTGGTCACGGGATTCACGCCGCCGTTGGCGATCGTCGCGGCCATCGTTGCGAGCTGCTTGGCCGTCACGCCGATCGAACACTGGCGCGTGTAGATGTCCAGCGACATGTCGGGATCGTCGTAAATCCGGTTGTAATTCTTCAGCAGCCATGCGATCGACTTGTTGTTGAAGTTGGTCGCCGTCTCCGATTTGTACAACTCGTCGATCACTTCGACCTGCGATCCGGCCAGCCCTTCGATAAAACCGACGATCGACTTCCATTTGCCGTCGCTGTCGCCGACGGGTTTCACCATCGAGCAGGCGCTGATCGCACCGGCGTTCACCAGCGGCGTCGAGGGGTGGTCGTTCTCCAGCAGGATCGCCATGATCGAGTTGAAAGGCAGTCCCGTCGCGTCGGCGCCGATCTTGTCGAGCATCTCCTGCGCGCTGTACTGGTTCATGGCGAGTATCGCCGTCGGCACTTTCGATACCGACTCGATGCCGAATTTGTAATCGGTGTCTCCCACGGCGATCACTTCGCCGTCGGGCAGGCAGGCCGCGATGCCGAAGAGGTTCGACGGCACGTTGGCCAGATAGGGGATATAGTCGGCGTTCTTGCCGCCCGTTTCGTTCTTGCAGCGTTCGTATGCCTGCTGTACGGCCTCGCGGACCGTAGCGTTGTCTATTTTTTGAATCATTGTCCGATCTGTTTATCGATTTATTTGTTGTGAAGTTCCGTCTCCGAAGGTTTCGCCGTCCGTTCGGGAGTGTTCGTATGCACCGGAGCCGTTGCGACGGGCTGCGTTTCCCAATGGAACGGCGCGAATTCGGCAGCTGCCTGCGGGTCTTTCCACGAGGGTTTGCGCAGTGCATAGATGACGAACGGCGCGCCTACGACCACCACGCAGCCGATAATCAGCACCGAGAACCATACGGTGTTGCTTCCGGTCGAGATCTGGCTGGGCGGCACGAAGCTCAGTACGAACGCCAGCAGGGCGCCGCAGAAACCCAGACAGCCGAGGAACCACATCAGCCCGTTGCCCTTGCCCAGACGGAACGGACGGTCGGTGTTCTTCATCTTGTATCGCAGGACGATGGCGGCCGAGAACATGAGCATATACATGATCAGGTACAGCAGCACGGTGAGCTGCGACAGAATCTGGTAGAACGACTGCACCGACGGCATCACCACGAACAGCAGCGCCAGCAGCGTCACGACGCATCCCTGAATCAGCAGGATGTTTTTCTGCACGCCGTTTTTGTTGGTCTTCTGGAAGAACGGAGGCAGATAGCCCGCCTTGCCCACGGCGAAAATACCCTTCGAAGGACCTGCGACCCATGTCAGCACGCCCGCCAGCACGCCGAACATCAGGGCGATGGCGATAATGGGGCCTGCCCACGACATATGCAGGTAGTGGAAATAGTTGTCGAAGCCCACCAGCAGCGACTGCGTCAGGCTGATGTCCTTTGCGGGAATGATGAAGCCCAGCGAGAAGGTGCCCAGCACGAAGATGCAGACCGTGACCAGCGAACCGATGATGATTGCCTTGGGGTAGTTCTTCGACGGGTTCTTTACGTCCATGACGTGTATGCCCATCATCTCCATACCCGCATAGAAGAGGAAGATGCTGCTGGCCAGCACGAGGTTGTCGAACTTCGAGAGGTCGGGGAAGAATCCCTGCGACATGTCCATGTGGTTGTGGCCGCCGGTCGAAATGTAGATGATGCCCAGCAGGATCAGCAGACCCGCGGGAATGATCGTGCCGATCATGCCGCCCCATTTGCTGATTTTACCTACCCATCCGAGTCCCTTGAGCGCGATGAACGTGGCGATCCAGTAGATTGCCAGCACCATGCAGAGCGTGAAGACCTTGTTCGAGGCCAGCGCCGCGTCGTGCACGTCGTTCATGCCGATAAAGGCGATCGACACGGCGCCGAACGTCAGTACGGTGGGGTACCAGATGGTCGATTCGATCCATTGCAGCCAGATGGCAAGGAATCCGGTGCGTGCGCCGTAAGCTTCGCCGACCCATCGGAAAACGCCGCCCTGCTTTGTCGAGAACATCGCGGCCAGCTCCGCGGCGACCATGGCCGTGGGAATGAGGAACACGATGGCGGCAAACAGATAGTAGAATGCCGACGAAAGTCCGTAGACGGCCTCTGCGGGCAGGCCGCGCAGACTCACTACGGCAGTCACGTTCATAATTGCGAGTGTCATCACACTCAATTTGAACCCGGTACTTGTGGTAGTTTTCTTTACATCCATAATTCAATGAAATTGAGAATTGATTTTAACGGATGAAAACGTTGCAACTACCGTGCAAATCCGTCCTATGAACCTCTTTCGCCGGGAGGATGGTAGGATTGTAGCCGAAAAAAACTATATTTGCACATAAAACACTCCTTTTATGTACCGTATTGTTCTTATTTTGTTGGCGGCCCTCTGCGCCGTCTCGTGCGGCGGCCGCCGTTCGTCGCAGCAGCAACAGGCACCCTCCGCGCCCCAGATGCGGGTTTTCCTGCCGGCCATCGCGCCTTCGAGTCTCTCCGACGACGCGAAGCGCGACTACCTGCGCTGGCATTACTGGGACCGCTTCGACTTCGCCGACACCCTTTTTATTCGCGAGGTCGATACGGTGCAGATGGTCGAGGCCTATGTCCGCTGGATCGCGCTTATCTCCGACCGTCCGACCGACGGCGCGCCGATGGATTCGCTCATGCGCCGCGCTTCGGCTTCGCGTCCCATGCTCGACTACTTCACGATGCTGGCCGAGCAGGTTATCCACGACCCCAATTCGCCGCTGCGCAACGACGAATTCTATATTCCCGTTCTTCGGGCCGTGCTGGCGAGTCCCTATTACGACGAGTACGAGCGTATCGGCCCCTCCTACGATCTCAATATGGCGATGCAGAACCGCATCGGCGAGCGCGCCAACGATTTCCGCTATACGCTCGCTTCGGGCGCCACCGGGACGCTCTACGGCGTGAAGGCCGAGTACGTCTTGCTGTTCATCAACAACCCCGGCTGCCCGATGTGCAAACAGCTGCGCGAGCAGATCGGCGGTTCGCCGATGCTCTCCGAGATGATCGAGCGGGGCCGGCTGAAGGTCGTCGCGCTTTATCCCGACGAGGATCTCGCCGAGTGGCGCGAATACCGCGGCCATATTCCGCCGAGCTGGATCAACGGCTACGATGCGGGCTGCGTCGTGCGCGAGAAGAGTCTCTACGACCTCCATGCGATTCCGGCGCTCTACCTGCTCGACCGCGACAAGCGCGTGCTGGTGAAGGATTCCACCGACGTGCCTTATATCGAGGAGGTTATCGACCGCCGGGGCTGACTATAAGCAGGGCTTATCGTTCTATAAAAAAAGACAATCGTTTTTATATGCGAATTTCGCCCCTAATCGTTACCTTTGCACCACACAAACAGAATATAAACAATAAACATTACTGCGATTATGGCAAAGAAATGGCGTTGTACCGTATGCGGTTACATCCACGAAGGTCCTGAGGCACCTGAGCAGTGCCCGATGTGTAAGGTAGGCAAAGAGAAATTCGTCGAAGTCGTCGAAAAGGAGGGTGACCTCGAATTCGTGACCGAGCACGTTATCGGCGACGGCAAGGGCGCCAGCAAGGAACTCTGGGAGGGCTTGCAGAACCACTTCATGGGCGAATGCACCGAAGTGGGCATGTATCTGGCCATGAGCCGTCAGGCCGACCGCGAGGGTTATCCCGAAATCGCCGAGGCTTACAAGCGTTACGCATGGGAAGAGGCCGAGCACGCTTCGAAGTTCGCCGAGCTGATCGGCGAGGTGGTATGGGACACCAAGACCAACCTCGAAAAGCGCATGAACGCCGAGTGCGGCGCGTGCGAAGACAAGATGCGTCTGGCCCGCATGGCCAAGGAGCAGAACCTCGACGCCGTACACGATACCGTGCACGAAATGGCCAAGGACGAAGCGCGCCACGGCAAGGGCTTCGAAGGTCTCTACAAGCGTTACTTCGGTAAATAACGGCTGATTCAATCGGAGTTTCCACATATTTGCGAGGGTGAACGGTTTGCGTCTGAAACGCCGTTCACCCTTTTTTATCTCCCTGCCGTGCTGTTTGCCGGTGTCCTCTTTTTCTTTGTTTTTCTGTTTCTCAGCTTTCCGGTGTCCTTTTTCGAACTTTACCTGCGTGTCCGGGGTAGCTGTACGAAAGTATATGTCCACGCGGACTTGCATCTGTAAGGTTGCCGTCCAGTCACGAAAAAACGCCGGTGCAATCCCTTGCACCGGCGTTTTTTTCCTACCTTATCTGGATCTTCTGAGGAACGAAAGGAACGAAAACTTGTCGGATAACCAGTCATACCCCTCCTTGATCCGGGAAGCGACCTCGTAGACCGTTTCGATCCGGTCCCGGACGTAGTTCAGGGCCGAACGCACGGCCAGCAGATAGACCACGGCTGCGATTACGGCGAAGAAACCTCCGGTAATGAGTGCTGCGACTGCGACGGACCCGGTCAGCGACGCGAGCCACATGACGAACGCATCGATGAAGAGGATGATCGCAATGGCAGCCGTCACACCGAAAAAGATCAGCGATGTGACGATGTTTCCGGTTGGTGACGGGCTATCTTTCATGGGGCGGTCCCGTTTATTCGTCCTTGTCGCAATCGCAGTCAAGACCGTTGCAGTCGCAATGAATTTTGTCAATTTCATTTTTCAGCTTGCGGGTGCCTTTTTTAGCCATATCGCGGATGTCCTCACGGAATTCGGGTCCCGATTTGGGGGTTACGAGCATGGCGACGACGGCTCCTACCAGAGCGCCGCCCAGAAAGGAAGCGAGACAATTTGCAGAATGTTTCATATTCGTATAAAGTTTTAAATTCAGCAGGAAATCTTGCAAAGTCCGGGCCAAAACGCTACCTTTGGATGTATGACCGAAGACCGCCTTACCACCGTCGCTTTTACCGGCCACCGCACTTACGGGGGCCAAGCCGCTGCGGCTCTGCGCGCGACGGTGGGGGAGTTGTACGCCCGCGGCTTCCGGACCTTCCTCTGCGGCATGGCCATGGGCTTCGACCTCGCCGCCGCCGAAGCGGTCCTCGCGTGCCGCGATTCCGAAACAGGATCGGCCTTTTCTCCCGCCGCGGCTCCGGACCCGCATTTTCCGCACACGCCGATGCCCGGTCTGCGGCTGGTCGCCGTAATCCCTTTCCGGGGACAGGAGAGCCGCTTCCCGGCCGCTGACCGCGAACGCTTCCGGCGTGTGCTGGCTGCCGCCGATCATAGCGTGACACTCTCCCCGTCCTATCATGCAGGGTGTTATGCCGTGCGTAACAACTACCTTGTCGAGCACGCCGCACTGCTGGTCGCGTGGTACGACGGTTCCCCCGGCGGCACACATTACACCGTTCGCCGCGCTTTGGGCCGGGGGCTCGAATTCATCAATCTCCATCCGCATCCCGCCGCACTCCGGCAGGCAGAACCGACGCTGTTCTGACACTCTCCCGACTCGGAAGCCACGCTCTGTACGGCATTGTTCCGGCCCGTACTTTCTGCTGTCACCGTTCGACTTTTCTGCCCTCGCTGTCCGGCCTTTTGCTGTTGTCTTCTTCCTTTCTGCTGCCGTAGCCCTCCCCGGCCTTTCCTTTCATCGCCGCTCGGTCTTTCTGTAGTTGCCGCCCGTACTCTCGCCGTCGCCATACGCTTTCCCGATGGTCTTTCCCGCATTGCCTTCCGCTTCCTCTAATAAAAAAGGACGGCATGCAAGTGCCGTCCTTATCCGTTTTCGCAGTATCCGCGTCGTTATTCCAATTCGATGCCTTTCAGCAGGCTTTCGATCCGCAGGCGGGTCTCCCGCTTGCCGTAATCCTTTTTCTCGTACCTGAATGTCGCCGTAACGAGCGATCCTTCGTAAAGCATGTCGTAAACGGCATAAACCAACTCCGGATTCTCCGTTATGTATCCTTCGCTGCACAACATTTCGCGGCCGCCGATTTCGGTGCGCTGCGTCGGCGCGATGAATCCGCCCGTGTAGAAGGCCGAATCGCGTTGTGCGCAGTGGTCCGAAATCTCATCGACGGACGTGATCTCCTCCGGAATCATATCCACGACCTTGCCCAGACTGTAACCTATCCGGTCGTTGTAGGTGTCGAAACCGTAGTAGGCGTAGGTTTCGTCCGTTTCGGGCTGCACGGTTTCTTCGAGCAGGGTGTATCCGGCGGGAATCTTCGCCTTGATCCCCTGCGCACCCGTGTAGATTTGTTCGGTATCCACCACCTGCATCTCTTCGCCGCCGGCCAGCCGCACCGACAACTGTCCCAGATAGAGCAGTGCTGCGAGCGAACATGCCGCCAGCGCCGCCGTGCGCCAGAATGCCGTGAAACGTCCCTCCTGATGCTGGATTTTCAGGATGACGACGAGACCTTTGATCGCCTGAATCGCGCCCCAGATAATGGCGCCCGTTGCGACTACGTACCGGCCCCCGGCTGTTGCGAAATAGTAGGATAAGAAACTGAAAGCCAGTCCGCCGCCGCACCAGAGCGCTCCCGCGAGCAGGTTTTTCTTTGCTTCGGCCATCTTCTGCGGACGGTTGCCGTCCGCAGAGTTTTCCGCCGTAACCTGTGCGGCAGCCTCTTCCGGCATCGGTTCGAACACATCGTTTTTGTTTTCCGGTGTCTCCATGAATAAAGGTATTTTTAAGGGTTAGGGATCTAATGCGGCAAAGATACGGGTATTTTTCCTTTTCCGCCTGAAAAAGTTGGAAAATCACCGCCCTCAACCGTCCCGGCCCTTCCGCTGCCGTCCCGGCCCTTCTTCCGTCGCCGGCGGGTCTTTCTGCCGCCGCCCGCTCTTTCCCCGCCTGCATGAAAAATCCCCGGAAGCCGCAACTTCCGGGGATTTGCTGAAATCCTGTTTTGGAAAGGATTATTTCCAGTTGAGGATTTTGTGGAAATCGTACTCCTCCGGATTGGGGACATACTGCTTGGCAGCCTCGTAATCCGCAGGCGTGATGGCGTTGAGGATAGTCTCCACCACCGACGAGAACTTGTCCGACTTGATGTCCACCAGACGGGGCGGAATCTTGCCCGTCGTGGGATCCTGCAGGTCCTTGAGGTAGAGCGGACTTACATTGCCTTCCGAATCCACGTAAACCATGCAGCCGGTCTTGCCTTCGGCGAAGAGCTTGTGCACGCCGATACCCAGCTCCGAGCAGTACGTCAGGTCGTATGCGATCGGGGTCTGGCAGCGGATCTCGTAACCCAGCTCCACGGGGCGGCTCTTGACCTTGATGCCCAGCTCCTTCACCTTCTTCTCGATCATCTCGTTGAAGATGTGCGCCTTCGATACCTTGCCCAGTTCGGGGTGTCCGTGCTCGTCATAGGTGAAGTGGATGCCGCTCTTGCGGATCTCCTCGTCGCTCAGCGCGTGGAATACGCCTTCCGAGATAACGGCTGCTCCGTAGTCCATGCCCATGATCTTGCGCTTGATGATCGACGAAATCACGAGGTTCACGATCTTCTCGACGGTGATTTCCGTCTTGTCGAACATTTCGGGAATGACGATCATCGGGTAGTGGCAAGCCTCGCCGATGCCGAATGCCAAGTGGCCGGCGCTGCGGCCCATGGCAGCCAGTACGAACCAGTTGCCGCTCGTGCGGGCGTCAACATAGACGGCACGTGCGATGACAGCGCCCTTGTCCTTGGCCGACTCGTAACCGAATGTCGGCGTGCCTTTCGGCAGGGGCAGGTCGTTGTCGATGGTCTTCGGTACGTGGATGTTGGCAATGGGGTATTTCTTGGCCTCCAAGAACTTGGCGATGCGGTTCGCGGTCGAAGCCGTGTCGTCGCCGCCGACCGTCACGAGCAGTTTGATGTTGTTGTCGGTGAAGAACTTGAGGTTGAAGTTGTTTTCGAAATCCGAATCCTTGGGTTTGAAACGGCTCATCTGCAGGAACGAACCTCCCTGATTGAAGATACCGTCGGCCATGGGGTAGTCGATATCCTCGGTTCGGGGCGAGGGGTTGAACAGTCCCGTGTAGCCTTCGTGCAGGCCGATTACGCGGTAACCTTTGCGGAGGAAGGTCTTTGCGACGCTGCCCACGACGGTATTCATACCGGGTGCGGGTCCGCCGCCAGTCAGAATTGCGATTGCTTCTTTCATGGTTGTGTTTGGGTTTTTATGTTTGAACCTGAATTAACCTAAAATTGACGCCCAAAAGTACGATTATTTTTTCAAACGGGCAAAAAAAAGCCGTTTCGATTGACCGATGCGGGCCGTGTAATGTCTTTACGGAATAAACTAGGAGCATCCTGCGATTTGCAAATCGATATTTTTTATCTATATTGCATAACCATATTGCGTCTAACTCTCACATCTAAAACCTGTTGTTTATGAAAAACCATTTACTGCCATTGTGCGTGACGCTCTTCCTGATTTTTGCCGGGGGAATGACTGCCGGCTGCGATAAGCTGGATGATAAATACAAGTCGGAAAAAACGATCACGCTCACCATCGCTTCCGTCAAGCCCGCTGCTGCCGATGACGACTATGATTGGTTGCAGGGGTTGCCTGTCTATATTTACAAAGAGGAGAGTCCGGACTGGCGGTTGTGGTATTCGCATGATCCGATCCGGGGCTTCGATGAAATCTATGAGGAGGGATATGAATACGTAGTCAAAGTCCGGAGACTGACACTGGCCGATCCTCCTCAGGATGCAGGCGCATATGTATACGAATTGAAAAAGATCGTTTCAAAGACGCAAAAGGATTCCGAAGGTGTTCCCGAATCCTATCTTCGGTGAGGAGAGGAACGAAAAACGGTGTTCGGATCGTGTCCGAACACCGTTGAATACATAAAATTCAGTACTGATGAATATGCTGAGTTTCTGTTGCTCTTATTCCCTGAATTTAGAGAACGCCGTGGGGCTTACTCAATTACCGTAACGTTCACAGCCTGCTCGCCTTTGGCACCGCTGCCGACTTCGAATTCGACTGCCTGACCTTCGTTGAGCGACTTGAATCCGTCCGTTACGATACCGGAGAAGTGAACGAAAATCTCTTTGCCGTTCTCTCCCGTAATGAATCCGTAGCCTTTTTTGCTATCGAACCATTTTACCTTACCTGTCATAAAAATTGAAAATTAAATAGTTTGTACAGGGCAAAGTAAAGTAAAAATCACTGGCTTTCAAAACTTTTTGGCATGTTTTTTTCAGGTTCGGTCGAAATTTTTTTATCTTTGCTCTGTAACAATGACCTTAATGACGATGCGATATGAATAAAAAACTGAAACTCGCTCTGGCTGCGCTGCTTGGCTTTTCGACTGCCTGCTCGACGGTCAAAAACGCTCCGGCGAAGGGCGCAGAGGAACAGAAGCAGGAGACCGGATCGCAGGAGATTCAGGACTCGGTGAAGGTGCCGCCCCGCATTGTCGTCATGTACGGCGTGCGTCCTCCCGGACAGGCCGGACCTGCTACGGGCGTGCATATTCCCGATGCGAAGGTGCAGTCCGCCGAACCGGAGGAACTGGATCCCGTTGCGGAGAAACCGACCGAGGATACCCCCGTCATGGACACGAAGAAGGGCGCCAAGGCTCCTGAGAAGTAATCCATGGCGCGCCGCCGTCCGGGCCTGCGCAAACGGCTGGCCCTCAATATCTTTTCCGATCTCTACGCTTCGACGGTCGCCGAGCACCGGCTTACGACGCTCTTTTGGGAGTGTACGCTGCGCTGCAACCTTTCGTGCCGTCACTGCGGCAGCGACTGCCGCGTGGACCCCGGTGTGCCCGACATGCCGCTCGAAGACTTCCTGAAGGTGCTCGACGAGGAGATCACGCCCCATGTCGATCCCTCCGAGGTGCTGATTATCTTTTCGGGCGGCGAGGTGCTGGTACGCGACGATCTGGAGCGTGCCGGAGCCGAAGTCACCTGCCGCGGCTATGCGTGGGGCATGGTCACCAACGGCATGGCCCTGACCGAAGCGCGCCTGCGAAGCCTGCTCGACGCCGGGCTGCGCAGCGTTTCGGTCAGTCTCGACGGCTTCGAACGCGAACACAACCATATCCGCGGCAATTCCCGCAGTTACGACCGCGCGCTGGCGGCCCTGCGCATGATCGTCCGTGAACCCTCGCTGACCTACGATGTGGTGACCTGCGTCACGGGCGCCATGGTGCCGCAGCTCGAAGCGTTCCGCGACATGCTGATCGCCGAGGGCGTTGCGCACTGGCGGCTCTTTTCGATTTTCCCCATGGGCCGGGCCAAGAACGATCCGTCGCTGCGCATGACCGACGCGCAGTTCCGCGAAATGCTGGAATTTATCCGCCGTACCCGCAAGGAGGGCAGGATCGGGACCAGCTATGCCTGCGAAGGCTTCCTTGGGGACTACGAGACCGAAGTCCGCGATTACTTCTACCAATGCGCCGCCGGAGTCTCGGTGGCTTCGATCCGTGTCGACGGCGCCATTTCGGGCTGCACGTCGATCCGTGCCAACTTCCATCAGGGCAACATCTACCGGGATAAATTCTGGGACGTGTGGCAAAACCGCTTCGAACCTTTCCGCAACCGCGATTGGGCGCGGCGCGGCACATGCGCCGACTGCAAGATGTTCCGCTACTGTCTGGGCGGCGGCATGCACCTCCACGGCGACGACGGCGAACTGCTGTACTGCCACTACCACCGACTGTAGATACACCGTATCGGAATTATCATCCTGATATGCTGCTGCGAATCATTACACGCTCTTTGCCCCACATCTGTCGTGAAAGGCGCTCAAAGCCTGCTTTGGGTTCCGGTTTTTGCCGACTAACTGCACTGCGGCAACACTTCCGGCGGCGGATAGCCGCTTATTGTCTTCGCGTGAATCTGAAATTAAGCCGTTCGGGGCGATGATTTCACGAACCGCCTGCAAGACTGATTTTGGGACAAAAGTTTGCCGGAAAGAAAAAAGCCGCTATCTTTGCATCCCGGAATCGTGACGATTCCCCCGGCCGGAAGAGTCCGGGATTGACACGAAAAGCCTTGCGGGGCCGATGTAAGGCCAATCACGGGTTTCAGGGCCGGGAACGACGGGGTGTAGCGCAGTCCGGTTAGCGCACCTGCTTTGGGAGCAGGGGGTCGTGGG
>ERZ779626.581-NODE-581-length-20902-cov-27.789562_pt1 | contig 20902 bp, 19 predicted proteins | sample MGYA00514209_ERZ779626 | MGnify/ENA primary metagenome ERZ779626 (study PRJEB29562, sample SAMEA4376713) | mouse gut metagenome | isolation source: Cecum | study: EMG produced TPA metagenomics assembly of the A DSS colitis mouse model was used to assess the...
AGTTAGTAATACTTTAAAGTAATGCCAACACAGTTATTGACTATCACCTTATCTATTTTTCTCCACCTTTTTGGAGTACGGCAGATGCCACACTTCCTACCCACATTTTATTTGACATATCGATTGGTGATAAAATGCATATTTTAACATATGATTACCGGATTTATACTTATCTGGCTATCCTTTAAACCGGAAGCTGCCTTATTCTTTATTTCCGAAAAAATCTAAAATACTATTTAGTCCCAAAAGTGCGTTTTCATCATCAATGAAGTCTACTTCCAACATCTAATAATTTTCCAGTCAATTCCGAAAAATAAAGCGGCGAAGCAATCATAATGTTGTCACATTCTTGTATGTATTTATATATCTCTTGCATTTCATCATTTATAACACACCCACTATTTTCCCAACAATACCTACAATCAAAACAGGGCGAAATATTGCACCTATAAGCATCTACAATTCTATATTCTCCTACAATTTTTTCAGTAATTTTCTCAATAAGACTGGCAGTATCACCATTTTTTCTTGGAGAGCCATTTAATATCAAAGTTTTCACTATAAACTCCTCTGCTAAATCCCGATTTATATACTTGATTATATAATATGCGATTAATGTCTGCAATGTATAATTATAATCCAGTTTTCTATGGATACACAATTCCGAAAAGGGATTTCAAAAAAGATAGCCAAAATGAAAATATTTTTTGATTACTTTTAAAACACTACTCCATCAAAATTATATATTCTTGTTCCCAATATGTCTATTAAAGGAATAATCCATCACAAATACATAAAAATGAAAAGCGGCAAAGGTAATATGCTCTGCCGCTAATTCACTATGCACTTTGAAATTTTGTGCTGTAAAAATCAGTCTTGATATGATACAATGGACGTGTCATATCAGGGCTCTTTCCATCACGGAAAGGAGTTTGAAATGTCCGGGAAGCAAAAAGGCAATAAATGAAGAATCCTGCGGACAGGAGAGCGCCAGAAACGACAGACCAGGAAACCAAAGAAAATCAAGTTGAAAAATACACCAATCTACTACACCACTTACTACACCATTTGCCCTAAATTTGCGTAGATTTGCGTGAGGTAATGGCAAAATACAAAATTAAACAAAAGTGCCAAGAAGCCCGATATATCAAGGTTTAAAGGCTTATGAAAGGAAATATTTAAGATGATAAAAATATTATTTGTGTGCCACGGCAATATCTGCCGCAGCACAATGGCGGAAAGTGTCATGACATACCTAGTAAAACAACAGCAGCTGGAGGATTCATTCTATATCAACTCTGCTGCCACCAGCCGGGAGGAAATTGGCAATCCTCCCCACTACGGCACTGTCAGCAAACTGCGTGAAGTCATGATCCCACTGGTGCCACACCGCGCAGTACAGATGACAGCACAAGATTACACTCAATACGACTATCTGATCGGCATGGACACTGCCAATATCAGAAACATGACACGCATCGCCGGCGGTGACAATGACGGCAAAATTTATAAACTGCTCTCCTTCTCAGGTTCTGGCAGAGATGTCGCTGATCCTTGGTACACTGGTGACTTTGACGCAACTTATACTGATGTGGCCGAAGGCTGCAGCGCACTGCTCCGACACATTCTTGAGAATGATCTACACATGCCCTCCACGGCGATCCGCGCGCTGCCTTAGCGGCATATTTCCTCTGCACTGTGCGACGCAGATAAATTTTCTACACTGCATAGTGCAGATTTTTCTCCCGAACTTTCTGGATCTCCAGATGGTCTATGATCAGTCCCTTGATCTTTCTTACCTGTTCTTCATCATAATCCTCATCATATGTAATCTTCAGCTTCTCAGCTGTGATCACCGCACAGTTATTTTTTACGTTGTATTCACTGTCCTCTATCCAGAATTTTACCGTCAGGATCTCATTGTAATCGTCCGCCGCAAAACAGATGCTGATCTCCTCATCATTAAAGAAATCAATATTTCTGTTTCTGACATACATCGGTGATCCATTCTCAAAAAATATGGTGAGATCATAATGTTCCTGTGACAGGTTGACAATATTCAGATCCTCGATCGCACTGCGAAAGCTTTCCCCACTATTTATCTCAAAAACAATAGCCCTGAGACAGTCATAATTGAGGTCCACCCTCCTAGAAAACGCAACGATCGGCTCGATCTCCTGATAGTGCGCTTTTCCTAATTTGTCACAGAGATATCTTCTGATCTCATCTGCCGACGGGTATCCAAATCGAAAATGGTAATGAAACCGTCCTGGACGATTGATAAAAAAATCATTTAATTTCCGGATATCATTGCAGGTGATAACAAACAATTTCTTTCCCTGTGATATCCCGTCAAACAGGCTGAGCAGCGCCGCCTGTGGCTCAATCTCTCCTTCCGATGGTCTGACATCACCAAATGTCTTGTCAAACTCATCAAAAAGCACCATGATGCTCTGATCGATCGCCTCAAGATAAGACGCGATTCCCGGTATATACTGATCCACGACAATGATGGGTATATTTATTTTTGCAGCTTCCACTGACAACAGTTTCGCAAACATCGACTTTCCGATCCCTTTACACCCACTCAAGATCACTCCCAGATTTCGCTCAAACCTATCATATGCGCGCAGGACCTTTTGCACCTTTACCATGTGATCACCGTAGATCTTATCCTCCTTCACCTGAATATCCGCATACTCATCCAGATAAAAGCCTGTCATTTTCTCGAATCTCACAATATAGGATCTGGCAGGCAGTTCATCGTAGGTCATCACAGTGTCATTATAGATTTCAACCTTTGTCCCGATTTTGATTGCTTTCATGTGCTTCCTCCTCGTGTTTGCGTGTCTTATAAAAAATCCTCTAACCGACACTTATTATTGTATCAATTAGAGGATATATCATTTGATTCATTTTGTCATTGGACGGTTAATCCAAAGTGACGATCTTTCCTGCCACGGCACAGGCAGCCGCCGATCTGGGTGAAGCCAGATAGATATTCACTTTGGAAGTTCCCATACGCCCGAGGAAGTTTCTGTTGTTCGTCGCGATGACTGTCTCGCCGTCCGTCAGAATGCCGCCAGTCCTACCGCAGCACAGACCGCAGCTGGGATGCGTGATGATGGCACCTGCCTCCGCGAGCACTGCCATCGTGCCGTTTGCAACTGCCTCCCTGTAAATCTTGCGGCTTGCCGGCGTGACGATAAGTTTTACAAAAGGCGCCACGTGCTTTCCTTTCAGTACTTCCGCTGCTGCCATCAAGTCCTCAAGCCTTCCGTTCGTGCAGGAACCGATGAACACCTGGTCGATCGGCTTTCCCGCAAGCTCTGAGACCGGCTTCACATTGTCCACATTGGAGGGGCACGCCATCACTGGCACAAAATCCTCCGCCTTGTATTCGATCACCTGGCAGTACTGCGCATCCGCGTCTCCTACCAGATCCCGCTCCCTGTCCGTGAGCGTTATCCCGCAGTACTGTGCAGTCTTCTCATCCGGTGTAAAAAGCGCACATTTTGCCCCCGCCTCGATCGCCATGTTCGACATGGACATTCTCGATGCCACAGTCATATTTTCAACCGTATCTCCCGTGAACTCCAGCGCTTTGTAGGTGGCACCGTCCGCCCCCAGATCACCGATCAGCCTCAATATGATGTCCTTCGCCATGACATTCTCCGGCAGCTTTCCTGTGATGTTCACCCTGATCGTCTCCGGCACACGGATCCAGAGTGTGCCGGTGCCGAGTATGCTTGCCATCTCCGTATACCCGATACCCGATGAAAATGCGCCGACACAGCCGTATGTTGTCGTGTGGCTGTCTGTGCCAAACACGATATCACCCGGCTTGACATAACCTGCCTCTGTCATCAGCTGGTGGCAGATCCCGTCGGAGCGGTGGACATGTTTCATGCCATACTTTTCCACAAACGCATCGCCGACACGGAAATGTCTGGTGTCATCCACCTGGCTCGCCGGCACCAAATGATCATAGATCAGCACCGCCTTGTCCGCATCCCACAATTTTGTAAATCCCATCTCCTCGAATTTCGATGCCACGAACGGGATAAAGATGTCGTGTATCATCACGCGGTCGACGTTGACGGTCACGATCTCGCCCGCTTTCACATCTGTATGAATATTATTACGAATTATTTTTTCAATAATTGTCATTCCCATAGCTAATCCTTGCCTTCCTTTATCTCACTAACTTCTGTGGAGCCAAACAATGCCAGCGCCGCCCTGATCGCTTTACAGCCCATTTCGTTTCTGCATCGCCTTCACCAGGCCGCCCGCATTGAGGATATCCACCAGATTCTGCGGAAGCGACGTGATCGCATACTGTTTTCCATGACATTCTATGGACTCATTGATGGCAACCGTGATCTCATCGCCCTCCTTCACATCACACTGGAGCTTGTCATTCTCGATCAGCAGCAGACCATTGTTGATGGCGTTGCGGAAGAAGATGCGCGCGAAGGACTTCGCGATCACACACTTGACGCCGAGCGCCTTGATGATCTCCGGTGCCTGCTCTCTTGACGACCCGCAGCCGAAGTTCTTCCCCGCGACGATCATATCGCCTTCCCTGATCTGTCCCGCAAGCTCCGGGCGCAATGGCGAAAATGCGTACGGCGCCATGTCCTGCACCGTCTTTAACGCAAGGTATTCTGTCGGAATAATGATGTCCGTGTCGATATCATCGCCCAAAACCCATATCTTTCCTGTAAATCTATCCATGTTTTATTTTAACTCCTTTATATAGCATGTTAACTACAGCACATTAAATCATATCCGCCGTCACGATCTCGCCCTTTATCGCCGATGCCGTCACTGTCGCCGCCGACGCAAGATACACGAACGAATCCTTGTGTCCCGCGCGTCCCTTGAAATTGCGCGTTCCGGTGCTGATCAGCACTTCCCCCTCGCCGATCACACCCTGGCAGCTTCCCCAGCACACACTGCAGTTTGCGTTCATGACAATCGCGCCAGCCTCCATAAACGTGTCGAGAATCCCCTCCGCGAGCGCCTGCCTGTACACTTCCGCACTCGCCGGGACCACCAGAAATCTCACATGCGGATGTACTTTTCTGCCCTTGATCAGCGCGGCGCCGACTCTCAGATCCTCGATGCGCCCATTGTTGCAGGAGCCGAGAAACGCCTCGTCAATATGCGTCCCCACACACTCCTTTGCATCGACAACGCTGTCGACAAAGTGCGGTTTTGCCACGATCGGCTTGATCGTTGACAGATCAATGTCATACACCTTTGCAAAGCAGGCGTCCGCATCGCTCTTAAAGCTATGTTTCGGCTCTCTGCCGTGTGATCTCAGATAATCAAGCGTGATCTCGTCAACCTCCATCAGCGCCGTCTTCGCCCCCGCCTCCACGCAGAGATTGCAGATGGCGATCCTGTCGCTCATATTCAGGGTTTTCAGACCGTCGCCGCCAAACTCCATCGCCATATAATTTGCGCCGTTTGCACCGATCATGCCTATGATCGAAAGGATCAGATCCCGCGCGTACACACCGTCATTCAACTTTCCCCTCAGATTGAATTTCAGGGTCTCAGGCACCAGCAGCCACGATTTCCCCGTCACCATCGCATAGAGGTAATCCGTACAGCCGACGCCTGTTCCGAACGCACCGACCGCGCCGTATGCACAGGTATGGCTGTCCGCGCCGAATATCAGTTCCCCGCTCGTGACATGGTTCTCCATCATCACCTGATGGCACACGCCTGCCCCCTCGTAGAATGTGATGCCGTGCTCCCTCGCAAAGTCGCGCATCTTCTTGTGTGACGCCGCTGTCTTCACGCTGTCGCAGGGCACATTGTGATCCACGATCCACACTAATTTGCCGACGTCCGCGATGCGCGGGTTTTTGAGATCATTGTACATATCGATCGTCAGATGTGTCGTCCCGTCATTGCTCATCAATCTGTCAAGTTCCACTGTATGGATATCCCCCGGCTTCACAGACGCCGCGCCTGCCGCTGCCGCGATGATTTTTTCTGCCATTGTCATTCCCATGTCTCATACTCCCCCTATTCCCTGTTCAACGATGCGATCAGTCCGCCCTGATCCAGGATCCCCTGCATGTACGCGGGCAGTTTCGTGCACTCGTATTCTCTTTCATCCACACGCACCACGCCCTCCTGCATGGAAAGCTCCATATCATCACCTGCATTTACATTGTCATACAGATCCTTGCAGACAATAACCGGAAGTCCGATATTGATCGCATTTCTATAGAAGATACGCGCAAAGGACTTCGCTACAACAGCTTTGACGCCAAGCGCCTTGAGCACGGTCGGCGCCTGCTCTCTCGAGGAACCGCATCCGAAATTCTCCGACGCCACCACATAGTCCCCCGGCTGCACTTTTGACGCAAAATCCGTGTCCAGAGACTCGAAAGTATGTACTTTCATCTCATCGATCGTAGGGTATATGATATACTGCGATGCGATGATCTGATCGGTGTCCACATCCTGTCCAAACTTAAATATTTTTCCCATTGTACCATCCTGTCCTTTCCTGTATTGAAAATCTCTCATTCCTTTCATGCTTTTTATAGTGTAGCAAATTTCTTTCCAAAAAACTAGGATTATTTTTATCATACCATGCTGTTTTTTTATTTCCGATGTGGTATAGTTATTGTATGCTTTGTTCTGCACCGTCGAAATCGGCAAGGAGGCAACATGCTGGCAGGGGCTTCACACAGACCGCCCTTGCTCCGCTTTCGCATGAATCCGAACTCACCATAACGCTCTAGAGCGTGTTTGAAAAATGCTTTCTGTCAGATGTACGGCACAGTTTGTGGGAGATTTGTGCCAAATGAAAGAGTCGTAGCGGGCTACGTCGACTGAATTTGACGCAAATATCGCGCAAAATGGGACGTACAGATGGCGGGAATGATTTTTCAAACACGCTCTAGGAAGCAGGCTGCCGCGTTCGAGGCACAGAAAAAGATCTTGAATCATCCTATGACACAGACGAGTGTTTCGCTGCTTTGGAGGCTTTGACATAAACTGGGATATTTTAACCGGTCGGCACGATCACCCGTGAAAAGAATAGGATAACAGCACACATCGGACATTGTCCGAACTATGGAAAACATGGACAGCGGCAAATGCTACTGTACAGATTAGAAATTCTTTAAAAATAAATGATAAACAAGGAGACTACAAATGAATACACAGGAAAAAGCAGCCACGGTAGTGATGGAGGACTGGCTCTCCCACGCAAAGGAACTCGGGAGAAAACCTGCAAAGCTTGAGATCGCAGGAACTTTTGATCTGCACGGTCTGCACTATTACATCTTCAAATTTAAGAAAACTTTATTCAGTTCATGGAAAGTAGCTGTCTGCGGAGGCTATGAGGGGGACGGGGTAGGTCACTGCGGTCATATCTACAGTGAGATGGAACCGTATGATCCCTCCACCGCACAGGAAAAATGTGTTGCGATGGTAGAAAAAATCCGTCAATACTGGAAAGAGCGCGCCGAAGCGCAAACAGATGGAGATGGAGATGACGACAACGGACAAACTGCCGAAAAATTTGTAGGCTTTGTGCTCTTGTCCACACCGGAATTTGACACCGAACAATTCCGCACTACCCTTATGGAGGACTGGGGAATCAGATGCCCGGAAGCTCCGGAGGATCCAAAAGACGACGGGACAGCCATTGTGTTTTACGAAAACAATCTGGTCGTAACGATCGGCCTGATGGAAATTCCAGTCCCCGACGGCGAAGCGGAATACTGGGCCAACAGCAATTTCATGACCCGTGAAGGATCCGTTGCCGCCGCAAAGAACCATCAGGCTCATCTGCTGGTCGCTGTTCTGGGCGCGGCATCCTTAGAAGCCGGGAAACTCTATGTCAAGGTTGCTTCCACTTGCCTGAAAGCCTCCAACGCTTTGGGGATCTACGATTGCGGTACAGTGTGGCTGCCGGAGAATTATATTCAGTCGGCAATGCTCATGAAAGAGGGCGAGATTCCCTTGATGGATCTGGTGTTCATCGGATTGTATCACAATGAAAAAGGAACCAGCTGCTGGACCAACGGTCTGCGGTCCTTTGGAAAAGAAGAGCTGGAAGTGATAGACAGCAGCCAGACTCCTGCCGAGATCTATGACCTGATATTCGACCTATGTTCGTATATCATACAGGAAGGCGCCGTGCTGAGGGATGGGGAGACCTGCGGCTTTTCCATGGAACAAAAGCTGCCCATAACGCTCTCCGAGGGGGTCTATGTGAATGGCCGATCCCTGAAAATCGGATTTTGACAACTTTTCACGAACAGAACTTATTACAAAACAATCATATAAAATATCAACAAGGGAGCACAAACTATGGAAAAACAGATTTTTACAAATGAGATCATTTTGAGCTGGCTGCAGTACTACTCGCAGAACACACCGATCGACCTTGAACATGTCAAGATCATCGATATCACCAAGAAGAACAAGAACGTGATCCCCACAGTGGAGGCACACAAGACCACACTGGTGTTCACTAACGCCGGGATCGACGATATCTTCTACCGCCTGTGGAACGCCGGTCTGGGCGAGTGCGAGGTCTGGTACAATGAAGGTTCCGACCCGAGCGGCGAGATCCTGCACAACCAGATCAAGAATATGATCAACCGCGGTATCAACGCCTCCGCGGGCATGCTCATCATCAACCCGAACGCCAGAAATTCCTCCCGCATCGGTCTGAGCAACGAGAAGCTCCAGCGCGGCTCGATCCACTATGTGGGCAGCGAGATCCGCTCGATCATCCTCAGCAAGATGATGGTCGACCCGCAGGACGATATCTGTGTGATCGGCGGCGAGAGCATCGCGATCGAGGCCGCGCTCATCGCCGCAGAAGGCTCTGTCATCGCAGTTGAGTACAGCAAAGCGGACCGCTCCACACTCGAGGACAATGTATCACACTTTGATCTCCACAATATCAGGATCATCGACCATGTAGACGAGGAGACCATGGCGGAGTGTCCCGTCCCCTCGCTGGTATTCCTGGTCGCGTCGGCAAGCACGGAACAGGAGCTTGAATGCCTCACAAAGCTCAACCCAAACATCAATGTGGTGATCTACACACTTGACTTCAAGACTGCTGCCGGATTGCCAGACACACTGCATGAGCTCGGACTCGCCGACGTGGAGACGATACAGGTGTCTGTGACAAAGCTTCGCAGCAACAACACCTTTAAGTCTGATCCCGCACCGTGGATCATCACCGCGCGGAGCCGCGAGGACTAAAACCAATCTAAAAATCAAGGGGGCTGCCTGCCCCCTAATAAAGATTCTTCACCTTAAACTCGCGCTCCGTCTCGCGCCGCGCGTCCTTCTTCGCGATGTCATCGCGCTTGTCATACAGTTTCTTGCCGCGCGCAAGCCCGATCTCCACCTTCGCCCTGCCGTTGGAAAAGTACACCTGCAGCGGCACCAGCGTATATCCCTTTTCCTTGATCTTTCCCAGAAGCTTGTTGATCTCCTGCTTGTGCAGCAGCAGCTTTTTCACGCGCAGGGGATCTTTATTAAAGATATTCCCCTTCTCGTACGGGGAGATATGCATGCCATACACGAAAACCTCCGCATTCTCGATGCGGACGAACGCCTCCTTGATGCTGCACTTGCCCATGCGCAGGGACTTCACTTCCGTGCCGTGGAGCGCGATACCGCACTCATACTTCTCCTCTATAAAATAGTCATGATATGCCTTCTTATTGTTGGCAACCAGCTTCATTGCCTCATTCTTTGCCATTATAATTCCCTCTCTTCACCATTTTCCAGTGGAATGTCAAAATCGATCGTCCTGAGGAGCCTGTCTGTCGCGTTGACCCTGACCAGTATCTTCTGTCCGAGCTTATACCGGATATCCGTAGCCTGCCCCACCATCTCGTAAGTCTCGTCATCATAGTAGAAATAATCTCCCGGCAGCATGGAAACATGGATCATGCCCTCGATCGTGTTGGGCAGCTCCACATACACGCCCCACGTTGTGATCGAGGAGATCACACCCTCGTAGATCTCGCCGATATGCTGCTCCATGAACTCGACTTTCTTGAGCTTGTCAGTCTCACGCTCCGCCTCGTCCGCACGCCGTTCCATCTCAGACGAGTGCTTTGCCACCTCCGGCAGGATCTCACTGTAATGTTCGATGCGCTTCTCGTTCAGCCTTCCGCGGATCTGCTCTTTGATGATGCGGTGGATCTGCAGATCAGGATAGCGCCGGATCGGTGAGGTGAAGTGACAGTAATACTGGCACGCCAGCCCGAAATGCCCCGTGCAGTCTATCGTGTACTTTGCCTGCTTCATACTTCTCAGCGTCAGTCTGCTGATCAGCGCCTCCTCTGGTGTGTCCTCGATCTTCGCGAGCAGTTTCTGCAATTCCTTGGGATGGATCTCCTCCTGCCTGCTCTTGATCGAATATCCGAAATTCCTTATAAACGTGCCAAGTTTGCTGATCTTTTCCGGATCGGGATTGTCGTGCGTCCTGTACACGAACGGCAGCTCCATCCAGTGAAAGTGCTCCGCGACAGTCTCGTTGGCGATCAGCATAAAATCCTCTATGATCTTGGTCGCCACATTCCGCTCATACGGCTTGATCTCGACCGGATGTCCCTGTCCGTCCAGGATGATCTTGCTCTCCGGGAAATCAAAATCAATAGAACCCCTCTTTTTGCGCTTCTCACGCAGTATTCCGGCAAGCTCCCGCATCAATTCAAACATCGGCACCAGCTCTTCGTACTCCCTGCATGTCTCTTCATCTTTGTCGTCCAGAATCTTTTTCACACTCGTGTAGGACATGCGCCGGTCCACCCTGATGACGGACTCCACGATCTCATGGCTCACCACCTCGCCCTTCTGATCGATCGTCATGAGACAGCTCAGCGCCAGCCTGTTCTCCCCCGCATTCAGGGAACAGATACCGTTGGAGAGCTTATGCGGCAGCATGGGGATCACCCTGTCCACCAGATAGACACTCGTTCCGCGCTCTCTCGCCTCCCAGTCCAGCGCAGAGTTCTCCTGCACATAGTTGGTCACATCCGCGATGTGCACACCCAGCTGGTACAGCGCGCCGTCTCTGGTGAGGCTGACCGCATCGTCGAGGTCTTTCGCATCCTCGCCGTCGATCGTCACCATCTGTACAGCGCGCAGGTCACGCCGCCCTGCCATATCCGCCTCGGACACTTCATTTGCCACCCGCTCCACCTGGTGCATGATCTTCTCGGAAAATTCGGTCGGGAGCTCATAGCCCTTCACGATCGACATGATATCCACGCCGGGGTCGTTGACATGCCCCAGGATCTCCGTTATCTTTCCCTCCGGCTTCCGGTTGTTTTTGCCGTAATCTGTGATCTCGCAGACCACTTTGTGCCCTGATACAGCCCCCTTGGAGCGCTCCACCGGCACAAAGATATCCTCACCGACTTTCGTGTTGTCCGGCATTACGAATCCATAGTTCTTATTGCTCTTGTCATAGATTCCCACGATCTGCTTCATGCCCCTCGCCAGGATCTCTATAACCTGTGCCTCCTGCCGTCTGCCATTCTGTCCTGCACTGTATCCTGACAACAGTGACACCCTGACTGTATCCTTGTGGAATGCCCCGTTCACAAAATTCTCCGGAATGTACAGATCCTCGTCCCTTCCTTCGATCTCCACAAATCCAAATCCCTTCGGATGACTGATAAAAGTCCCGACAAGCTCCTTATCCGAATATTTCGCCTTGATAAACTTTCCCTTCTTGGTGAGTGACAGCTTTCCTTCCGCCAGGAGTTCGTTCAGGATGCGGTTCAGCTCCCCTCTGTCCTCCTTCGAGACCTGCAGCATGACTGCAAGCTCTTTCTCTTTCATCGGCACGTAAAATTCCGCCGATACCAGATCCATGATCACTTTCTTTCTCTTATCTGACATTTCTATCCCTTCTTGATCAAATACATCAAACACAAATTGCACAGTTTTGTCTGCCCCTTTGACTCCTCCGTGGCAGAGACATTTACTCACAGATCCTTATCATGAAAAAACACTCTTATTACAAGAGTGTTTCATGGTTTTATCTTAAATATTAGAAATTGATATTTAAAACAATTGCAAGCAGCATAAATACAATGCCCAATATCTTGGTAAACTTGACAAGCGCCCCCTCCATGGAACGGCCTTTGTTCTTGCCCCAGTAAGTCTCAGCTACACCGCTGATCGCACCAAGTCCTGCGGATTTACCTTCCTGCATCAAAACAATCACTGTAAAAATGATAGAAACCAATATCAAAATAACCATAAGTACTATTCTTAACGCTGCCATCTTCACACCTCCCCGCCAGCAAAATGCAGGCTGTCCCGGCAAAGCCTGCTACTAAGCTAGTTTATCATACCTAAATGAACATTTCAACCATTTTTTTCGTCTGATCCCAATTCGCTGCTGATCACTGATCACTGTCCGCGCCACACTTGATTCTGGCACGATTTTGTCCATTGAGGATCTTGGCAGCAGCAATCCCTGCACCATCGATGCGCATCAAAATAGGGTATCTAATACTCTGAATACTATTCCAGACCATTAGACACCCTATCTTGAAAACATTTCATTCAAACAGTGATCAGATCTGTTTTTGGCATATTAGGGTATTGTTACACATCTCTTATCACTGTTTTCACTCATATTTCGCTGCGCATAATATATATCGGAGAATTTTGGGAATTTTTTATATTATTTCAAAAATTTATGTAAATTTCGCATTTTGCCTATAATTGTCAGACAATTGTTGTGGAAATTTACATAAATTAACTGCATAAATATTTTTTTATCCCGCAGACGCGTGAAACAGTGCCCGGAGCGTTCCCGTTCAGACAGTACACTGGTCGATATTATATCTTGTTAAAAGGATCCAGATATCTGGAAACGCCATCGATCTCCTCCTCGATGCGCAGAAGCTGGTTGTACTTTGCCACGCGGTCGCTCCTGCACGGGGCGCCAGTCTTGATCTGTCCGGCATTCATCGCCACGGCGAGGTCTGCGATAAAGGAATCCTCCGTCTCGCCGCTCCTGTGGCTGATCACAGCCCTGTATGCGTTGTGCTGCGCCATCTCCACAGCCTCAATCGCCTCGCTCACCGTGCCGATCTGGTTTACTTTGACCAGGATCGCATTTGCCACCCTCTTCTTGATGCCGGCGTCGAGACGTTTCGTGTTGGTGACGAACAGATCATCTCCCACGAGCTGTACCTTGTCTCCAATGCGCCTGGTAAGCTGTGCCCAGCCGTCCCAGTCATCCTCCGCCAGACCGTCTTCGATCGATATGATCGGATAGCGCTCGATCAGCCGCTCATAGTAATCGATCATCTGCTCCGTGGTGCGCCTGATCACATGATCGTCGGCCACACAGCCGGCCACGTCTCCCGCCTCATAACACTCGCACGCTTCATTGGCAGAAGCCTGCCTGCGCTTTAACTCCGTCTCACCGCTGAAATGATACGTGCCGTCCTCCTCGTTGTACAGCTCGGACGCTGCCACGTCGAGCGCGATCTTAATGTCCTGTCCCGGCACATATCCTGCTGCCTTAACTGCTTCCACGATCAAGTCAAGCACCGCAAACGCATCGGGGAGATCCGGTGCAAATCCGCCCTCATCGCCCACCCCTGTCGAGAGACCTCTCTTATGGCATATTTTTTTGAGATTATGATAGATTTCTGCACAGATGCGGAGCGCTTCGCGGAAGTTTGCCGCGGAGACCGGCATGATCATAAATTCCTGGAAATCCACTGTGTTCGTCGCGTGTCTGCCGCCGTTTAAGATGTTCATCATCGGCACAGGAAGCCTGTCCGGTTTCACACCGCCCAGATATCTGTACAGCGGCATACCCAGGGCATCCGCTGCTGCCCGTGCTGCTGCCATCGACACGCTCAGCGTGGCATTTGCCCCGAGATTGCCCTTATTGTCTGTCCCGTCTGTATCCACCAGGATATGGTCGATCAATTTCTGATCGCACACATCGATGCCAATGAGTTTATCCTTGATCTTCGTGTTGACATTGTTGACAGCCTTCTCCACGCCAAGTCCCATGTAGCGCATCTCGCCGTCCCTCAGCTCCACTGCCTCAAATTTACCGGTACTTGCCCCAGACGGCACACTCGCCCGCCCTTCCCAGTTGTCATTGACTGTCACCACTGCCTCCACAGTCGGATTTCCCCTGGAATCAAGCACTTCCCTTGCATGCACGTCCGTAATCTTATAATGTGTTGCTCTCATAACTGACCTCCTAAACTTTTCCGCTTTTTCTGCCACCCATACACCGAAAGATCGGGCTGGAATGCAGGATATCAACAACAGTATTTCCCAAAACACAAAAAAAATACAGGAACGCTTATGACCGTTTCCTGTATTTTCTGTGTATATTCAGTTATTTATACTTTTGGTGTATTCGATAAACGCTGTCTTCGGCACTGGTCTGGAATAATAATATCCCTGTACGTAATCACATCCCAATTCCTTCAGCGTTATCATCTGCTCCTCATTCTCCACGCCCTCTGCTACAAGCTTCCTGCGCACGTCATGAAACATGGAAATAAGATTCTTGATCGTGACAAAACTGTCACGGTCCGTGAATGCCGCCCAGACAATACTCTTGTCCAGCTTGATCACATCGACCGGATACTCCAGCACACGCACCAGATTGGAATATCCTGTTCCATAATCATCCAGCGAGAACGTGAAACCAAGCTTTTTGATATCAAGCAACTGTTCCTTCAACCGATGTTCGTCAAAGTTGGTCGCCGTCTCCGTAATCTCAAGATTGATGCGCCTCGGATCAATATCGTACTTATGGATGTAATACTGCAGCTTCTCTGTCAGGTTCTTGTCCATGCACTGCATTGCTGACAGATTCATCTCGACAAACTCCATTCCCATCGCAGCAATATCATTTTCCTTGACAAAACGAAATACGCTGTCTATGACATACTCACTGATTTCCAGAATCTTACCATTATTTTCTGAGATGGGAATAAATTCCTCCGGTGATACGAACCCCATCAGCCTGTCTTTGAGACGGATCAGCGCTTCGGCAGAGACCACTCTGCCTGTCTGTGTGGAGATGATGGGCTGATAGTACATCTCAAACTCATGTTCTGCCAATGCTCTCTCGATGGCGTTCTCAATATTCCTGTACCGCTGCAGTTCATCAATACCAAAACTGTCACTCCGAACCACTTCGATCAGTTCATTGCTTCTGTATTTCAAGCCATCACACACCGCAAAATATCTATAAAAATTATCTTTGTTGATCTTGCCATTGCGGACATCGAGAACCGCTACGAACAGTGTCAGGTTGATGCTCGCTCCGTTCAGCTCAAACGGCACGCAGAAACGCTCCTTCAACCTATCCAGAAACGTATTCTCATCAAACCGATCCTTCTGCCGGACAACGATCCCGAATTTGCCATCTTCAAAATAGTAGATCGACGACAACATCGAATATTCTTTCATATATTCTGCCAGCTGCCTGACCAGCACCATTACAGATGGTTCGTAGCAGTTATCCCTGAGGTACTCGTAATTTTTGAGCTTGATCAGATAGACTGCTTCGTTTCCCGGCTTGCCGATCTCTCTATCGATAAACTGTCTGAATGCCTTTTTATTCAGAAGCTCTGTGGTACTGTCCTTGTAAAATTCCACCATAGTGATCGTGAGCAGGAATATGATGATATTGACGATCAGAGTCGAATAGTACATTGTCTCATCGTGGCAGATCAAAAACTGCGTCACCTGAATCACCGCAAAAACTGCCAGCAGTATGATACTCTGACCAAAGATCTTGATCATCAGCTTTCGTTTCATCAGTGCGTACACGGTCGCAAGCAATGCGTATATGCCCCTTGTGAGTATCAATATAAAAAACAATTTTCCGTGATATGCCACGCCGTCTTCCACATAAAATATGGCATGTGTCCACGGAGAAGTTATCAGCAGGACATTCACTGCGAGATTGACCGACCAGAACGCAATCTTGCGTTTTCTCGAATAGTAATGAAACTGTCCGACAAGACAAAAGATAAAATAAGCATACAATGTATAGATGGCAAGCGTGAGAAAATAGTGCACCAGCCGCTCTGCGGCCAGCATCCATTCGCCATATGATATCAGATCCTGCTCCATTGACACAGCCAGCAGCCTGTTGAGATACATCAACACTGCCGCCCACAGGATCCCTCTGTAAATCTTTCTATAATACGCCTTGCTATCCACACTGACATACACAAACCAGATGCACACAACCAAAATACTTAATATCAGCAGATTGTACGCTATTTTCATATTAATCACCCGTCACATCTCCTATACGATTGTCATTTTTGTAGAAATTATACACTATTTTACAATCCCACAATCAATAGTATATCATTATTGACTGACTTTTTCCAATATTTTCTTTATTTATTGTTAACTTTTTAGATATGGATCAGACATGACTCCGAAACCGAGTCAAGACAGTCCTACTCGTCCAATTTATTGTAACAGTTCAGCCTTCGGCTTCCTGTTACAAGCATCAAGCTATGCAAAAACCGCTTTGCGGTTGACTTGATGCATCTCAACACGATGCTTTCTCAAGGACTTCGCAGCGCAGTGCGAAGTTCTTGAACTGTTACAATTTATTTGCCAAATTTAAGATTTTGTCTTGAAAGCTTTACGTTAATATGGTACGATAGCAACAGCATGTAACTTGTAAGGAGGAAATGGTTATGTTGGATATTGCTCACTCTGTTCAATCTGGGTTTAGATTTATTTGTCATTTCCATTTTCAGCAGTTTCATATTCATATATTTTAGTGCAGGAGAATTCATTTCTCCTTTTTTATTTCATATTTTTCTATCATTAGGAGGTTTTTATGAGACATTTAATGAGTCCGCTTGATTTTTCCACAGCGGAGTTGGACAAGCTATTTACCCTCGCTGAGGACATCGAGGGCAAACCCGCCAAGTATGCACACGCCTGTGAAGGAAAAAAGCTCGCCACCTGCTTCTATGAGCCAAGTACCCGTACCCGCCTGAGTTTCGAGTCCGCAATGCTCAATCTCGGCGGTCAGGTTCTGGGATTTTCCGACGCCAATTCCTCCTCTGCCGCAAAAGGAGAAAGTGTGTCAGATACCATCCGTGTGATCTCCTGCTTTGCTGATATCTGTGCAATGCGTCATCCCAAGGAAGGCGCACCCATGGTAGCCGCGTCGCGTTCTTCCATCCCTGTGATCAACGCTGGCGACGGCGGTCATCAGCACCCCACTCAGACGCTCACCGATCTTCTGACCATACGCGCAATCAAGGGGCGCCTAGACCATTTTACCATCGGTCTCTGCGGCGATCTCAAATTCGGCCGCACTGTGCACTCACTTATCAACGCACTTGTGCGCTATGACAATATTCATTTTATATTTATATCTCCCGAGGAACTTACGATCCCCGACTATATCATTGAGATGCTCCGAGAGAAGAACGTCTCATTCAGCGAGGTCCGCAAGTTGGAGGAGGTCATGCCGGAACTCGATATCCTGTACATGACCAGAGTACAGAAGGAGCGCTTCTTTAACGAGGAGGACTATGTGAGATTAAAAGATTATTACATCCTCGACAAAGAAAAGATGGAACTTGCCAAACCTGATATGATCGTGCTGCACCCGCTTCCGCGCGTAAATGAGATATCCGTCGAAGTTGATGACGATCCCCGGGCTGTATACTTCCGCCAGGTACAGTACGGTGTGTACGTGCGTATGGCACTGCTCCTGACGCTCCTGGAAATAGAGGTTCATTGAAACTGCGGCAATCTCAAAAAGTCAGATGCACTACTTTAAATAGGAGGTTATCAAGAAATGTTAAATGTAGGAAAAATCGAGGAGGGCTTCGTCCTTGACCATATTAAGGCAGGAAAGAGCATGAGCATATATAAACATCTGGGACTCGACAAGCTTGACTGCACTGTGGCGATCATCAAAAACGCCAGAAGCCAAAAGATGGGCAAGAAAGACATCCTGAAAGTGGAGTGTGACATCAACACGCTCAACCTTGACATCTTAGGTTTTATCGACCACAACATCACCGTCAACGTTGTCAAGAACTGTGAGATCGTACAGAAGCTTCCGCTCTCACTTCCAAAGGAGATCAAAAATGTGTTGAAATGCAAAAATCCCCGCTGTATCACATCCATCGAACAGGAACTTCCGCACATCTTCGTCCTCACTGACGAGAAAAAGGAAATCTACCGCTGCAAATACTGCGAAGAAAAATACGGCAGCAAAGATAAGTTTAAGATCTGAAAAACAGCAGGCACACGCCTGCTGTTTTTAGATAAGGATCCGAATGATCCTAAACAAAATTCAATACCTCATCTTTTGGTTTTTTAGCAGGTACCACACTGACTGCGTGGAGAACTGGCCCCTCGCCGTTGTAATCCTTCCAATACTCCCTGTGAACAGTCGCTGTCACCTCCACCCAGTCCTTGTTTGCCAGTTCACTGCACCTGTCATATCTGCAGGCATATCCCAGAAAAGCCATATCGTCCGCACAGCAGGTCATTGCCATCCTTCCTGGCACAAAGTACTCATCGTTGCTGTTCTCGGGCTTTAACACCATCGCCTTGAACCGGATCGTCTTATCAATATACCGATCAAGATTGTCCATGGCATCCAGATAAAAGATCCCATAACCGTAATCGTCAAGATCGAGCCTTTCACTCTTTAAATCATACGGCAGATCTTCCTCAAAGATCTGATTCACCTCGCCATTTTTGTCCTCAAAGATGATCTCTGCCTGTGGATTCACAGCCTTTACATTTCTCTTAAAACTGCTCAGCTGGTCGACCATTCCGTCACAGCGGTTAAAGATGATCAGCTCTGATTTTCTGATCATCTCTGCAAGCAGGGAACGCATATTGGTATAGTAGTTCTGAAACGTAGAGGCGTCGATCGTTGTGATCTGCTGCTCCAGCCTCCAGTGCCACGGCAGTTTGAGGTTCTTGAAATTCCACATACCATTGTACTCGATGACGATGCGCTCCGGTTTATACTTTTTCTCGAGCTCGATCAGATTTGCCGAAGTCATCTGCGCTTCCTCGTCCACCACTTCCACGATCGTGCGGCTGTTTTTCAGGATATCCTCATCGTACTCAACCTCGCCCTCCTCACAGAGTATCAACAATGTCGTACCTTTCGTCTGAAAATAGGGCTGCGAAAGCGTGTAGGATATGAACTCTGTCTTGCCGCTCTCCAAAAATCCATTAATAATATATACGGGCTTCATATTTTCTCCAATCCCTGTAAGATGTAATTCCATTCAAACATCATTTATGAAACAATGCCTTAAGGTTCTCCTCGTTGAGCTGGGCTCCGATCACGCAGATCTTTCCCGTAACTTCGACAGCACCGATGCGCACATTGCTTTCTCCCGGAACATAGTCAAAATTCAGCCATGTGCCATCGCCGGATGGAACCATACCTTTTGCACGGAGGATAGAACCATATTTTTTCTCGTCCTCAAGTTCCTCCAGAATATGCTCCAGCTCCTCCTTGGTGTAGGCTGCCGGCGTCTCAAATCCCCAGCTGGCAAAGATATCATCCGCGTGATGGTGGTGGTGATCATGGTTGTGACAGCCGCAGGTACAATCCTCCCCATGTTCATGGTGATGATCATGTCCGTCATGGTCGTGATGCTCATGGTCGTCATGTCCGTCATGGTCATGATGATGCTCATGATCGTCATGTCCGTCGTGATCGTGATGCTCATCGTGGTCATGATGATGTCCGTCGTGATCGTGATGATCATGTCCGTCATGGTCATGATGCTCATGGTCGTCATGTCCGTGATGTTCATGGTCATCGTGGTCATGATGATGTCCGTCGTGATCGTGATGCTCATGGTCATCGTGGTCATGATGATGTCCGTCGTGGTCGTGATGATGCTCATGATCATCATGAAGCCTTGCAACCTCCGCCATAAGCTCTGCCTCTAAATCCTTCGCGTTCTCTATGGTCTCAAGAATCTTCTTCCCGTCAAGCTCCTCCCACGGTGTCGTGATGACTGTCGCCTTGTCATTATGTTCACGAATGATATCGAGCGCTGTATTTAATTTGCTCTCACTGATATCCGCTGTTCTGCTCAAGATGATCGTGCCGGCATGTTCGATCTGATTCAGGAAGAACTCCCCGAAATTCTTTGCGTACATCCTGCACTTGTTCGCATCGACAACGACAACGGCGCTGTTGAGCTCCACCTTTGCATCGGTATCCACATTCTGCACTGCCTTCATGACATCGGAAAGCTTTCCCACACCCGACGGCTCGATCAGTATCCTCTCCGGGTGATATGTCTCGATCACTTCCTTGAGAGAACTTCCAAAATCCCCGACCAGCGAACAGCAGATACAACCTGAGTTCATCTCCTTGATCTCTACACCAGCCTCCTTTAAGAAACCTCCGTCAATACCGATCTCTCCAAACTCATTCTCGATCAATACAACCTTAGATGCATCAAGCGCCTCCTGCAAGAGTTTCTTGATCAGCGTTGTCTTTCCAGCACCCAGAAAACCTGAAAATATATCTATCTTTGTCATTGTCAATGACCTCCTTTTATCTCTAATTTTCTATTGGTTAACATATTCTTTCAGCTGTTTCTCCGGCGGGTCACAAAAAACAGTTCCACGGAAAATCCAAGCAGCATTTGGGCACCAAAACATGATATGCGATCCTATCTATCATCGCATCGTGTCTCAATGCGCAATGCTTATGACACTATATAGAAAATACCATCTTTCATCTTATCACAAACCGAAAGAACTTGCCATAGATGAGATATTAAAATTCAATTAACAGATTCAAAATTTTTATTTTTTTAAATGCTGTAATTATCGGACTTTGCAG
>ERZ779626.583-NODE-583-length-20847-cov-6.848355_pt1 | contig 20847 bp, 14 predicted proteins | sample MGYA00514209_ERZ779626 | MGnify/ENA primary metagenome ERZ779626 (study PRJEB29562, sample SAMEA4376713) | mouse gut metagenome | isolation source: Cecum | study: EMG produced TPA metagenomics assembly of the A DSS colitis mouse model was used to assess the...
TGAGGATGCTCATAGCCGTCTCGCTGGGAGCCTGCTTGAACACCTTGTACTGGCGGAGGGCGATATGGTTCGGGTTTTCTTCCTCCAGAGCCTCAAAGAGCAAATCCAGGGGTGACTGATAGTCCCCGTCTCCCTCCTTGGCCGCGCCGTATTCCAGCATGGTCAGCATCATCTCCATGGTCTGTTCTTCCGGCGGGGCCTCGTGGAGCAGATACAGCATGAGGGCGGAATCCAGGGCGATCTCGCTTTTCTCCCAAAACGGGTCATTGGAATGTGCGTTCTTCGGCGTGGTGTTGCGGATGAAATTGGCGATCAGCTTCAAAACGTCTGCGTCATTTCGGATGTAGTGGAAGGGATTGTAGCAGTCGGAGTGTTCCGGGTCCACGAGGTCAATGACGCGGATGGTATAGCCCTCCCGCAGAAGCAGCGGAACGGCGGAGCGGGCCAGTTCCCCCTTGGGGTCAGTCGCGATATAGGAGGCGTTGGCCTCGTAAAGATTGGGCTTGACCACATACCGGGTCTTGCCCGCGCCGGAGCCGCCCACCACGATCTGCAAGAGGTTTCGCTGGTGCTTCCGCCCGTTGAGGCTCATGCGGAGGTTTTGGGTGAGGATGGCGTTGTTGTGAGGGTCCTTGTCCCGGTATTTCCGGTCAAGCTGGTATACGTTCCCCCAGCGGGCGGAGCCGTGCTCCTCTCCGGGTCGGCGGTTCTGCTTGGAGGAAATGTACAGCACAATGGCGAAGGTATAGACCACCAGCGCCCCCAGCATGAATTTGAGGGTGTAGGGGGTCCAATGGATGGCAAAGGGGCGTTCCAGCATGATACTGAAACGCCCCATGAGGTCAAAGACGGTCATACCTTCCCGATAGCCGCTGGCGAGGGCCGCCCCCGCCCAGAGGACGGGGACGGCCAGCAGGAGCCACGGGAGGGGGCCGCTGTTCTTCTGCTTCACGGAAACCTCCTGTCAATTCGCGTCTCACCGTGGGATTTATTTTTTGCGTTCCACGGTGGGATCTATTTTTAATAGCCGGTCCTGGGCAGCTTGGGCGCGGGGACCTTCTTTCCGTAGACCGTCGTCACCCAGCGGGAGACCGCCTGCACCCAAACGCCGTTATAGGTGCCGCCCACGTCCGCCACGTTGGCAAAGCTGCTCCCCGCGGCAAGGCCGGAGACAGCGGTGCAATGAAGCATGGGGGCCTCCACCTGGCTGAACCCTCCGGGGACCTGTCCGAACACAAACATGATCTCCGTCACCCGTTCATTACTGGCAAGGCCCAGGGCCACGGGAGAGGCGGCGAGGGTGTAGTTCTGGCTGGTGGAGAGGCTGTCCGCCAGGGTCCGGTAATCGCCGGTGTTGTTCACCTTGTAGACGATCTTATAGGTGCCGGGGAAATTGTAGGTCCCCGTGACAACGCTGGAAAGGCGCACGGCGGCGGGCAGGGTGTCGCGCCAATAGAAGGATTGGAGCATCACATTACTGCTGTTGCCGATTTTGGAGAACACATAGCGGACCGGCTGGCCGCCCATAGCCTCCTTGGGTCCGGTCTTGGTGATGGAGCCGCCTGTACTCATACTCTTGTTGGAAATCTCCAGCTTGACAATCTGGCCGGAATGCTCCAACACGGCGGTATAGGTTTCCGTGGAAACGCCGTAGTTTGCCGGGGCTTTGACTTCCCGGATGGTATAACGTCCCAGGGGAAGCTGCTTGGACGAGGCAAGGCCGTTGGGCCCGGTAACGATAGTATCCACCTTGTTCCCGGTGCGCTCGTTGCAGATTTCAAACTCGGCCCCTTCCAAAAGTGTCCCGGCGGGGAGGCCGTTGGTGGAGTTGTAGTCGGCGGACTTCTTCACGATCTGAATCTGTCCCCGAACAGCGGTGTTGGGCCAAGTGATGGTGGTGCATCCGCCGTACTCTACATAGAAGGTCTTGGGCACCGTGTCCAGGATGTAGCCGTCCGCGCATTCCAATTCCCGGGCGGTGTACTTGCCGTCCGGCAGCTCCCGCTCAACGTAGACATAGCCTTCATTGTCGCTCTCGTAGGCGCCGACAGGGTGGCCGGAGGCGTCGGAGATCAGGAACTTGACGCCATAGATGCCCTCCCCGGTGAGGCTGTCCACCTTGCGGATGACGGCGCTGCCGATCTGGCGGTTGGTGATCTCCAGGGTGGCGGTGCCGCCGTCCTTCACTTCGATCTGGTAGGGCTGGCTGTCCAGGCGGTAGCCCTTTGCGGCTTTCAGCTCCGTCACCTGATACCAGCCCTTCTCGGCCTGGGGCAGCGTAATGATGCCGGTCCGGTCCGTGGTGTAGGTCCCGACAACCTCGCCGTTGAGCCTGCGGATTTCAAACTGCACGCCGCTGATCCGCTCCCCGGTCTCCTCGTCCTTCTTGATGATGGTGAGGCCGCCGATGGGCGTATTCTCAAAGGTGATGGTTTGGGTGTCGTTGGGATTCACCTGGACCGTCTGGCTCCTGGCGTTGGGGTCCAGAACGTAGCCGGGCAGGGCCTCCAGCTCCGTGACGATGACAGTCCCGGTGATGCCGGAAATGACAATCTGGCCCTCGGTGTTGGTGGTATAGAGGCCGTTGGAGGAAATTTTGCCGCCGTCCAGGTCCACATTGGAGCCGTCCGCATAGGTGATCTTGAATTTCACTTCGGCCAGGGGCTTCTTCGTCAAGGCGTCGATCTTGTTGACGATCAGCCCTCCGGCTTTCTTGTTCCAGAAGGTCATGCTCTGGACTTCTCCGGTTTTGATAGTAATGCTTTGCGGGGTTCCGTCCAGAAGATACCCCGCCTGGGTTCTGGTTTCCCTGGCGGTGATGACTGTGCCGGGTTCCAGGTTGGAGATAGTAATGCGCCCGTCCTTATCGGTAGTGTAGTAGCCGTTATTGGGTCCGACAACGGCTCCTCTCTCGTTCGTCACCAAAAACTCCACGCCGGAGAGGGGGGTGTTGTCGGTGCCGTCAATGAATTTCTGGATAACCAGTGTTGTCGTGGGGTCGTTCTCGATTGTCAGATCGTTCCCTCCGCCGGAGTTTCCGCCGGGATTCCCGCCATTACTTCCTCCGGTAGTTACGCCGTTGCGGTCGCCATTCTTGACCGTGATGGTCCTGGGGGTGCTGTCCAGGACATAACCCTTGGGCACTTTGGTTTCCACCACTACAACGGTACTGCCGGGAACGAGGCCCGTTACCAGGGCGGTTCCGTCCTTCCCGGTGACGTAGCGGCCCAGGATATTGTCGTCACCGTCCTTTACTGTAAACTCTGTTCCTGGAACAGGCTTTCCGCTGACAGAATCCAGCTTTGTCAGCGTAAGAGAGCAAAGGGGTTCATTGAGGAAGGTCAATGTCTGCGTGTCCATGGGGTTGACTGTGACGGTCTGCGTCTGCGTGGACTGGTCGATCACATAGCCGGGGGCGGGCTTCGTCTCCTTGGCGACAATGGTCCCTACCACGCCGGAAACCCGGATTTCTCCCTTGTCGTCCGTGGTATAGAGGCCGTTGCTGGAGAGGTGCCCGTTGTCGTTGTCCACAAAGCCGCCGCCTGCATAAGTCAACTGGAACTCCGCCCCGGCAATAAACGCGCCGGAAACCTTGTCCTTCTTCTGGATCACCAGCGTCCCGGCCCGCTTGTTCCAGAAGGTGAGCTGCTGGACGCGGCCCGCCTCGATCTTGATGTCCTGGGGTGTGCCGTCCAGCACAAAGCCCTCCACGGTCTTTACTTCCCGGACAATGACCACGGTGCCGGGTTCAATGCCGGTCAGGACGATTTCCCCGGACTTGTCTGTGTAGTAGAGGCCATCATCCGGGCCGACAGCGGCCCCGGCTCCGTCCACCACCCGGAAGGCCACGCCGGAAAGAGGCTCGTTCTCGGTGCCCTCGATAAATTTCCGAATAATCAGGGTCGTGGTGGGGGTATTGTAGAAATTGATGGTCTGCGTGTCATTGGGATTCACCACAACGGTTTGGGTCCGGGTGTTGGGGTCGATGCGGTAGCCGGGGATCGTTTCCAGCTCCGTTACCACCACAGCCCCGGTGACGCCGGAGAGGATGATTTGGCCGTTGCGGTCGGTGTAGTAGATGCCATTCGAGGAAATCTGCCCGTTTTTGTTGTCAACCACCTGCCCGTTGGCGTACTTGATCTGGAACTTCACGCCCTCCAGGGGGGAGTTGTCTGCGGAACTCAATTTATTGATGATAAGGTTTCCAAGGGGCTGGTTGAACACCTCCAGGGTATAGGTCTGGTGGTCCTTGATCTCCACGGCGTGGGGCGTATCGTCAAGGAGGTATCCGGGCTTTGCCTGGACCTCCCGCACAATGTAGCCGCCCGGCTCTAAATCCGGCAGGGAGATGAAGCCTCGCTCGTCTGTCCGGTACTCGCCGTTAGAATTTCCTACGACAGTCCCATCCGTCCGGGTGATTTTGAAAATCACATCGGCCAGGGGTTCCTTCGTTGCGGAATCCATTTTCTTTACCAAAAGTCCGCCCAGGGGCATATTGGTGAAGGTGAGGACCTGGGTGTCGGCCTCGCTGACAACGACCGTCTGCGGAGCGGCGTCCAGCAGGTAGCCGTCAATCGTTTCCACTTCGGTCACGACATAGGTATTGGGGTTCAACTTGCGGAGATAAATTTGTCCGTTTTCGTCGGTGGTGTAGAGGCCGTTGCTGGAAGTAAGGCCCTCGTTATCGGGAATCAGTTCGCCATTTGCCGCTTCGATTTTGAACTTGACGCCAGGGAGGGCCTTGCCCGTCACGCTGTCGGTCTTGCGGATCAGGAGGCCGCCCTTGGGGGTATTCGTGACAACCACTGTCTGCGTGTCCCCGTTGGTGCCGATGACCACGTTCTTGCTGGGTTCGTCCATGACATAGCCTGCCGGGGCCTTGATCTCCGTCAGCACATAAGCGCCGGGGGCGAGATTGGAAACGCGAATCTCGCCGTTGCTGTCCGTGGTGAACAGCCCATTCTGCGTCAAGGTGCTGCTGCCGATCACGCCGTCCAGCCCCACTTCACAGCCAGCGGCCGTTGTAATGCGGAACTCCGCGCCGGGGAGAGGCTGGCCGGTGATGCTGTCCCGCTTCTGCACAATCAGCTTTCCGGTGGGTTGGTTCTTGAAAGTCAAGGAAACGGTACGCCCTTCTTTAATTTGGATCGTCTGCGATTGCGTGTCGATCAAAAAGCCGGCGGGGGCCTTCGTCTCGGTGACGATCACACTCTTGCCGGGCTTCAAGCCGGAAATGCGGATTTCGCCGTTCTCGTCTGTGCGGTAAATTCCGTTTGAATCGCCAATCAGCGTTCCGTCCGCATAGGTGATTTTGAACTCGGCATCCTGGAGGGTAACGCTGGGATTGACGCTGCATACCTTGCGGATCAGGAGCATCCCGTCCGGCGCGTTGTCAAAGGTGACGGTAATGACATTTTGAACGCCGTTGTCGGAGATGTAGACTGTTTCAGAGGCTTTGATGATGCTGTACCCGTCAGCCGGGTCTACTTCCTCCACGATATACGTCCCTGCGGTGAGGCCGGTCCAAATGGCGGTGCCGTTCTTGCCAGTAACTTTCTGCCCGATGACGGTTCCGCCTGTTCCGCTGGTGCCGCCCAAAAATCTTAATTGGAAGGTACAGCCGGGCAGGGCCTCGCCGGTCACGCTGTCGTACTTTTGGACAACAATTCCATTGAGCGGTTCATTCTGGAATGTGAGAGTTTTGCTCTCGCCGCCGCGAATGATGACTTTCTGCGTGGTGGGTTCCTTCATCTGGAAACCGGGGGCGGGTTCTACCTCGGTCACGGTGTACTCGCCGGGATAGAGCTTCTTCCCTTTTTCATGCAGCTTGATTTCGCCGCTGGCGTCGGTGATGAAGTATCCGAAATCCACGGAGGCGGGAGCGTCAGCGGATTCGCCATTGGATGTGTAGGTAACGCGGAACTTGGCCCCCTCAATGGGAGCGCCCGCCACGCTGTCCTCCTTGTAGATCGTCAGCTCCGGGGCCTTGTGGTTGCGGAAAACCAGCGTTTTTTCATCGCCGGGGTTCAGGGAAATTGTCTGCACCCGGTCCTTGTCCTTATCCGGCAGGTAGTAGGGGGCGGGGACAGACTTTTCCGTGATCTGATAGGTGCCGGGGGCAATACGGAGAGAAACCTTGCCGTCCGCTCCGGTGGTCCAATCGTCCTGATAGTCCCCGTTGATGGCTTTGACCGTGAACACAGTTCCGGGGACAGGCTGGCCGCTGTCGGCGTCGATTTTGGAGATGGTCAGCTCCGGCTTCTTCAAATTCTGGAAGATGACTTCCTTTTCATCGCCGCCGTTCAAGCTGATGGTCTGCGTGGGCTCATCGCTGATGCAGTACGGCTCCGGGACAGACTGCTCCGTGATCCGGTAGCTGCCGGGAGCGACGCGCAGCTCCACGGAGCCGCTGGCCTCGGTGGTGACTTCATGGCGGTAATCGCCGTCAATGGCCTCCAGGAGAAAAACAGTGCCGGGGATAGGCTTGTTGGTTCCCTTCTCAATTTTGGTGATTTTCAAAAGGGGCTGCTTCTGGTTATCGAAAATGAGCTGCTTGCTGTCCCCAGCCTCCAGCCAAATGGTTTGGGTGGGTTCGTCGCTGACGACATAGGGGTCCGGGACGGAAATTTCCGTAACCTCGTAGGAATCCACGGGGATGCCGGTCAACGTGGCGGTTCCGTCCGGCCCGGTAGTCACGTCATAGTGAAAGCCGTAATGGATGCCGCGAATTTCAAAGTTGGTGTTGGGGATCACGTCTCCGGTCTTGGCGTCCCGCTTCAAGATCGTGAGGTTTGGGAGCTTCTTGTCGGAGGCGGTGACAGTGACGGTGCCGCCCCCGTTGACGGTGGCCTGATCCACATGGGCGATGACCGGCTCGGTGAGCTTAGCCCAGGGGGCCGGGACGGAGACCTCCACAAAGGCGTACATTCCCTCGGTCACGTCCGTCACCGTGATGGAGCCGTCCGCCTTGGTTTCCTCCGTGCCGACGATCTGGCCGTCCTTGATGATATTGAATACAGCGCCGGGGAGGGGATTGCCGCTGTCATCCAGCTTCACCAGCCGGACCTTCACCTTGGCGTCATTCTCGAAGATCAGGGAAACGTCCGACTTGCCGTCCCAAACGAAAGTCTGCTTCACCTTATCCTGATCCGGGCTTTTGGTATAGCCCTCCGGGGGCGTCATTTCCTCGGCGGTATAGCTGCCGATGGGCATGGTGTCCCAGGGGATGTCTGTGATATAGCCGCCCTCCCGGGTCATAAAGGTGCCGGAGAAGTTGTTGTCCACGCCGGTGATCTTGATAATGGCCCCGGCAAGTCCCTTGGTGGGGTCGTCCGCGTCCACCTTGCGGATGCTGCCCTCACTGGTAATGGTGGGGGTGTCCCGGAATGTGACGGTCACGGTGTTGTTCCCGTTGCCGGGGAGAACGACATACTCCGGTCCTGCGTTGTCAATCTCATATCCGGCGGGCGGATTCGTTTCCGTCACGGCGTAAGTTCCGGGGGTCAGGTTTTCCAGAGTGGCCGTTCCGTCCTTCCCGGTCGTCACGTCTTTGGAAAAGGAGCCGCTTTCCGATTCAATGTGGAACTGCGCCCCGGCAAGGCCCTTGCTTGGATTGGTGGAATCCACCTTTTTGACGATCAGGGTATAGCTATCCTCCGTGGTGACTTCCAGCTCCCCCAGGATGATCTTCTGGACACCGCTTGCAGGGTGTGCGCTGGAGCCCGCGCCGGTGAAGCCGTACTCATAGGCCGTACACTGGCCCCATACGCCCCGCTGTCCCAGGTCGAGAATATACTGCGCCCTGGAGCGGAAGGAGGAACCGTCCTTTTCCTCGTCAATGCTGGTGTAGTGGGTGCCCTCCAGGGAGTTGAATACTGCCATCAGCTCCTCGGCGCAAGCGACAACCGGGTCGCTCATGCTGCCCTGCTGATAGCGCCAGATGACCGCCTGTACCCAGGCGTTCATGTACCAGGTATAGCCGGCGCTCCAAATGTTGTCTACACCCAGGGCCTTTGCCTCGTCCGTAAAGACGCCGGTGGAGTGGGCGTAGTAGTAGGCCATCATGGTCAGGACGGTGGGATCGGAGATGGGGGTCTTGTTCCCCCAGGTCTGGCCGATCAGGGAACTCCCCATTCCGCCGCCCTTCGTGCCGCAGAAGCCCACAGAGGTTTTATTCCCGCCGGAGAAATACATCTCGTGGAGGGAACAGCGGCCCAGGGCGGCGGATTCGTAGGATACGCCGGACATGCCGAACCGCTCCAGCTTGATCGTGTCGCTGGCGGCCAGGGCCGTTGCCGGGAGCAGGCCCAGGACGCAGACCAGCGCCAGCAGCAGCGCCGTCACGCGGGTCCGCAGGGGATGGTTCATTTTCTTCATAAACCGTTTCCTTTCTTAATTTGATTTCAAAAAAGAAATGCGTCTCACCGTGAGACGCAAAAGGGAATGGAAAAGCCCTCCCAGCTTTTTGCCGGGAGGGCTGCGAAGGGATTGGGCATTTACGCGTAGGGGTTGACCCCGTTGGAGTTTCCCGCGAACATGTAGCAGTAGGCCACATCGTCCCGGAGCATGACGCCCACGCCGATACCGTCATAGCGTTCCGCGATCATGGTCTGGAAATGCCCGGGCGAATACCTCCAATGGGAGACTGCCGTCTGCGCAATGTCCGTATTGCAGTTGTATGTGAACACCGTGAGATTGCTTCCAATGCCGTGGGAATAGCCGTGCCGCAGGGCGGATTCATTCTCATATTGAACATCATGGGACCTGAACCCCTGCTGGGCGCAGTCCTGGGCGGCGGCCATGAGCGCCGTGCTGACTGCCAGCTCTGCCACGCCATTCTCCCGGCGTACCTGATTGATCAGGCGGATCATTTCCTGGCGGACCTCTGTCAGATCATCCGTGAATTCTGCGGGCTTGGCCGGGGCCTCGCCGGTATAGGGGGCCTTGCTGTCCACCTGGACGCCGCCCTGGAAATAGACGTTGAAGCCTACGGCCTTCCCAATGTCCCGGAGCTTCACATAGTTATTGCCCAGAATGTTGTAAGCCGTCATCTGCACCTGCTGGCCGTCCACGAAGATGGGGGACCATGCGGGCTCTGCCGCAATCCCGGCGGCTACGGCGGAGACCCCGCCGAACAGCGCCGCCCCAGTAAGAACACCCAGAATGAATTGCAGAAACTTTCCCTTCATTTTTAGATACCTCCTGTTGGTTTTTAGTGGGTTTCCTCACTAATATTGTACCAAAAATGTGGAAAAGCGTCAAAAATCCACCTGTCAAATGAATCTCACGGTGGGATTTATTTTTACGTTTCGACCGCCCGGACGCACCAGCGGTATTCTCTCTGATCCCGGACGCAGGTAAACAGGGTGATGCAGTTGTCAGAGGTGGATTCCAGCATGGAGTTGTCCGTTTCGCTGATCTTGGAAACACTGGTGACGGAGTATGTCCGGGTCCCCTCCTTGGTCGTCAGGGTGATCCGATCCCCGCTCTCCAGGGTGTGTATCTCCCCGAAGTAGCTGTTGGCCCCCCGGTTATGGGCCGCGAGGGAGACGTTGCCATTCCAGATGCTGGTGTTGGTGAAGTGGCCCGCTCCCTTTTTCAGCGTGGCGCTGCCGGTGCCCTGGTAGATGTTCACTGTCAAGTCAATGGCCGGGATTTTCAGCGTTCCCAGACTGCCGTTGCTGTAATAGCTGTCCTCGGTCACTTCCGTATAGCCTCCGCTGGTGCTGGCAGTCCCACTGCCGGAGCTGGACGCGGCAAAGGTGGGCGGGGTGCTGGAGACAGATCCCACGGGTCCCGGCAGGACCACGGCCCCGCCGGAGGTGTTAGACCCGCCAGCGGAGGCCATGAGGGAAGGACTGTTCAGCGGCCCGCCCGCCGCAAGGTTGGGCGTCAGGAACTCACCGGAGTTGGGGAGATAGCTGGTCGGCGTCCCAAAGCCGGGCGGGATCAAGGCGCTGTTCTTGCTCTTGTCCGTGTTGGGGTCCTCCCGCTCCCGGATGGTATCACCGGCGCTGGTAGGCATCCCGAAATCCCCGGTAGAGGGGCTGTCAAAGGTATATTCCAGAGCACTTGCGGAAATAGAAAGTGCCGCCAGGAGACAGCAGGCGGCCAGGAGCGTGATCAAGCGTTTCTTCATTACACATCCCCCCGTTTCTTATTCTTGTAGTATTTTGTGAGCTTCCAGCCCCCAAAGCCAGCAGCCCCCAGCAGCGCGGCCAGGGGGATCAGCAGGACGGCCTTACCCGCGCCGCCGCTCTCCGTCAGCTCCGCCCCGCCGGTCCCGGCGTCATCCTTCCCGATTTGCGTCTCACCGTGAGACGCAAAAACGGCGGTGTAGATCACGCTGTCGCTGCGGGTCCGGGTGACTTCTCCCTTGTACTCCACGGTCACATTGTACCCGGTGGCGTACTTCCCCGTGGCGGTGCCGGAGTAGGTAGCGGAGGCGTTGTAGTACCCTCCGGCCTCCTGCCACTGCACGTCCGCCAGGGTCAGGGTCCGTCCGCCGTCCGAAATCGTCTTGGGGATCAGAGACGCATCGGCGTCGGAGAGATTGGGATAACTCCGGGCGGCGGTGACGGTGCGGGAGCTGGTCTTGTAGCCCGCCGCCTCTACTTTGATGCCGGGGTAATCCGGGGCAAGGACGCCGGAATAGCCGTCCTCGGTGGTGACTTCCAAGGCGGGCTCCAACTGCTGGATGATCTCCGTCATGTTGTCCGTGGAGCTCTCCACCGTGACGACCTCGATGTGTTCTTTGCTGTCTGTCTCGCTTTGATCGTTTTTCAGCACGTCCAGCAGGGTATATGTCCTGCCCTCCCGCTGAAAGTCCCCGGTGGGGATGGCGGCGGGGTCGTCCCGGCGGGTCAGATAGTAGACCTTCTCGATCCGGTGGACGCCGTTTTCCTCGGTCTCCCGGACCTCGGCGGGATAAACAGAGGAAGGGGCGGGAATGGCCGTAACCGCTGTTTCGTTCTCCGGTTCAGCGGCCAGGGCCGCGGGACACAAGGCCAGCGCCAGGACCAGCGCGGCCAGGGCGGGTGCAAAGTGCCTCCAGGTTCGTTTCATTCGCAAAACCTCCAATTTTAATTCAGGGTAGGCCAGGGGGACCGTTGGTCCTCCCGGCCGGAAGGGGAAAAACCGCTTCCCAGGATAGCAAAAGCCGCCTCCTGGCGGCTTTTGGGGTGTGTTCCCCTTGATTGCCGAAAACGCCGGCGGGCGCTGTCTGTCAAGGCCCGGCCAGTCCTCAGACTGGCCGGCTCGCGGGCGATTGCGCCAGCAATCGTCCGGCCTTGACTGACAGGGACCGGCGGCGTACCCTCCCAGGGGGGAACACACCCGAATATTGCAGCCTTATCTTCTGCCGTACTGGCGGGACGTTTTCCGCTCCTGCTGGCGGGGATTCAGCTTCTGATCCAGGCCGTCTCCAATCTTCCGGGCCGTTCCCCGGAGCTGTTCCAGAGCCTCCCCGCGGTTGACTGCGGGATAGCCGTCATAGAGGATGTTCACATACTTGGCGTCCGGGGGGCTGCACTCCACGCCAAACCGGCGGCATACCATGTAGCCCACGCTCTCGGCGTCCAGCTTGTAAAGCTCCCGCTTGTAGCCCTTGTTGTACCCCCGCTCATGGGCGCGGGCATAGGCGATCTCCGTTGCCAGGGCCGCAAACACCGCCGACGGCTTCTGATCCGGGTTGATGTAGATGGTGTAGCTGGCCTCGTCATAGAAGGCCGGGGAGGAAATCTCCTTGTCCTCCGCCAGCGCCACGGGGGACTGGTCCATGAGGGCGGTTAAAGCCGCCATCATCCGGGGGCTTTTGTCCGTGAGGACTTCCGCTTCCCGCAGGGGCCTGCCGCTGGTCTGGCTCACATCGTAGTAGTAACCCATGAAGTAGCCCCGGCGCTTGGGGTCCCTGGGGGGAAGGTACACCTTCGCGCCGTTGTTCATGGCCTCGTCCAGAACGTAGCGGCCCTGGTCATGCCAGAAATCCGTGGTGCCGATCCTGGTGGCCTCCGGCATCTGGACTATGGTCAACGCCACGTTGCCCACGCTGCACCGGATGTTGTCTGCCTGCAAGGCAAGGTACTGCCGGTAGCGGTCCGGCTTGGTGGTGATCTCCTCCAGGGCCCCATCCCGCATGTAAGAAAGGCTCTCCCGTTCGGCCCGAAGCTCTGTCACTCTGGCCTCGTCCCGGGCGGTCTTGCCCTTGAGAATTTCGCTGATACTCGGCATAAAAATCATTCCTCCTTTTTGGGTTATCGTGTTTTGTCTCTGATCTTTTCCCTGGAACGGCTCTCCGCCATAGCCCGCAGCCCCTCCAGCCTCGCCCGCACGGATTCCTTCATCTCAATATCCGGCCCGGTCGTCTGGGAGGGATTCAAGCCACTCCCGCGCTCGGGCGAGGACCTCTCTTGTGGAGCAGGGGCTTTCGCTTTTTTTGGCGGTTCGCCCTCCTGGGTCTGCTGGGGAACGGGATAGCCCAGGGCGATCATGACGGCGTTGAGCTGGGCGGCGTAGTTCTGGTTGGAAACTACATTGATCATGCCGCTCTCGTTCCCTTTTTTCTGGGCGAAAAAGTACAGGATGCCGTACTCCTTCGCCAGCTTCTTGAACTTCCGCATATCCTCCTTTTTCAAGGGAATGACCTCGGCGGGAACCGGGTCGCGGGCCAGCCGCTTGGCGGTGGTCTTGCCGATGACCTTGTTATCCTGGCGCTGCAAGGCCAGCAGCAGCGCCGCCACATTTTTCAAACCGGCTCCCGCCAGCTTCACGGCGCTCTCTGTCGCCTGGATTCCCTCCTTGACCACCAGATCGGCGGCCTCGGCGCTTACGTCCATTCGCTCACTTCCTTTCAAATTTCTTGATTCTCCGGTCTTTCTCCGGCGCGGGGGCCTCCTGTTCCCGGCATAGCCGGACCTGCTGGCGGATGCGGGGGATGTCCGCACCAATTCTGCCGCAGGTTTTTAGTTCCCGGCGGAGCTGGCGGAGTTCTCCGTTGATGGCGGCGATCTCCGCCTCCACGTTCAGGCCCTCCCGCCTCTGGCTGTACAGCTCCTTCCGGCGGTCCGTCAGGGCGTCAATCTGGGCTTGCAGGGCGTCCTCCAGAGTGGAAAGCTGGCGGTCCGTGTCTACGCGGTATTTTTGCAGGAGGGAAAACTGCCGCTGGTACTGGTGGAGCCGTGTTACCTCCGCCCGGACGGAGAAGGGAGGCGGGCGGCGTTTCTTCCGCCGGGGGCCGCCCAGAAGAAATAAGTAGTACACATACAGGGCCCGAAAGCCGCGGAGCTTCCTCCGGGGCCGCTGGCGGATGCTTCCTTTGCGGACCCGGTATCGCTTGGGGATCATGGGCGGCGGATCGGGCTGTGCCGGGGCCTCGCCGCTCCGAACAGCAGCCAGCCGGGACCGGATGTCCGCTTCGGTATATCCTTCCCCCAGGCTGTCCAGGCGGAAGGCCCGCTTGCCTCCCGGCGGCGTGACGGCGGTATGCTTGACGTTTTCACCATATTTAATGGTATACCCCTGCCGCCGCAGGGCCGCCAGAAAGGATTCAAAGGTGAAGCTCTCCCGGATGGCGGCATCAATGTCCTGCCGCACAAGGCCGGAGATGGTGCCTCTGCCCGTTTTCTCCGCCTTCCACTCAGCGTAGTGTTTTCCTCCGCCCTCCGGCTCAATGACCGACAAGCCGTATTCACGGCTGACGGCGTTGGAGGTCTCCCGCAGCGCGCCGAAATAACTCTGAAAATCGCTCCTGTACTTCTTCCCGTCCATGAAGGAGACGGAATTGAACACGATATGGCAATGCAGATGTTCCTGATCCGTATGGGTGGAGACGACCGCCTCGTAGCGGTCCCCCAGCAGGCGGCGGGCAAACTCCACCCCGGCCTCGTGGGCTTCCTCCGGCGTCACTTCGCCGGGGGCATAGGAGTGGATGATGTGATAGCCCTGGATGCCGCCCCGCTTGTCCCAGCGGCGCTTGGTAGCCTGCATTTCCGAACAGGCGGTTTCCGGGCAGCAGTTGACCCCCGTTACCAGATGGCGCGTCTTGGTCGGCTCCATGCCGTAGTCCAGGGCACGGGAGAGGGCTGTCTTTTCCTCGTTCAGCGCGTAGGCCAGACAGTGGTCCAGCCGCCTGTCGATGACGATGATCTTGTCGTAGGCCATTACAGCGCCTCCTTCACCAGCCGCAAAGCCTGATACACCAGCTTTACAGCCTCGTCAACCTCTGCCGCCTCCGCCTCCTTTTTGGCGTTGGTGTTGTGGGCGATCTGGTTGATGTTGTTGCCGATGGCGGACAGCTCCCGGAGCAGGGCGGCGCAGGCGTCGGGCGGACGGGGGAGGATTTCGACCCCCATGACGCTGTGACGGATCAGGGCGCTGGTGTTCAGGCCGGAGATGGAGCATTGCTTCAGAAGATGCTTGTACTCCCTGTCGTCCAGCCAGAGGCCGATAAAATGTTCCCGTTTTCGCATGGCGTCTTCCTTTCCTTGGATTTGCGTCTCACCGTGGGATTTATTTTTGGGCGGATTTGCGTCCCACGGTGGGATTTATTTTGAGTGGGCGGCGTTGTTTTCCGCCGCCTCGTCTCGCGTCTCACCGTGAGACGCATTTTTCGTTGGGGTATAAGGGGCGTCAGCCCCTAACAAGGGTCATTTGTTTAACAAATGACATACTTGCCAGGACAGCGCCGCAAGCGGCGCTGTGCGGGGTGGGCTACCGGGTCTGCGGCTTCCGGGGACGGCGGGCCCGTTTCTTTTCGGCGAAAAAAGTACGCTCCGCCTGGAGGATGCAGGACAGTTTCGCCTCGTCCTCCGGCTTATAGCGCATCTGTTGAATTTTTCCGTGATAGTGGGTCAAAGCACGGACCTGCCTGCGGTATTCCTCAAAGGTCATGGTACAGGCTTCTCCGTCCTCAAAGGTCATTTCCACGGTCTCAACATGGAGTGCATCTCGCTTAACGCGCTGGACCTGTTCTCCGTAGTTCAAGGGCTGGAGCTTGCCCAGCACAAAAGCGCCGGGCCGCCCAGGAGCCACGATGACGCGGAACGCCCTGATATGCTCAATGTCATAGTCGTAATGCGTCCAGATACTATGCGCCCCGGTCTCCCGCAAGAAAACCTCCCGTTCCAGAACACAATGCGTTCCGCAGGGGCGGCTCATCCAGAGAAACGTCCGGTCCTCCTGGTACATTTCCAGCATAGCCGCTTGCAGGCGCTTTTCATCATAGGCAAAATCCGACTGATAGCTCCGGGTGTTTTCCTTCACGATGCTCTCCAGGAACGGGATAATATCAGCCTTCTTTTCCATACCGTTCCTTCTGCGTGGCGGGGTCGTAGTCCGGAGACAGATACTTTTCCTCAAACTCGGAGGGGGTGTAGTACCCGCTCCCGGTGTCCAGGATCAGCTCTCCCGGCCCGATCTCCCGCTGGCCCTCCATGGGGACGGGGACCGGGGTCAGGACGGTGCCCAGGAACTTGCCGCCCGGCCCCTCGGCCAGACAGTGGGGGCGCTGGCCGCTCCCGGTTTGCAGCTCGTAGCGGAACATGCCGGGGTAGACGGCCTCCGGGGGGATGGCCTTGCTGGTGAACAGAGCGGGGACGCCGAAAATCTCGATCTCCCTCATGCGCTCCGGGATGGTGTTGGGGTTCTCCATTTCGATTTCCTCCTTATCGCTGCGGGCCGGTTCTCGGCTTCCGCTTGGGCTGGATTTTGACGGGATCGGAGCCGTCGGAGGGACGGATAGCCGGGATACGGCTTGCGGCGTAGATGGCGTTGCTGGTCAACTGCCGCTGCCACGCGCCCACGCTCCGGGCCCACTTGAAGCTCCAACCTTTCAGCTCCTTGCGGACTTCTTCATCGGGGATGGCGTCAAAAAAAATTTGCAGTCGGTTCATATCCTCGTTGGCAACCACCTTGCCGCCGTCAAACTCCCAGCCCTGGTAGCCGACCTCCTTTGCCTCGGTAAGTCGCGCAATGCGTTTTTTGACAGCGTTGATATTCTGGTTGTTATTGGACAGAGCGTAGGCGGCGAAGGGCCGCTTGTCCCAGGGGTGGTACTGTATATCCGCTTCCAGCTTGTCTGCCAGCTCGTCGGAAAGGCCGTGAAAGCCCCGGCAAGTGCCGTTTTTCTTGTAGTAGGCGTTGATCTGCTTCATACGGGTCTGGGAGATTTGCAAATCTTCCAGCTTCTCCTTCAGCTTGGCGAGGGCCTCCGGGTCGTCGGAGGAAATGGCGGTGTTGTTCTCCGCCGCCTGTGCCTTGCGTTCGTAGTAGTCTGCCTTTTCCAAGGCGGCAATGGACTGGTCCATCTTCCTGCCGATCTTTTCCCGGTAGCGCCGGTCAGCAGGACCGTGGACGGGCTGTCCTGCGGGAATAGCGGAGGCCATATCGGTGGACTGCTTGAATAAGGAATGGCTTTCAGCGCGGGCCTTCTCTGCTTTTTCATGGAGGCGGTCGATCCGGGCCTGCTTGCGTTCCTCGTAATCGTTCAATCTATCACTTCCTTTTCCTGGATTTTCGAAGGTCGGTTTTCCGCCCGCGCTCCTGGGACGGCTCGTCCCTGGTCAGCTCCGGCGGAGGCGGCTGGATGGCGTTGATGATCTCCCCGGCGGTGGAGTGGATCACGTTCAAAGAGGCTTTCAGCTCTGCCAACTCCTTCCCGCGGCTCCACCCGGCCACATAACCCATGGAGTAGTCCGAAGTGTCGATGCCGAAGTGCTGGCAGACGACATAGGCCACGCTCTCCGCCTCCACCTCCTTTTCCTGCCTTGGCTTGGGGCTATCCGACAGAAAATCCGGGGGATGGAGCTTGGCGTGGGCGGTCTCATGGATCAGCGTCTTGATGGTCTGTACCTGGCTCATGCCGGAGCGGACCACCACCCGATTTTCCGCAAAGCTGGCGTAGCCCTTGGCTGTTCCGGGGACTGGTCCCAGCTCCACGGGAAGAGGGCACAGGGCGGCAAGGCGGGCGTATACATTCTCAAAGTCTGGAACCTCCCCGCTCAACTCGGAGACGAGGCTGGGCAGCTCCCGGCCCTCCGTCTGGCTCACGTCAAACACGGTGGCAACCCGGAAACGGGTGGCGTTCTCCCGCCGTTTCTCCGTCAACGGCTTACCGTCTGGCCCGTATAGCGTCCGTCCGGTATTCGGGTCCTTCTTCTCGTACTCCACGAGGTATGTGAAATGACAAGGGGCAAGAATCTGGATGCCCTTCTCGTGCCGTTTGACCTGCCGTCCGAATTTCTTCTTCCAGTCGTTGTACCCGGCTACACTGGTGGCGGTGGGGCATTGCAGCAGGATCAGAAGCGCGTTTCCGAAACTGTAATTGTGGAATTTGGACATGGCGGTGATGTACTCCGCGTAGCGCCCGCTGGCGTACAGCCTCTTGACGCCGTTTTCCAGCCGGTCCGTCAGCACCGTCAACCGTTCATCTGTTACCGGGGACATAGCTCACCGGGTCTTGGGCGGACGCTGGGGCGGCTCCTGGCCGGGCGGCTTGCGGGGCTCCGCTTTCAGCGTAACGGGCTCCTCTCCACGGAATCCCACCAGGATTTCCGCGTGATGGTACTTCTTTTTGTAAAAATCCATCTGCTCCGGGGTAAGGGAACAGAAGTCCTCCTCGCCCAGCCCGCAGACGAAGAACGGGCCGCAGATGCCGCCGTACCCGCCCTCTATGCTGCGGTTGAACTCCATGCGGCGGAGAAGGGCTTCATCATTGCTGACAAGGGCCGCTTTATCCTCAAAGGGATATATGGCGGTGATCCGACCGCCGACAATGGCCTGCATATCCTTGAGGCCGTCGATCTCTTTCTCGTAGGGGACCATTCCGGGTTCCACTACCAAAACGTTCAAATAATCAGCTCCTTTTTTGAAATTCAGTGTCTTTCCATAGCTATCAAACGGGGACAGTTCGCAGTCCTCAGCGGCAAACCGTTCCTCCAGAGCGGCTACCGTCCAATTTTTCTTGAATTGTCCCAGGGCGTTGTGCCCGAATTGAGTCAATGCCTTTTCGTCCAATTCCAGCAGCTTTGCCCAGAGCTGGGGATGATGGCGGCGCAGCTTCCGCAGTTCGTCAATGCGCTGCAAGGGACAGCACCAGCAGGAACAGCGGCGATATATTTCATACAGTCCGCTCCAGTCAAAGCCCCGGTCATAGCAGATTTGCAATGCCTGGGCCTCGGTGACGCCCCACTCTGCAAGTGGATATTGCTCTCCCTTGATCCGTTTCGGCTCGTCAGCGGCGATGCCAACGTAATGCAGGATTTGATACTCCTTTTTCAGCCGGGAAACTTCCTTGCCGATCAGGTGGGTTTTGAGCTGGCCGGTACACCACCGGACTTTCATTCCGGGCCAGCCGTTCCCATAGAGGGGAACGCCCAGCCTGTTCCGCAGTTCAATGCTGGACTGCTTCTCTTTGGGCTGGTCGAACATCAGCCATTCAAAGCCCTTTGGGTGCCGGAGGATCGTCAGCTTCAAGCCCCGCTTGCGGTACAGGTATTGCTCCACCTGATCCCAATGGCGGTACATCTCCGGGAACTCCATGCCAGTGTCGGCGGCCAGCACCATGTCAATGGGCATCCCGCGCTCGATCATCATCAGCAGCATGGCTGTGCTGTCTTTGCCCCCGGAGAAGGAAACGGCGTGAAAAGGCTTTTTCTCCCGCTTGTTTGTGGGCATGAAAAGAGCGCCCTCATGGGCGCTTGCGGGAGGGGCTGTCCCGCCCCCTGCCGGACCGGACGGGCCTCACCTTCGCTTGCAGGGGATAGCGGAACACCTTGTATTTCTCCGGAACGTGCAGGCCGTCGTAGACCGCCTGGAACGCCGTCCGGTTGTTGAAGATATAGCCAAGCTCCGAAAAGTCCCCGCCCTCGTTGATGCAGGTGTCCCCGCCGTAGGATTCGTAGTCGAAGTAGAGCTTGGCTTTCTCCGGCAAGCGGAACTCCTGGCGGTGGTCCACCAGCCAGCGCCCGTATTCTTCCTCCGTCCGCACGTCCGGGAGGAAGTCGTAACAGTCCAGATTGTATGTCAGGTTGATCAAATCCTGCATATTGTCCCCGTACTCTCCGTGGCTGAAAGCGGCGGTGAATTTCGCCGTTTCCTCCGGCGTCAGCTCTGCGATCCGGCTTGCGAGGTAGTTCAATTCGTCAATGGGGACAAACTCTCCCAGCTTTCCGGCGAGGCCCTTGACGCCGGTGGAGTATTCCAGGATGATGACTTCCTCGTACCGCAGGCCGTCCACGCCGATCTCCCGCAGAACGGACTGTACCTGTTCCGTGGTGGCGGGGAAGGACAGCCACGCGGCGGCGAGGACCCCGGCGTTGTATTTGCCCAGGTTGGCGATATTGGCGGAAAACTCCATGCCGTTATCGGTTCGGACCGCTCTTTTTGAAAATGCTGTCCTTCTGCTGGGCCTTCAACTGCCGCTGGCGGCGTTCCTCCAGGGCGTCATAGACGCTTTCCTCGATCTCACGGGGCGTCATGGACACATCGGGAAAATACTTCCGTAGGCGGTCCCCAGCCAGGATGACCTTGGTGTATTCGGGCCGTTCTTGCTCACCCTTGAAAGGCGTCTTTTCCTCCGGGGGAACATTGGCGGCGGGACCGGGAGGCGGAGCCGGATTCTCCGGTGCGGAGGGTCCGGCGGGGGCGGCGGGTTCGGGGGTGCTGGGAGGTGTGCCCGCTGTCTGTCCCGGCTTTACGTCAGGGGAGGGCGGAATGGGCGGCGGAGCGGAAGGACCGCTGGGCGGGGCAGGCGGCTGCGGCGCGGGCGGCTGGGGTGCCGGGGGCGGCGCGGTGTGCTTGGGAGCAAGGTCCTTGTCCTCCAGAATCTCCCGCATGGTCTGTTCGTCCAACTTCCCGGCCTTGTCTACCTTCTTCATCCGCTCCACCCGCTCGGTGGTGATCTTGTACCCCAGGTCGGACAGGTGGAGGACTTCATCCTGATTGTCCGGTTTCAAAAACGAAATGGCGGACGCGATAGACAGGGGCAGGGAGTTGTCGTCCACCCGGTCGCACACGTCCTTGGTGGCCTCGGACAGACGGATGATCCGGTTGAGCTTGCTCACCTTCATGCCCATCTCCTGGGCCAGCTTTTCATCGCTGTCCAGCTCCTCCGCCTTGAATGTCCCCTTCTTCTTCCGGCCCGCCTTCTGCTTCATGCCCTCCATTTTCATCCGCAGGGAGCGGGAGAGATCGTACATGGAGATATGGGGCCGGTGGAGGTTGCCGTCCGCCACCAGAATTTTCGCGTCGGCGTCAGAGATTTTCTGGATGATGGTGGGGACGGGATAGTTCAACTCCGTGGCGATCAGGTGGCGGCGCTGGCCGGAGAGGATTTCCAGGGTGCCCTCGTCCCCGATCCGGGCGAGAACAGGGTCCTTCACGCCGTTCAGCTCAATGGACTTTTTCAGTTCCAGGTAGTCCTCGCTCCTGGTGTCCACGGAAATGGTGTTGTACTTGGACTTCTCCAGATAGGCGGGATGCAGGAGGATGAAGAAGGCTTCGCTCTCCTCGGGGCTGGGGACATCCCGCTTGGCCTTCTCGTCCGGAGGCGTCAGGCGCTCATCAAGCACCTGGGAAATGGCGGTCCCGGCGGGACCCTTGGCGGCGGGGCCGGTTACGGGGGCCTCCTTGGGCTTCTCACCAGGGACAGGGGCGGCGGGCTTGTCCTCCTTTTTGGGGGCCGGAACCTCCTTCTTCTCGCCTGTGGGCGGTTCGGGACCCTTGGGGGCCTCGAGCGGCTTGGTCTCCTTGGGCTTATCGCCAGTGACAGGGGTGGCGGGCTTACCCTCCACCTTGGGGGCCGGAGCCTCCTTCTTCTCACCCGTGGGCGGTTCGGGACCCTTGGGGGCCTCG
>ERZ779626.585-NODE-585-length-20799-cov-10.382520_pt1 | contig 20799 bp, 24 predicted proteins | sample MGYA00514209_ERZ779626 | MGnify/ENA primary metagenome ERZ779626 (study PRJEB29562, sample SAMEA4376713) | mouse gut metagenome | isolation source: Cecum | study: EMG produced TPA metagenomics assembly of the A DSS colitis mouse model was used to assess the...
AAACAACGGATATCCGTTGTTTTGAGAAATCCGTCCTCGTCCCCAAGGAGAAGCCGCTTTGTGAGTCGCAGGCCGCACAGCTAACCGAGGCGCAGCGTAAGTAATGTAATACGCCCCCGAAGCAGTCAGGTATCGGGATTTGCAGGCATAGTTAACACTGCCGGAACGCAGCCAAGTAATTTAACAAAACCGCCGCCTGTTACATTGTAGCATTTTTAAGTTTGACGGCAAGTGATTTTTGCCGTTTTTTAAATAAAAAGCCTATAACGAAGCCCGATGCAAAAACCGTCAGACTTACCGCCCAACCGAAAACAGCCTGAGCCCAAAGCGGATAACCGGCATAAAGCCCCCGTTCTGCAAATATCAGATGATATACACCCCAGGCAAACAAAACGGCAAGAGCAACGGGACAAAGGTATTTGACCGAAAAGACAAACGGCTTTACGGGCATTGTAAGCTTACCCGAATATCTGTTAATTTCGCCCGCCAGATTAATTTTTTTCGCGGCGCGGCCAATCACTATGCTTTCGGCTATTCCCAGAAGCAGAATATTAAAGTAGTTTGCAAAGTGGTCGCACAAATCCAGCGCCATTGCCGCAAACGGTGTTGCAAAAACCGTGCAGACCGCAGCACCCGTCGCGCAGACGACGGCGGCAAGCTTTTTTTTGTTGGTTTTGAATTTATCCGCCAACGGACCGACAACCGCCTCCACCATGGAAACGGACGACTGTAAAGCCATCATTGCAAGAGAGGCGTAAAAAAGTATGCCCACTATGCAGTTTAGGGCGACGTTTTCCGCGCCGAAGCATAAAGTTATAGCCACGGGATATACGGCGAAAGCCGTAGCTATGCCGGATTGAGAAATCAAATCTTTCAGACCGCAGCCGTAAAGCGTTGTAAACAGTACCACAGAGGAAAGTATCGACACGAAAAAATCAGCCGCGGCGATTATCAGCGCGTCCTTGAAAATAAAAGTTCCGTCGGGCAAATACGCGCCGTACGCAGGCATTATCCCCACCATTACAGACAGAGAAAAAAACACCTGCCCCAAAGCGTTCAGCCATAATTCGGCATTGCCGAAAGCGGAAAAATCGGGAACGAAAAGCGCGCGCAACGCCTCTCCGCTGTTATTGTAGATAAGCCCCCTGCCCGCCAGAAACAATAGAAGCACCACAGGTATTATTACAGTAAACTTTGCGGTTGCCGCAAGCGATTTCGCGCCGCCGCGCAGGCATAAAAACATTACCACCCACGCCGCTATTATACACCCCAAAATTATCGGCGAAACCGCACCGCCGCCCAGTACTTTTTCAAAAAAATACGCGCTTGTCTGCGCCTGCGTAGACGTTTGCGCGGCTTTGCATAGCGGAATTATTTTTATAAGCATGACGGCTATCCAGCCGAGAATTGCCGCATACAAAAACGCGACGACAAGAGAGTTGAAACAGGACGCCCAGCCGAAGGGCTCCGCTTTACGGTTTAAGCTTGCCATACATTTGGGAGCGCCGCCGCGGAACTTTCTGCCGAGGGCAATTTCCGCATTCAGCACGGGTATGCCTATCAAAACCAAAGCTATTATGTAAATGAAAAGAAAGGTTCCGCCGCCGTATTTCGCGCACAGCCCGGGGAACCGTAACGAATCCCCCAGCCCGATAGCCGCGCCCACGCTTGCGAGAATGAACCCGCCCCTGGATTTAAATTTTTCATGCGCCATATTTTAGTATATTAAAACCTCCCCTCGGCTATGAGGGGAGGTGTAAAAAGTATTTTAAATTATCTTACCGCAAGATACAGCGTATGTTCGCCGTATTCGTCGGACCAGTCGACCGTCTGCAAACCTATTTTCGGCTGAACTTCGAATTTTACTATTTTGTTCAAAAGACTGCCGTCTGTGAAGTATTCCCTTACGTTGAGATACAGCGTGCCCTGACTTATCGAAAGACGGGAAACGGTTATCTTTTCCTCGTACGCGTAATAGCAGGTCTTATACGCGCCCGCGCCGTAGGCGGAGTTTTGCACGCTTTCGCAAGCGTAAGTAATTTTACTTACCTCTTTTTCGACGTCGTCGGAGTAGCGCCTGTTCTTTTCAAACGCCAGATCCACGACCAAATCGCTTTGGAACGTTACGTAAATATAGCTGCATCTGCGGCTTTCCAACCGCGCCTGCAACAAGGCGATTTCTCCCTGCAATTTTTCTATACTTTCAACGTTGTTCCAGTTCATCTGGCTTTTAAGCGCGTCAAGCTGTTTGGTCTTTTGCGTAATGTCGCCCGCAAGCGAGTCGCTGCAATACGCCCATATTTCGCCGTTGCCTCCCCTTTCTTCCTTATCGAAAGGTTCGCCCAAAGTGCGGTAAACGTAGCCCATACTGTCGCCGACGCAGACGTTTTCAATCCTGTCAAGCTTATAAATATTGTGCGGCGCAAAAATTACCGCAAAGAATATGACAGCCGCAAGCGCAAAAGCCGACGTTATAACTGCCGCCGCTATAAGCGCGCGCTCCCTTTTGTACTGCCTGGCAGTCCTGCCGCTCTTGCCCGAAGCCGCGCGGCGCGCGGTGCGGTACGAGTCGTACATATACACGACGTATTTTATGCGGTTTTCGTTTCTTTCAGCCAACGGCGCAAGACCGTTGTCGAACGAACCGTCCTCCAAACGCGAAAAATATTTCTTTTCGGCTTTGTTTATCATGACTATTGCGGTTACGGAAAGCGCCAACGGAACCGCGCACAAAAATATCAGGGAAAGTATTATCCCCGCGTACGTAATGCCGAGAATTTTAATATCGAACACCGTAGCGGCGTTTAACCCTTCCATCGCCTGCGAACCTATAAGCGCGTAAGCGAGAATGCCCATAGCAAGCAGCACTGACCATATTAAACGTATGACGTAACCCGTCCTCAGCGACGCAAGCCGCTTTTTATCGGGCACGCGCGCGGGCACGAAAATATGTATCAGCATGCCTATCGCAAGCGCGATTACCGCGGCGACGCAAATCCTTGCCATAACCAAAAACGCGTTGTTCATGACGTCGGTCGTCCTGTCGTAATGGAAGTTGTACATTACAAGCGCAAAAGCGAGGACAAGTCCGAACCAGACGTACATCCTTAAAAACGCTTTGCCCTTTTCGAGACAAAACATTCCGACAGCCTGTTTTTTATTCTTTTCCTTCGCGAAAACGGGGATATTTTCCGCGCCGTCACGCGCCGCGGCAAGCTGTTCGGCAATTCTTTCCGCCTGCAATTTGGCGCAGGAGTCAATCTCGTCCTCATGCTTTTGCGCCGCTTCCGCGTATGCGGGAAGGTATTTTCTTAAAACAAAATCCGCAACCGTCGCCCCTGCAACCAATATAAGGAAAAACAACGAGAACGAAAGCACAAGCGGACCCGCCGCGCCCGTTTTGCTGACGGCGGACGCCGACATTCCGCAAAGAACCGCGCTTATTATAAACAGTACTGACAGTATAAGACACTGCGCGCAATCAACCGCAAACGTAAGGCGGAACCGCGCCGAGGAAATTGCGAATTTTTTGGAAGCGAGCGGAAGCAAAAGCCGCGCGCAAAGCGCAAAAGCGGAAAACGCAACGGCTATTACGGCAAAAGCTATCATAGCGCGCGCACATGCGTTCAGGTTGACAAGATACTCTCCGTCGCCCGCAAAATTATATATATTTCCGTAACTCTGTCCGTCGTAGGTTGCGGCGGGCGCGGCAAAAAATGCCCAAAGCAATATCGAAAACAGCGAAAACAGCGCGACGGGCGCAAAGTACAGACTTTTACGTATAACCGTAAATTTATCAAACTTAGGTTTTTTCTGTTCGGAAGCGTCTGTTTGCTCCGTATCAGGTAAATCCTCCGCGTTTTCTTCCGCTTGCTCGTCGGCAGGCTGTTCATCCGCAATTTGTTCTTCCGCGGACGGTTCGGCAGGCTCCACGCTTTCGGCAGGCTCGTCCGCTTCCGTAAAAGCGTCGACGTCGGATAAAAGCGCTTCCCCGTCGGGAACGGCTTCGTCCGCTTCTTCACGTGCGGTCTTTAACCCGCAAGCCGTGCAATAATTGGCTGCGGTCTTAATTTCGGAAAAGCATCTCGGGCAGAGGACTACGTCCACGCGTTTAGCTCCGCACTCGGGACAGAAGTTACCTTCGAACTCCGCCCCGCAGTCAGTACAGGTATGCATAAAGTTTTTCTCCGGATGGTATGGTGTAGTGTAGAAATTATAAATTAAATAATCTTAATTGTCAACCACTTACGCGTTTTTTTCGACAGAGTGCAAATCTTCCTTGTTCTGCCTTTTTTTACCTTCGTTACGCTTTATTGAAAATTCACGTTAAAAGAAAAAAGCCCGACACTGCGCATTGCCTATGACAACGCCCCGACGTCGGACATAACGAAATTACAGCCGCCGCCGTCGGCGACGTATAATCAGTTGAGATTTTTTAATTTGTTCAAGCTTATTTTAGCGGTGATAAAGCACGCCGCAACCGCAATAAAAAGCGCGACGGCAACGCCGACAAGCGCGGCAAACCCGCCCAGCGCGCCCGCGGTGTTCGTCTTTATAAAGCCCGTTGCCGCTATTGTTACGGCATAAATCACCGTAACGGACGCAACCGCTATCAGCACAAAAAACAGTATTTTTATAGCCTTTACCGACCGCTCGGCACGCGCTGCAAGCAAGCGCGCATAAAGTTCTTTTTCTTCAGAATTCATAATAACTCCGTTAAATCATGCTTGAAAGTATGGCGAGGTTTGCGGCTACGTCTATATGCCGCACGACCACGTTTTCCGGCGCGGAAATAAGCACTGGCGCAAAATTCAAAATTGCCTTTACCCCGCAGGAAATAAGTAAATCCGCAACGCTTTGCGCAAACTGCGCAGGCACGCAAATTACCGCAAGCTCGGCGGCAAGCTCTTTTATTTTTTTCGCCGCGTCCGAAATTCCGTATACTCGCTTACCGGCAATTTCGCGCGAAATTTTGTCCGGATCGCTGTCGAAAGCCGCCTTTATTTCAATTCCGTAATTTTTGAAGCCGCCGTAACTGAGTATCGCTCTGCCCAGCGCCCCCGCGCCGACGAGGACGGCGCTTCTTTCGCCGTCGCAGCAAAGATATTCCTCTATGGCGGCGATAAGCTCATGCCTGTCGTACCCGACGCGCGGTCTTCCTATTGCCGAGGTATAAGCCAGATCCTTTCTGACCAGCACCTCGCCCATGCCGAGCGCTGCGGCTATGCCGCCGGAAGAAACGTATTCCGCGTCCGAAGGAAGCGACTTCAAATAATTGAGATAAACGGGAAGCCGCTGTAAAGAAATTACGGGTATATCCTTATTCATATAAAATCCCCCCTTTATTGCATTGCAAGAGCCGCCGCGCCGTAAACCCCCGCCGCCGCGCCAAGCGACGCGCGCACGATTTTCACGGGAGCATAATGCACGCCGCCGAAAAGCTCTTTATCGAATTTTTTACGAAGCGGCGCAATGAGGTTTTCACCCTGATTGGAAATCCCGCCGCCCAACATTATGACCTGCGGACGGAACGTATTTGCAAGATTGACAAGTCCGCAAGCAAGATAATTTATATAGCGCTCCACCACCCTGCGCGCCGTAACGTCGCTGTCCATACAGTCGAACGCGGTTTTTGCGGTTGCGGTTTCGGAAGTGCATAATTTCCACATTGCGGAGCCCGTATCTTCCTCCATCGCCCGTTTTGTCTGTTTTGTAAGCGCGGTTGCGGAAGCGTAAGCCTCGAAACAGCCTCTCCTGCCGCAGGTGCATTTTTCGCCGCCGTACTCTATTACGGTGTGACCTATTTCCGCGCCGACGGATTTGTAACCCTCAAACAGCTTGCCGCCTATAATTATGCCGCCGCCCACGCCGGTACCCAAGGTTACCAAAATACTGTCCGTGTAATTTTTACCCGCGCCGAACGTCGCTTCGCCCAACGCCGCGGCGTTTGCGTCGTTGGTGATTTTGACGGGAAAACCCGTCGCCTCGCGCACAAGCTTGGCAAGCGGATAATTTTTCAGCCCGAGGTTGCCCGCAAACACCACCGCCCCGTTTCCGGAGTCTATCATGCCCGCACAGCCTATGCCTATGCCATTGACCTCACCCGTCGGGCAGCCGCTTTTTGAAATAAGCTGCTTACAAAGCGCAGCCGTATCTTCCGCAAGAGTTTGCGTTTTAAAGGGCGTGCTTCCCTCCGCGTACGCCTTGCCCGAAGCGTCCGTAACTATTCCTTTGACGCTTGTCCCGCCGACGTCGATACCGACAAAAAATGACATGATAAATTCCCTCCGCACGTATTTTCAAACATTTTTCGGATATTATTAATTATACTATTTAATACCGTCCGTGTCAAGATTAAAAACGCACGGTCCGTCAGGTGAACCGTGCGTTGGCTTTATTTACTGCCCGTGGAACCGAAGCCGCCCGCCCCGCGCGACGTTTCGGAAAGTCCGTCCTTTTCTATAAATTCCGCCATAAGATAGGGCGTAATTACAAGCTGCGCTATCCTCTCTCCCGGGTCCACGGTTTGCGCTTGCTCTGAATGGTTGTGAAGCGCAACCTTCACTTCGCCGCGATAGTCGCAGTCCACTACGCCGACTTTGTTTGCGGGGGCAAGTCCCTTTTTGCTGGCAAGTCCGCTTCTCGCGTATATAAGCCCAGCATAGCCGAGCGGAAGCTCTAACGCGATGCCCGTAGGCACCATCACCGTCTGATGCGGCTTGATTTCCGTAACGCCGTCGGTACACGCATACAAATCCGCCCCTGCCGCAAATTCGCTGCCGTAGGAAGGAATTACTGCTTTTTCGTTGAGTTTTTTAATGCCGACCGAAGCCTTTTTTATTTTCGAACCTAAAATTTCCACACTGTTTTTCATTTGCGTTTCCTATTTTAAACTATGGTTTTTTCGTCCCAAAGAACTACTTCGTCGCTTTCAAGCGAGGGCTGAACGAGAATTATCCTCTGGTTTGACGAGCCGCGGAATAAGAGATTCAAATCCTTCAAATCTTCTACAAACCTGCCGTCCACAAGCACGTCCAGACACTTTAAAATGCGCATAACCGTGTCTATGTCGCCCTTTTTGCCCGTTAAAAGGTCGGCTTCGTAATCGTAACCCGTATAGCACCAAAAGGATTTATCGGGATAAATTTTTCTGAGCCGTTCAATAAACGGCGCTATCGCCTGCGCGTTCTCCGGCTCGAACGGGTCGCCGCCCAAAAGCGTGAAGCCCTTTATGTAGTCGGGGGCAAGCCCTTTTATTATTTTTTCTTCGATATCCTGCGTAAACGGCTCGCCGTAGCAAAAGTCCCAGGTTTCGGGGTTGAAGCAGTTTTTACAGCGGTTTCTGCAACCCGAAACGTAAAGCGACACCCTGACCCCGGGTCCGTTGGATATGTCGTACCATTTAATAGTAGCGTAATTCATAAACGCGTCGTTTAATCCTTGTATCTTTATTCCGTTTGCGTAAGACGACCTTTCCGCCCGTCAAACCAAATACCGTTAAATCGGCGGCGCGACCCAAAATCACACTTTTGGGTCGCGCCCCGAATTTTTGTAAGCTTTTACAGGTGCAGCACGCGCGCCTTAATTTCTTTGGTCTTACCGACGTTCCAGAAATTTTCGCCGAGGTATCCGCAAGTGCGGCGGGTAACGTTCATTTTGCGTTGGTCTTTATTGTGGCAGACGGGGCATTCCCATTCGTTGTCGTCGTTTATCGTTATTTCGCCGTCGAAGCCGCAAACGTGGCAATAATCCGACTTGGTGTTAAACTCCGCATACTGGATATTGTCGTAAATGTATTTTACAACGTCCTCCATGGCGGTCAGGTTGTGGCGCATATTGGGTATTTCGACGTAGGAAATAGCTCCGCCCGAGGAAATTTGCTGGAATTGGCTTTCAAACGTGAATTTGGAGAATGCGTCGATATGCTCGCGCACGTCCACATGATAACTGTTTGTATAGTAGCCCTTGTCCGTGACGTCGGGTATCTCGCCGAAGCGCTCTTTATCAATCCTTGCGAAGCGGTAGCAAAGCGACTCCGCAGGCGTACCGTACAGTCCGAAGCCCAGCCCCGTTTCCTTTTTCCATTTTTCGCAATGCTCGCGCAGGGTATTCATAACTTTAAGCGCAAACTCCGTTCCTTCGGGGTCGGTATGCGAAACTCCCTTGACAAGCTTTGTTACCTCGTAAAGTCCGATATAACCCAAAGAAATGGTAGAGTAGCCGTTTAAAAGATACTTGTCTATCTTTTCGCCCGGCTCCAAACGGGCTATGGCGCCGTACTGCCAGTGTACGGGGGAAACGTCGCTGGTGACGCCCATAAGCGCGTTGTGGCGGCACATCAAAGCTTCGTAGCAGAGTTGAAGTCTTTCTTCAAGCAGCTCCCAAAACTTCTTTTCGTCACCGTTTGCCAGTATTCCGCACTGGGGAAGATTTATGGAAACAACGCCCTGGTTGAACCTGCCCTCGAACTTGTAATTGCCGTTTTCGTCCTTCCAGGGGGACAGGAAAGAGCGGCAGCCCATGGGCGAGAACACGTTGCCCTCGTAATTTTCGCGCATCTTCTTAGCCGAAATGTAGTCGGGATAGAGGCGCTTGGAGGAGCACTTTACCGCAAGACGGGTAAGATAGTCGTACTTGCCGCCTTTCAGGCAGTTGTTTTCGTCCAAAACGTATATGAGCTTGGGGAACGCGGGCGTAACGTAAACGCCTTTTTCGTTCTTGATGCCCTCGTAACGCTGTTTTAAAATTTCCTCTATTATCATTGCGTTTTCTTCGATATATTCGTCTTTTTCGTCGACGTAGAGGAAAAGCGTCACGAAAGGCGACTGACCGTTTGTGGTCATAAGCGTGTTTATCTGATATTGAATTGTCTGCACGCCGGCTTTAAGCGATTCTTTAAGGCGCATTTCCACAAAGCTTTTTTGCGTAGCTTCGTCAAGGGTGTCGCCGAACTGCTCCTTACACTGCTTTATATATTTTTCCTTGGTGCGTCTTAAATATTTACCGAGGTGCGCTATATTTACGGACTGTCCGCCGTACTGACTGGACGCGACAGACGCGATTATCTGCGTGGTTACGGTACAGGCAGTCTGGAAGGAGCGGGGGCTTTCAATCATTTTCCCGTTCATGACGGTACCCTTTTCAAGCATGTCCTTGATATTTATAAGGCAGCAATTGAAAATGGGCTGCAAAAAGTAGTCCGCGTCGTGGAAGTGAATAGCGCCTTCGTCATGCGCCTTGGATATGTTTTTGGGAAGAAGTATTCTGCGCGTAAGGTCTTTTGAAACCTCGCCCGCGATTAAGTCGCGCTGGGTGGAAGCCGTGCGCGCGTTTTTATTGGAATTTTCTTCCATTACCTCTTTATTGGAGTTTTTGATAAGCGAAAGTATGCTCTCGTCCGTGGTGTTAGCCTTGCGGACAAGCTGACGCTCGTAGCGGTAAAGCATATACGCCTTCATGAGCTGGTACTTCTGAAGCTCCATAAGCTTCTCCTCTACCATGTCCTGAATGTCCTCTACGAGAACGCGCCTTCTGTGACGCGACGCGATATCCTCTACAATGTCGTTAATCTGTGCGTCGGTAACCCTGTCCTCGAAGTCGACCGCCTCGTTCGCTTTACCGATAGCGAGAACGATTTTCTTCTTGTCGAATTCTGCGGTAGACCCGTCGCGTTTAATGACTTTCATAACTTCCTCCAATAACACGCCAAAAGCGGTATCGCGTATAAGAATACCATACATTTAGTGGTTTGTCAATAGACACACCACAATATATTGTGGTTTTGGTATTCAAAAATATTATACCGGACCTTGGCGGCAGTGAATTCAAGTATAGTACCCGAGGGGCGCGAAGTCAAGCGCGGCACCACAATTTTTTGCATGTTAATTTTTAACACGTCCGCGCCGTGCCGCGTTTGATAAATTTTAACATTAATGCGTTTGACGCTTGTAAAGTTTGAAAAATATTTATTCAAACCGCCACAATTTTAAATTTTTTGTTTGCATGCAAATTTTACGCTATTGCAATGTTTTGGCTTGCCCCCTCTGTTGCAGTGACGTTGCCGCTTGAAAATCATCTTTATTTTGAACATGCCGCCGTTTAAAACTTCAATTTAACCGTTATAAATAAAAGACGGTACCCGAAGATACCGCCTTTTAAAGCTTTAAATTATATTATTCCTCGTAACTGTCGTAAAAGCCGTCTATGTCGGCAAAGCCCGCCGCGTCGCGCTGGTTATCCCTGCCCCGCAGATTGGTCTTTGCGCTTCTGGTGGTGTCTACGGTCGTGGTGGTGGTTATTACCGCGTCGGGCGGATACGCCGCAGAAACGGGCTGCGACACCTCCTCCTTAACCGTCTGGTCGGGTTGTTCCGCGGGCTGCTGTTGGAGCGAAGGCAGACTTGCGCCCTCCTTCATGCTTTTCCAGATAGCTACGGCAAGCTGACCTATCATCAACATATCGGGATTGTTAAGCGATTGCTCGAAAGAACTCTTATCGGACTGCGAAGAAGAATACCCCCTCTGCTCTGCGCGGAGCTTGGAAATTTCAAGCTCTGTTTTCATGGCGTTAAGCTCTCTGTCCGCACGCTGTTCCGCACGCATTGCCGCAAACTCGCGCTCGGTCCTGTGTTCCGCGCGCATTGCCGCGATTTCCGCTTCGATTCTTGCAATAGCGCCGCCGTCCGCCGTCGGTTGCGGCGCATACTGTCGAGAAGCAACATTCGCCTGCTGGGGATACTGCCGAACGTCGGGCATAGCCTGCACGGGTTGCTGTTGGGGCATTGCCTGCGGCATCTGCGGCATCTGCGGCATTTGGGGCATTACCTGCGCGGGCTGAACCTGGGGCATTGCCGCCTGGGCCTGGGCGCGTATCTTTGCGATTTCCGCTTCCGCCTGCGCTTTGGCTTTCGCCGCCTCCGCTTCCGCTTTCATCTTTTCTATCTCGCGCTGGCTTTCCAGACGCGCGCGCTCCGCTTCCTTGGCGGCCTTCTTTTCTTCGCGCGCGGCTTTGTTTTTACTGCGTTTAACCGCTACCGCGATTATTATTATAAGAAGTATAAGCACTGCAAGACCTATCGCCATCCATGCCCATACGGGAAGCCCCAGCCAGGTCTTGGTTACGAAGTCTTTTATATTGCCCAGCGCCGCCGCCGCTCCGCTTTGCGGTACCTTGTACGTTACCGCCTTTGCCGGCGTGTTGGTTACGCTGTCGTCCGTTGAGAAGGTGAAGTTTCCGCTGTCGTCGCCGTTTTCGCCCGCGCCGATAACCGGTTTAACGTAATACGACATCTTCTTTTCGAGAATGTAATTTCCGCTGTCGTCGGTTGCGGCTTCTTCCGTGCAGTTTTCGTCGACGTAATATTTAAGCCCCGCCGTAAGTCTGCCGTCCGTTATAAGCTGTCTTGCCCATTCGGGAAGCTTGGTAAGGTTTATCGCCGCGCCGTTTTTGCCGGAGGTAGTGACGATGTCGGACGTAAGCCTGAAAGGCGCCACGTTCCAGCTGTAAGAAGCCTCGCTTGCCGCCGCGTTTAAAGTTACCGAGGAAGAAGCCTCGTCCGCGGCAAGGCTTACCCTTGCAATCGACTTGGACGGCGTTGCTTCCGCTTCTTCGGGAAGCTTCCACATGTAATTTTCGTTTACTATCTCTATTGTCGCAACGTACGCGCCGTTGGCGGAAACGTTTCTTGCGCCCGTTCTGCCGCCGACCGCGCTTATTATGCCCGCGTCGAGATACTCTTTATACTTCGCGTCCAGATAATCCGCAAACGCAAGCTCTTCGCCGTTGAATTCTATTCTTCCGGTAACGGAAGGAACCTCTATCGGTTTTTTGGTTATTTCAAGCGTAAGGCTTGTCTTTCCAAGCGCGTCGCTGTCCGCAACGCTGGGTTTAAGCGAGAATTTTACGGTATAAACGCCCACGCCCGCCGTCGAAAAGTCGAAGTCCTTGACCGCAACCGCGTTTGTATCGTCCGAACCTTTGTATATAACGGCGTTGTACACGCTTTCGGAATATTTGCTTCCGTTTTTGGTGAGCGAATACAGCTCGTCAGGGCTTGCGACGGCAGTGCCGTAAACAAGCTTGTCCTTTAACTGCTCCACCTTAACGGCGTTCTTCTTTTGTCCGAGCTTCGTAAACTGGTAATCCGCGTTACTGCCGTCGGGAATTTCAAACTCGTAATACTCGTAACCGGCGACGGTGGTATCGAGCACCGCCTTGACGAATATGGGTATAGACTTAGTCGAGCTTCCGCCGTTGAACTTGCCCGCGCCGTCCACGTCTATAAGATAATCAAGCTGCGCGTTGGTCGTAGTGCCGCTCGCCTGCTCGGGAACGGGCGTCGCCAGCGTCGGGTCGGTCGTGTCGGACGGGTCGGCTTTCAGATACTCGTACTTGACAAACTTTTTAAGATTGTCGGGGTCGGAGCCGAAGTCGAGCACGTAAATCTGGTAAGGCACGCCGTTCTCGTCGAGAACCTCGTTTCCGTCCGCGTCCTTAACGGTGTCAAGCGTCCAGTTTATCTTAATCTTCTTTTTGGCAAGCGTTATGCTTACATTGTCGGTAAACGTGCCGGAAATTTCCGCCGTAGTGCCGTCCTTTATGTATACGTAGTTAGGGTCAAGCGTATATTTTACGTTTGCTGCTGATTTACAATAGGTTTGTTAAAAAACAAGCCTATTTTTGTTTTATACGGGTTATCAACCTTTCAAAAGTGGGTTTGTTGCAACAAACCCACTTTATTTTATGGAGGTGCAAACATGACGGACACGGCAAAAAAGGACGTACGCGAAAAAAAGAACGTACCCATTTCGGCATTGATCCCCGCCGATACGGACAAAGTATTGCGCGAAATCGCCGAAAGACAAGGCAACGGATACGGAGTCGTTATCCGCGCCGCATGCAAAGAATACGCCGACAAGCACGGCAAAATTTAAGGAGGCAAAATATGAACACTACCCAAACCACCACAAACCCGCTCGGCGTATTTGGCAAGCCGACAAAGATTATTATTTCGGGCGTTTCGCCGCAAGAATTATCGGGCGCACGGGCGGAAACGTTTTACAACTTTTTTGATAAACTCGTCCCGATCGTCAAGTCGATTAAAATATCGCGAATTGACGGAAAAGTAACGGCACTCGTTGAAATCTACACGCCCGACGAACAACGCGCACAATTACATAATGTTTTCAAAATCGACGTCGAAAATCATTGTACGCGTTGCGCGTGTATGGATTGCGAATATTTCGACCACGTGCATTTAGTCGAAATCAACCAAAATTGCCCGCTTTTAGAATTGAAAGAAAAGGCACTCAACGACGGTTACGCGGGCATTTTGTACGATTTGATACTCGGAGGCGAATAATGAAAAAAATCTATTACATATCGTCGCGCGAGATCGTGGACGGGATTATCCACGAGGCAACCGTTATAAAAGAAACCGCAAAAACATATATCGCCGAAATCAACGGATACGAACGCACTCTCCGCAAAACCGATATGTCGTTCGGATATATCGAAAAATACCGCGCTTTCGAGGAATATACCGACGCCCTCATGTGGTTAAAAGAACGCGTCGAAAAATTGATAATCGGAAACACCGACACAATTTACAAAAAGACGCTCGAAAACGAAAAATTGCGGGCATTAAAGAAACGGATTATCGGCGACGCGATCGCGTCGGTAAACGCCGACGAAGATACGGCGGAAACCGAAAGCAAAACAAAAGCGGCGTTCGTTAAAAACTACCTTTCCCCTCTTTTGCGGGCGGCGCGTATTTGCGTCCGTGGCGCGGAATACGTGAAAGACGAAAAGACGGGCGAGGAAACCGTCGTCATTACATGCACGAACGGATACACGCGCGAAAAATGCGTAACGGCGGACTCATTGATCGCCCTTGCGCGCGACAGCATGCAAGGACTTTAAGGGGGCGGCGGATATGAAACATATTGCCTTTTTATCGTTCGGGAAAGATAGTATCGCGCAACTTATCAAAATAAAAGAACTCGGACTCCCGCTCGACGAAGTCGTATATGTCGATATTCGATATACGCCCGAAATAAGCGGCGAACACCCGATCATGGCGGCGTGGATACCGACCGCCGAAAAAATAATCAAAGAAAAACTCGGATATACGGTCAAACACCTTTCGGCGCAATATTCGTTTAGAGAATACTTTTACCGCAAAAAGCAAAAGGGCGCACACGTCGGGGAAATATACGGTTTCCCCTTTCAAATCGGCGCGTGGTGCAATTCCCGCCTAAAACTCGACGTCATAAAACAATACGAAAACAGTTTGCACGACGAAGTAACGGAATATATCGGGATCGCGGCGGACGAGGTCGAGCGCATGTTTACCCTCCGCGCCCGCGCGACGGACAAAATACACAAACGATCCGTACTTTGCGAAAACAACATTACCGAGCGCATGGCGTTTGATATTTGCAAGCCGTACGACCTCATATCCCCGATTTATAACATTACGGCGCGCGGAGGTTGTTGGTTTTGCCCGAAACAACGTATTTACTCGGTTTATCGTCTTTGGAAAGATTACCCCGAATATTTCAACGATTTGAAAACAATCGAAAAAGACAGCCGTTGCCTCATGTTAAAAACGCAATCGCTCGAAGATTTGGAAATCCGATTTATTAACGGATACATACCAAAACAACGACAGCGCGCAACGGGCAATTTTGCGCCACGCCGCACGGCAAGCACAAAAGAAGTATGTATCCCCGCATGTTTTGAACACGAGGGATATAAAACGGTCAAAGTAAAATTGTATTGGTTTTGCCCCGTTTGTGGGAAACGTCGCGGAAAAATAAAGACCGTACGATCGTACGACGGGAGTTTGTGTTTATTTTGCGACGGTTGGGAAAATCCTTGCGGACACGTTGACAAATACGACGCCGTCCGCGACGAGGCGGCGTCGAACGGATTAAACCCGCATTATACGGAGGGCGTTTTATGATAATTCCTCCTCCGAAAGACGGGTATATTCATACCCGCGCCGAAAGTGCGAAATTGACCGCACTTTGCGGGAAATCCGTTTTTATAGAGTTTACCGACGGATCGGACGCGGCGGGTTTTCTACATATCACAACCCTCGCGACGCGTACCGAGTGCCTCGCTTTCGATAATCGGCACATTATCGGATATTACCTCGAAACCCCGACGTGCCGCATTTTCTTTAAGAAATCCAACGTCAAACATATCAAGGAGTATTGAACTATGAACGACAAAAAGAAATGTTGTATATGCAAAAAAGAATACAGCGGATACGGCAATAATCCCGCGCCCGTTAAAGATCGCGGGTTGTGTTGCGACGCTTGCAATTATGGCGTTGTGATACCGATACGGGCGGCGGCATTGGTAAAACAAAAGAAAGCGGAGGCGGAAAATGCGGATCGTAAATTGTAAAAGTTGCGGCGCGCCTATCGTGTGGATAAAAACGCAAAACGGAAAAAATATGCCGTGCGACGCGGCGGCAGTCGAATATCAAGAAAATTACAAAGGCAAATCGACGGTCGTTACCGAGGACGGACGCGTCCTCAAAGCAACCATAATTGACCGAACGGGCGGCGGCTTGCTTTCCCCTGTTATCGACGGGAAAGGTTATATCCCGCATTGGGCGACTTGCCCGCATGCGGCGCAACATAGGAGGCGCGACAATGATTAACTCGGCTATGTTTACAAGCAATACGAACGAGTGGGCGACGCCGCAAGCGTTTTTCGACGAATTAAACAAAGAATTTACGTTTACGCTCGACCCGTGCGCCACACCGCAAAATGCAAAATGCGCCCGCTATTTTACAAAGGAAATCGACGGACTCGCGCAAAGTTGGCGCGGCGAAACCGTCTTTTGCAATCCGCCGTACGGACGCGACCTTGCGAAATGGGTTGCGAAAGCGCATGCGGAAGTCGCCGCGGGGGGGGTACAACGGTTGTTATGCTTATTCCCGCCCGAACGGATACGGCGTATTTTCACGATTACATATACAAAAAACACGCGGTACGGTTTATACGCGGACGGTTGCATTTCAACGAAAGCAAATCCGCCGCGCCATTTCCGTCAATGGTTGTCGTTATGCGTCCGTCGGATACGGGAGGCGCGATAATGGATAAACAAGCGGGAAAAATATATTACGTTTGCGATCGGGAAAAGTGCGCGCCTTGCAATCCCGATTGTAAGCACACAAGCGATATTACCCACGCAAAGAACTTTACGCCCGCGGATATAAACGGGAAATATCCCGTCAAGGCGGCGGACGCGGCAATATTTATCGAGCGTATCGACGAAATCCCACTCTTACCCGAAATCGGCGTCGATCCCGATTTTAGTACCGATAAATTCGTCGCAATGATTGAAAAAACAATAACAGCCGCCCGCGCGGCAAATCGTCAAAATGATTGTCCTTTTCAAATACAAGACGGCGACGAGTGGTTTTGTGGAAAGATAACCGACGCCCGCGTCGTTTGCCCCGATATGGCGGATTTTAAGGCATGCGGAGGGTATCCATACAAAAAATTCAAAGATTTTTGCGAGGAATTAAACCGCAAAGCTACAAAGATTATCGAACAATACCGAGGCGACAAATGACAATCGAACGAAACCACGTTTACAACATGGATTGCCTCGACGGTTTACGCGATATGTTACGGGGGGGGGTACACGTTGATTGCGTCATAACCGACCCGCCGTATCTTATTAACTACAAGACGAACAACCGAGCGGACAAATCACATAAATTTTGCAAGCCTATTCAAAACGACGACAACCCGCAACTCATTATCGACGTTATCCCGCTTTTGTACGACGTTTTGAAAGACAACTCCCCTCTTTATATGTTTTGCGGTAGCGATAAAGTCGATTTTTTCAAAGCGGAAATCGAGAAATACTTTACCGTAAAAAATATTATCGTGTGGGATAAAGGCGCGCCAACAATGGGCGACCTCGGCGCACAGTACGGGAAAAATTACGAGTTTATCATATACGCAAACAAGGGTCGCGCGCCCCGTTTATGGACGGTATGCCGCGATACGGCGATATATGGAAATTCAACCGTCTATCCGAAAAAGAACGGATACACCAAAACCAAAAGCCGACCGACCTACTATCGCGCATAATTCGGCAACATACCCGCGAGGGCGACTTGATACTCGATCCGTTCGGCGGCAGTTGCGCGACAGCGGTTGCGGCGTATCGGTTGCAACGCGATTATATCTTATTTGAAATTGATCCCGACGAATACGCGACGGGTACACAATGGCTCGATACGGTACGATCGCAAATATCAATATTCGATTTAATTTAAGGAGGTGCAAAATGCACGACAGCAACAACCAAACCAAACAACCCGAAACCCCGACGTATGGCGAAATCATAAAAGGCGATTTCCTCTTACGTCAACACGTCGGAAACGCCACCGCGCCCGACGGGAAAGAATTTGAAATCGCTACAACGTTGAACGGCGCGCCGCTTATCGTTTACCACAACAAGGCGTATTCCTTGCCGTGGGAGCATATTTGCAACATGGCGGCGGACGCGGGTTTATTCGAGGAGGATTGATAATGCCGAAAATCAAATACAAAGATATAAATTTTCGCGATCGTTCGCTCGATCTTATAAATTGGGTAAACGAAATCGTCGAAACATACTCCGAGCAAGGATACAATTTGACGTTACGACAGTTGTACTATCAATTCGTCGCCCGCGATATTATACCGAACAATCAAAAGCAATACGACAACCTCGGCGAACTCGTCAACAACGCCCGCCTTGCGGGTTTGGTTGATTGGTACGCAATCGAGGATCGTACCCGCAACGTTCGCAATACCTTTCATTGGCAAGACCCCTCCCGCCTTTTACAATCGGCGGCGCAACAATTCAGCCTCAACAAATGGGAGGGTCAACCCGATTACGTCGAGGTATGGGTCGAAAAAGACGCCCTCGTCGAAGTTATCGGAAAACCCGCCGAGGCGTACGACGTACCGTATTTTTCATGTCGCGGTTATGTATCGCAATCGGAAATGTGGGCGGCGGCACGACGTATCGAAAGTAAGTTGAACGAACACGAACGGGCGGTCATTATCCACCTCGGCGACCACGATCCGAGCGGTAAAGATATGACCCGCGATATTGAGGAGCGCATAAGGACGTTTATTGCAAACGACGGGTATTATGACGAGTGTTTTTCGATAAACCGTATCGCCCTCAATATGGAGCAAATCGAACGGTACAACCCGCCACCTAACCCCGCAAAATTAACCGACAGCCGTTGCGGGAAGTACATACGCGAATACGGTTATGAAAGTTGGGAACTTGACGCGTTAGAGCCGTCAGTCCTCGACAATCTCATATCGTCCGCGATATTGTGTTACCTCGACAAAGAATTATTCGACGTCATGACGCGCAAGGAAGATAAAATCAAAGCCGAATTATCGGCGTATGCCCGCGCTTTTCGCGCGGAATAACGGAGGCGGCGGATATGGCGCGTAAAAAGAAACCGAAACCCGCGGCAAAACCGCAACCCGATTATTGCTTGACGTGCCGAGTACCCGTCAACAAATGTAAAGGAAATTGCACGAAACAACAACAAAAAATAAACGGAGGCAAATAAACATGAAAAACAATCCCCTCAACGGGTATCAACCCGATTACGACGTCGTAACGACGGCGGACGCGCAAGAACACGAAATCGAACACGCAAAAAAGACCGTCGCAAATGCGGTGGAAACGCCCGAAACGGACGCGGCGACCATTGACCCCGATACGGGCGAAATTATCGGCACGACGGACGCGGCGGCGGCACATGACGACGACGCCGACGACGTCGCCCCCGCTATTCATTATCCGACGTGCCGTTTTTGCGGCAAACAAACAATCCCCGTCGCGCCGTATAAAACCGACGCGGACGCGGACGAGGCGGCAACCCTCAAATGCGATTGTTTCGACGCGCGACAGTATCAAAGCGAGGTTGATCGCAAAAAGGAACGCGAAGAAAATATCAAAAAATTGCGTCAACGCCTTTGTGATTTTTCCGCTTACACCACGGCGCGCGGTATGGAACTCGCGGGCGATTTGTACGACTTTTTATTAAACGTCGGTACAAATGTCCTCGACGCAAAAGTCGCGGGCGCGACAATCAAAGTCGGGCGGTTTACTGTCAAATTTTCCGTCGGTAGCAAATCCGCGCTTTCGATCACCTTTACCTATTCGGACGGCGCAAAATTGGAGGTGTAAACATGGCAAAGTTAGAAAAAGCAAAATGCGACGAACTCGTCGAATTGTGCGACAAGTATTTATCGGGAATATCGTTTTATGCAAAGTTGCAAGCGGCGGTCCGGGTCGGTTTATTGCTCGGCATGCAACGACCGCGCCGACCTCCACGAAAGGATTTGCGAAATCCTCGGCAAAGAACACTCCGACCGTGCAATCCTTGAAATCACAAACAACCTCGATAAATATATCGGATTTGATATTGACGCGGATTATGACTCCGTCGATATACGCGAACTCGCGATCAAATTAACCAAAAAATTATTGGAGGTGTTACCATGACCGACCGAACGATACGCGCAAAAATCATTGATATTTTGCAAACTGACGATTGCGGGGAAAAATGCTCGAAATGCTACGAGCGCAAAGTGCTTGGTTGCCCCGCTTATAACAATAACCGCCGCAAGGCAAGACGGATTATGTCATTATTCAAAAAGCGCGACGGATCTACGGAGGCGGCGAAATGAAAAATCCATACAAGAAAATTGTTGCCGTCGATTTCGACGGTACGTTGTGCAAGGACGCATACCCCGCGATCGGCGATCCGCTCCCCTATTCTATACATTATATAAAGGAACTTGCAAAAGACGGCGCAATCCTCATTTTGCACACATGCCGAAACGGCGAACTTTTGGACGCGGCGGTCAAATGGTGCAACGACCGCGGGATCGTATTTGACTACATAAACGAAAACGTACCCGAAAACGTCGAACGATACGGCGGCGACACACGAAAGATTTACGCGGATATATACGTCGATACAAACGCCGTAAATCCGCGCCGCACTTACGGGATCGGCGAGTTTGACGAGAATATCGGAATATTTGCCACCGCCGACGAAATAACGCGCCTCGAACTATGTCAAACGAAATGTCTTTGCCCCGAATATCGGGCGGCGGGAAAATGCCACGATTGCGACGTATTCTTTACGTTACGTCAATATCACGCCTTGCGGATTGCGGAGGCATGCGCGGCGGAAAACGGAAAGCCGAACGATACGGCGGCGGGAGGTGCATAATGTCAAAATATAAAGGACTCATGTTAAAACGCGGCGTCATGCAAAAGGACGTCGCCGAAAGCGTCCGTCGGGTTGATCCTCGCGTCGATACCGCTTTAATGAGTAAATTCGTCAATGACGTATGTTTACCGACGCCGCCCGTCCTCAACGCTATTTGCAAAACGCTATCGTGCGCCCCGCTCGATATATACGACCCGCGCGAAATAACACTCGCGCCACAATCCACCACGGCGGCGGAAACGCCCGCCGCGGACGGCGGACGAGCCGTGCCGACGGATACGCAACGGTCGCGCGAACGTCGCGCAAAAAACGATTTTTACAATCTTACCGTGGAAATTCCGCGCGATGTCGCCGAGCGTGTATTTGCGCCCGACGCGTTGCGAAAATTGGGATATTTAAGCAAGTCGGATTTTGTGCGTCATGCGGTGGCGGCACTCGACGAAAGGTTATCCACAATCATGGCAAAAGAAAAAGCCGCCGACGCGGGAACGTCGGACGGCAAAGCCGA
>ERZ779626.593-NODE-593-length-20717-cov-5.677669_pt1 | contig 20717 bp, 16 predicted proteins | sample MGYA00514209_ERZ779626 | MGnify/ENA primary metagenome ERZ779626 (study PRJEB29562, sample SAMEA4376713) | mouse gut metagenome | isolation source: Cecum | study: EMG produced TPA metagenomics assembly of the A DSS colitis mouse model was used to assess the...
CATTCACTACGTCAGATACAAGCGTAGCGCAGGAAGCTCGCGCGAAGGCACTTGTTTGTTCATAGACGAGCGGTTGTATAAGTACATGACGAAATGGAGCGAGTGCGGACTGAAACCAAAGAACGATCTCGCCTCTTGGGAATCGTATAAGGCTTTGTCGCTCTCTTCCATAAAAAGCACGATAGATATTCCGCTCGGCGGTATTCTATTCGTTCCGGACTATAAAAGCACATTTACGGACGAAGTGGTGTCCGTAGAATTAAAAGACAGAAAACTAATCGCCGAACAAAAACAAACGCAAATAACAAACGATATATGGGACGGAGAAAGCCTTTTAGACGAAAGCTTATTCGTGGACAGTTATGCGGACAAGCATATGCTACTCTTACGCAATAAGTTTTTCAAGTCGTGCGCTTTTAAGACGAAACTTCAAAAATGGATTACGGACAAGAACATTACCCTAAATGGCTTGAAAGCTCGCGGCTTCGTCACGCTTGCAACGGATATAAGTCAAATCGTAATGGTAACAACGCCCAATAGCATGAAGTATTTGAAATTTGTGGGTGCGCTGAATGACAAGAATATTCGCAAATGGGCAGAGAACGTAAACAGCACTTTCGGCGTGGTCAAATGGGATAAACGCACAAAATACTTCGGCGGCAGATTAGTTCAGAGTAGCTATCAAATTTTGAATACTCTTGGATTAAACGAGCAACAAGCGGTACAACTATTGCAACCGAGTATAGACTATATTTCTCTTATTCGCAAAGACATAGACTTTATGCGCTATCACTTTACAGAAGCCTATGCGCGAGAAAGCGACAGCGAAGAAAAGCAAACTTCGGATGGTCTTGCCGAACGTGCTGACGTTATCTTTACTCTAATGCATAAGTGTCCGCATTTCGACGAAACCAAACTGTATGCCAATTTCCGAGATGACGTAGTTAAAGGATTAAAGGAAAGATTAAAGCGCGGGCACATTTTACTTAACGGCACAAATGCGACTCTATTCGGCAACGGTACAGAGTTGTTAAAGTATATCGCCGGCGAAGAAGTTGCAAGCGAATTAAAGAAAAATCAGATTCGTTGCGAGAGATTCGAGAACGGTGCGAAGCTATTGTGCGCTCGTTCGCCGCATATAACTATGGGCAATCTCTATCTTGTGGAAAATAATCTTGACGGCGAAATATGGGATTACTTCGATTTGGGCGAGAATATTGTTTGTGTAAACGCTATCAATGAAAATATACAGCAACGCCTAAACGGTTGCGACTACGATTCGGATACGATGCTTATAACGGATGACAAGTTATTGGTAGAGTCAGCGGAGAAACATAACAACCTTTTCAAAGTTCCCGTTTGCAGTATAATGTCCGGCGGTAATGCAAGCAATGCTCTTTCGGAACTCGACCACAAGACAAGCGAAAACAAAATCGGCGAAATCGTCAATCTGTCGCAAAAACTGAACAGCCTTATTTGGGACAAACTCAATAGCGGCGCAAGCACGGCAGATATACTTCCCATATATGAAGATGTTTGTAAGCTTGCCGTTCTTTCGGGATTGGAAATAGACAAAGCAAAGCGTGCCTATGACAATGTAAACGTTGGCGCAGAACTTACGGATCTACGCAAGAAATATAATGCGCCCACTCCCATATTCTTTCAAGAGATAGACGAAAACGCGAAGGATAAACAATATGCTTTTTACGATACCGCGATGGACTACATATATAAGCTAATAAGCAAAGCGAAGTTTCGTAAAGGCAGAGAGCAATTCAATTTGTATATCCCAATTTCTTTAGCCTTGGATTATAATGTAGCTTTGGGCAATGCAACAGAATATAGACATAAGGATAAGATTGTAGAGATAATCGACGAGTATAAAGCAAAGGTAAAGCGGCTGTATATGGTGCTCCGCTCGGCTGACGAAAAAGAGCGCGAGGTAATTTACGAAAGAATACAAGACGAAAAAGCCGAGCGCGATAAAAAGGTTTTCAAGTGGCTTACTGACGAAAATGTACTTATCTTAGTCTTACGCCATTACGAAAAGAACAGTGCATCCGATTGGCACATTTATGCGGCACTTATAAACCACCACATATTTGCCGAACTTATTTCCGAAACATACGATAGATTTATTATAAAGGTTGTGGAAGATCCCGACGGTGAGTATTCTCTATACGGTCAAAAATTTGCAAAAAAGTTCTAAAAAATGAGAATGGCTGAATATGAGTGTGGGACGAATGTGGTACTATGTTATGATGTTTACCTATAAAAGCTGCCGAAAATAGCCTTATTTTGTCCAAAAAACAGCAATTATTTTTGGGAAAGCTGTGGCAATTTGGGATACATTAAAATTTCTCTAATCGGCGTAATAGGACGCGCTCGAACAGAGTGCGAATACAGCTCGACTGTGGACAACGGTCGGGCTTTTTCTTCGAGGAGTATTTTTGCCCGCTTGCGAGAGCAAAAATGCAACGACGACAAATTAGGCGAACGCCTAATTTATATTGCTTGGACAAAGCATATAGCAAATAAATTTCAAGGAGGAGCCAGCAAAACAAAAAAACAAGGCGTAGCCGACAGCCTTAAAACGATGGCAAATGACAAGTGAATAAAAAGAATAGAGGTATGGGTTGACGCAATAGCGAGGAACGTATTTGGCTTGCCAAATACCGAGCGTAAACGCTCGCCTCGTTAGGGAGTACCCTAAAACCCCGATAAACGAAACGAACAAGGAGGAAAAATTATAGCTAACAGAACAAGACCGTTCGCTTACACATTCAGAGCGACGGATAAAGAACGGCAAATCATCGACGAGAAAATCAAACAAAGCGGGCTCACTATGACGGAGTTTGTAATACGTGCAATTACGGACAAGTCTATTACCGTGGTCGAGAACGCGGGCGAAATTTTGACCGAATTAAAAAGGCAAGGCAATAATCTCAATCAAGCGGTGCGTAATTACTACTGCGACAACGGCACGGGAGCAGAACTCGATTCGTGCGTGCGAAAACTGAAAGAGTTGTACAGCGTGTTGATTGCCGCAATAGACGAAAAGAACAATGCCGCTTCTTAAATGCAGTGCGGGAAAAGCGAGACCGCAAGCAGCTATCGAATACATAACAAATCCAAAGAATGCCGTTATCATTTCCGTAAGAAATCTATTCGAGGACGAGGACTACGCAAAACAATTCGAAGAAACCGCGGAGTTATACGGAAAAGGAAAAGGCTTTCACGAGCGCAAGTATTACCATTTCAAACTGTCGTGCGCGAGGCAAGATAACCTTACTCAGCAAGAAGCGCATAAGTTTGCGGAAGAAGTTGCGGAAAAGCTGTTTCAAGATTATGAGTGCGTTTTAGCCACGCATACGGATACCGATACCGTTCACAGCCACATAATTGTAAACGCCGTCAATCCGCTTACGGGAAAGAAGTTGCAGTTCAGTCCCAAAGATTACATTGCTATGAAAGACGAGGTTAACCGCATTGGCAAAGAGCACGGCTATACCGAAACGGATTTTCGCAAACGCGGCAAGAACAGCCGTACCGCAGTTGAAAGAAAGATTATGCTTAACGGCGTTGTGTCTTGGAAAGAAGAATTGCGCGAGGTCATAGTTGAAGCCATTGGAAAAACTAAAGACGAGCAAGGCTTCAAAGACTATCTCAAAACGTGTTACGGCGTAGAGATAACGAGAAGCGGCAAAGATTATTCTTATCTTCATCCGCAAAAACATAAGCCTATACGAGGGGCAAAGCTCGGAACAAACTATACAAAAAGCGAGGTATTAAGAAAACTTGGAAAACAAAATGACAGGACAAAATCCACAGCGGATAAAGGACGAAGAAGCGGATTTAACGGACAACCTACCCGCACAAGAATTATGCGAGCAGGTGGAATTACTCACGGTGGAAGCACGGGAAAGTTTATTGCAGAAAGCATTGGTGGTATCGAACGAGAAATGCAACGGCTTAATAATGCGGCTGAATGCGCTAATCGCGGAACTGACGCAGCAAGTGAAGAACGTAAGATTGAACGTGAACGAACTCGAATGGAATCTGAAAGAAGAAAACGAGAGCTTGCTGAAAAGAATGCGGCAGCAGTCCGAGAGTATGCTGAACGAGCTGAAAGAGAAAGTTCGGGAGTTGAAGAATCTGTCAACGCGGATACAAGCCGAAGTAAGTACGGCTACGGCAAAGGCGACTGACGAAGCGGCAAAGGTTTTAAACAAACGAATAAACGAAATGGCGGACGGCTCAATAGAAAAGGTAAATGAAAGCACTACCACCATTACCGAGAAAGTAAAAACTGCCGATCAGGAAATATCCCGCGTCAAGGACGATATTCACTATGAGCGCGGCATTCGTAAATTCTTCTTTTGGGCAACGCCTGTTCTGCTTCTCGCCCAAACTGTAGTAAGCGTATTTTTGCTTTTACGCTGAAAACTTCTCTAAAACTCTTGACAACCGGCAAAAAATAGTATATCGTATATATACGATATGAAATATTTTGGAGGTTTGCTATGAATGTTGCGGAAGTTATGGCAAAAGCCGAAAATGGCGAAGGACTGACGGTCGAAGAAATCAAGGTCTATCAAGCCAATGTCAAACCGATACATCATGTATACGGTAAATACGGTACGCTTGCAAAACGGTATCTTGAAGATAAAGGGACGCTTTGGATAGTGCAGGACATTCCCGCCCTTCTTCACGGCGTAGACCGTGCCGCCGAACGGTTGTACGACGTTATGTACGATAAGTTGAGCAAAACTGAACGCTTTAAGCGAACGGGCAATTATTTGGAAGATGTGCGGCGCATAGGCGAAATGCAACAGCTGATAGACGAAGAAATTCGGAATGAGCTAATTTACTCTCTTTGAGGTACGAATATGGTAACGAGAAAAGAAGACACGCCGCAGAGAGTGGCAAACAGAAAATACGAAGCAAAAAACAAGGAAAAGCGTCAAGCGACGAGCGGTAATTTTCAAACAATGATTCCGCGCGAACTGTTTGACGAATTAACCGCGTTCCTTCGCGAACGCAATATGACGAAAGTAGACTTTATAAAGAAAGCCTACGAGCTATTAAAAAATCAATAAATCGTGGATGCCCGACAAAAGCAAACAGCTTCGGTCGGGCATTTCACAAAAATCCAATAAGGAGGACAATACGCTATAAATGATGAGAGAACATAGTAATTATATGGAAAAAGAACATTATATCCGTTCGGCAAAGAGAACATTGTATGCCGTGGCGCAAACAATGATTCGAGGTGAAATCTCAACAAAGAAGTGATTATGTAAAAAAGAAATTAAGTGCATATACAGGTAGCCCGCGGTACTTAACCAATTCGGAGGATATTACAGACGATACAATATTTTGCGATATGCAAACGGGTGAAGTCAAATCGGGAGAATTACATTTCGGCGACGAGTTTGTGGTAAACTGCGCGCAGAGCCTTGCTTACTACTTACTCGATAATCCCGATATAGTAAAACAAATGGAGAACGATTATGGAATTAACTGAAAAAAGAACGGTAATATATGCTCGGTATAGCTGTGAGAAACAAACCGAGCAAAGCATCGAAGGACAGCTTCGCGTCTGTCACGAATTTGCGGAGCGCAACGGATATGTAGTAGTGCATGAGTATATCGACAGAGCGGTTTCGGGTAAGACCGACAAGCGCGAACAATTTCAAAGAATGCTGCAAGACAGCGCAAAAAAGGAATTCGATTATGTGCTTGTGTATAAGCTTGACCGGTTTGCGCGTAACCGTTACGACAGTGCAATAAACAAAGCAACGCTTAAAAAGAATGGCGTAAAAGTCTTGTCAGCGTGTGAGCAAATAACCGATTCGCCCGAAGGAATTATTCTCGAAAGCATGATCGAAGGCATGGCGGAGTACTACTCCGCCGAGCTTTCGCAAAAGGTAAAACGCGGAATGCGCGAGAGCTGTCTGAAAGGCAATGCTGCAGGAATACAGCCTATATTCGGGTATTGTATCGTGGACAAGAAATACCAAATCGTACCGCATGAAGCAGAGATAATACGAAAGATGTTCGACGATTATGTAAACGGCACAACGATTAAAGAAATAAAACGTGGTTTGAAGAAAGCGGCGTTCGTACCCATAAGGGCAATCGATTCTCGTTCGGGCGCATTTCCGATATGCTTCGCAATCAAAAGTATATCGGCAAATGCGAATATGCCGGCGAGGTCTATGACAATATCATTATGCCTATTGTGGACGAAATGACATTCTATCGCGCACAGGAATTGCTTGATGTGAATTCGCATAAATCGGGACGAGTCCGCGCCGGAGAGAAGTTTATTTTGAGCGGCAAAGTCGTATGCTCACACTGCGGAGCGCTCTACAACGGCGAAAGCGGTACTTGCAGAAACGGAGACGTTCATTACTTTTATAAATGTCGTCGCAAAAAGGAAGGTAAAGACAAATGCTGCTCTCACGCCGTTCCCAAACAAGTCTTTGAGGACAGCGTGTATAAGACGATAATAACGGCGTTAAAGGACGAGATGTTTTTGCGTCGCGTTGCCGAGCAAGCGGTTGAAATACATAACAGACAAATAACAGAAAAGCCCGAGCTTAAAATACTCAGGCGACAGCTTGCAGAAACGGAAGAGATGCTGAACAATATTACAATGGCGATTTGCAAAGGAATTTTCAACGATTATACGCAAAACAAAATGACCGAGCTTACGCTTCTCAAAACGCAGTTGGTTGCGAAAATCGCCGACGAAGAAACAAACAATATCAAACCGCTGCAAGTCGAAATGCTGATGGACTTCTTCCACAAAAGCGTACTTGCAATCGAGTGTGCCGAAGACCCGACCAATCTCGATAAGCGCAAAAAGTTATTCGACACGCTGATCAAACAGATAATCTTCGACGGCGAAAAGTATCTTATCGTGCTTAAAACAAGCAATATGCCGGATTATCAAGCAACGGACGAGCAAAAAGAAAAGTCCCGAGCCGAATGCGATGAACTTCGCACTCGGTTCGAGACACTTCGTTTTGGTGACCTCAACAGAAATGAATCCGAACCCTTGCAAATGGATAATTGGCGTTATTTCTATATTTTCAATAACATTTATTAAAGTTTGTTTCTGTAATTGAATTTCTTTAAAACTTGTTTTTTTCGTGCGGTTGTGACCTCGGTATAAATTTGAGTTGTGGCAACGCTTGCGTGACCAAGTATTTCTTGTACAGAGCGCAAATCGGCACCGTTCGCAAGTAAATTCGTGGCAAAAGTATGGCGCAGATAGTGCGGAGTAGACTTCGTATTTATCTGCGCCTTTTTTATGTATTTTTTATAAATGTCTTCAATTCCATGAATCGACAACGGATTCCCGTAACGGTTTACAAATAAATAATTGTTGCTTGATTTTTTACGTTCTTTAATCAGAGCTTTAAGCCTCTCCCAAGTAATGGGAGAGGATATGTAAATTAAACGTTGTTTGCGCCCTTTTCCGTGAATAAGAATTGTATGTTCTGGACTAATGATGTCGTCCAAAGTTATTGCCGCAGCTTCGCCGATTCGTATTCCAGAGCTGATTAATAAGTCTAAAAGTGCGGCATCGCGTACGAAGGTGCTTTTTGCGAACGGTGAGAGGTGGTTATAATCTTTACTTAGACAGTAAAGTATTTTCGTAATATCTTTTATTGGAAGTGTTTTGGGTAGTTTACGCTCTTGCTTGAAGCGGAATTTTAACTTTGCAAAGGGAGAAAAGGTAATTATATTTTCGTTATATAAGAAATCATAAAAATTTTTAAGGGTGATGATTTTTCTTCGTATGGAAGTGTCCTTAAGTTTTAAATCAGCATTAAGATGCGCAATAAAACCGCAAATGTCGGGGGAAAGTATTGTTTTTTCAAAATTAAAAAACTGCTTCAAATCGCTGGTATAGGCTTTTAAGGTTTTATTAGATAGATTTTTTGTGGCATGTAAATAATTGATAAATTTCGATAAATAGTCCATAAATTCTCCATATTTTTTTGATTTGCTATTGAAAATTATATCAAAATATGGTAAAATTTGGTAAAAATAACTAAGAATTATTTTAAGGATTTTTTTATGAATTTACATACGGATAAAGAATTTAAAGCGTTGTTGATTTCGATTTTAAAAAAAGCAGACCATATTGAGGGCAGTGAAACGCTGACACTGACTCCGCATCACTTTATCACAGTAGGAGGAAAACCAAGTTCACACTACAGAATTAATTGCGGAAGGAAAAAATTTTTTCTTAAATCGGTAAAGGACAACGATAATACTGTTTTCTGTCTTCCTTATCTTCAAGGCTTAAACCGTAAATACGGTACAAATAAATTTCCTGAGTCTTTAACCCAAAGTTTTACTTATAAAGACAGAGAATTTTATGTTTTAGAATATATGGAAGGTGAAACACTTGAAGAACTTGACAAAAGTCTGACTGAAGAAGAATGGCAATTTGCAACGAAAGAGTTAAAAAATCGTTTGAACGAATTGCATACATGCACGTCAGATAGATATTCGGACAAAGCAGAATTCTATTCCGAAAGTTTCGGAAAACGATTATCTGATAAATTTACGGAGCGGTTGAACAATCGCGTTTTTACGCAATTTTCAGCTGCTAAGCTTAATACCACATTATCAGTTTGCAAACAGATTCTGTCAAAAGTAAAATTTCCAAAAGCGCATTTAATTCATATGGACGTTAAGCCCGCAAATATAATTTTTAACAGAAAAGATAGAAAACTTTACTTAATAGATTTTGAAAATTCGCGTTTTTGCGATGAGGATTTTGGTAAAGTGCAAGTTCTTTTAACAGCCTATAAAGATTACCCAGATTCATATAAAAAATTCATTTTGCCTCAAATCGCTGACGGTTTTACGGAGGAAAGCACCGTTAAAAATGATAAATGTCTATGCTACTTATATTATCAGACTATTTGCAATTTAATTTATTTTGACAGCAGAAATCTTCCTGGCACAAAAGCTATGAGCAATTTATTTGTTAAATTGATGAATTTAATTTCAAACAGGTGAGTACTAATGAAAAAATATTCCGTCATTATTCCATTCCACAGTAACGCAAATCTTCTTACGCTGTGTTTAGAAGCATTAAATTCAACTTTACCAGAAGAAGAATGTGAGATAATAATTGTTGATAATAATTCTAACGGTTCCCAGATTCCCGCAGGATTATCTGTTTTAAAACGATGTAGAATAATATATAAAAAAGAAAACTTGTTATATCCGCGCGCAGTCAATTTGGGTGCGGAAAATGCCAATGGAAAATATCTTATTTTGTGCGATGCCGACACGCGCGTCACACAAGGCTTTTTTAAGCCGCTTACGTCGGTATTAGACAAAGAAAGCATAGGGTATTCTTCTTGCAAACTTTTAAATATGCAGGATAATTCGATACAAGAATTTGGGATAACATCAAGTTTTTATAATTTTCCTCATCCATATTCGGGCAGAGAAATCAATTTTCCACTATGCGGCTTTACGCGTGAAGTTATGGCGGGGTGTGCTGCCTGTTCCGCAATTCGCAAAGATTTATTTTATGAAATGAACGGTTTCGACGAAAAACTGATACATTCCTATTCAGACATAGATTTATGTTTGAGATTAAAAGACAAAGGATATCACTCAGTATGCGTTACCGATGCCGTTGCCTATCACAAAGGATCGTCCACAACGGGAAGCGGCATGAGTTCGAGTCTAAAAGAAGACACGAAAGGGATTTTTATGAGCAAATTTTCAAATATTGTACCGCAGATAGATAAATACCTGAACGAATCATGCATTCATTTTTTATCCACGGTAAAATCAGTTGCAAAAACCTATTTAGCATTTGATTGCTCTACAATCGGTGATTCAGACGATTATATCCGAACGGTTGCGGAAAACTTAAGTATTCGCATCAGTGAAAATTTCCGTACTCCATATTCACTGCGCGACGCTCAACATATTGATTTACTTAATTTCATACCTTTTCAAATCCGCAATTACCGCATTCCGATTTTATACTTCGTAGATAGTTTTCGTGCACTGCGTGGCAATCGTTTGTGGAAAATTTGCAGAAATTCCTATGCGGATATTGTTGTAGACCGTCACGCCAACATCCTGATGCTTTCAGATATTTAACAGTTTGGAAACAAAACGCCATCAAACCTGATTTCAAGAGCGGAAAGGACTTTAAGCTTAGTTTTAGTTCTGGTATCATCAATTTTTTTAATAAATTTACGTTGTCCATCAGTAAATTCATCTAAATAATTAGGATACTTTTCTTCGCTCATTTCTATAAGCCGCAGCACAATGTTCGTTTCTCTTAGGGCGTCGTAATCATAATCTTTATTTGAGCCTATTTTTTCGTCGGCAAATTGCTTTAAAGTTAAAAGCGCAACGTCTGCAAAATCTTCGCCGTTGGAAGAAGTTTTATCGTTCCACTTCAATAAGTGCGCGTATATATAGTTTAAGCGATAAACGAATCCCCGGAATTCATGGATATAGGCAAATTCTAGCGTTTCAAAATACGTTTTCTCCGCTCCACAAAAATCCCTTTTATATAACAGAAAATATATTTTTAAAATTCGCATTTTCAAGGAATAATATGGGGAAGTATTGGTATCTATAACGCTCTGCGCTAAATATAAAATATTTTGTGGATTATCAATCTTTTCTCTATCGTTCACAATAAGCAAAAACCGCAAAAGAGCAATATGATAGTTAAGATTGTCAATTTTATTATTTAGTTTGGTACTATCAAGATTTTCCAAACGATACAGATAATCACGCGCAAGATCTTCCGTAAAGTCGTTTTCATAATTGTAATGCCGGTGAAAATCGTCAATCGTAATTTGCAGTTCCAATTCTTCATAATTGTTGGCAGCTTGTGAAAGTAAATATGACTGCTCGTAATCGTTTTCCGCATCTTTGTTTAAGCGCGACAGCGCAATTGCACGTCTGTTATAAAAATGGCAGAGCCAGTAATTTTTATCTTTCTCTGAAAGTCCTAAAACTTCCTGCATTTTATCTATACAGCTTTGCGCGCATTGCTCACAATTTTCATTTTTATGCAGACTTAAAATCCTATCCAAATGCTTTTTCAATAAAAAGCAAGCAACACTTGCGACATTGTTTTCTTTAACCCACCAACTGCGGCTAAGAAACATTTCCGCAGCATCACTTAATAATTCGGATAATTTTTCTCTTCCAATCTCCTTATTGAGTATTTTATAACTATTTTTTACAAATGCCAAAGCCACATCGGCAAGTTCATAAGTCCAAAGATTATCAATGTTTTCTATAATGCATTTACATACAGTCAAACATTCTTCCGTCAGTAAATTATTTGCCGTATTGTTAAAAAAATTTTTTAAATACGTTTTGGCTTCCCGTATTTTTCCCACTTCTGCTATTGCGCATATAGCTTTGGCATAAGTGGTGGTGAAGTCGTCATAAAAAATATTAACGTAGTCGTCGTCATCGAAATGAAAAAACTCCGTTGCTGCTTCTCTTAATTTTTCATGGGCAAACATATATTCACAGCCGTTTTGTTTAAACACTTGCGCAGAAACAAGGTCTTCAATATCTTCTTCACGGGCGATTTGTTTTGTCTGTATTGCTCCATTCAGATACACGTATTTTAAAAGATAATTAGTATATCCTTTATAACCGTAATCTTCATAAATCTTTTTAAGCGTATTTTCGGCAAATAAAAAATGGCTTACATTTTGACGAAAAGCAATATCGTCTAATATAACGTATCTTCCATCGTTTTGTGAGAGCTTTTGAATTACTCTCTTTTTTTTAAGCATATTAACAAAATTACTGACTACCAAAGGACTGATTTCTCTATTGAAGTCTTCAAATATGTTTTCCGTTTCGGTTATTCCGTAACCGTATGCAAAATAATTGGTTATGTCCTTTTTAGTGAAATTAGGGATATTTATAACTTTACAGTTTACATCTCCAGATAACTTATCCCAACACATAAGCTTCAAAAAATCATCCAATTGCATTTTGTCGCTGTTCAATGTAAAAAGAAAAGATAAGTTTCTGCCGTTTTGATTCAGTACTTGTTTCAGCGTCTTTAAAAAAGAAGTTTGTAGATATGATAATGACTGAGCGTCATCTATAATGCAAAGAAACGGTTTTTCGACTGTACCCATTTTTGCAAATTTTTCAGCAAATTGTTCGAAAGACAAAAAATAGCGAGATAGAATTTCAGAAATATCTTCTATAACAAATGAATTGTCGTCAAGATCCCGCACCTTATGTAATCCTGCAACTTGAAGAACCAGATTTTCCATAATGGACACGCATTGGTTTCGTGTATCAAAATTTAATAAGGTGTATTTCTTATTTAAATTCGAATCCGCAAATATTTGTTTAATTAACGTGCTCTTTCCTGTACCGCTTCCGCCGTATAGAACTACTGGAATGTCTTTCATAGAGTATAAATCTGAAAGACAGGTATTTTTCAAATTTAACCATTTGGGTATAAGAAAGCAATATGGCTCGTCCTTAATTTCTATTACGGGTAAAAAACCTGTTTTGTTTTTGCTTTGATTATGGCTAATTTTTATGGAAAGATTTGTCTTCCCTGCACACAAGGCTTCGCAAACTACAGTGTAAATTTTTAGTTCGCCGAAATTCAGAGAATCATTAATTCTCTGTTGTGAAAGCTTGATTTTACATTTACGGTTATTTATGGTAATACTGAAATTTAACTTATCTTTTCTACGGTTTTGAACTATTATATTAAGTTTAAATGATTCACCCAACCTGAATTTATATTTTGAGGTCAATTTATTCCCATGCATATCTCGCAAGGAATAGAAAAACGACGGATGTTCAATTTCAAATTTATTTGCAGTTTCGCGTGAATTTATCTCCTGAAAATATTTTTTAAAATCGTACTGCGTTCTATGCAGATAAATACAATACTCCAACAGTTCACCATCGTAAACGACAATATCGCTACTTTGCGCCTGTCTGTAAAGGCAGATATCTTCCAAGGCATTCGCATTTAACGGCGATCGCGAATAGATATAAATACGCGAAATGCCGTTAATCGAACCCATAACTAAAGTAGGAGAAATAGTATTTATAGATAATCTTTTACAGTAATTTTTACATTCCAACCACTCTGTAGGGGTGATTTCATTCGGGTGAACATAATCTTTTTTTCCGTCGTGGGTTTGCTGCGTTCTTACCCAATAGTCATCATTGAATTGCGCTTTCAAAAGCAATTCAATGATGTCTTCAAAGGCTATACCATTATTAATATTTACTTCTTTAAGGTCATTGACGGTAGCTATTTTAGACCAATCCAAAATTCCTTTCCATACGCCTTCCATAAAAAAATCCTTAAAATAATTCTTAGTTATTGAAAGGAAATGGAAATTTTTAATGTATATAAAATAAGCCGCTTCTATTTGGTTACGGAAGCGGTATTTTTTATTTAATAAAGGTGTTATTATTTTCTTTTTATGGTAAATGTGATATAATAAATAAAATTTTAGAGGTCGATTATGGCAAAGAATAATAGAGATGATTTTAGTCCAAGCACAATAAAGTCCGCTGGTTAGCGTGTAGGGTTGTTGTGCTCATTTTGTGGATGTTTGACTAAAGCTGCTTCGGCAGAGAGTGAGAAAAAAGTGTCAAGTATAGGTGTGGCCGCACATATATGTGCGGCTTCTCCTGGTGGGCCTCGCTATGATCCGTCAATGACGGTTGATGAACGAAAATCGATAGAGAACTGTATATGGATGTGTGAAACGCATGCGAGATTAATTGATACTGATGTTGTATCATATCCTCGTGAGCGGCTACTGCAAATGAAAAAAACTGCAGAGGAACGAACACGAAAAGCATTAGAAGAAGGACGAAGCAGTTTTAATTTTATTGAAAGCAGTGGATTTGAAATTGCGGTTACAAAAGAGATATTAGAAGAGTCTATTAAAGAAGGTAATTATTCAAAGTTAAAAAACATATTAAATTCTTTAGAACATGTTACTAAAACTGCAGAGTTGCAAGATTTATATGATTATTACAAAATTGTGTATTCCTTTTATTGTGATAGAACAGAATTGATCCAAATGCTAGAATACTATAAGTCAAAATCAAAGAAGAGATACATTAATGATGTTATTGAGCTTTTTATTTCTTTTAATAGCATAGAATATTTGTCTATTATAATTGAACAATGTAGTATTAATGAATTAAAATCATTAGCTGGTTATATTCTTAATAAGAACTTAAATAAAATTTTCATAAATGAAAAAGATTTTGATGGACAAACTTCTCAAAAAATTGTTCTTGGCGGCGTGCTGCATCGTTTAGCTACTAATTATGCGCTTGAAAATGGAATAACTGCATTAAAAGACGGGGATGGCAATATTGTTTCTTTATATTTCGATGAGTTTTATTATAAGCAGAAACTGCTACTGTCAAATTTAGGGCAAGAAGTTTACAAATTTTATTCTGTGAAAGAGCAAAAATTATCTGACTATCTTGAGTATCAGCAATTTGAGAAAGGATTAGAAAGTATAAAATTGCTTGCACCACAAATGCAACTTGGATTTTGGGCAAAATTATTGTCTATTGCCAGCGCTGTTAATGATAAATTTATATATGAAAAAGTTGAGATTGAATGTAATGAAAGTCTAAGAGCAAATGAATTAATTCAACGTACTATTTTGTTAAATAGAATTGATAAGAATATCGAAAGCGTTGATTTCAATGAATTAAGAAAATTATGTGATTCAACAAGTGACTATACGTTAGTACATGCGTTTTTCAATAAAGCCACTAGCGTAATTCCCAATATGGCTGAAAAAATAATAAATTCTCATAGATATTTTTTGACAACGGATTGTCTATTTCTTGATGATTATATAAAAATCAAACAAGCAAGGAATGCGTCTAATTTTTCTCCTGTAAAATTTTTATTGGAATATAGGACAATGTACGAAAATAATTTGGATTTTCATATTTTACTTGCTTTTTATTCTGCGAAAAATAAGAAGTTTTTAAAAACTTTTCAAAAAGAGGCAAAATGGATTAATGAAAACTTAAAAGATTATTATTTAGTGTCTAGTATCCTTCTGGATAAGTTAATCGTCATTTACAATAAAACTAATTGTAATTATAAGCTTATTGAATTAAGCAAAATAATATTGCCAATTCATTTTCGTATGCATATTGCCGGCTGTTTGTTTAATTCAAACGAGTTTAAAACAGAGGCAAAAAATATTTATGAAGATATCAAGAAAGAAAATAGTCATATTATAGGTCTGAATAGATGCTTATTTGCTTGTTACTATGATTTAGGTGATATGACTTCTGCGAAGAAATGCCTTTGCGATGAACTTGATTTTCATATAAACAATGAAGACTTATGTAATTTATTGACGTTAAGGTTAGAAACCAAAGAATTGGTTTTTGATAAGTATTTTGAACAGGCAAAAGAAATAGTAGATGCAAAGGTATTTCATTTGATAGGCGTAACGTATTTAGAGGCGAAAAAATGTGAAGAAGCAAAAATTTATTTAATGAAATCACTGCTTATGAACCCGAATGATTTGGACTGTCTAAATGCTTTTATGTCAGTATCTTTAACTACTAAAGATAACGGCAATCCTAATATTGCTGAAGCGGGGGTTACGGTTACTTTAAAAAAAGAAAAAGGAATAATAAAGGTATCATTACATAGCGATAGCTTAATTGTGGGATTTAGACCAACTAAACTAGCTAATTCTTTTCACTATGGTGAAAGTGATAAATCTGTTGAGGATATATTTTATAGAAAAGTTGGAGATAGGATCCAATTCAGAAATAAAGAGTATGAAATAATTGCGATAGCTTGGACGGATGCGGTAATTTTTAATTATTCAATGCATAAACTCGTTGAATCAAAAAGAGCATATGCAATAAGGGGTAATTCTGTTGAGGATGGCATAAACAATTTAATAAAATGGCTGGAAGAGCGAAAAGCACATTTAGACGACATTTTGAAAATTTATAATAACAGCAATGGATGTGTGCCTATATCTATGTTTTCTTCGAAATTGGGCAAAAAGATTTTGGAAACATATTGTTTTATATTTTATGAAAATAATAAAAGATTACGAAATTTAGAAAGCAATATCAAAGTGGAGCCCAATAATGAGTTTATACTTTCTTTCGATGCAATTTATTTATTGGCTATTTTGGACGTTGATTTGGAATTATTAAAGCAGAAGAATTGTAAAACTTCGTTAATGACAAAGCGTATAATGCTTGCTGAAGTTAATGAGTTTATTCATGATTATAAAAACGGTGCAAATGTAGGACAAATCTTTTTAAAAGATAAAACTGTTTATAGGTCTGAAAATACGCAAGAGTATAAACGCGGACAATTAAATTTTTTCAATAGACTTAAAAGAATATTGGATATCTTAGAAACACCAATCGAACAGTATAGTTATCCGTATAAAAATAACCTTACAACGTTTTTTGCCAAGGAAAAATTGCAATTGGAAGGCGATTTGATCGGTTATGCAAATCAGTGTCATAATGCGGTATTGGTAAACGATGATCCGTTTATTTCGAATATGATCAACTTACATTGTTTGAAAGGAATAGGAATGAATAAGTTTTTAACACTACTCGGATTGGATGTTTTAAAACATTTAGAGTGTGTTAAGATGCTTGCTCAATTAAATTTCGGCAATTATATCACAAAAGAAGTTTATAGAAGTATAAAAGATTTAATAGTTACAGAAAAAGATGAAGAAAAGCAAAAAAATGCAGTAAATCTTTTTGTCGATTTTCTGACATCAAAGTTTTTGACGGAAGGTAGTGATAATTGGAAATACAATAATAATATTGTACAAGAAATTATGAGAAGCAATAATATTAGTACTGATACTACTGATTGGTTCGATTACCTTGTCATCAGAGCAATAACATATAATTATTCAAGAGAATATCCTGAAGAATTTAAAAAGTATTTAGAGTATGTTAAAAAAAGGTTTAGAGTTAAATCTTACATCAAGGACGGAGAAGTAATAATAGAAACCTATATGGCTGATGATGAGAGTGAGTGAAAAAAATAGTATAATTAATTCTATATAATAGTATGATAAAATTTATCTATCAATAGAAATAAAAAGGAGATAAATTTTATGAACAAAAGAATTGGTGAAAAAGAAAAACGAAAGGTGGTGGAGAGGTATCTTTGCGGAGAAACGGTTGACAGTATTTGTAAAGATATCGGCTATCCAAGAAGTACGGTTTATGATTGGATTAGAAAATATAAATCAGGTTTGCAAGACCATCAGGTGAATTTAAAGGATTACAAAATTCTAAAAACAATGTATGAACGGCAAAAACTTGTCGTTCATATTTTGCAAAATGCACCTTGTAAGGCAAGCGATCCGCTTCGTGAAAGGCTTGAAGTTATTAAGGAATTGTCATCAAAGTACACTATTTATACTTTATGCGACGCTTTCAATGTGCCTAAAGGAACTTATTATAATTTTCTTTTGCGTAGGAAAGGAGAAAACTCACAGATAGCAAAACGTAGGGCGGAACTAAAACCGATTATTGAAGAAATTTACAATAAGAGCAATCAAACTTTCGGCGCAGGTAAAATAGCTGCGGTAATGCGTGACAGAGGAATAACAGTTACTGAAAGGCTTGTGGCAGATATAATGCATAAAAACGGTTGGTTCAGCGTCAGAACAAATGCGAAGGCATTATATGAATACTGCGAAAGGCGAAAAGAAAATATCCTCAAACAGAATTTTAAAGCCGAAAAACCTAATCAAGTTTGGGTCAGTGACGTAACTTATTTTAGCTACAATGAAAGAAAATTATATATTTGCGTTATATTAGATTTGTATTCCAGAAAAGTTATCGCTTTCAAAATTTCAAAACGGAACAGCACGCAGTTGACAAAGGCAACTTTTAAATATGCGTATTTCAGCCGGAAACCGCAAGACGGGCTTATATTTCATTCAGATAACGGAAGTAACTACATATCAAAAAGTTTTTACTCTTATTTAAAACAATTCGGAGTAATACAATCATTTTCAAGAAGTGGCAGACCGCACGATAACGCCGTAAGCGAATCGTTCTTTAAAGGCATGAAAGCGGAAGAATTGTATCGCTATAAATACAAATCAGAAAGGGAATTTCACAAGTCGGTTTCGGACTATATCGAATACTATAATGTAAAGCGACCGCATACTTTTTTAGGTTATTTATCGCCTGAAAGATATGAACAATTATACGCTAAAAAATCGGATTGAACAGGTTCGGATTTGAAACTTTTTCACGTTTGATTTTCATTTTTGTTCTGTTTTGCAAAATAATGTCCGAAAAATAAAAAAGCCTGTTTTTGTTAAAAACAAGCAAAAAAACGGCAAAATACCATAAACATCAATTTAAAGCATAGAAAAAAGAGTTGTAATTCGGACATTAACAGTTCGTTTTACAACTCTCGTTCAATTGGTGACCCGTGCGGGAATCGAACCTAAGTTCGAAGCAAAAAGGGGGCATTTTAAGGCAAAAACAGCGGTTTTTTACCTATTTTTTTGCATTTTTTCGCACGTTGCCCCAAAGTTAAAATGAAATTGGGGCAATTTTGGGGCAATATTATTTAATAGTTTAACTTTTTTCCTTCTGAAAGAAGGAAGTCGTCGGATAAATCGGTGTAGGTATTGCCGAGCTTGCCGAGCGAGTGTCCGACGAACTCCATACGCGCGACGTCGGCAACTCCGCATTCGTGGCAGCGTGTGTAAAATGTCGTCCGCAGGTCGTAAAGCTTATGATTTGGCAAAATCGATTTAAACTTTTCGCGCATAACTTCGGGTATGTAAAAATTTAATTCCGTTACGTTCTCCAAAAAGGGGCGAAGCATAGGCGTTATCGGAATTTTTTTATATTCAACCTTTTTAGTTTTGCGCTTGCTGTTAACCGCAATTATAAAATTGCCGTCAATGCGGGCGGTCGCGTATTCATTGGGGCGCAAGCCTGTATAAAGCGCAACGGCAAACATAAGCTGATACGGCGAACCCGCCGAAGCTTCCAACAATTGCCGCTCCTCGGCTTTCGTCAAAGCCTTTCCGTGTTCGCGCTCGTGCGTTACAGGGAGTAGAACGGCAAGGGGGTTGCGGTCAAGTACGTTGTGCGCGATTGCCATTTTAAATATACAGTTCAAAAGCGATTGCACGTCTTGTGCGCTCCGCTCGTGTCCGTCGGCAAGCAATTTGTTTAACAGCTCTTGGCATTGCATAGGAATTATTTTCCGAAGCTCGATACTGCCAAAGTGTGGTTTAATGTGGTTTTTATATCTGTTAAAGTCTTGCTGAAAAGTTCTTGAAGCAACTTGCTTTTTTCGGAAGTTCTCGAAGTAGTATGTTGCGAACTCGTGAAAGGTGGAAGGCACGAGCGGCAAGCTCCTTGCGCTCAGAGCGGCTTTAAGCTTGTTTGTAAACTTTTCGATTGCCGCCGCCTTCTCGGTTGCCGAAGCGTTAACGTTTAAACCGTCTTTTCGGTATCGAAGCTCAAACGTCAAGCCATTTCCGCAAAGGCGCGTTCGCAGGTGAACATCGCAGCCTTCTATTCTGATAGTCTTTTTAAAAGTTTTTGGTGTTGGTTTCAATTCTGAATTCTCCTTTTTGAAAGTATTCAGAATAACCCCGTTTATATCGTAAATCTGTTTGTCAAAATTTCGTTCGCGTTCCTCCTCACGTTCGGACATTATCGCGTTTCGGATAATTGCTTGCAATATCGTTTGTATTTGCAAAAGTCCGTTAAAGTCCTCGTTTGTTAATATCATTGTTACCCCCTACAAAAAGTAATGTAGGGGGTATTTTAAACTTTTTTGTCGGGTTTGAAAATCAAATCTTTTTCCCCGCTGTAAACTTGTATGCTTTCGCGTACAAGCTTTTTAAGCTTATCGTCTAAACCTCGGTAACCTTCGACAAGCTCGCGCTCCTCGCGGGTTAGGGTGTCGCCCATCGGCGCGGCGGTATCAGTATTTTTGAGATAGCCCGTATCATTTAGAAATTTATTAAAGTCATAATTAAGGTTTTTACAAATTTGATAGAGCGTATCTAAATAAACTTTTTGCGTTCCAAATGTATCGGCTTCAAGTCTTGCAATAGTTGTATGCGTTACGCCGGCAAGCTGTGCAAATTCTCGCAATGACATATTGCGAGAGCTTCTCAATTCATAAATTTTATCTGCGATTGTCATAATCTACCTTTGTAATTATTTTAAAACAAAGTCTGTAATTTGTGGGTTACAATTGTTGACATGGTGTAATTTATATGCTACAATTTTTGTAATTATTAAATTACACACTTTACACACGGTCGGGTATTTGGTCGTCAAAAAAAAGCGAGGCTTACAACCCCCTTTAAATGCGCGTACGTGCATTTTTGTTACGACTCCGACCGGCAAAAAATGCAAGGAGTAGAAAAAGGAAATGTCAAAGAAGAAGCATTACAACAACAGAGGCAACAACCGCGGCGGCGGTTATGCCGGAAAGTCAAATCACACGGGCGCAAAAATAATCGCAGGGCTTGCCTTTTTATTGGCGGTGGCGTACGTAATAACGTCGCTTGCGCTGGGTATGCAGTGGAACCCGTTGAAATGGGGCAAAGATAAAAATGTTCCCGTCGACGCTATTGGCGTTGACGAAAACGTTA
>ERZ779626.598-NODE-598-length-20641-cov-6.084912_pt1 | contig 20641 bp, 24 predicted proteins | sample MGYA00514209_ERZ779626 | MGnify/ENA primary metagenome ERZ779626 (study PRJEB29562, sample SAMEA4376713) | mouse gut metagenome | isolation source: Cecum | study: EMG produced TPA metagenomics assembly of the A DSS colitis mouse model was used to assess the...
AAATCGCCTGGAACGTGCGGTCTCTGCCCTGTTTCGCGCTGCCGCCCGCCGAGTCGCCCTCGACGATGAACAATTCGTTGAATTCCGCCTTGCGTCCCGTGCACGCGGACAGCTTGCCCACGAGCGCGCTGCCGGTCATACTGTTGATCTTGCGCGCGACTTCCTTGGCTTTCGCGGCGCTCTCGCGCGCTTTGGCGGCAAGTCCCGCCTTCGCGAATATCGCGTCGATCGTATCCTTCTTGGCTTTGACCAAATACTCTTTGAGCGCGTCGCCCAACAGCGAATCGACGATGTTTTTTACTTCCGGATTGCCCAGCTTGGTCTTGGTCTGTCCCTCGAACTGCACGTTCTGCATCTTGACGGTCAGCACGGCGGTCATGCCTTCGCGGTAATCTTCGCCGTTGAAGTTGGGCTGCTTGTCCTTAATGATGTTTTTCGCGCGACCGAAATCGTTGAACGCTTTGGTAAACGCGGATTTGAATCCGGTCTCGTGCGTGCCGCCCTCGGTCGTCGGGATGTTGTTGACATAGCTGAAAATGCTCTCCGTGTACGAATCGGTATGCTGGAACGCGAGCGCGACGAGAAAACGATCGGTCTTGCGTTCGACAAACACCGGCTGCGGATATTGGACGGACTTCCCGCTGTTGAGATAGGAGACGAAGTCCTTGATGCCGCCTTCGTAATGGTATTCTTTGCTCTTGACGGCGCCCTGTTCGTCCGTCTGTCTGTGGTCGGTGACGACGATGTGCAGACCGCCGTTGAGAAACGCCAGTTCCTTCGCGCGTTTGGAAATGATCTCGAAGCTGTACAGCTCCTTGCCGAACACCCTGCTGTCGGGCAAAAAGTGCACGCGCGTGCCTTTGAGTTTTTTGTCGCAAGCCTTGCTCGTCAGACCTTCCTTGACCGCGCCCGAGACGATCTTTTCGCCGACCTGAGGCGAATGAAAACGTTCGGTATACTGCGTGCCGTTTTTGAAAATATCGACGGTCAGCCATTCGCTCAACGCGTTCGTGACCGAAGCGCCCACGCCGTGCAGACCGCCCGAAAAGCCGTAATTTTTATTGTTGAATTTGCCGCCCGCGTGCAGTTTGGTAAAGACCAGTTCCACGCCCGGCACATGGTGTTTGGGATGCATATCGACGGGAATGCCGCGTCCGTTGTCCCATACGCTGATGCTGTTGTCCGGATAGATGTCGATCTTGATCGTATCGCCGTATCCGTTCGTAATTTCGTCGATGCCGTTGTCTACGATTTCCCACAGGATATGGTGCATGCCTTTCGCGCCGGTCGTACCGATGTACATGCCCGGGCGCAAACGCACCGCGTCCAGTCCTTCCAGGACGTCCAGATCCTTTGCCGCATAATTCTCCATGCCGTTCTCCCCGACCGCCCCGTCCCGCGTCGGGATCGGAGCCGTATTTTCCCGCTGCGCGTCAGCGGTTCGATTTGATGATGAATTCGAGTACGTCCGCGTACACTTCGCGTTTGTTCAATTCGTTGAGCAGTTCGTGCCGCGCGTCCGGATACAGTTTGATCTCCGCTTTGTCCGCGCCGAGTTCCTTGTACATTTCGTACAGCCGCGTGACGAGCTTGCCGCTGCCGCCGACCGGATCTTTGTCGCCGCTGACGATATAGATCGGCAGATCTTTGCGCACGCCGGCAAGACGGTCTTCGCGATACAGATTTTTGAGCGCGGTAAAGAAACTCTTGTAGAATCCCAGCGACATCGTCTGATCGCACAGCGGATCGGCAAGATACTTTTTGCGTTCTTCCGGATCGCGGTTGCCCCAGGCAAATCCGACTTCGCGATCGGTAAATTGCTTGTCGTAATCGCCGAACGACAACTTGCGGATCATCTTCGCAGGTTTGTCTTTCCCGAACAACGCCGTCTGCATCGTCGCGACGCGCTTGCCCAGATCGACGTCGGGCGTATCCTGTTTGGCGCTGCCGCACAGCACGCAAGCGACGATCTCGGACGAGTTGAGTTGAATATATCTTTGAGACAGGAAGGATCCGTAGCTGTGCCCGAACAGCACGACCGGCAGCCCCCACGTCTGTTTCGCATACGCGGTGATCAGGATTTCGTCCTGCACGGTATCCTCGAAGCAATCCCCGTCCGGCACGACGCCGAGCGGTTTGTCCGCGCAGGTCTTGCCGTGTCCGCGGTGATCGTCGCCCAGTACGATATAGCCCGCCTCGTTCAGGAACCGCGCAAACTCGTCATACCGTCCCAGATGCTCGCACATGCCGTGGACGAGCTGCACGACGCCTTTGGGCGCGGGCACGTCGTCCCAGACGTACAGATGCACGGGATAGCCCCGATACGCGGAAAAAGTCGATTCTTTCATAATGATTCTCCTAGCGCCGAGACACAAGATATAGTCTCGCTTATCCTATCATACACGATATAGCGGAATTTTTCAACCGTTTTCCGGCAAGATCTATAAGAATGCTTGCGATCGGACATACTTAATCGGACGCGCGCGATCGGCGCACGTTTTGCCGCCCGCATACATATTCTGACACGAAGGAGATTTCGTATGAAAGTCGTGCTCACCGGCGGCGGCACCGCCGGACATATTCTGCCCAACATCGCGCTCGTCCCCGATTTGCGCGCACGCAAAGCGGACATCCTGTATATCGGCAACGCCGACGGCATGGAGCAAGACATCTGCCGTCGCAACTGCATTCCGCTGCGCCACTGCGACAGCATCAAATTCGACCGCGGACACATGGGACGCAATCTCGCGATCCCGTTCGTGCTGCCCGGCTGCGTGCGCAAAGCCAAAAAGATTCTGCGCGATTTCGGCGCGGACGTCGTGTTTTCCAAAGGCGGCTACGTCGCGCTGCCCGTCGTGCTCGCCGCCAAGTCGCTGCGCATCCCGATCGTCTGCCACGAGTCGGACGCCTCGCTCGGACTGAGCAATCGCATCGCCGCGCGATACGCGCGCTACGTATTGCTTGCGGACGAGCAGGCGTACGACGCGGACAACGCCGTCGTCGTCGGCAATCCGCTGCGCGAACAACTCTTTCGCGGCAACGCGGAGATCGTACGCGCGCGACATCGCATCCCGGACGGCGCGCCCGTTCTGCTGATCGTCGGCGGATCGCTCGGCGCGCAGGCGATCAACCGCGTCGTGCTCCAAACGCTCGACGCGCTGTGCGAACGCTATTTCGTTCTGCATGTCGTCGGCAAAGACAAATCCGACGTCCGACACGCCCGTTACGCGCAGATCGAGTATGCGCAGGATATCGAACATTATCTGACCGCCGCCGACGTCATCGTCTCCCGCTGCGGCGCGGGCGTCAGCGGCGAAATCACCGCGCTCGGCAAACGCGTCGTATACGTGCCGCTGCCCGCGGGCAATTCCCGCGGCGATCAGGTGCTCAACGCGCGCAAACTCGCCGATCGCCGTCTCGCGATCCTGCTCGATCAGAGCGATCTGACGCCCGACACGCTCGTCGCCGCGATCGAACGCGCCCGACACATGGAGCTGTCCGCGTCCGGATACGACCGCGACACGCCCGCCAAAATCGTCGAATACATTTGCCGCGCCGCGCGCGAATCGAGCGGATCTTAGATCCGCGGCGGATCGACGGTCGATCGCGTTCGTTAAACTTTTTGCGCGCCGTACTCGAAGTTTGCTCGGTGGACGCACCTGTCGTATAAGAATCGCAACAACGCCGACTTGTGCGCGTCATCGTCGCAATAGTCTCGAAGCTTTGCTTGCAACGGCGCGACGTCGCGATCGCCGACCGTCAACAACCCGCATCCGTTTGCGATCAAAACGTGATTGGCGACAATGCACGCGGTGCGCATGTTGCCGTCTTCAAACAACTGCGATTTGCAACAATGCGCATACAGTTCCAGCGCCTTTGCCGTCGCGCACGTTGGCGCGCGCAGGATCGCGTCGATATCGGATGCGACGTCCGCTTGCCGCGGACTCGGCGGCATATGCGCCGTACCCGAGATCGAGACGTCGTCGTTTTGCAAGCGTCTCCCCGCGCGGGATACGGCCGCGTGGATTGCACAGACAAGATCCAACGTCATCGGATCGTCTACGTGACGGAGCATTTGCTTCCAACCCGCATGCAGATCGTGTATGACGACGATCTCGCGCACGCGCAATCTTGCGACATTGACGCCGTCGACGATCGCCTGCGTTTCCGCAAACGTGACGTCAATCCCTTTCATCCGCGCGCCGCTGTAAACGTTTTCCGCCAATTTCTTTTTGGCGATAAAAACGTTGTGCTCCCGCGCGAGCCGATATTTCTCTTGCGTGATTTCGCAATCGTTTGCATTTCGCATGTTTCGCCTCCGTTTATTATTTTGTTTATGCGTCGCTCGCGCAGCGCGCGTTGCGATCGGATTCACCGCTCGCGCGCCGATTCGTCGATTTTGTCCACGGCTCGATCCAACAAATATTTCAAATACGAAACATCCCGTTTGCCGTCCCTGCTGCTGTCGAATGCGCATTGATCCGCGTACAACCACTCTTCTTCCTTGCATTTTGCCCAGTCGAATGCAAATCCCGCATGCTCCGCCCACGCGGTAAAAAACACGCGTTTGGAACGCCCGTTTCCTTCTCGGAACGGATGAATGATATTGATATCCGTCAACCGTTGCGCCGCGTGCGCGATAAATTGCTCTTTCTCCAAGCGTTTTCGACAATCGATCGCATGGAGTTTCTCAAAAAACGCATCGAGCGCGCTCGGGATCCGATGCGGCGCCACAAAGCGCGTAACCGAATCGATCTGCATCGGCATATCGCGCAGCTGACCGGCAAAATAATAGAGATCTCGGAACATGCGCTCGTGGATCGCCAGCATATGCGCCCGATCGAATTTCCCTTGCGACGGATTCCGCGCCATTTCAAAATAAGATTTGTAAGACAATATCCGATCCGCCGCCTGCACCTTTGCATACGTGTCCGCGCCGTCGATCCGATTCATCAACTGCAATCCGTGAAAATACGTCTCCGGATCGATGCGTTTGTACAACTCCAAACTCTGTACGTCCCGCGCGCATTGCGCTTCGCTTTTCCGCCGCATCGTCCGATCGGATGCCGCTATCAACGCGGGTCCGAATGCGTCCGCCGACAACTCTCCCGCAAGAAATTTTCTTGCGATCGCATCTTCCCGTTCCGACAACGGCGCCATGCGCTCGATGCCCCAGATCGTGTTCGCGTTTGCAACGATCCGATCGATTTCCGCTTTGTTTCGTTTTTGTTCCATGCCAATCTCCTTTTTGTTTCCAAATCGGTTTCGAGTCGGATCTTCCGATCCCGTTTCGCGCTTTCGACCGTCTCCGAGGCATGCGCAACCGCAGCTTGTACAAACGTATAAGCGATGCCGTACTTTCTTCTCGTTGTATGTCGAAAATCCCGATCGGTCGTTCCGATCCCGAAAGAACCCGTCTGCTTCCACCCGCGACGAAGTTCTTGGACGATGCCCTCTGCATCTTGCAAAATTACCGCACGCACGCTTTGATTTCCGTCCCTTTCACGCGCGCAAAACCGCAGGCATCCTATATCCCTTGATTCGTAGGCATTGCAAGCAAAAAAATTGAAAAATCTAAGCGTTGATCTATGATTATTATACAACTTTAAGCGATATTTGTCAAGCGTTTCGACATCCTATCCGTCCATCCGTCGAGACAAATCCGCTGCCCGTCTAATCTTTTAATCCGAGCAATTCGTCCGCGCTGACTTCCAACGCCTTGCAGATCTCAACCAACACGTCCAACGTCGGTTCGCGCTTGCCCGTACAATAATTGTTGACGACGCTTTGCGACATGCCGATCTTCCGCGCCAGTTCGATCTGCGATATGCCGCTGTACTTCAACGTCTCATTCAATCTTTCCCGAAAACGATTCATAGCATTATCGTACGGCTATCAGCATTGTATGTGTTGACAAACGGCTAATAGCCATATATAATATATCTATGTGCAGTTATCTACCAAAAATCGATTCGCGGTATTCGATTCAACAAAAAATTATAATCTACCGGAAAAAGTATGATTTACGGAAAAAGAGTTTTGTAAACTAAGTAAGATCAGCCTTCATACCCTACACTGTATTGCAGAAGGAAAAAACTACCCGTCACTTGCTCTTTACAGAATTTCTAAAACGCTGAATATTCCAATTTGGGCATTATTTGTATAGTACATGGATCGACGATTCCTGAATTTCAAAAACGGACGACAATCCGTATGCCGTCCGTTTGTATTCCTTAGCGCGCTTGTTATTCTGCGATTCTTACGACAAACGCATTCCCGTCTATCGTCAACTCGACCGCGCCGTTGCCGTTGCTTGTCGTCACGCGCACGGTCGTTTCGTCGTCCGACACAACGGCTTGCGGACAATTTCGATAGAATTCTATCAACGCCGCCGCATCCGCGATTGCCGTTTTGCCGTTGTCCGTCACGATATAACGCGCCATCGGCAAACAAATGTATTCCACGACATTGCCGTCCCGTCCGACCACATTGTGCGCGGGACGCAACACATAGCGCCGATCGGCTAAGCGGTAAATCAAAAATCCCCGTCCGTCCCGCTCGAACGCAAACGCCTGCTCTCCGCTGTCCGCCAAACGGACTTCCCGCGCGTCTTGATCCGAGACGAGATAGGATTCGAACGCCGCTTCGTCCCGCACCGAAAATTCCCGTGCAAACCCGTCGTATACGACATCCTGCGCCGCATACCAGATGCAAAATCGACTATCGCCCGTTTGCGCCCACAACTCGGTCGTTTTCCCTGCGCAACCGCACGCCACAGCGCCGAACAAACTCAAAATCCCGATCACTGACATAATTTTTTTGACCATCACACACTCCTTTTAATGTATTATTTATGCTGGCATCATAGTAGTAATTTCCCATGTGTCCGGCATATAATCTTCATGCAAATATGCATATAATTCTCTCCCCCATCCTTCATCGATGACGTACATATAATCTTCTTCCGTTACGGTTACTCCAATCCAGTTCTTATATTTTACTTCGTATTTTTTGTATCCTACGACAACCATTGCGTGACTATCATACGGTAATGATCCGTTCACTGCGATTACGATCGGTCTTCCCGCATCGATCTGTTCCCTTATTTTAGTAAATTTATACAGATGCGTAGTCCGTTCCGTATTCACATTGTAACCGTATCTTGCAAAGTATTCTTTTATTTTTAACTTATACGTGTCGGAATATGTACCTTCATTTCCTTGTAATCCGTACATTTTTACGTATTCGTCGAAAATATCGTTTATGCTCTCCGGCAAATTTGCAAAACCGGAAAGTTTATGACGATAATAGTATGTGACGGTTGCCATTGCCACGCATCCGCATGTTCCATTGATATTTGCGCTATATTTTTGATTGTAAGCTCTATTGAGTAAAGATTGACTAAATTGATCTACGGACAAAATTTTATTATACCAATTACTGATAGACAAATTCTTTTTGCCGTCATGAATTTTGAACATGAATGCATACGGTTCATATATAGATTGACCGTCATTGCCGATATCCTGTGCCTGTGCGTCATTTGGCGGTTCGACACCGTTGATTAACAAACCGTCGCCTTGTGCTTGCGTTGCATGGTTTTGCGCGCTAACGGCATAGCCGCCCAAAATACAACTAAGCATGACCGATAAAATCAAGAATATCGTCACATGCCTATACAGTTTACGTTTCGCCATGTTCTTTCTCCTTTGTCATTTGATTTTGCGAAATCAAAGGTATTCTATTTGTTATACCTTTCGTTTGCTCCTTTTGTACGGATACAATGCAAAAAATCCGAATGATTTCGGATTTTTCTTGATTGCAAAAGGATTTTATAAATTGCGAAAGCGTTTTTACAACAGCATTGATTCCAACATTTCCTGCAAAACATTTATATCCGCGCTCTCCGTATGGCAATAGTAGATGCGCGCATCATATAAAAATTTTGCTTCCGCCTTGCCTTCCGTCTGCCCGTAAAATACGTTCGTGCCGCGGATCGTCCAACGATCGGTATAATTGTCGAATCGATTCCATTCCGAAATCCGATCGTCTGCGTTCAACACAATCAACCATTCGACGTCCACGTCCCGATATACGCTTGTCTCGCGGATTGCGATATCGTCGCCGAGCGCATTTCGGTATACCCAAGCGTTACGCTCTTGCGCAGGCGTTTGCAACAATTGCAGTTCGTATCGATCGCTATATTCCGAAACGGATTCGATCGGCGTTTCCGTCAAGTCCGACCAAAGGTACGCATTTCCGGAATGATTTTTCGGCGCGCGCGTCCATATAAACGGCAATACGACGCAGCATACGACGAGACACGCGCACATCGCGATGACGGACAGTCGCAGTCTGAGCGAAAGTTTTGCTCTCTGCGTTTTTGTCTCGATCGCTACATGACTTTGCAACTCCTTTTTTGCTGCTTGCAACAATTCGTCGGATACTTGTACGTCGCCGAGCAACAATTCTTCCAATTCTTTCCGTTCTCTTCGTCTCATTCTCTATTCCCAACCTAAAAATTTTCCGTTTCGCAGGTTTGCCGCATCTTGCGCAACACGCGCCGCAACGCATCGTATACGGTGGTTTTGGGTTTGCCGATCCGAGTCGCGATTTCCCGTACGCTTTTCCCTTCGAAATAGTACTCGAATACAATACGTTTTTCTTCGCGATCCAATTTTTTATACGCTTGATCCAAAATTATTTTGTCCAACAAAGCATCAAACAGTCGATCGCTCGAAAGCTGCGTCTCCGCAAAAAATGCCCATTCCGTTCTACAATCTTTCCGATTTTGATTATACGCCAAATTCTTCGCGATTTGATACAACCAACAATATCCGTTTTTGGCGACGTCGAACGATTTCGCATATTTTACGACGCGACAATATGTTTCGGATACGACGTCGTCCGCTTTGTCTTTGTCCGTCAGATACGCGCTTGCCACAACGTACACATGCCTTTTCGTACAATCAAACAAAGATTCCAACGCCCGCATATCGCCCTTTGCAATGCGTACGATCCAATGATTGATTTTTCGAACAAAGCTTTGATCCATTCGCGGTTTTCTCCCATACGTCCGTATCAGTATAACACAAAATTTTGCTCTACGCAAGGTATACTTTATCGAGCTTGCAACCGTCCGATCGACAAAAAACGCGCGCCGTTTCCGACGCGCGTCTATACCGTATTTATTCGCTTTCCTGTTGTTCGGACGGTCGGATCTCTCCGCCGTCCGTTCCCGCATCGGGCGGATCGACGGATGCGGGCGGCTTGCGCACGATTCCGCACACCGCCAGCACGCCGATCAACGCGGTTGTGATCTCCTGCAAATGCGGCAGTTCCAACTGTCCGCACACGGTTTGAGCGATCGCGACGAACGCGCACGCGATCCCGATCCAGAAGTCGTAAGTTTTCCATCTCGATTTCATGATTGTTCTCCCTGACGCACGCGGTCGAGTCGGAATCCTTCGTCCAACCGACTGCGCATATCCTTATGAATGTTTTCGATTTTTTCGTCCAGTTCGCGCACGGCTTGCAACCCGTCTCCGAGTTGACGGATCGTCGCCTGATATTTTTTCTCCCGCGCGCGGCTGTCCTTTAACTGATAGATCAGCAGACTGCAAAACATCACGGCCCATACGCCGTTGCTTGCCGCTGCCTGCAACAACGTCTCCCACATATCACGCTCCCGCAATCTGCGCGATCAGCTTGCCGTAATCGTGTCCGAGATAACTGCGCAGCGCGTCGTTGCGCGCGATCAGTTCCATCGCGGTTTCTTTGGGGACGGAGCGGTAATATTCGAGCGCCAGGCGCACGCGTCGGTCATAATCGACCGCTTTGTCTCCCCAATATCCGTTCTCCGCTTCCTGCTCCGCCTGTTTGCGGAAAAATTCATCGCGCTCGCGGATCTGCTTTTCGATGCTTTCCTGACGCTTTTTCTGATATTCCGTTTCCTTTTGACGGACGGATTCGTTGTATTCTCGGATCTTGCGCTGTTCGTCCGCATATTCGCGTTCCTGTCGTTCGATCTGCTGTTGCAGCTGCGACGCGTGTTCCAGATCGAGCGATTTCAACGCCTGATCGCGTTCGCGTTCGAGCCGCATGGTTTCGTCTTTCAGTCGTTCCAGCAATTCGCCGTGCGCCTGCGCGATCTCGTCGTTTGCCTGCTCCGTTTCGCGGGCGAGCGCATCGCGCACCGCCTGCACGGTGCTGCTGCGTCCCATGCCGCGGTCGAGCAGCGATCCGTCGCTTGCGCGCGCCGCGCTGTCGTAGGCGCGTTCGTTTTGCAACAGTTTGTCGCGCAGTTTGTCCGTCTGCTCTTTTGCCTGTACGTTAAGCTGATCGCGACGGCTGTCGTAAGACTGCTGCGTCTGCTGCGCTTTGTCGCGATAGCGCGCGCCGTACGATTCTTGCGCTTTGCGCAACATTTCCTGCAACGAATCCCCCGTATATTCTCGGTACGTATATCCCGATTCGGACGGCAGAATTTCCGTCATCGGCACATAATTTTCCCGTTCGCGATCCCGATACGCGCGATCCATCTGATCGAGTTTGGCGTTCAGTTCGCTTTCGCTTTGTCGGTATTTTTCCAATTCTTCTTCGGACACGCCTTGTTTGTCGTCGTGTTGCACGCCGAAGAAATTTTTGATCCAATCCCAGATTCCCATCGTGTTCTCCTTTCCGATCCGCAACCGTAATAGCGGTATCGGGCGTTTTGCCGCGCCAACGCGCGGACTGCGGCGTTCATAGTTTTTCCAACGCTTTCGCGCTGAGCCGCAACGTCGCGCCTTGTTCGGCGCGCCAATACAATTCGTGTTTGCCGCCCGCCAGTCGCGTGCGGCAAATGCCGGCAGACGCGTCGATCGTCTGCGCGTCCAGTTTGCACACCGCCTGCGGATCGGACGAGTCCGCTTGCAACGAGACTTCTCCCGCGCCGCACAAAAACGCCGCGCGCCATCCCCGCGCCGCCGCTTGCGCGTCCACTTCGTAGACGACGCACAGCGTCATCGTATCCAGACGGTTGCGCAGGCGCGTCAAGTCCTGTTGCAACTGCCCCAATTGTCTTCTCCATATTTTGTCGTCCATGTTATCGCTCCATGATGTCCACCGTCAGATACGGCGGCGCGATCTCCGCGTCCGCGGCATCGCTGCGGATGTAGAAATCGAATTCCCGTCCCCGCACCGCCGTCGATACTTCGTTGCGTTTGGGCGAGAGTACGAACTCGTGCGTCTGACCGTCCGCGACGATGCCGAGCACGTATTGCGAACGCGTGCTGTATTCGATGCGGCGCACGATCTTGACCTGCGCGCTCTGTCCAAAATCGATCCCTTTCGCCTTCCACAGACGCACCGGCGTTTTGCCCAGATACGCGCCGCCGTCGTCGAGCGTTACTACGCTGTCCGTGTCGTCGCTGATCCCGACGGCGCAGCTTTGGCACGGCGTCATCATCGTCTGCAAGCTGTGCAGCCGCACGCCGCGCAGCATGCTCATCGTGCGCGACGGCAAATCGACGGCGAGCAGCACATACTTGCCCGGTTCGCGATCGAGCGCGCCGTATTCGCACGTCTGCGCGCGGGTATCCGAAATGCTCAGATAATACCGCTCGTCCGCATACGCGCCGTCGATCGTCGCGCCTTCTTCGATCGGAATGTCTTCGGCGCAAAACGCGAACTTCGCCGCGTCGTACCCGTCGAACAGATAGATCCCCCGCGCGGTCGCAAACGCGATCGCGTCCTTGCACTCGACGATCGATCCTGCATAGATGCGGTCGCACGCGCTGTAAATCTTTTTGAGCGCAAACTGCGACTGCTCCGCGTACACGCTCAGCCGATAGATGCCGTAATCGCAAAAGATATACAGATAATCTCCCAGACTTTTGACGACGTTGACTTCGCCGAGCGTGCCGTCGAATTCGATGTACCCGCCCTCCTGCGCGGAGACGTTCCAGTTGTACGGATCGAACGCGGACGAATACCACAGCGCGTTGCGTTTGCCCTGCGCGACCGCAAACACGCGTTCTTCGTGCACGCACAGACTGCACACGCGCAGCGCGTCGGCGACGGCGCGGATCTCGTCCCCGTCTCGGATCAAAATCCCGTCGAACGCACCGGTCATCAACAGCAGATCCCGATCTTTGTGCCGATACGTCGTCGCCTGTCGGATGCGTTGGTCGCACACGGCGTGGCGCCAGTTCTCGCCCTCTCCGGCGGCAAGCGTTTCCAGTCCGTTCTCGTCCGAGACGACGAGCGTCGTATAATTGCGCGAGCGATCGTCGTTTTTGGCGACGAACAGCGTGCGCCGCTCCTTGCACAGCGGCATCGTCGGAATGCGGCGCGCCGTTCCGTCGATCGGACTGACGATCTTCAATTCCGAGATTCCCACGCCCGGCACGAGTCTGCCGTTGCGGAATCCGAAATTGTAACAGCACGCCGTCCAATCGCACGGCAGCGTCGTCGAAGTCTTATCCGCGTCGATGCCGGCAAAGCGCGACAGCGGCGCGCGAATGCGCCGAAATTGGATGCGCTTGTGTTTTTTCGGATAATACATCATGCCCATCTGCGCGCTTTCCACTTGTGTTCGCCGCGCATGCGGCATGCGGCGCGCATATCCGATTCAAAGCGTTCGGACAGCATCACCGACTGTTCGTACAGTCCCTGCAACATCGCGTATTCCGCCGCGATGCCCAGCCCCAACGTCTTCGCGCTCACGCAACCGAGCGTCTCGCATTCGTCGTTCGCGCCGATATCGGACGGCACGTATTCGTACGCGACATGCGCGATTTCGCACGGCGCGGCGAGTTCGCAGCGATCGGGATACATACGGAACGCCACGCGCGCTCCGTCCTTCCCGTCCAGCACGCGCACGATCCGATACACGCGTTTTTCGAGCGCGTCGTAGCCGAACGCGTTGTTCTTGCACGTCACCGTCTGACGCGCGACGAGCGGCAGATATTCCGCCGCGATTTCCTTGATCGTCATATTTGCGCAGCGCACGAGTTGTTGCAGCTTCCGATCGCCGCGCCGAACGGCGCTCGCGGTGATTTCCGCGTCCTCGTCGCCCAGATACGTCAACGCGTATTGCAGCGCTTGCGTCAATTTCATTTATTTTCCTCCCCGTCCGGATACGGAGATCCGCGTCCCCGTATCCGCGTCTGTTCGACCATCGACCGATCGAGCGCGACGCATGCGCGCTCGACGGCTTTTCGATGCAGCGCGCGTTCGCGCGCCGCATTGTCCCGATCGATTTGCGCCGCCAGAGCGGCGGCGTTTTCCGCGCGGGTTTCCCGCACGAATCGCAACGTACGCGCATCCAATTGCCGATACGGCAAATCGAGCTGTCTGGTCGGACGGCAGGCGGTATGATGCAGTTCGTAGCGACGCGTTTCCCCGTTCCAGTAGATTTCGTAACCGTCGTCCACGCTCTTCAACCGCGCCGCGATCCCGAACAAATCGTCCCGCACCAACGTCAGTTCCATCGCGCGCTCCTTAGAATTTGCGGATATTTTCGATCTTGCCCTGTCCGATCGGACGGTCGCAGATCATATCGGCGTATTTGACGAGCGTCGCGCCGTACGTGGCGCTGCCTTGTTTTTGCTTGATGATTTTGCCGCCGTCGCCTTCCAGCCATCGCCAGTCGCACAACTGATGCAGACAAAAATCCTTGCTGTTGAGCAAGTACATGCAGCGTTCGGGCACGAAGCGATCCGCAACGATCGGGATGCCGTTGTGCGCGAGCGTCTTAAACCCGCCGTCCAGCGTCATATAATCCAGATTGATGCGCAACATCGCCATGTCGGTCATGTATTGGCGACGCGCGTCGTACGTCGTAACGATATAATCGACGTGCGAGCCGGCAAGCTCTTCGATGCGGTCGATTCGTTCCTGCATGTATGCCATCGAAAACGGTTCGTTGGCGGTCACCGATCCTTTGCCGGGTTGCAGCCAGCTTCTTTCCGCGCGGGAAAGCCCGTACAGGTCTTTGTCCGAGAAGATCGCTTCCAGACCGGTCAGTTCGTTATTGCGCGATCCCTGCACGGTCAGCAAGCCGCCGTCTGCGACGCTCAACCCGTCCGCATGATCCACGTGCACCGCTTTTTTGTCGCGATCGACCGCCAAGATGCGCATGCCGCTCTTGGTCGGCGCGACGTCGCTTTCGGACGCGTAGTAATCGACGACCATCCCTTCCATGACGTTGCGCACGCTGTCGAGCGCGATGATTGCGCCCGTCGAATCGGTCGCTTTCGTCGTCGCGAGTTTGCCGCTGCCGTCGCCGTACAGCATTCTGCCCAGATTGAATTTGGACGCTTTGAGCAAACCGTCCATTTCCGCGTTGAGCAGATTGACGAACGCGCCCGCGCTCGACTGCGACGCGCGGATCGCCTTGTCGGACAGTTCGATCGTGCCGTACAGGTTTTTGAGTTCCAGCCGGAAGCGATCGTAATTGTTCGCCGCGGGGTCGGGCAAATCGCCCGTTTCCGTACCGGCGCCGATACCGCCGTTCATGCCGTACGGCACGAGTTTGACGATTTCCTTTCCCCATACGTCCGCGGTGCTTTGGCGGACTTTGGACAGGAAGGGATTGACGCCCAGATTGAGCTGGTCGGCGACCACGCCCAGATAGACTTGTTTCAATGCTTTGTCAGCAGTTTCCAGTGTTACCATATATTTCTCCTATTTGCGAGCATCTCTTGCATGATGCGCCCCGCCTCCCGGATGCTCGTGGGTCGGTCGGACGGAGCGAGTACGATTTGTCCGCCTGCGCCGATCGACTCGGGCGGACGTTGCGCCTGCAACGACTGCAAATACCGTTTGACGATTTCGTCGCGGATCTGCGCGTCGTTGTAGACGTAGCGGTTGCAAAACGCTTGGTCTCGCACCAGTTCTTCGGGCGGCACGTACGCCTTGGCAAGCACGCGTTCCAGCGCCCGATCCAGACAGTCTTCGCGCGCGGCAAGCCGCGGATCGTCCAGCAATTCCCTGCCGATCTCTTGCGCAAACCGCTGCGCGATCGGCTTGTCTTGCAGGAATTTTTCCGTGCGCGCCCGCCAGTCCGCCGCGCGATATTGCGGCTGATCCCGTTGCGGCGACGCATCCTGCGCAGGCGACTCGATCCGATCGTTCGATTGCGTTTCGTCCGGATCGCGCAAGTCGCGCGCGACGTCCGTCGGCGCCGTTTGCTCCGTCGGCTTATCGACAGGATCGCATGCGTCGTCTTGCAGTCGGATCTGCGGATCGGTCTGCGCCGCGCGCGGTTCCGCGTTCGTTGCGACGACGATCGGTACGGCGTTATCCTGCATACGCGTTCCCTCCTTGCGCGCCGACGGCTTGGATCTGCGCCTGCATCGTCTGCGCCGTCTGATGATCGCGGATATGCGCTTTGAGTTTCTCCCGCGCCCGCTCGCTCAACTGGTCGGACAGCACGGCTTTCGTGTGCTCGTCGATGTGGATCGCATGATGATCGATGCTCTGTACGCACAGTTCGCGATCGGTCTGCATGTTTTCGCGCATCGCCGCGCGGCGGTGGCATTCGTCCACGTCCCGCGCGCTTTCCCAGTTGCCGAAGCCGAGCAGTTCGAGAATTTTCAGCTTGTTGCGTTCGCCGACCTTGCCGTCCGCGTCCTGCAAGATGCCCATGCCGATCAGCTCCAACGCCATGCTGCGACGGCTGGCGAGCGTGTCGCTCAGTTCGTTTTCGCTGTCGAAGACGAGATCTTCGCTTTCCAGATCGCTCGCGCAAAAACTGCGCAATTCGATCTCGCCGTTTTCTCCGGCGATGCGCGCAAGCCGCGGATGGGTCGCGAACTGCTTGTACAGTCGAATCGCATGTTTGCACAGCTCCATATACGCTTCCCGCACGCTGTTGGACGCGATCGCGAGCCGCGTGTCGTCCTGCTCGACGAGCAGCGAAATCGCTCGACCCGACATCGACGAATACGTCTGCGAATATTTGCTCAACTCGCTCACGCCCGAGATCGTGATGAACTCGGACAGGATTCGATCTTCCTCGCTGCGCAAGTCGGGCGGCACTCTGCCGCTGTCCAGCATCGCGGGCGGATTGCTGCCCTGTCGGTAGACGAGGATCTTGCCGGGCGCCAACCCTTCGTCTTCCAGATTGTCGGTATCGACCGATCCGTCTTCGACGGCGAGCACGCCCGCAGCAAGACGATTGAGCAACTCGTGCTTGCGGTTTTTGACCGCGTTGTACGCGCGCTGCAACGGGATCATACGCTCCACGACGCTCGTCCCGAACAGGCATCCCACCCGATCGATGCAATGGATTTTGACAAAGGGATATCCCCTTCTGCCGTCCGCGTCGTTGACATACGGCAGGATGCCGCGGTACAGCAGTTTGCCGCCCGCGACGACGCACAGCTCGCCGTCGGGCAGATCCTTGCTCGGTCGGCGGTAGCGCTCGATCACGGTGCAGTATTCGCGCGGCGCGTCGTCGTCCGGATCGGTCGGAACGCCGTAGCCGTCCAGCGCGCGCAAATCCTCGCCTTCCACGTCCGCGCCCCATATCTGACGGATTTCGTCCACGCGGTACGCCTTGACATGCAGGATGCTGCGGCACTCGCTCAGCGTGTCGTACGACAACCTGTCGGGATAGATTTCAAACGGCGGCACGACGCTGATCGCGAGATCGCCTTCCCGCACCGTTTCGCCGCGCGCGCCCTGTCCGACGACGCGTCCCTTGTCCGCGTCCCAGCCGATGCGGAAGAAGCACGTTCCCGTCACTTCGCTCCACGCCGCCGCGCGGTTCATCAAGCGCGTCAGATTTTGTTCGTCTGCGACCGCGCGGATCAAGCGAGTCGCAAACTTCGCGGTCTGCACGTCCCGCTCGTCGTTGCCCGACGGACGCACGCTCACGCCCGTCTTGGTACGCGACAGTTTGGACAGTCGCGTTTCGACGATGGACGCGATATGGTTGTACGCTTCGCGCTCTTGCCAACAAAACTGTTTGCCGTATTCTTCGACGTCGCCCAGCGGCGTAATCTCCGCATACTGTTTGCCGTTGTAGAAATCCATGTTCAGCCGCCACTGCAATTCGAGCGCGCGCCGCTCGCGGCGTCGACGCTCGTAGTCGCGTACGATTTCTTCGCACAGCGCCTGCCTGTCGCTCGTCTGTTTCATGACCGTTTCCCTCCTTTTTTCGTATATTTGATCGCCCGCGCCTTTTTCGCGAGCTTGATTTCCTTGTCCAGGATCGCGTGCAGTTTTTTGAGACAGTCCGGACACAGATACAGTCTGCGTCCGGGATCGCCCGTATCCGGATCGACGGCAAATCGCGTCGTCTTCGTACAGGATCCCATGTCGCACCGCATGTCGCGGTTGAGTTGAATCGCTTTCATTTTTTCTCCTGATTGTCTTGCAGTTGTTCCAGCAACTTGCGTTTGAGCCGTTCCAACTGACCGTCGCTCAACGCGCTTAGATCGTTTTCGTCCTTGACGCGTTCGAGATAGGTTTTGATTGCGCTCATATCGGGCGGCACGTGCTTTTTGGACACCTTGCGTCGCAGCAGTTCGCCCGACTCGCCGCCGTATTCTTCGACGACTTCTTTCGCGGTATAGCCGACCGCCTTGCGGTACAGCGCTTTGTCAATGTCTTGCATATCGGTTTCTCCTTGACCGAATCAGGCGCGCCTTGTCTTTGGCAATCGCGCCCTGCTCGGCAGGGGTTTGACGGGGCGGATCGGGATGCGACATCAGATAATAGCGGAGCGCGTCCAGCGCGTGATCGTCGCGCTTGACGGGCGCGTCTCCGTCCGACCAGCGATAGCCTTTGAGCTCGCGGATCAGATTGACGCAGTTGCGAAAGATGCGGATTCGATCCTGCGCCAGATAGGATTTGACGCACGCAATTCCGGCAAACAATTCCTTGTTCACGCGCGGATTGACCGCGATCCCGCGTTCGCCGAACAGCTGCGCCACGCTCTTGCTGCTCGCCAGCGTGCGCTGGTTTGCCGCCGAATCGATGATCGCCCGCAACCGCCCTTTCGCGTCCCGCCGCCAGCCCAATCGATCGGCAAGCTCGCGGATATGCTCGGCATGCGCGTCGATGTCCAATCCGGCGCGGTACCACTCCCCGACCACGTAGACGATCCCGTCGTAGTCCACGCACAGGAACAGACACGCCAACGGATTGTGCAACCCCGGGTCGATCGCCAACGTGTCCTGCCATTGCGGCGGCACGTCGAACGGCTCGATCACATGCTTGTCCGGATCGAACTCGGGATACACCGCGCCCTGCGATTCGCGAAATCTGCCGTACCGTCTGCTGTCCAGCGTCTGTTCGTCCAGACCCGCCGACAGAGTTTTGATTTCTTGCGGATCGAGATACGGATTGTCCGCCCACTCGATGTGTTCGCACCACACTTGCGGATCGTCGGCGAGATTGCAATAGATCTCGTCGTACACCCAGCTCAAACCTTTGAGCGGCGTCATCGTCCCCCAGATGTCGCCTTGCCGATCGAGGACGCGCATGCGGCATTCGTCGTAGATGTCCTTGGGCGGCTCTTCGTCGAACCATACATAGTCCAACGACGCGCCCTGGAATTTTTCTCTTCCCTGATCGCAGCTTTTGAAGCCGATCCGCGATACTCCGCCCGTCACGTTGTTGACCAGAATATAGTCGATCACGCCGTATTCGGGCGAATCCTTTTTGCCGCTCAGCATCACGATGTCGCGGATCCAGTCCGGACGCAGATAGCGCAGAATTTTCGCCTGCGCGACGTCGCGTTGCACTTCGTACGAGACCGATACGACCCAGCCCGCGCTGTCGGGACGGTTGGGGCGATACGGATGATTGCCGCGCGCATACCATACCGTTTCGGCGGCCCCGCACTCGGTCTTGCCGCTGCGATTGCCGCCGAACACCCATCGGTTGCGCTTTTCGCATCGATGGAACGCCATCTGCTTTTCGTGCACCCGATCTCCGGTATTGTATCGCGCCAGACTGTCGCCGTCGTAGCGCCGTTTTTGTTCCCGTTCGATTGCCATGATGCGGGCAATCAACTGTCTGTCCGTCATATTCCTTCCCGTTTCCCCAATTTTTTTATCGAATATTTTTATGAATTCTTGAATTTCCGCCACAATCTATATATAATAGAAGCGGAACTTCCACGTCCGACCCTTGCGGGTCGCACGATTTTGCCTGAGAGGTGCGTATGAAACGCAATTTGCTGATTCTATTCCTGTGTATCGCGACGGTGACGACGGTCTTCGCCGGTCCGTGCGCCGTATTCGCGGACGACGCTTCGCCCGCGCCGTCCTATCTGGTCGCCACCCGCGATTTGCCCGTCTACGCGCCGGGCAGCGCCAACACCGACCAAGCCGACGCGACGCGTCCCGTATTCAGCATTCCGGATACGTATTACTTCACGACGACGGGCAAGGAATACACTGCCGGCAGCGATACGTTCCGCCAGATTTCTTACGACGGCAACGTGTATTTCGTCAAGGCGACCGATCTTGCGACGATGAGCAAAGCCTCCGTCGCTTCCGACCAAATCACCGATCCGGCATATTCCCAAGCGGTTTCGGGCATCGCGCTCGGCGACGGCGCCGTGACGGTATACACCGCGCACCCGTCCGTCACGGACAACAACGATCCGGTCACGACCTCCGCCGCGGACTGCGAAATCTTCGACTTTTACGGTCTGACCAATCACAACCAGACGACCTACGTCTATTGCCATGCCAAATTCAAAATCCGCATCGGCTCTCTGACCGCTCCGCTCGAAGGCAATCTCTACATCCCCGTCGCGTCCACCAATCAGCCCGCGCTGACGTTGGACAGCGTCCCCGCCTGCCGACACGCTTCGCTGGAAGTCGTTCCGCCGCCCCAACCGGACGACGGCGCCGACATTCCCACCGCGCCCGGCAACGTCTCCTCCGACGCGCAGAACGATATCGTCCGCAACATCCTGATCGGCGTCATCGTCGTACTTTGCGTGCTTGTCGTCTTTTTGATCTTCAAGCCCTCTCGCCGCAGCAAATCCCGCGATCGCTCCCGCGACAACACGCGCTACAACTGATCGCCCCTTCATTCGATCCGCAAACGATGCTTCGCGACGCATGCTTGCGTCGCGTTTTCTGTTCCCGAGACACGCCTTTCCGACTCGCAATCGCGCTCGCACAATGCGCACTGCAACCGCTCCGTCGTTTCGCCCGCAATCCGACACTTGCGACACATTTTGGCGATGCCTTTTTATAGTACCGATAACACGCTTTTACAACCCGCAATCGCTTGGACATTTGCTTGTCGTCACTCCGCAACGCGCCTTGCATTATGTTTATTGCTCGGCTATCCCTGTCCATGCCCGCACGCACAGGTTTACCCATTCCAACAGCCACCGCATGTATCGGTCTCTGCGATAAAGTTCTGCCCGCGCCCCGACACAACCGACTACAACAATCGTTTTCTTGTTGAAGTCCGTTCACTTCGTCAACACCTGCCGCAACAGTTGCGTGCATGCCGCCGCTATCCGATTCCGACACGCCCATACGACATACTGCGTCATACTCCAACGGTGTTTTTTGAGTTTGCTAGATGCTTTATCTCGACAACATTGCACGCAATTGATTTTGCAATATCGCGTCTTGTACCCACTGCACCATTTCGCCCGCAATCCGACGCTTGCGGC
>ERZ779626.599-NODE-599-length-20630-cov-5.089769_pt1 | contig 20630 bp, 17 predicted proteins | sample MGYA00514209_ERZ779626 | MGnify/ENA primary metagenome ERZ779626 (study PRJEB29562, sample SAMEA4376713) | mouse gut metagenome | isolation source: Cecum | study: EMG produced TPA metagenomics assembly of the A DSS colitis mouse model was used to assess the...
TCACTCTTTATGATGGGACGTCTCATGATGATGATCAGAAATATTTGAAATTTCGCCAGGAAGTGGCAGCTTTAGGCACCCGTATGGGAACCTGGGCCTGGAATACCTGTGAAATGGAAATTGATCAGATGGCTCAGATGAATTTCAATTTGGATATTATCCGGGAGTGCTACCATACTGCCAGAAAATATGATGAGATTGTAAAACCTTCGTATTGGAGCGAGATGGACAGCAACCATGTGCTGAACGTTTTTTCCCTGTATTGTGCGGGACAGCTGCTGATAGATCCGGACTTGGAATCGGATATTCTCTACGCTAAGCTTTCCAAAGCGGTAGTGGGAGGTGAATATGCGGATGATTTTGCAGAGATTCTCAGGCTGATACAGGATGCCCGGTCCGGAAGCACCTGGAATAAATACTGGTGGAGCAGTGAGGAATATCTCCTTAAGAGTGATGAATACCCGGCGGAGAGTATTCTTGAAAGATGCGACAGATATATCCCTGTGCTGCAGGAAATGATTGACAGGAATGTGGAGAGCTATAGCTTTCCTTTTCCCATGCCTTTGAAGGAGATATTTCAGCTGGTGCTTCCCCATTTGGAGCAGATCAGAAGCTTCGCCCGGTTTCGGCTGGATCTGCAGGAGCTTGAACAGGATTGGCAGCAGGCACAAATGGATCGGCAGGCCGGACAAAACCCAAATGGAACTCTGGAAACCCTGCAGGATCAGCTGTATAATATTGCAGAGCCTATTTCCGATTATAATGGGGTTGTGGGAATCTGGGGGCAGATAGAGGCCCGGGCCCAGAGGGAAATGGTTCTTGATTTCTGCAGCCGGACGGGAATGCAGGTTCCAATTTACCCTGTGTGGGACAGACAGAGGAAGCAGTATATTTACTCACAGCTTGTGACAGATCAGAAGGGCAAGGACACACCAGTTAATGTTTATACACCTTATTATCAATACGGACTTGCTTATAAGCAGGAGACAGACCGGTTGGTACAGGAGCTGGTGGAAGAAGGGTTGTTCATACGGAATGAGGATGGAAGCGTGTATCTTGCAGACTGGGAAAAGTACAGGTATCATTTTGACTAACCTCTGAAAATCAAGTGAAAGGAGCTTTTATGTCTGACAGACAACAGAATGATCAAAATGATTTTCTGGTGGAAAGAATAAAGGTTCGTCCTATCAACAGAAAAAAGTTGATCCGCAGGACCATCCTTACGGCGGCTATGGCCGTAATTTTCGGATTAATCGCCTGCGTCACCTTTCTGGTTCTGGAGCCGGTGATCAACAGATGGCTGTATCCGGAAGAAAAGCCTCCCATGGTATCATTTCCGGAGGATCGTGTGGAAATGCTGCCGGAGGAAATGCTGGCGGAAAACCTGCCTGCAGAAAGTCCGTCTCCGCCTCCGGCAGAGGAGTCTGCTCCCGTAGAGCTGGAGGATGAGCAGATCCAGGAAATTCTTGCCAGTGTGGTTCTTGACAGGGAGAATTATGTTGAGTTGTATACTGCTATGAGCGGATATGTCAATGAACTGAAAAAGTATCTGGTTACGGTTACGGTAGTGACTTCAAATGTAGACTGGTTTAATAATGTGCAGGAGAGCAGAAATCAGATTTCCGGGCTTGTCGTAGCAAATAACGGTAAAGAGCTGCTGGTTCTGGCAGATGCTTCCACTCTGCGGCGGGCGGAGAAGCTGCTGTTTACTTTTTCCAACGGCGTTCAGGTGCCGGCCAGGATCAAACAGCAGGACAGTATTACAAATCTGGCCATGCTTTCCGTAGAACTGACAGAGCTGCCGGAGGAGATGCAGCAGGAAGAAATTCCCATAGCACAGCTGGGATCTTCCTACAGAAATCTGGTAGGAGTGCCTGTGGTGGCCATGGGAAGACCCATGGGAACAATGGATTCCATAGGATATGGTATGGTCACATCTGCCAACGTACAGTTGTCCGTCAGCGACAGAAATTATAATCTGCTCTTGACGGATATCAGCGGAAGCCAGAATGCGGGAGGATTTCTGTTCGACCTGCAGGGCGAGGTGGTGGGCATCGTAATCGGCAACAAGACAGGCAGCGACATGAAAAACATGATTAATGCCTACGGAATTTCCGAGGTAAAAAGGATTATTGAGAAAATGTCGGGGGAAAGCGCTGTTGCCTATATGGGAATCCGGGGACTGGATGTGCCCGCGGAGGTCAACCAGGAGCTGGGTGTGCCAATGGGTGCTTTTGTAAAGGAGCTGGATACGGATTCACCGGCGATGCCGGCAGGCCTGCAGCCGGGAGATGTGATTGTCGGTATAAACGAAAGATCTATCGGATCGTTTACGGAATATACCAATGTTTTGCTGCAGCTGTCGCCCGGGGACACAGTGGAGCTCACAGTCATGCGCAAGGCGCAGGAGGAATATAAGGAAATGAAATTCAGCATAGAGCTGGGAGAGGTGAAGTAGATGAAATATATCAGAGATTTCAGGGAAGGGGACAGGGTTTCCGGTATTTATCTGTGCAAGCACAAGCAGGGAGCAGTTACCAAAAACGGTAAAATGTATGAAAATGTGATTCTGCAGGACAAGACAGGAACCATTGATGCAAAGGTCTGGGAGCCCAATAATCCCGGGATCGGAGACTACAGTGTTCTTGATTACATAGAAGTGTACGGGGATGTGAATAATTTTCAGGGAACCCTTCAGGTCAGTATCAAAAGGATCCGCGTGTGTCAGGAGGGAGAATTTGAACCCGGAGATTACCTTCCCGTGACCTCCAAAAGTATAGATGCCATGTTTCAGGAAATGCTGGAATTGATCCGCAGCATCAAGAATCCGTATCTTAAAAAGCTGTTGGAGTCCTTTTTTGTGGAGGATCAGGAATTTGCAAAGGCATTTCGTAAATCCTCGGCGGCAAAGACGGTTCATCATGGTTTTGTGGGCGGTCTTTTGGAACATACTTTAAGTGTAACCAGGCTGTGTGATTATTATTGCTCCGCCTATCCGATTCTGAAGCGGGATCTGCTTTTGACGGCGGCCATGTGCCATGATATTGGAAAGGTCAGGGAAATTTCTCCCTTTCCCCAGAATGACTACACCGACGACGGGCAGCTGCTGGGGCATATTGTTATGGGCGCTCAGATGGCGGCAGAGCACGCGGCCAAAATCCAGGGCTTTCCCCATAGTCTGCTCACAGAGGTTCAGCACTGTATTCTGGCCCATCACGGAAAGTATGAGTACGGATCGCCTAAAATTCCGGCTCTGATGGAGGCGCTGGCATTAAATTATGCGGATGACACGGATGCCAAGCTGGAGACCTTTAAGGAGCTGTTGGAAAATAATGCCGCCAATACCGGCTGGCTGGGATATAATCGTTTGTTTGAATCCAATGTACGGGCTTCGAAAATGGAAGAATAATAAAATAATATAACCTGGGAGGTAAGAGTATGAATGTGACAAAGGATATTTTGTACGCAGGAGTGAACGATCATCAGGTGGATCTATTTGAGGGACAGTATGTGGTTCCCAATGGAATGGCATACAATTCCTATGTAATCCTGGATGAAAAGACGGCTGTAATGGATACGGTGGATGCCGTCTTTGGAAAGCAGTGGCTGGAAAATGTGGAGAAGGCCTTGCAGGGGCGCAGGCCGGATTATCTGATCATCCAGCATATGGAACCTGATCATTCCGCCAATATTCCTGCTTTTCTGGAAAAGTATCCCGAAGCCCGGGTAGCGGCCACACCGGCGGCTTTCCGGATGATGAACCAGTTTTTCGGAATGGAGACGGGAGAGCGGGCTGTGCCTGTTACCAACGGGGAAGAATTGTCTCTGGGAGAGCATACGCTGCAATTTATTTTTGCACCTATGGTACACTGGCCGGAGGTAATGCTGACCTATGATAAAAAGGATAAGGTGCTTTTTTCTGCGGACGGCTTCGGAAAATTTGGCGCTCTGGATGTGGAAGAGGAATGGGCAGGAGAAGCCAGAAGGTATTATTTTGGAATCGTTGGAAAATATGGTATCCAGGTACAGAATGTGCTGAAGAAGGCGGCGGAGCTGGATATCAGGATGATCTGTCCCCTTCATGGGCCTGTGCTGTCGGATAATCTGGGATATTATCTGAACCTTTATGATACCTGGTCTTCCTACAGGGCAGAGGAGGAGGGTGTCACTATTGCCTATGGGTCTATTTACGGTCACACCCGTGAGGCTGCGTTGTATCTGGCTCAGGCTCTTGAGAAAAAGGGAGTAAGGACTGTGGTTCATGATCTTGCCAGAACAGATCTGTCCCGGGCAGTTGAGGATGCTTTCCACTATGACAGACTGGTGCTGGCCAGTAATACCTATAATGCAGGGATCAATCCCTTTATGAATGATTTTATCAGCCGCCTTCTGGAGCGCAGCTATCAAAAGCGCCAGGTGGCCCTGATTGAAAACGGCTCCTGGGGTCCTATGGCGGCCAAAACCATGAGAGGTCTGCTGGAAAAAAGTAAAGATATTGTCTTTGCGAAGAACACAGTGACAATCATGTCAGCTATGAAACAGGAAGACAGGGAAAAGCTGGAGGCGCTGGCAGAGGAGCTTGCAGGGTGAAAACCCGGGGAGTTACGATGGAATACAAAAAGAATGACCAGGTTACTGTAACGATCCAGGATATGGGAAGCGACGGAGAAGGCATCGACAGGGTGAATGGCTTCACACTGTTTATCAAGGATGCAGTGGCAGGCGATACCGTGGAAGCCAGAATCATAAAGTGCAAAAAGAACTATGCCTATGGGCGGCTGGAGAAGGTGGTCACACCTTCTCCTTTTCGCGTGGAACCCAGATGCAGATTTCACAGACAATGCGGAGGCTGCCAGCTTCAGGCGCTTTCCTATGAGAAACAGCTGGAATTTAAGCAAAAAAAAATACGGGATGACCTGATCCGGATAGGTGGATTTTCTCCGGAACAGGTGGATGCCTGTATGGAACCTATTGTGGGAATGGAAGCCCCCTTTTGCTATCGGAACAAAGCCCAATATCCTGTGGGAACGGATAAAAACGGAAATGTGATCACCGGATTTTACGCGGGAAGAACCCACAATATTATCGCCAATACCGACTGCTGTCTGGGGGTGCCCGAAAATGAAAGGATTCTTCGCTGTATTTTGCATTACATGGAGGAAAATCATGTGTCCGCTTATGAAGAAAACTCCGGACAGGGGCTGATCCGCCATGTGCTGATTCGAAAGGGCTTTACCAGCGGGGAGATTATGGTCTGTCTGGTGATTAACCAGGAAGTGACACATGTGTCAAATAAGTGTAATAAAGATGCTGGCTGGAGGGTTTCGGATTTAGTTTCCAGTACCAATTCCAGATCGGCTTCCGGGCGGAATTCCAGGAAAGATCCGGAATATCTGCCGGCACAGGAAAATTTATGCCGTGAGCTGGCAAAAATTGATGGAATGACAAGTGTGTCGGTAAATTTCAATCCCCACAGAAATAATGTGATCATGGGAAAAGAAATCCGCACAATCTGGGGAAATCCCACTATTTCCGACACCATACATGTGAGAGACATGGGCAGAAAGGGTTATCCCTTTACCGGCCAGGAACTGACCTTTCACATCTCTCCCTTGTCCTTTTACCAGATAAATCCTGTTCAGACAGAAAAGCTTTACAGCCTGGCGCTGGAATATGCCGGCCTCACCGGAAAGGAAACGGTGTGGGATCTGTACTGTGGTATCGGAACCATTTCCCTGTTTCTGGCCCGCAGCGCAAAGAGTGTTTTTGGGGTGGAGGTGATTCCCGAGGCGATTTGGGATGCTCAGAAAAATGCCGCGGAAAACGGAATTTCCAACGGGGAGTTTTTCGTGGGAAAGGCGGAAGAGGTATTGCCGGCATTTTATGAGCGTGGAGGCGTAGAAACAGATCTCCAGGAAGCATCAGCAGAAGACATGCGTCATTCGGATGTGATCGTTGTGGATCCTCCCCGGAAGGGCTGCGGGGAATCCTGTCTTTCTACCATTCTGAAGATGAAGCCGGAGCGTGTGGTTTATGTGAGCTGTGATCCGGCTACATTGGCCCGGGACCTGGCGGTGCTGTGTGACGGCGGATATGAGGTCAGGAGAGTGAGGGGAGTGGATCAGTTTCCGCAGACGGTGCATGTTGAGAGCGTGGTTCTGTTGACTAAAGTACATAATTGATAGTGTGAAGATGCTTGAAATATAAGGTTTTTCCGAGGATTTGGAAGTAGATCTAGATCCTCGGAATTTTTTCGTTTTGGGTATTGCAAAGAGGCTGGTTTTTATAGTTGGATAGATAAAAGTGTTGATTTGGGGTTGGGTAGATAAAGATATTGATGTTCGTTTTTGCATTACCTAGAGTGATTTAAACAAACCACTCACTTTGATACAAGAATTAGAGAAACCAGGATTGAGAAATATAATGCACCACTTTTGAAAGATAGGTTATCGAGGTAATCGTTCACAAGTGTGTGTCGTTGCTATTAATAATATTAAGTATATAAAAGAGTATGAAGCAGCATAAAACAATATTAAATATTATGAAAAAATAATAAAAATTAAAAAAACAGTAAATAACAGCATGAAACAACTTGAAAATCTTGAAAAACGTAGTATAATAATTAGGGGATTTATGTACTTTTACAAGGAGGAAGTTATGTCTGACTTAAGAAATGATAATTATATTGGAATAGAAGCAGCAGCAGAATACTTGGGAGTTAAAACATCCACTATTCGCACATGGATAAAAAAGAAGAATATGCCTTCTCACAGAATTGGTGGTAAGTTATTGAAGTTTAAACGCTCAGAAATAGATGAGTGGGTTAACTGCGAGAAGAAAATTGAAACTGATGAGGAGCAATCAAAATGATAAGAGTAGGAACTGTATTTAGTGGAATAGGAGCCGTTGAACACGCTCTTGAGCAATTGGGGATTCCTCATAAAATAGAGTTTGCGTGTGATAATGGTGAGCGCAGACTGAAAACAAGTTATGAAGATATTTTGGTTGTAACCCAAAATATGAACAATGATCAAAGAAATAGATATGTTTCCGAGTTTTAAGAAAACGAGTCTGGCATCATCAATGTTGAACAATCATATAAGGCAAACTTTAAAATCGATGATAATCGATTTTATCAGGATGTAAAACTTTTAGACGGTAAAGAATTTAAAGAGAAAATAGACCTTTTTGTGGGAGGCAGCCCTTGCCAAAGCTTTTCTGTGATGGGGAAAAGGGGTGGCTTAGAGGAAGCAAGAGGTACTTTGTTTTATGAATATGCTCGCTTGGTAGAAGAAATTCAGCCAAAGGTTTTTATATATGAAAATGTTACTGGAATGCTTAACCACGATGGTGGACATACGTGGGAAGTGATTTCTAATATTTTTGATACATTGGGATATGTATGGAAATACTGGGTTCTCAATGCCAAAGATTATGGGCTTCCACAAAACAGAAGAAGAATTTTTGTTGTTGGCTTCAGAAAAGAGTTTTCGACCCTTTTTGAAAAAATAATGGATCCGCAAAAAATTAAATTGGCACATGATATGTCGGCATTGCTTGAAATGAATGTAGAAAATAAATACTATCTTCCGGAAAAAGGATTCAAGAGAGTTATTGACCCTAATCAGAAAAAGCACGTTGCTCTAAATGGTAAAATTGCAAGGTGTCAAGTAGCTTGTCAGCAGTATAACTGGTTTGGGGATATGCGTTTTGAAACCACGATTCCAGAGCGTATAGAAACTGATGACAGAATTTATAAAGGAGAATATAACGGGAAGCGAGGAATAGCACGTTGCTTGACTCCACGAGAATGTTTGAGATTAATGGGATTTGCTGACACCTTTAAAATAGTCGTTCCTGATACCCATATGTATCGTCAGGTTGGCAATTCGATTGCAGTGAATGTTATGATGGAAGTTGTGAAGCGGATTAATCTGACAGGTGTATTTCATGAATCATCAGAAGATGGGCTAAGATCTAACAGATTGCAAATTGCAACTGTCTTTAGCGGAATTGGAGCTGCAGAATTTGCTTTAAAACGATTGGGTGTTCCTCACGATATTGTTTTTGCTTGTGATAATGGAGAAATCGATTTATTAAAATCAGATGACGAGATTTTTGAAGAACTCAAAAATATTAAGACTCTTGAGGAGCGCAAGGCTCACGTTAAGACCTATATTCCCCCAAGAAGAACCAATGCTGTGAAAACATCTTATCTTGCTAATTATGATATGGACGAAGATCATTATTATCATAATGTGAGGTTTTTAGAGGGAGAAGAATACAAGGGTAAAGTTGATTTATTTGTAGGGGGAAGTCCTTGTCAAAGTTTCACATTACTTGGGTATCAGAAAGGGTTGGAGGAAGCAAGAGGTACTTTATTTTATGAATTTGCACGTTTGGTTAAAGAGATTGAACCGAAAGTGTTTATTTATGAAAATGTACAAGGATTAATAAAGCACGATAAGGGGCGAACATGGGAGGTTGTGCAAAGAGTATTTGATTCTCTTGGATATAAATTGCATACGCAGATTCTTGATGCAGTAAACTACGGAATTCCCCAAAAACGAAGAAGAGTGTTTGTTGTTGGCTTTCGTTCCGGTGGAGAAGATTTTATTTTTCCAAAAGAAAAAGAATTGAAGTTTACGATGCAGTCATTTTTGCTTGAAAACGAAGCAGAAGGTCATGTGCAGGATAAGGAAAAAGGAATCATTGTAGGTAGTGGCGGTCAAGAAGTACCAGACAAATATTTTTTATCGGAACGCATTTTGCCGGGTATTATGTGCGAAGGCACGGGAGGTTTCTCTATGAAACCTGAAATTGACTTAAAGATTGCTCGTCCGTTGATGAGTACAATGCACAAAATGCATCGTGCAGGCGAAGATAACTATGTAACCACATACGGAAAAATTAGACGTCTTGCGCCAAGAGAGTGTTTAAGGTTGATGGGATTTACTGATGACTTTAAGATAGCCGTGGCTGATACGCCAATGTATAAACAAGCAGGAAACTCGGTTGTTGTTGATGTGCTGATGGGAATTATCCAAGAAATATTAAAATGCATGGAAGGTGGTAAGTAATCATGAAATGGTCTATGGATACGCATAAATATATTAGTGAAATTACAAGGAAGGCTCTTCAAGTAATGACAGAACACGGTATTACGAGTGAATCAGAGCCAAAAGAAATTGATGCTGTTGAGAGGGAATTAGGCTCTTGCGGTGTGTATAAGGATTACGAAAGTGCAAAGGGACGAGTAAGACGTGCATTATTTACTTATTTCAAAGCGTATGGTTGTTTAAATGATTCTGAGCAGCTTACGGAAATCGGTAGGTTATATGCAGAAAACAAACTTACCATACAAGAATTTTCCTTTTACTACATCCTTAACTATATCTATGAAAACGATGCAGTAAAATATTATCCTGCAGAGTTGGTTTTGTGGTGTTTCTATAAACTGTATGAAAGAAGTGAAGCAGAGGCATATTTGTCACCATATGATTTTTCAAAAATTGTTGAGTGCGCTTCACTTGAAGATATTGATGATGATTTTATTGATGGATTAATAGCCGCAAGAGAAAACGCTCCCATTGCAGTTAATGAAAGAACTGTGGGATATGATGTATGGGCAAAGATGTTTATTCAAGCTGGTATTTTTAGGCGTAATGCTGATAGAAATTTGATTACAGATAATATCATGCTTATAAAATGGATTTTGGAAGCCTACCAACATCACTTTGACACCCATATGGGTACAGTTTGTACAGGGGTTTTGAAATACTTCCCTATAATGACGCTTAATAGTCCCAATGGGGATGCACGGGAGTTTTCAAATGAAGGTAAAGCTTTGCAGGCATATCTATTTGAGGGTATAAAAGATGCGATTATAGACAAATATATTATGGTGCGAGAGGGCAATAGTTGCGAACAGATGAGATTAGCGTTGGGACTCATCGAAAACAATAGAGGCTTTTTTGACATTTTTATAGGGTTGGAGAGATTAATAGGACACTGTTTGGCAAACAATAATCATCCACAAGTTAAAATAATCGGCGAGATTTTAGCTTCAATGCTGCTTACAGAAGAACAGGTATTAGAATCTCTTCGTAAGGAGTTAAGAGCGGATTATGATACCACAAATAGATTAATAACTGGATGTAATGTTCTTCTTTATGGAGTTCCTGGTTCTGGAAAGAGTTGGACTATTGGACATGAATATTGCAAGCCAGGTAATGTTGTGGAGAGACTTGTGTTCCACCCAGACTATACTTATTCTGATTTCATTGGACAGATTCTTCCGGCAGTTGCAGAGGATGGACAGGTAAGCTATAAATTTACTCCTGGACCATTTACCAATATCCTTCGTGAAGCGTACAATCACCCTGGAACAGAATATATTCTCATTATTGAGGAGATTAACCGTGGCAATGCTCCGGCAATCTTTGGTGAGGTATTCCAGTTGCTTGACCGTAAGGTCGAAATCCGTGATATTGATGATGACGGTTTCCCTGTTGGAACAAGTGAGTACGGCATTACAAATATGAATATTGCAGAAGAGATGTATGGCAAAGATAGAAAGACAGAAAAGGTTCGTATTCCATCAAACCTTTCTATCATTGGTACAATGAATACATCAGACCAGAATGTTTTTACATTAGATACAGCATTCCAGCGTAGATGGGATATGCGTCTTATTGAGAATGATTTTGCTAATGTAGACAGCACATTTGCCAATGCAGCAATTCTTGATACAACTGTTACATGGAAAAACTTCTGCGTTGCAATCAATAAGATTGTTGTTGGAAACAGTGCAAGAATGACTTCTGCAGAGGATAAGAGACTTGGTGCATATTTCGTTCATCTTCGTGACCTTAAGTTCAACGATGCAATGGGAGATTTAAAGGAATACGATGCACTTCGTAAGAAAGAAAGCGAAGGAACTCTTACACAAGAAGAAAAGACACAGATTGCAGTTATCCGTGATGCTATAAGACAGAACAGAAAGTTCCCAGAAAAGGTAATTAAGTATCTTTGGGATGATGCATTTAAGTTTAACCGTGAAGTAATCTTTGAGGTTACGGAGTATCAAAGCCTTGAGCAGGTAATCCGTGCATTTATGTATGCCCAGGGATTAGACCGCTTTAAGGTATTTAAGGATAATGTGAAGAGTGCATTTATTGGAGCAGAAGAAGAGTAAGGTGGTGAGGATAGATGGATTTAGGCTCAGCTTTAAATTCAATAATGGAATTTGATATCAAAAAGCACTGCCATGTTAATACAAATGAAGATGGTGACCGTTTTGTTGGTATCAAAGCCGATTCCGATAATGCTATGGTCTATTTCCCTATCGGATATGAACTGCCGGAAACCGATGCTGAAATCAGAACGGATATTAAGCATTTGATACAGGTGCTTTCAGAGTTTACAACAAAGGATGACCGCTTGCTTGCAATTAACAAGTTTGCAGCACCACAGACGGTTGACTTTCCTATTAACGCATACAAGAGTGTCATCGAATACTACTTTTCAATTGGTGGAACTTACTATGTTGAAAAAGAACAGGTGTATATAACAGCACCGACTGGAAAGCAAGATTGGGCGAGAACAGCAAGAAAGCAGATGCCTCTTGTTCAGAGCAGAAATGGTGTAAGTTCTTTTGTGTTTACTCAGTTTGAGGTTCGTTCATCAACACCGAATGATACAAAGGAAATAACTCAGATAAACCGATTCTGTGTTTATGAAGCATTTAAGAGACTCGGATGGTTGTATGTTCCGTATATGCCGGAAGAACCAGGACCACACCCAGATGTAAAGACATCAATCAGGATAGTTCAAAATAAGCTTGCTACGACAAACGATGATAAGAAAAAATCTTTATTCCGTGGCATGAAGGATATGCTTGAGTACATGGATGAGCAAACTTCTGATAAGCAGTTCTATTTTGGAACAGATGATTTTGATCATGTTTGGGAAAAATTGATAGATAGAGCATTTGGAGTAAAAGATAAAGACAAATATTTTCCTCGTTCAAGGTGGTTGCTTGACTACGGTAAATATAAAGAAAAGAGACCTTTGATGCCGGATACTATTATGATTTACAATGGCAAGTATTACATCCTTGATGCCAAGTGCTATAAGTATGGTTGGACAGGCATTCCAGATCATTTGCCTAATGGCTCATCAATCAATAAGCAGATTACATATGGTGAGTACCTGGAAAAATATTAAGGTGTAGATACGAAGTCATTATTCAATGGTTTCATTATGCGATACAAGATGGCAAAGAACCATTTCAAACTGACATCTGTTGTCGGCAACATTGGTGAGGCAGTTGGTGACTGGAGATACAATAAGAAGTACTATGAACGAATCCAGGGAATCGTTATGGATACGAGATATCTTATGTATCATTATTCCGGTAAACCGACAAAGGAAAAAGTAGCCTTGGCCGAATGTATCGAAGCAGTTCTTGGAAGAGATGAAATTAAATCTACAGGACAGGCACCTGTTCCGAAACCAGTATCTTATGTGGGCATAAAGCCTGTTAATTCAATGGTTGCAGAAGACAGTGACTCATATGGTGTAGAATAAATATAAAAATAGCACAATATTATAAAACCTCTGTTTGCAGATGATTGCAGACAGAGGTTCTTTTCTTATAAGCATTCTTTTTCTCTTTTCCTTTTTCGGTAACGGTCTTGTGTGACTCTGTTGCAGCATTCCTGGCTGCAGAAACGATTTCTTGTTGAAGTAGTCTTTACAAGGAAGTAACGGCCACATCTAGGATTATCGCAAGGACGATATAATTCAAGGTTTGGTTTCAAATAGAAGATGGAGAAGTAAGCTGCACAAAGAAGTGAATCTACTATCCATGATGGTGTCATTGTTTCTGAATTATAAACAGGATGGATGCCATCAAGATTAGCGTTGATTTCTTCTCCAATTATGTACTTTGCAATTTCAATCAGTACCGACTTCATTTCATCAGAGAATTCCTGGGAACTGTCTCCATGCATTTCATAAAGGAAATGGAACAGGAAGTCAGAGATTTTCTTGGTCATGTCTTGGTTTTCATAATTCACAAATAGCGAAGTGACATTCTGATAGAATCCATTATGAAATGTCGGAACGGATTTATAGCCGCCGATAATATCATTATAATCCTGGATATTCAAAGCATATGTACCGTAGACAGAGTCTACAATATTGTAAGTGTCTCCATCAAATGCCTCCTGTTGTCTTGCATAAGATAACTGAACAGGTGGGTTCATAAGTGTATCGATATATTTATGATGACAGCTAGAGTAGGAGGCTTTCATCGAGTCGGTTTTAATAGTGAGATCCTCAGAGAACAGTAAAGAAATCGTCAAGTCGCAAATCTTCTTATAATTCCTTCTGATTTCATTGGCAGCAGTCATTAGCTCAACGGTCATTTTCAGTCTGTTGATTATTCCGTATAAAGATACCTCGTCAAATTCTTCATAAGCACCTGCACAAACTGGAAATAGGAAACCATTGCCTTTCAAGAAGGATACGAGTTCCTTGGTGGGTTTATTAGCAAGAGACATCAAAGTACCGAGAATGTTTCTTTCTTCGATTGTTCCGTTAGGTGCAATACGGACTAATCCATCTTTAGCTGCATATCCAAAAAGAATAGGCTGTTCCGGCATAGCCTGCAATTTGAATTTACTGATAGGCGCTGCTCCTGGAGCAACGTGTTCTATATCTTCAACGCAGTCGCAGCTGCAACTTTCAAACCTAAATAAAATATTTTCAAAAAAATTTTCTTTAATCTGGGGCATTTTTGGCTCCTTTCTATGGTCGGAAAGTCATGGCATATGTCATGGCTTTATTTTTTTGCCTAAAAATAGTAATGGCAAATTATATCTATTGTGCTAATTATACTCGTTTACAACCTAAAACACAACACTTCTAACATTACTATTATATAAAAATTATGTAAAAATTTGCTATCTTCAATTACTTTTTGACGTTGATTATACTAATTACAGAGTTAAACAATAACTCTGATGTGATCCCGGTTAACGAAATCAAGAATCGTTATATAAGGTGAGAACATCACTCAGTATTTAATATCACAAGGCCTGATTAGCTATAGGGCATTGGGATACAGATATCGACATCAATCACAGGACAACCTGTGGAAGGTGTGATAGAGGTACCCTTATTTCCTTATGCCCTTTTTCAGGCTTCATGGGTCGGTACTTCTACAAGCACCGGCCTTTATTTGTTCCCATTGCCCTTCTGCAAGAACCAGGCAGAAAGGCAGGAACTTTATGAAAATCAAGATTCGTTATGAGAACGAGTATCAGACCCTTGAGGTCGAAAACGTGGAATTGGAGAGATGGCTTAATATCTCCATTTCAGAAGATGAAAGTCAGGAAGATTACGAACAGAGAATTCAGGATGTAATCGAAGAGAGATTCAACAGACCTGACTACAACAGCTGGCATAAGCATGACCGTCATACTGGCAATGCTTATATGAAAAGCAAGGACGGAACAGTTGAGGTCAACACAGAAGACGCAATCATGTACAGAGCAGTTGACAAGTCAGCATTTAACAGCTCCATTGATGGCGTACATAACCAGCTTGAATACGAAGAATGCTGTGAAACATTAAGAAGTCTTCTTAAACCTGCGGTAGCAGATATGATTATTGCTATTGCCCTTGACGGATACACCGTTGGCGAGTATGCAGCAGAAATCGGTGAGGATGCCAACACTGTCAGTCATCGTTACAGACGTGCAATCAACAAACTAAAAAATGTTTTTTCAAAAACGTCCTTTTAACCCTTCTCCCAAGGCTACCAGGTAGGAGAGTGACACCTCCGAAGAATTATATTTTGAAGGAGGTAATTCGTATGGAATTACATGTATTTAACAGCACAGAGTTTGGCTCTGTAAGAACAGCAACTGTAAACGGTGAGGTTGTGTTTGTCGGCAAGGATGTAGCAGACATTCTCGGGTACCAGAACGGTAGTCGAGATATCAACCGCCATGTAGATGAAGAGGACAGACACAAGGTCATGCTCTTTGATGGTAATCAGGATAAGGAAACTATCATCATCAATGAGTCGGGGCTTTACAGTCTTATCCTTTCAAGCAAGATGCCTAATGCAAAGAAGTTCAAGCATTGGGTTACATCAGAAGTTCTTCCGGCTATCCATAAGCATGGAATGTATGCCATAGATGAAATATTGGAAAATCCTGATCTTGCGATTGCAGCACTTACACAGCTTAAGGAAGAGCGTGAGAGAAGAAAGCAGCTTGAATGTCTGGCACTTGTTCAGCGTCAGCAGATTGCAGAACTCCAGCCAAAGGCAAGCTACTATGACCTTATTTTACAGAACAAGAACACAGTTCCTATTACACAGATTGCAAAGGACTACGGTATGAGCGGTCGCAAGTTCAATGAACTTCTTCACGAACTTGGGCTTCAGTACAAGTTCAGAAAGACCTGGCTTTTATATCAGCACTATGCAGAGTGCGGATACACACAGTCCCGTACCTACGCAATCGATGAGAGCAGAAGTGTGATGCATACCTACTGGACTCAAAAGGGCAGACTTTTCCTTTATGACCTTTTGAAGAATGAAGGCATCTTACCAGTTATCGAACAGGAGGATTAAGAGATATGGGAGTTGATAAGTTTAATCACGAAGCGTACTACGACCCAACAACATATGAAGCACTTACCAAAATCCACCGTGATGAAATGGCAGCTGATAAAAAGGCTGCCTATCTTCCTCACGGTGGATGTGTGCAGTCCATATCAGGTGATGTTGAAACCAATGTTATGAACGCCAAACGATACAGCAGATTCGCTGCCCAGAAAAATGCTATCCCGGTAACACCTTATCTTTTATATCCACAGTTCATGGATGACAGTAATGAGGCTGAAAGAGAGATGGCTATGCATTTCAATTATGTACTTCTTGGCAAATGCACAGAGGTCTGGGTTTTCGGTGGTGTGATTAGCCGTGGTATGGCTCGTGAGATTGGTGTTGCCAAGAAAAGAAGAATGAAGATCAGATGGTTTACCCAGGATTTGAAGGAGGTTGGAGAATATGATTAATTTTACTGTTTATTCAGCAGACTGTGTCGGCAACAGCGGTAACTGTCTGTATTTTTTTGAGGACATATTATAATGAGTAATCAACTCGGAAAAGGAATTTATAAAACATGGCTTACAGTATTGCTAAATACTATGGATAAGATATTTAAAAAAATGCTAAAATAAATAAGCCAGGCAAAACCAAAACATAAAATTCAACAGAAAAAGACAGGGAGGATTTTGAAATGTATGACATGATTATTATTGGAGCAGGACCGGCTGGTATCAGCGCAGCTATTTATGGCAAAAGCAGAGGAAAAAAAGTATTGGTGCTGGAAAAGAAACAGGTGGGTGGTTTGATCGGAACGGTTTCTACAGTTACGCACTATACAGCTATTGTGCGGGAAGAATCCGGCAGGACATTTGCTGAACGAATGAAAGAGCAGGCGCTGGGTGCCGGCGTGGAGATTCGTTATGAAAATGTGGAAGCCACAGGGCTTGAAGGGGAAATAAAGAAAGTCGTAACGGATAAAGAAAGTTATGAATCTAAAACCATAATTTTGGCTAATGGCGGTTCAGGCCGTATGTTAGGCATTCCAGGGGAGAATCTGAAAGGTGTCAGGCTGAATGCACCAAAGGATGGATTGCATTATAAAGGAAAGAATGTTTATGTAATAGGCGGAGCAGACGGGGCAGTAAAGGAGGCTCTTTATCTGGCTGAAATAGCAGGAAGAGTAACTATTGTATGTGTGGAAGATGAGCTTGCCTGTATACAGGAATTCAAGGATAAAGTAGTTATGCATGATAATATCAAAATCATGGCACATTCAAGCCTTACTGCAGTTTATGGCAGCGAAGCGGTGGAGGAACTTGAGTTTACTGATAATAAGACAGGAAATAAGCAGATTGTGAAGGATGCGGAGTGTGGGGTATTTGTATATGCGGGGATTGTTCCGAATACGCAAATGTACACAGAATTGAAGCTGGAGGGCGGCTATATTCCGGTTGATGATTCCATGCAGACCCAGATCCCGGGAGTATTTGCGGCAGGAGATATCCGTGTGAAAAAAGTGAGACAGGTGGCAACAGCAGTTGCCGATGGTGCAATTGCAGGTATTCAGGCCGCAGCAATGTGCTGATATTAAGGCAAAGGTTTGTTTATTCCCGCGAGCAATGAGGAAAATAACCATGCTTGCATGGGTATTTGACGAATGCCGCGAGGGTCAATACCCCGCCCCTTGGGGCGTTTCAATTTCCATGCCCCGCTGCTTGCGGCGGGGTGATTGACTACAGCAGAAAAAAGGGCATGGAATATGATTTTTGAGGTAAATCCAAAAGAAAGCACAATAGAAAAAGCGGCTCCATTGTTTGACGGGTGGCAGGAAACCTTAATATGGTCATGCCTGCAGGGTGTGATGGGAAAGATCTATGTGGATTCCCCGGAAAGCCCGGCTTCGGCCATGGCACTGCTGGGAGATTTTTGCTTTTTTGCAGGAAGGCCTAACCGGGAGCTGGTTTTATACGGGCCGGAGCAGGGAAAAAAGGACTTTCTGATTATGGCGTTTCGGGATGATTGCTGGCAGGAGCTGATCCGGGATTGTTACGTAGAAAAAGCAAAGGAGACAGTCAGGTATGCCATAAAAAAGGAACAAGATATTTTTGACAGAGAAAAGCTTGAGACTGTGGTCTCAGGACTGCCGGAGGGGTACACTCTGAAAATGGTGAACGAAGAGCTTTTCTGGCAGTGTCGGGAGAGTAATTGGTGCCGGGATTTGGTATCCCAATATGATAACTACACCATGTATCATGAAATCGGGCTGGGGGCAGTGATTTTGAAGGACGGGGAACCTGTCTCCGGCGCGTCTTCTTATTCCAGTTACATCGGGGGCATAGAAATTGAAATTGACACAAGGGAGGATCACCGGAGGAAGGGTCTGGCTTATATCTGCGGGGCGAAGCTGATTTTGGAATGTCTGAAGAGGGGCTGGTATCCCAGCTGGGATGCACAGAATAAGTGGTCGGTGGCTCTGGCGGAAAAGCTGGGATATCATTTTGATCATGAATACAGGGTTTTTGAGGTTACTTCGCAGCCCAGAATTTTTCCAATTCCTCATTGAATTTTAGGGGCACATCCATATTGACACAATGTCCTGCACCGTCGAAGATAATCTTTTTGCAGTCCGGTTCGCTGTCCTTCCACATTTTTATAATCTCCAGCTCCATGGGAATATCGTATTGGCCGCAGCCGATCAGAAGCGGATAAGGTCTTGGAGGCAGTGCCTGGTCGTTTCCGATCAGACTGTTCAGGGAAGCCAGATATAGAAAGGATTTTTTGGGAAATCCAAGATTCAGCTCATAAAACTCATTTTGCGCCTGGGTGGTATGGGCTGATATTTTTTTGTTTGCCTGAGCAAACCATTTGACGGAAAACAGCGCTTTCAGCATCATAAGCATTTGAGCAGAGCCGTTTTTTTTCTGCATTGACGGGTCAAAGTTATTTATATTGTAACCGCCAAAGCAGGCCAGAGAGCTTACAGCCTGAGGATGGCGGTTGGCAAAGTCCTGTGCCAGGACACAGCCCAGGGATATCCCTACAATGTGAATCTGCGCAATGCCTTCCTCCTGTAAAATCTGCAACATCCATTCTGACATTTTGGCGATGCTGTCACCCTTTTTGGCATTTGTTGATTGACCATGGCCGATAATATCCAGCGTAAGCACATTATAATTTTCCGCAAAATATTCGATTTGAGTCCGAAACATTCTGTGATCCACAAAGGCGGCATGGAGGAATAAGATCCATTCCTTGTGCTCTTTTCCGGTCAGGTAATAGTAGATGGGAGAATTTTTCAATTTCAGCTGTTTCATAATTATCTCTGCCTTCTGTCCAATACTGTAAGTATGATTCAGGGTTACAATTTTTCTGCAAATTAATTGTAAGCCTTACGTTGCTTCCAGTCAAGTGAAACAGCACCGCAGTGGGTTTTTCGAATGACGCAGGTATTCTGAATGAAGGAGGCGGGTTAGCAGAAGAACATTATCAATATCGAATGAACAATAAATAAAACAGAAGAAACAAACCTGCATATACACCAAGGGTAATCAAAGGTACTATAAATGAAATAACCTTCATAAATGCAAGAACTATCATAACAAGTAAAATCAGAAGAAGGACATAAATAATTAATTCTACCAGGGACATTGATAAGAGCTCCTTTTTCTTAATAAATTTTTTGTACAGTATGCAACTGTGATTTTTTCATAATAAAGTTATAATTTTTGGCTGTCAACAAGGTATATTTTAACATTCTTTCAAAAATACAAGATGCTCCGGGAGTTCTGCATCCCGGAGCATCTTTGAATAATTATCTGTCACTGTAAAATACATAGCTGCCTGCTTCCACTGTATAGAGCTTATCACCGATCCGGATCCGGGCTTGTACGGGGGTCTGAATCGTGTATCTCCAGGCATTTTCTTCCTTCTGCCATTTGGAGGAGATTCTTCCATGCCGCGTGTCAAGAACAGCCTCCAGCCAGTCCAGGCGGGAGTCGGGCGTAGGAGCAATCTGCACCCTCTCGTACCCGGGAAATTCCTCTATGGGAGAGATGCCGGCGGCCACGGAATATACCCAGTCGGCTACGGAACCATATGCATAATGGTTATAAGAATTCATATCAGCGCTCCAGAAATCACCGTTTTCCATAATGCCGTCCCAGTGCTCCCAGATGGTGGTAGCGCCCTTTGTCACAGGGTACAGCCATGAAGGGTATTCCTTCCGAAGCAGCAGGGAATAGGCCAGGTCTGCATGGCCGTATTTGCTCAGCACATGGAGGATATAAGGGGTTCCCACGAAGCCTGTCTTAATCTGGATTCCGGCGCTTCGCACCATCTCTGCCAGCTGGTCTGCGGCAGCCTGGGGATCCGGCGCCAGAGAAAAATGTGCGGCTAAAATGCACTCGGTCTGGGTCTCATAGACAGGATAGGCCTGCCGGAAAGCGGCCACGATCCGGTCATAGAGATCCGTATAATAGGAAACATCCTCACCCAGCACCTTGCCCGCTTTGATTACCAGAGACGTGGAATAGGCGTAAAAAGCGGAGGCGATAAAGTCCTCCCGGGAGGATCCCTTGTAGCTTCCGGAGGGAGCGTCCAGACCCAGCCAGTCTCCATAGTGAGTGCCGCCGGTCCACAGGTTCGGAGTCGTGGTGGTCTCGGTAATATAGCCCACCCATTTTTTCATACAGGTGTATTGTGCCTTCAGAATATCAGGATTTCCGTAGGCCAGATAAATTTCCCAGGGGCAGATTACGGCGGCGTCTCCCCAGGCAGCGCTGGCGTGAGGCTCCTGCAGCACATCGGGAATCACATGACCGATGATTCCATTTTCACCCTGCTGTGCCGCCATATCTGCCAGCCATTTTGTAAAGAATTTTTCACAGTCATAGTTAAGGCAGGCAGTGCGGATAAATACCTGTGCGTCGCCGGTCCAGCCAAGGCGCTCGTCTCTCTGAGGGCAGTCTGTGGGAACATCCACAAAATTACCCTTCTGTCC
>ERZ779626.602-NODE-602-length-20520-cov-9.435475_pt1 | contig 20520 bp, 14 predicted proteins | sample MGYA00514209_ERZ779626 | MGnify/ENA primary metagenome ERZ779626 (study PRJEB29562, sample SAMEA4376713) | mouse gut metagenome | isolation source: Cecum | study: EMG produced TPA metagenomics assembly of the A DSS colitis mouse model was used to assess the...
TCCAGGGACCGGATGGCGCACTCGATCATGCCGTCATCCGGCTCGTTGGTGGTGAAGTTCTGCATCCACAGGCCCGGGGCCGTCAGAATCTTCGCCAAAACGCTCTCCTGCACGTGCCGTCCCACCCAGCGGTTGAACTCGTAGGTCACCCCCACCACCAGGGGCAGCAGCAGCAAATGGACCGCCGTCCGCAGCCAGGCGTTGGTGATGGGCCAGATGCCGAAGAAGACGCTGGAAAACAGGATGGACACGACAATGACCACAAACAGAAAGCTGGTGCCGCACCGGGGATGGTGCCGGGGCTGGACCCGGACGTTTTCCACCGTCAGCGGCAGGCCTGCCTCATAGCAGAAAATGGTCTTGTGCTCCGCGCCGTGGTACTGAAAGACCCGGTAGATGTCCTTCTGCCGGGAGCAGAGAATCAGATAGGCCATGAAGATGACCACCTTCAAAAGCCCCTCCACCAGATTCCGCCCCCAGAGGGGGAAGCCGGGGAAAAAGTGGAGAATGCCCCCGGTAAGCAGGGTGGGCAGGACCATGAACAAAAACACGCTCATGCCCACGCCCAGCACCACCGCCAGGGCCACCACGGCGCTCTCCAGCTTTTTGCTGGACAGGTGCTTTTCCAGCCACAGCTCGAATTTCGACGGCTGGGCCGCCTCCTCCTCGGGGTAGAAGTCGGCGGAGTACATCAGGGCCTTCACGCCGTTGACCATGGAATCCAGGAAGTTCACCGTGCCCCGGATCAGGGGGACGCCCAGAATGGGATAGCGGTCCCGGATGAAGCGCAGGGGCTCCACCTTTTCCACCAGCTTCCCCTCCTGGTCCCGGACCACAATGGCCTGCTTCTCCGGGCCCCGCATTAAAATGCCTTCAATCAGCGCCTGCCCGCCGATGCTGGTGCGGAAGGCGCAGGACTTGTTTTCTTCTGCCATGGAGTTTCCTTTCTATGCGTTGGTATAGTATAACATAAACTTGTGCGAAAAGCAAACGTTTGTTCTATGGCTTACGCCCGTATCGGCAGCTTTATGGTGACCACCGCCCCGCCTCCGTCGGCGTTGCCGATGGTGAAGGTCCCGCCGTGGAGGCCGACGATCTCGTCGCAGACCGCCAGGCCGATGCCGCTGCCCCGGGCCCGGGAGGTGCCCTTATAGAACTTCTGCTTCACGAAGGGCAGCTCCTCCTCCGGGATGCCGGGGCCATAGTCCCGGACCCGGACCACCTGGACGCTCCCCTCCTGGTCGATGGAGGCCATGATGCGCCGGCCCGCGCCGCCGTGCTTGGCGGCGTTGTCCAGCACGTTGCAGAATACCTGCTTCAGCCGCTCCGAGTCCCCCCGGATCAGGGGCAGGTCCCCGTCGCCGGGGTGGTACTCCAGGGCGATGCCGTCCTGGCGGAACAGCTCCTGATAGGTGAAGATCGCGTCCTCCAGTTCCGCCTGGAGGTCCACGTCCTCGATCTGGAGAGTAAAGCGTCCGTCCTCCATCTTGGAGAACTCCAGCAGCTCCTCCACCATGTTGGACAGGCGGCGGGACTCGTTGACAATGACCCGGATGCCCCGGCGGAGCTGTTCGGGGTCGTCGGTGAGGTCGTCCTCCAGAATGGTCTCCCCCCAGCCGTTGATGGCGGTGAGAGGGGTCCGCAGCTCGTGGGAGACGGAGGAGATGAACTCGCTTTTCATTTTCTCATTCTGGCTGATTTTCATGGACATATCGTTGATGTTGTCCACCAGCTCCCCCAGCTCGTCGGAGTACTTGTTCTCAATCCGGGCGCCGTAGCTTCCGGCGGAGATGCGCTTGGCCGCCTCCGTCACCACCGCCACGGGCTCCACCACGTTGTTGATGAACAGGAGGTTGGAGAACACCACCAGCAGCATGCACAGCAGAGCCACCAGAAAAATGGCCAGCACCACAAACACCACCTGCCGGTCCACCTCCCGGAGAGAGGTCACCAGCCGCATGACGCCCACCACCCGGCCGTTCACCGTCAGGGGGCAGGACACCGCCAGAATTTCCTCCCCCGTCTCCAGGTCCAGGCCCTGGTAGGAGGCGGGGGTCATCCTGTTCTCCCGGAGGACCTGGAGAATGTCGTCGGTGCCGGGGTAGGTCCCCGCCGTCAGGCCGGAGGTGGAAACCTGAATGCGGCCGCTGGAGCCGATGAACTGGAGCTCGATCCGGTTCTTGTCCTCAAAGCTCTCGGCGGACTGTACGGCCTTCTGATAGTAGCTGGAAAAGCCGTTGTCCATAAAGTACTCGTTGAAGGAGTTGGCCAGAGCCTGGGCCCGGGTCTCCAGGCCCTTTTGCATAGTGCCGTAATAGTAATTGGACACGCCCGCGGAGAACAGCGTCACCACCAGCACCAGCAGGGCCAGAATGGGGAGGATGGAGTTGAAGATCCACCGCTGCCGCAGGCCCCGCAGGCGGAGGGACTTCCACCGCTGCTCCTTTTCCATCACCTGTTCTTCCATCCCGTCACAGCCCCCACTTGTAGCCGTAGCCCCAGACCGTGGTGATATAGGCGGGGTTCTGGACGTTGTCCTCGATTTTCAGCCGGAGGCGGCGGATGTTCACGTCCACAATTTTCAGCTCCCCGAAGTAGTCCCGGCCCCACACCATGTCCAAAATCTCCTCCCGGGAGAGGGCCTTGCCGGGGTTTTCCATAAAGACCCGCATGATGGAGTATTCCACCTGGGTCAGCTTGATGCGCTGGCCGTTCTTCTCCAGGGTCCGGTTCCGGGTGTTCAGCAGAAAGGGGGGCTGGCTCAGCTCGCCTGTGGCCTGCGGGGGCTCCTCGCCGCCGGAGCGGCGGATCAGGGCGTCCACCCGGGCGGTGAGCTCCGCCGGGGAGAAGGGCTTGGTCACGTAGTCGTCGGCCCCGGTCATGAGGCCCGTCACCTTGTCCATTTCCTGGGACCGGGCGGTAAGCATGATGATGCCGATGCGGCTGTTGGTGGCCCGGATGCGGCGGCAGACCTCGAACCCGTCGATGCCGGGGAGCATGATGTCCAGCAGGGCCACCCGGGCGTCCGGGTTCTCCCGGAGGCGCTCCAGCGCCTCCTCGCCGCTCTCCGCCTCAATGACGTCGTAGCCGGCCCGGCGGAGGTTGATGACGATAAAGCCGCGGATGCTGGCCTCGTCCTCTAAAACCAACACTTTTTTCATGGCGTCCGTTCCTTTCATTATAGTATGCGCCTCAGTTGTCCCCGGGAATCCACTCCCGGGCGATGAGGCTGAAGGCCGCCCGGACCTCCTCCGCCGTCATGGACTGGTCCCAGGGCGGGGTTTCCGGCAGCTCGGCGGTGTAAATCACATCGGACTGGCGGCTGAGGGGGAAGCGGTTTCCCCGGGTGGCCCGGACCTCCCGGCCCGTGCCGGTGAGGGCGGTGATCCGCAAAATGGCGGCGTCCCGGGGGGCTTCCCCGGCCTCGTCGAAGCTATGGTAATAGAAGGTGACGCTGGCGTCGCTTCCCGTGCCGCTGCGCTCCGCCCGCACCTGGCCCACCCAGGACTCGGGAAGCTGGAGATACCAGCCGTCTTCCAGATTGTGGTAGGTCCACAAAACCGTCTCCGCCTCTCCCGCTCCGTTATAGCTCATCCAGCCCACGCACTGGTCGCCCTCCACGCGGCTTGGGAACGGCCCGGGGCTCGGCACTTCAATGGCGCCGTCGTCGTCAATATCCGCGGGATAGAGCCCGCAGAAGGCGTTGACCGCTCCCGTAACGCCGGTGGTGCTGGAAAGGGCCGCGTTGGAAAGCTCCCGCTCCGGCGCAACCAGAATGTCGGTCACCGCCGCCGCCGTGGACTCGGCGGACACCGGCGTGGTGACGCCGGTGACGAACACCGCCGGCAGCCCGTCCCGCAGCGCTCCGGAAACCACCCGGCCCTGGTTCAGCTCCGCCATGGTGACGGAGAGCCGGGCGGAGGACACATTTTGCAGGTTTCCGCCGTCCTGCCAGTCGTAGTAATCCGCCGCGCCCTCGCCCTCTTCGTCGGCGTGAAGGACCACCAGCTCCTGGAGCCCGTCGCCGTCCAGGTCTATGCTGGCGTAGCGGACATAGCTGACGCTGCGCAGCAGCTCCTGAAGCCCCCCGGGGGCCAGGGAGTAAACCGACAGGGTCTGAAGCTCCGCGCTGACCCGCCAGCCCACAATCAGCTCCGTCCACCCGTCGCCGTTCAGGTCGCTGTAGACCACGCTGTAGACCGACGCGCCGCTGCCCTCGATGACGGCGGACTGCTCATAGCGGTCCTCCTTGGCGGAGAAGATATAGATTTTCAGGGGCTTTTCATCCTCCGCCTTGCGGAAGAAGGCCAGGGCCTCCTGCTGCCCGTCGCCGTCCAGGTCCGTCAGCTGGACGGGCTGGATGTTGGCGCCGGACATGGGCGCGGCATACTCCGCGCCGTCCTCCAAAATCGCGTTGAGCCGGGCGTTCAGCTCCGTGTATTTGGCGGGCAGCTCCGGGAGGGCGTAAAGCTCCTCGGGGTTGAACTCGATATGAAAGCCGCCGCAGCCGCCGAGGACCAGGGACAGCGCCAGCGCCGCCGCCAGGGCCCGGATTTTCTTCATCATTACGCCGCCTCCCTTGCCGTTTGAACTAGGACGGGCCCCTTCGGCGGGGACCCGAAAACTCTAATATAATATCATATCACGTTTTTCCGCGTTTGGGTAGTGTTTCTTCCCTTGATTTTCCCCTTGATTTTTCCCCGCCCGGCCCGTATCTTACAAAACTGTAAGATACGCCCCCAAACTGTAAGGCAAATCCATGGCATCCCGGCCCCGGGCCTGTTACAATAGGACCATCACCCAAGAGGAGGAATCCGATATGTCTTTACTGGAAGTACAGCACCTGCAAAAAATATACACCACCCGTTTTGGCGGCGCTCAGGTCACCGCCCTGGCGGACGTGAATTTTTCCGTGGAGCCCGGGGAGTACGTGGCCATCATGGGCGAGTCCGGCTCCGGCAAGACCACCTTATTAAATATCCTGGCGGCCCTGGACCGCCCCACCGCCGGGGAGGTCTTCCTCAACGGCAAGGCCCTCTCCGACATCCGGGAGCGGGACCTGGCGGCCTTCCGCCGGTCCCACCTGGGCTTCGTGTTCCAGGACTTCAACCTGCTGGACACCTTCTCCCTCCAGGACAACATTTTCCTGCCTCTGGTCCTGGCGGGCCGGGACTACCGGGAAATGCGCAAAAAGCTCCAGCCCATCGCGGAGCAGCTGGGCATTGACCACATCCTGACCAAGTACCCCTACGAGGTCTCCGGCGGGCAGAAGCAGCGCTGCGCCGTGGCCCGGGCCCTTATTACGGACCCCCAGATCGTGCTGGCGGACGAACCCACCGGGGCGCTGGACTCCCGGGCCTCCGACAATCTGCTGGAGCTCTTCGGGGAGATCAACCAGGGGGGCCAGACCATCCTCATGGTCACCCACTCCGTCAAGGCCGCCAGCCACGCCGGGCGGGTGCTCTTTCTCCGGGACGGGCAGGTGTACCACCAGCTCTACCGGGGCGGCCAGAGCGCCGAGGCCCAGTTCGCCAAAATCTCCGACACCCTGACGGTGCTGACGCAAGGCGGTGAGCCCCGTGCGTAAGTCCGGCTTCTTTCCCCGCCTGGCCCTGGTGAACCTGGTGCGGAACGGGCGGTTTTACGGCCCCTACCTGCTCTCCTGCGTGGTGACGGCGGCCATGTACTACATTCTGGTGTTCCTGGCGTATAACGAGGGCCTGGAGAATGTCCGGGGAGCCATGTACCTCAAGAGCTTTGCCGGGGTGGGCTGCTTCGTGGCGGCGGGGCTCTCGGCGGTAATCCTGCTCTACGCCAACAGCTTCGTCATGAAGCGCCGCCAGCGGGAGCTGGGGCTTTACAACATCTTAGGGCTGGAAAAGAGGCACATCGCCCGGATGTGCTTCTGGGAGACCCTGTTCTGCGCCGCCGTCACCCTGGCGGGGGGCATCCTCCTGGGAATCCTGTTTTCCAAGGCGGTCATCCTGCTCCTTTTGAAGCTGGCCCGCATTCCCGCCCAGTTCGGCATGGAAATCTCCCTCCGGGGCGTCACGGAAACCTCCACGCTCTTCGGGCTTTTGTTCCTGCTGACCCTGGGACAGAACCTCTTCCGCCTGAGCCGGGCCAAGCCGGTGGACCTGCTTCACAGCGCCTCGGCGGGGGAGCGGGAGCCTCGGACCAAGTGGCTGCTGGTCCTTCTGGGCCTGCTGACCCTGGGGGGCGGGTATTTCCTCGCCATCGCCACCCAAAACCCCATCGAGGCCATGATGCTCTTTTTCGGCGCGGTGTTCCTGGTGATTATCGGGACATACTGCCTCTTCACCGCCGGGTCCATCGCCATTTTAAAGCGCCTCCGGGCCAACCCGAAATTTTACTACCAGACCCGGCACTTCACCGCCGTTTCCGGCCTTCTCTACCGGATGAAGCAGAACGCCGTGGGCCTGGCCAGCATCTGCATCCTCTCCACCATGGTGCTGGTGACGGTCTCCACCACCATCGCCATGAACATCGGCCTGGAGAACTCCCTGAATGAGATGTACCCTTATGACATCGAGTTCCTCCAGGACCTGGAAAACCAGCCGGGGGACCCCATGGACCGCCTGCGGGAGGTGGAGGCTGCCGCCAACGCCTCCGGGGGCTTTACCGATTCCCGGTACTACACCCGCTATTGGGTCTACTGCGGCGTTCGGGGCAGTGAGATTTCCCTGAACCTGGATCAGAACTGCCTGCGGACGGAGGTGGAGGTGGTGACGGCGGAGGACTACAGCCGCCTCACCGGAAAGCACGTCATTCTGGCTCCGGACGAGGTGCTGGCCTGTTCGAAGGGCCCGGCGGATTTCCCGGCGGACTTCACCGTCTCCGCGAACTTTGGCGAGGCGGGCCTGTCCTTCCACATCCGGGAGGAAATCACGGAGGTCATCCGCCACGCGACCAAAACGCTGCTGGGCTCTGAGGAATCGTCGCTGTTCCTGGTGGTGGCGGACCGGGAGACGGCGGAGGCGCTCATGGACCTGGATACCTCCCGCAGCGCCCGGCAGTTCCGGGTTCAGATGAATCTGGCGGGGGAGGATTATGAGGAAAAGCTGGCCCAGACGGAGCGGCTTGTGTTCGAGCTGAGCAAGCGGGACGGCGGCGTGAGCTTCACCAGCAAGCAGGACAATGCCCAGGAGTTCTACGCCATGTACGGCGGGTTCCTGTTCCTGGGGGTCTTCCTGGGGTTCCTCTTCCTGCTGGCTACCGTCCTTATCATCTACTATAAGCAGATTTCCGAAGGGTATGAGGACCAGCGCCGCTTTCTGATTCTCCGCCAGGTGGGCATGAGCGAAAAGGAGATCAACGCCTCCATTCACAGCCAGATTCTGCTGGTGTTCTTCCTCCCTCTGGGGGCGGCGGCGCTCCATGTGTTCATGGCCTTCCCCATGCTCTCCAGAATGCTGGAGCTGTTCAACCTCTACGACGTGAAGCTCTTCGCCCTCTGCACGGTGGGGACCCTGGCGGTGTTCTGCCTGATCTACGCCCTGGTCTTCGCCTGGACGGCCCGGGCCTACAGCCGCCTGGTGGGCGGAAACATCTGAGCCCTCTCTTTTCAGGCCCCGCCGGACCGGTCAAACCCGCCGGCGGGGCCTGGTTTTTGGAACCTGTCAAGACTGTTAGATTTCAGAAAGAACCTGGACAGATTCGTCTGTTACAGTGCTTACAGACGCGGAGCCCGGGAAAAATAACGAAGAGTTACAAAATTGTACCTTTTTTGTAACGCCTCCCGCTGGTTTGTGGTGTATGCTTACGAACAAGACGCTTGGGCCCCTTCTAAAAAGTTTTTCGGGGAGGGGCTTGACAAGCTGTACTAACTGTATTATTATTGCTAATACGATAGTACAATGACACAGGAGGAAATATTTTTCAAAAACCTTGAAGAATCCCGCCTGTGTATCCCGTAATATACTTGAGACATGAGAAGCGAGGTCTGACATGAAAATTCTGATTACATCCGACTGGTACATTCCCGCGGTGAACGGCGTGGTCACCTCGGTAAAGAATCTCCGCCGGGAGCTGGAAGCCCGGGGCCACGAGGTCCGGGTCCTGACCCTCTCGCAAAACCACCGCTCCTATAAGCGGGACGGCGTGACGTATCTCGGTTCCGTGGCGGCGGGGCTGATTTACCCCGGCGCCCGTCTGCGGACCGCCCTGGCGGGCAAGTGGGTCCGGGAAATCGTGGAGTGGGAGCCCGACGTGGTTCATTCCCAATGCGAATTCTCCACCTTCTTCCTAGCCCGGCGCATCGCCGAGGAGCTGGACATCCCCCTGGTCCACACCTATCACACGGTGTACGAGGACTATACCCACTATTTCTCCCCCAGCGTCCATTTTGGCAAGAAGGCCGCCGCCGTCTTTACCCGCTGGGCCGCCTCCCACACGGACTGCCTTATCGCCCCCACCGCTAAAGTGCGTATGCTTCTTCAGGGCTACGGGGTGCGGAAACCCGTCTTTGTGGTGCCCTCCGGCATCGACCTGCGGCACTTCCAGCAGGAGCCGGACCCCCTGCAGAGCGCGGTGCTCCGGGTCAGCCTGGACATTCCCCAGGACCGGACGGTGCTGGTCTTCGTGGGCCGTCTGGCGGAGGAGAAGCGGGTGGATGAACTTCTCCGTTTCCGGGCGGACCTGGGCCCGGGCGGCGTGACCCTGCTTCTGGTGGGGGACGGGCCGGACCGCAAGCGCCTGGAGGACGTGTCGGCGGGCCTGGGGCTCAGCGCCCCGGACGTGGTGTTCGCCGGCATGGTCCCGGCGGAGCAGGTGGCGGACTGGTATCAGCTGGGGGACCTGTTTGTCAGCGCCTCCACCAGCGAAACCCAGGGCCTCACCTATGCCGAGGCCCTGGCGGCGGGCGTGCCGGTGCTGTGCCGGGCGGACCCCTGCCTCCTGGGCGTGGTCCGGGACGAGGAGAACGGCTGGCAGTACCACAGCGAGGAGGAGTTCCGCCAGAGACTGGAGAGCTTCCTGGCCCATCCCCAGAACCGGGAGGCCCTGTCCCGCTGTGCCCGGGAGACCGGGGAGGAATACTCCGCCCAGCGTTTCGCGGAGCGGGTGGAGGCCATTTACCTAGAGCAGATCGAACGCAGTTCGTTACGGAGGATTCCGGCATGAAGACCGTTCCTATTGAAAAACGGGCGCTCCAGGCGGCGTCCCTCACCGGCTTCGCCATCTGCGTGGCGGTGGCCGTCTGGGGCTGGCAGACGGGGATATTGACCTCCCAGGAAAAGCTCCAGGAGCTGGTAACCAAGTGGGGCTTCGCCGGGGCGCTGCTGTTCACCGTCTTTCAGGCGGTGCAGGTGGTGGTGCCCATCCTGCCGGGGGGCCTGGGGTGTCTCGTCGGGGTGGTGCTCTTCGGGCCCATCTGGGGCTTTACGTACAACTACGTGGGTATCTGCATCGGCTCCCTTCTGGCCTTCGCCGTGGCCCGGAGCTGCGGGCGGCCCCTGCTGTACCTGCTGTTCTCCGAGAAGACCATTGAGAAGTACGACGCCTGGACCGAGAAGCGGGGCCGCTTCGCCAAGCTCTTCTTCTGGTCCATCTTCCTGCCCATCGCCCCGGACGACTTCCTCTGCTATCTGGCGGGCACCACCAGCATGACCTGGAAGCGGTACACCGCCATTATCCTCCTGGGGAAGCCCTTCAACATCGCCCTGTACAGCGCGGGCCTGGCGGCCCTCTGGAAGGTGTTCTTCCCGGCCTGAACCCTGTCTGAGGATTGGGGGAGACCCGAAGAAACAACCTGACCGCAAGGCCCTGATTGAAAAATTTGCCGTCATAAAACGGCGGTTCTTGTGTAAAACTCAGATGAAACAAAAAAAGCGGACGGACCGTCCGCTAGGCTTTGTGTGCCTAAAATTGGGAAGCCACCCAAAACAGGAGGAGCGAAGGCTATGAAAATCTACATTTACAGCGGCGGCGAAAAGATCGTCGGGCGCAGCGGCGTGGGACAGGCCATCCGCCACCAGCGGGAGTGCCTCCGGCGCTCCGGCGTGGCTACTACGGACCGCTGGACCCATGACGCCGCCGCCGTCCACGTCAATACCATTCTGCCGGACTCCGTGCTGGCCGCACTGGGGGCCAAGCTCCGGCGGCGGAAGGTGGTCTGGTACGGCCACTCCACCATGGAGGACTTCCGCTCCTCCTTCAAGGGCTCCAACGCCCTGGCTCCCCTGTTCAAGCGGTGGATCACCTTTTGCTACGGCCTGGGGGACGTGGTGCTGACCCCCACGGAGTACTCCCGGCGGCTCCTGGAGAGCTACGGGCTGAAAAAGCCGGTGTACAGCATTTCCAACGGCGTGGACACGGAGTTTTTCAAGCCGGATCCCGCCGCCCGCTCCGCCCTCCGGGCCCGGTATGGCCTGGGGGAGAACGAAAAGGTCGTGGTCTCCGTGGGCCACATGATCGCCCGGAAGGGCCTTCCCGAGTTTCTGGAGCTGGCCCGGCGCATCCCGGAGGCGAAATTTATCTGGTTCGGCTGGACGAATCCCAAGCTGATTCCCCAGGAGATCGTCCGGGCTATGGAGAACGCCCCGGACAACGTGGTCTTTCCCGGCTTCGTGGGCCGGGAGGAGCTGCGAGAGGCGTACCAGGGGGCGGACGTGTTCGCCTTCCTCAGCCATGAGGAGACGGAGGGCATCGTGGTGCTGGAGGCCCTGGCCTGCGGCGTGCCCACGGTACTGCGGGATATCCCGGTGTACGACGGCTGGCTTGAGCATAGGGAAACAGTATACAAATCGTCGAATGACGGCGAATTTCAACGAATCGTATCTGGTCTGCTGGACAAAACCCTCCCGGACCTCACCGCCGCCGGGCGGGCCGTGGCGGAGTCCCGGAGCCTGGAGCAGGTGGGGAAGCGGCTGAAAGCCATCTATCTGGAACAGAGGGTCCTGCCGCCCCTGCCCCAAGCCCTGCCGCAGAAGCAGGTTCGGGCCTGATGGGCGAAAAAGAAATACAAAGAGGACTGTCAAAAACGGACAGTCCTCTTTGTATTTGGTCATTTCTTGGCGGTGACCTTGGTCTCCGCGGTTTTTTGCGCCTTCCGCTTCCGCACCCGGAGCACCGCCAGCACCACCAGTGCCGCCAGCAGCGCTCCCGCCGCCAGAAGAAGAGCCGGCAACCAGCCGTTCTGGGCGGGGGCGACGTTAAAGGTCCCGTGAGTCCCCGTCGTTGTCACAACGAGATAGCTGCCGTTGGTCTCCGCGTCCAGGCGGACCCACTGGCCGCTTTGATACCGCCGGACCTCCGCCCGGCCCCCCGTGGTGTTCAGCAGGCGGAGGGTCACCTGGTCCTCCGGCCCCAGGTCCGTGCCTGTGAGGACGATGTCCCACAGCGTCCCCTCCGTGGGAGCGGTGGAGGACAGGGTGGGCTGGACCTGGAGAACCGCCTCCTCGGTGAACCGGCCTTCCGCCAGGGCCAGGGCCAGCTTGCCCTCCTGTTCGGCGCTTGCCACTAAGGTGACCCAGGGCTTATAAACCGCCTCCAAGGTGACGTCGGAGTTCAGGCCGGAGGTATCGAAGTCCGGCCACTCGCCGTAAAAGCCCTCCAGCTCCGGAACCGGGGGAAGCTCAATTTTGCTTAAATCCTGGCCGTATGTAAAGGGGATCTCCTGGACAGCTTCACCCTCCGCCTTGAGCCTCAGGGTAAACGCGGCAAACTCCGACGGGATGTCCGGAAGCTGCCGCAGCGCGTCGAAAGCGATAGGCTGGGCGGAGCCGTCATAGCTCACGCCGTCAATGCCCGCGATTCCGGTGTCCACGAAGAAGCAGTTTTCAATGTTCCCCGGCTCTCCGCTTCCGGCAATGGCCCCCACCCGTTCCGTGCCCTCCGGCACGGTGGCAATGGCATAGCAGTCCCGAAGGCTGTCCGCCCACCCGGCGACGCCGCCCACGTCGTTTGCGCCGGAGAGGACGCATTTGGCAAAGCTGTCCCGGACCAGCGCGTCGGCATACCCGGCGACGCCGCCCACAAAGCTTCCGCTGGTGCTGGAGACGGGGCCGTAGTTCTCACAGCCCAGGGCGGTGCCCAGGTCCATCCGGCCCGCCAGTCCCCCGGCGCAGTTCTTCTTGGCGGTAACCGCCCCCCGGTTGACGCAGTTTTGCAGCACCGCCTTAGTCTCATAGGTCCCGCCCAGGGACAGCTCCAGGTCCCCCTCCGGGTCCAGGCCGTACTCGATGGACATGGCCCCCACAAGGCCGCCCACGTTCCGGTCCCCGTCCACCGCCGCCTCGTTCCGGCAGTTTTCGATCTTGCCCAGGCGGGTGGCGGCGATATCCTCGTCGGAGGTGTCCTCCACCAAATCCCGGGAGGCGCCGCCCTCCTGGGTATCGGACAGGGCGTCCAGAAGCACGTCGAAGACGGTGCTGAACTGGCGGCTGACGGCCCGGAGGTCGGCGGCAAGCTGGTCCCCCGCGGTGGAAACCGCGTCATGGAGGCCCTCCAGCTCCTGGCTGAGGCCGGTCAGGGAGTCGAAGAGGCCCCGGCCCGCGTCCCGGGCCGCGCCGCCCAGGGGCGCAAGCTGGGTGGGGCCGTCCTCCGCCAGACCGCCGGTCACGGCCCCCAGAATCGCAAAGGCCCGCTCCAGTCCCCGGCCCACAGGCGCCGCCAGGGCGGCGGCGTCCCCAAGCTGCCGGATGGCGGAGCCCAGCTTTCCAGAGAGGCCGCCCAGGCTGCCCAGGGTATCCTGGAGGGCGCGCAGGGCGTCGTCGAGACGGGCCGAGGCGCTTCCAAAGCCCTGGAAGCCGGAGCCCGCCTCCTTCAAAGAGGCCCGAACCTGCTCCCAGTCCAGGCCGGTGCCGGCCTTCAGGGTCCCCAGGGCCCCGCCCGCCTGTTTCAGCGCCCCGCCCATGCCGCTGAGGGCCGGGGCCAGCTGCTCTTTCAGAATCTCCCGCACGCCGCCCAGATCCGGGAAGGACTCCAGGGCCTCATGCAGGGCCTCCGCCGCCTGGCCCGCCTGATTCAGGGCGGAACCAAAGTTCTCCAGGGAAAGAGAGAGGTCCTCCAGGGCGGCGTCCACCGCCTCCTGGTCGTGAATCACCACGGCGTTCCGCAGGGTTTCCACGGCGGACCGGAGGTCCCGGACCGCAGAGGCCAGCTCCTCGCCCGCCCGTCGGAAGATTCCGGCGGCAAGGCTTGCCCCGGCGGATACGTCCGCTCCGCCCTCCGCCGCGTTCCCCAGGGCGTCCAGGGCGCCGTCCAGGCGGTCCGCCAGGGTTTCCACCTGCCTGGAGACGCCGGAGAGTTCCTCCAAAGCGGGGGTCAGGTCCTCCAGGGCCCGGGTGACCGAGGCGCTGAGGCTGTTGATGGAGGCGATGTTTTCATCGGTGAAGCCGGCGAGGCGGTCCATCAGGTCCTCCGTATGCCCCCGGGCCTCGTCCGTGGTGAGGCCTATGGCGCTGAGGCGGGCGGAGACGCCGTCCCCGTTTCCCTCCGCCCGGTCCAGCGCCCGGCCGATCAGGCTGTCCAGGGTATCCAGCTCCCGGCGGAGGCGGTCCAGCGTCCCGCCGTCCGGGGAGAGGGCGATGTCCGGCTCCGCCTGGCCCACGACGCCGCCCACGTCCTTCCGGCCGTAAACCGGGCCCCGGTTGGTGCAGCCGGACAGGTGGCCGCTCTGCCGCCCGGCTACGCCGCCCACATTGTAGCCCACGTGGGGATAGCCCACGGCCCCGGTGTTCAGGCAGCGGTAGACCACGCCGCTGGACCAGCCCACCACGCCGCCGGTGTCGCTGTGGCTTTTCAGGAAGCCGCCGTCGTCCCCGTCCTCCCCTGCGGGAGGCTCCTCCAGGGACAGCGCCAGGCCTTCTACGCCTATGGCCGTGTCCTCATCCGGGGTGGCGGTGTTGACGCTGGCCCCGTTCTCGCACTGGAGCAGGGCCCCCAGGTTCCGGCCCGCCGCGCCGCCGGTGAATTCCTCTCCGGTCACCGTGCCGGTGGTGATGGTCCGGGCAATTTCGCCGGCCTCCCGGTTCAGCCCCGCCACGCCGCCCACAGCGGACGAGCCCTCCACGGCGCCGTGGAAGCTGCAGTTCCGCACGGCCCCGGCGTTATTTCCCACGATGCCGCCCACATTGACGGCGCTGCCGGAGGGCCGGACGCTGCCGGTGACAAACAGGTCCTGGACCACCGCCCCCTCCTGGAGGTAGCGGAAGAGTCCCATATTGGACCCGGCGGCGGTGATATGCAGGTTGGTGATTTTGTGCCCCTCCCCCAGGAAGGTTCCGCCGAAGGTGGGGATGGGGGTAAAGTCGGCCTCTGTCAGGTCCAGGTCCGCCGTCAGGCGGACGGTTTTCCCCTGGGACCAGGCGTCCAGGGAGCAATGCTTGGCAAAGGCCAAAAGGTCCTCCACAGAGGAGATGACGGTCTCCGCCCCATCTGCCCGGGCCCCGGGCAGGGCCGCCGCCAGCAGGCACAGGGCCAGGACCAGGGAGGCGGCGCGCCGTTTGAAGGTTTTCATCACGCTTCCTCCTTTCCGCCGCCGGGCAGGACGGCGCCCTCCGGCGGCGCGTCCTCCAGGGCTCCGCTCTCAATGGCCGCGTTGATGGTGCCGTGGAGCAGGCCGGTGAAGTCCGCGTCCACCATGCCGGAAACGTAGCCCCGGACGTGGCCGTCCAGCCGCATCAGGCCGGTATGGCTCTGGAGGGGAAGCCGGGCCTTGAGGGTAAAGGCGCTCTTTTCGATGATGACGTCCCCCAGCAGCAGGATCTGGGGCAGGATGCCCATGACCAGGAAAATGGAGATCAGGGTCCCCCGGCCCAGGCACACGCCGATGGAGGAAATGGAGGGATTGGTGGACAGCACGCCGATCAGCGCGCCCGCCGAGGCCAGGATGGTGCCGGAGGTGACGATGGTGGGGAACGCCTGGTTTAAGGATTCCACCACCGCGTCCTTCAGGGGCATTTCCTGCTTCAGCTCCGTATAGCGGTTGGCGATGACGATGGCGTAGTCGATGTTGGCTCCCATTTGAATGGAGCTGACCACCAGATAGCTGAGGAAGAACAGGTTTTCCTTCATCAAATAGGGGAAGGAGAAGTTGATCCACACGCTGCCCTGGATGACCAGGATCAGCAGCACCGGGAGGCCGGAGGATTTGAAGGTGAACACCAGCACCAGGATGACAAAGACAATGGTCAGCACGCCGATGACGATGTTGTCCTTTTCAAAGGAGCTGGAGAGGTCGAAGTCGCTGGTGGAGTTGCCCACCACCAGATAATCGTCATAGTACTTCCCGGCGGCGGCGTGGAGCACGTCCAGGAAAGCGAAGGTCTCCGGGCTCTCCTCCGGCAGGTCCAGCTGGAGCACCAGGCGGCTGTAGTTCCCGCCCTTGAGCTGGAGCTGGGCGTCGGAGAGCTGGACGTGGAGGTCCTCGACGGTCTCGGTCATCTCGCCGTCCAGGGTGAGGTAACCCTCCTCCATCTGGTCGTAGACAAAGAGGAACATATCCAGCAGGGGCACGCCGTAGCTGTCCAGGCCGGACACCACCTGCCCGTAGCTTTCCTGATTCACGGCGTAGGCGGTATAGAGGAGGCGGGCGGCCTCCACGTCCAGGTCCGTCAGCTCCGCGAACTGCCGGGGGGTGAGGCGGTCCGTCAGGACATAGCCGTCCATGGCCTCGATGTTGGCAAGGCCCAGCACGGTGCCAATCTCCGGCATGGCCTCCAGGTCCCGCAGGAGGCGGCCCTCCCGCTCATAGTCCCCGGCGGGGACCATAACGGCGATGGTGTTCACCCCGCCGAAGGTCCCGTCCACCTTCTGCTGGGCAATCTGGGATTCGTTCTGCCTCATGGTGGTCAGGGTGGTCTGGCCGTAGACGTAGGGGCACTTGTTGGAGAAGATGAAGCCGCCGATCAGCAGGACGATGAAAATGGGCGGCATGATGTACCGCGTTCGAACCGCCAGGCGGCCCCAGGCGGTGATCTGCGGGACAAAGCTCCTGTGATGGGTCCGGTCAATCAGATGGCTGAAGCTCATGAGAAGCCCCGGCATCAGGGTGAAGACGGCCAGCAGGCTCAGCACGATGGCCTTCATCAGAATCACACCCAGGTCCCGGCCGATGCCGAAGCGCATAAAGCACATGGCTCCCAGGCCGGACAGGGTGGTCATGGAGCTGCCCGCAATCTCGGGGATGGCCTTGCTCAGGGCTATGACCACCGCCTCCCGGGCCTCCAGCCGCTCCCGCTCCTCGGTGTAGCGGTGGCAGAGGATGATGGCGTAGTCGATGGCCAGGGCCAGCTGGAGCACCACGGCCACGGAGTTGGACACAAAGTAGATCTCGCCGAAGTTGAAGTTGGTCCCCTTGTTCAGCAGCGCGGCCATGCCGAAGGTCATCAGCAGCACGGGAATCTCCATGTAGGTGTGGGAGGTGAACAGCAGCACCAGCAGGATGATGACCACGGCGATGACCATGACCACCTGCATCTCCGCGTCCAGGCTCTCAGAGTCGGAGTTGCCGGTGTCGCCGGTGACGTAGAGGTCATAGCCCTCCAGGGTTTTCTTCACCCGGTTCAGGGCCTCCAGGCTGACGGGGTCGTCCGCCGTGCCGTCGTAGGTAATGGAGAACAGGGCGGAGCCGTTGGCATAGTGGTCCTCTGTGCCGTCGAACTCCACGGACTTGACCCCGTTCAGGGCCTCCAGCTCCTCCGCCAGAGCCTGGGCCCGGGCCTGGGGGATGTTGTCCACCAAAATCCGGCTGGTGCCGAAAGTGACAAACTCCTCCTCCATGACCGTGAGGCCCCGCCGGGTCTCCGTCTCGGCGGGGAGGTAGCTGGTGAGATCGTCGTTCACCGCCGTCCAGCTGCTGGAAAAGGCGCAAAAAATGGCGAGTCCGATGTACAGCAGGTAGAACGCCTTCCGTTTGTCCACGATGAAGGCCGCCAGCCGCTCCATGGGGCTCTGCTTTTGCTCGTTGTTTCGCCGGTCCAAGGATTCCGCTTCCTTTCCGTTCCCCGGGACCCGGGGTTCTCATATTTACGTTGTTATCTTATACCAAGCAAAGGAAAAAATCAAGGGTGCGGAAACTTTTCCTTGACATTTCCCCAAATTCCGATATAATAAGTAGGCTTGCAGATGCAGGCATATCCTTGCTCTCATTGGAGAATGAGGGCCATTTGTCCAAAAGGAGGTGCAAACATGGCAAAGGTTACTGCCAATTATGAGGTCGTGTATATCATCGACCCTGCACAGGGGGAGGAGAACATCGCCGCTCTCGTCGCGAAGTTCAAGACCCTGGCTGAGCAGAACGGCTCCGCCGTCGAGGTGGAGGAGTGGGGTGCCCGGCGTCTCGCCTACCCCATCAACTACAAGAACGACGGCTACTACGTGCTGATGAGCTTCACCAGCGAACCGTCCTTCCCCAAGGAGCTGGACCGCGTTCTCGGCATTACCGACGGCATCATGCGTTCCCTGATTGTCTGCAAGGGCGAGTGAGGAGGAACCCCGGATGCTCAACAAGATCATTCTCATGGGCCGTCTGACCCGTGACCCCGAGCTGCGCCGCACTCAGAGCGGCACCGCCGTCACGTCCTTCTCCATCGCCTGCGACCGGGACTTCAAGTCCCCAAGCGGCGAAAAGGAGACGGATTTCATCGACGTAGTGGCGTGGCGGAACACGGCGGAATTCGTCAGCAAATACTTCGCCAAGGGCCGCATGGCCGTGGTGGAGGGCCGCCTTCAGATCCGCGACTGGACCGACCGGGAGGGCGGCAAGCGCCGCAGCGCCGAGGTCGTGGCGGACAACGTTTACTTCGGGGACTCCAAGCGGGACAGCGGCGGCGAGTACGGCGGCTCCTCCTATGGAGCGCTCCCCGCTTACGGCGCCCCCGCCTCTTCCGGCCGGGCCCCTGCCGCCGGCTTCGGGGGAGGGTCTGACTTCGCCGAGATCGGCGAGGAGGACGGCGAGCTGCCGTTTTAAATTTGATGGATTCCGGAGGGGAGCGTCCCCGCCGGACACCGGAATAAAGGAGGAAATCTCATGGCTTTCGATCGTGAATCCCGGCCCGCCCGCCCGATGCGGGGCAAGCGCCGCAAGGTCTGCCAGTTCTGCGCCGAGAAGTGCGAGCATATTGACTATAAGGACGCCGCCAAGCTGCGCCGCTTCATCTCTGAGCGGGCCAAGATCCTGCCCCGCAGGACCACCGGCACCTGCGCCATGCATCAGCGCCAGCTGACTGAGGCCATCAAGCGGGCCCGTCAGATCGCCCTGCTGCCCTACGTCACCGACTGACGGAGGAACGAGGAATTGAAAAAATCCGGTCCGTCCCCAGGGGCGGGCCGGGTCTTTCCTTTCGGTCAAGGTGTGAACGAACGGTAAAAATTTCTTCCTGCGGCGGAAAAGGACTTGATTTTTCCCTCGGCTTCGTTTATAATAACACCGTTGTGACAATTAAATAAGCAGGGTTAGTACATCGGTAGTACAACGGCTTCCCAAGCCGTGGAGGCGGGTTCGATTCCCGTACCCTGCTCCAGCTCAGAAATTCCCCTTACCGCTGCGCTTCCCGCCCGAAGGGCGGAAAGCTTCGCCGGACGGGGAATTTCTTCGCCTTCAACTGCGAACCGCTTCGCTGGGTTCGCAGTTGATTTTTTACGGGAGACGAAGGACGGGAGACAGGGGCTGGAGTGACTCTGGCCAAGAGATTAGCCCCCATAGGTCACCACCCGGCCGGCGGTAAAGAAGAGGGCGGACACACAGGTCCGCCCCTACAGGTGGAAGAAAAACCCTAGAAGACTGTCCTAACCAAGAGGACAAGCCCCCACAGGTCAGCACCGCACCAGCGGCAGCGGAAAGAGGAGAAAGCCCATTCGACAAGCACCAAAACTTTCGTCTCAGGGAAATGGCCTGACCAAGGGGTCAGGCCCCACAAACATCCGCCCTTAAAAAACTAATCTCACTTTGCGGGATGTTCTACCGATAGAAGGCCAAATTACTTCTTTTTCTCTTTTGGACCGTGCACGGCCCGTTTTCTCTTTTTCTTCTGGAAGAAAAAGAGAAAATGGGGGGTGCAATGCACCAGCCATCTTCATGGCTGAATCCCCCCGCCCGTCAGGGCACTCCCTCACCCCTCCGCCTCCGGCGGCTTCTCCAAATCCAGCACATACCGCTCATAAGCGTTAATAATCGTAGTCTCCCCCCGCCGGAGCACCCGGGGAATCTGAAACCCATAATTCACATGGACATGTCCATGAATCAAATACCTCGGCTGATACTTGTCCACAAGAGCCAGCAGGCTCTCAAACCCTTGGTGGGCATAGTCCTCCCCATCCCCATAGCCCAGTATGGGCGAATGGGTCAGCACAATGTCCACGCCCCCCGCCCGCCAGAGGCGGTACCGGAGCCGCCGGATCCGGCGGGCCATCTGTGCCTCCGTGTACTGGTGGGGCCCGCCGCTGTACTCGATGCTTCCCCCCAGGCCCAGGATGCGGAGGCCCTTCACCGTCACAAGCCGGTCCTCCACACAGTCGCAGCCCTCCGGGGGATGCCGGTCATAGGTTTTATCGTGGTTCCCATGGACGTAGAGCAGGGGCTTCCCCGTCATGGTCACCAGGAAGGAGAGATATTGGGAGTTCAAATCCCCGCAGGAGAGGATTATGTCAATGCCGTCCAGACGGCCCGGCTTGTAATAGTCCCACAGGTATTCGCTCTCTTTATCCGACAGTAACAGCAGCTTCACAGGATCGGGTCCTCCTTCTCCGGGGGAATGGCGTCCCGGTAGACGCCCTGAAGCCGGGCGAGGGGGCGGGCCATGGGCAGCAGGTCCTCATATTTGGGAATGCTGCCGTGAACGCAGTCCAAAAGGGTGTCCATGTAGAGAATCTTCTCCGGCGCGGCCTCGGGGAAGGGCTGGAGGAAGCCGTCGATGATGCCCTTGCGGAGAATGCCCGCCAGCTGGCGGACCCCGGCGGGGAGATCGTCGCTCAGCAGAATGTCCACGGCCCGGATGTTCATGCCCCACCAGTAATTCACCGCCTGGCCCTCCGGCGCGGCCAGGGACTCCCAGCCGCCGCTCAGGATGCCGCGGACCAGATTCGTGTAGACGTTGCCCCAGTGCCAGTAGGGCGAGGCCAGGGAGCGGAATTTTCCGTTCTCGATGCGGCACAGGCCCCAGGGCTCCTGTACCCGGTCCGGCGTGGGGATGTCCCGGTTGGAGATCAGGGATACCCCCTCCCAGGCCAGGGCGTCCATGGCGTCCTCCTCCACGCAGGACCAGCGGAGGGTAATCTCCGCCCGGGGATTCGTCAGCCGGGCCCCCAGGGCGAAGGCGTTGATGCTGGCGGGAACGCCGAAAATGGGGCCGCTGGCCACGTAGCCGATGCGTCCGCTGCGGCTCAAGGCTCCGGCGATGGCCCCGGCGATATACTTTGCCTCGTAAATGCGGCTGTAATACGTGCGGACCCCGGCGTAGGGCATGGAGACGGAGCAGTTTAAAATGCGGACCTCCGGATGCTTCGCCGCCGTCTTCCGGCAGGCCCCAATCAGCGGCGGCGTGATGGCGAAGAGGAGCT
>ERZ779626.605-NODE-605-length-20481-cov-15.111573_pt1 | contig 20481 bp, 16 predicted proteins | sample MGYA00514209_ERZ779626 | MGnify/ENA primary metagenome ERZ779626 (study PRJEB29562, sample SAMEA4376713) | mouse gut metagenome | isolation source: Cecum | study: EMG produced TPA metagenomics assembly of the A DSS colitis mouse model was used to assess the...
TGGCCACCAACGACGGCCAGCCGGTCACCCAGTACACCATGACCACCATTGAGGAGCTGGGCCTGCTGAAAATGGACTTTTTGGGCCTGCGCAACCTGACTGTGCTGGACGATGCGGTGAAAATGGTGCAAAAGCAGCAGCCGGACTTCCGGCTGGAGGATATCCCGGATGACGATATGCCGGTTTATCAGATGCTGTCCGAGGGGAAGACCTCCGGGGTGTTCCAGATGGAATCGGCGGGGATGACAGGGGTGTGCGTGGGCCTCAAGCCCAAGAGCATTGAGGATATCTGCGCCATTATCGCCCTGTACCGTCCCGGCCCCATGGACTCCATCCCCAAATTTTTGGCCTGCGCCCAGAATCCAGCCCTGGTCACCTACAAGCACCCGGCGCTGGAGCCGATTTTGTCCAACACCTATGGCTGTATTGTCTACCAGGAGCAGGTCATTGAGATCTTCCGCAAGCTGGCGGGCTATTCCCTGGGGCAGGCGGACATGGTGCGCCGGGCCATGAGCAAGAAGAAGGAGAAGGACGTGCAGCGGGAGCGGGAGTCCTTCATCCATGGCGACCCCGTCCGGGGCATTGCCGGATGCCTGGCCGGCGGCATCCCCGAGGTGGTGGCCCAGTCCATCTACGATGAGATTAACGACTTTGCCCACTACGCCTTCAATAAGTCCCACTCCCTGGCCTATGCCATCGTGGCCTATCAGACGGCTTGGTTCAAATACCGCCATCCCCGGGAGTATATGGCGGCCCTGCTCACCTCGGTGCTGGATTCCCAGGGCAAGGTGGCGGAGTATATCGCCGAGTGTAAGGACAGCGGCATTGCCCTGCTGCCCCCCGATGTCAACGAGTCCGGCGCGGCGTTCACGGTATCGGGGGGGAACATCCGCTTTGGGCTGGCGGCGCTGAAGGGTGTGGGGGTAGGCTTCACCAGCGCGGTGCTTGCCGAACGGGAGAAGGGAGGGCCCTTTGCGTCCTTCCCCGAGTTCTGCGCCCGGATGTTTGACAGCGATCTCAATAAGCGTGTGCTGGACAGCCTGATTCGCTCGGGCTGCTTCGACAGCCTGGGCTGCCGGCGATCCCAGCTGATGAGGGTGTATGAATCAGTGGTGGATTCCATCTCCCGCGACCGCAGGAAGAACCTGGAGGGCCAGTTCGACCTGTTCGGCGGAGGCGGGGAGGGGATGTCCGTGCCCACGGTCATCCTGCCGGACATCCCGGAGTTTTCCCCGGCGGAGCTGATGGCCATGGAGAAGGAGACCACAGGGCTTTACCTGTCCGGCCACCCCATGGACGAGTACCGCAGGCAGGCCCAGAAGTACGGCGCGGCGCCCATCGCCTCGGTGATGGCGGCGGGGGAGGAGAGCGGCCCCTCCCGGTACGGGGACGGGGCCAGCGTTACCCTGGCGGGGGTGGTGGCGTCGGTGCGCACCAAGACCACCAAGAACAATACCCTCATGGCCTATGTGGTGCTGGAGGACGCCACCGGCTCCATGGAGCTGCTGGTCTTTTCCCGGACGCTGACGGAGAGCGGGGCCTACCTGAAGGCCAACCTGCCCGTGGCGGTGTCGGGCCGGGTGTCTGTCCGGGACGAGAAGGCCCCCCAGCTGATGGTGGACCGGGTAATCCCCCTGGGGGATGCACCCCGCCGGGCGGAGGGGGAGCAGGTATTGTGGGTGCGCCTGCCCGATGGGGGGGCGTCCTTCAGCTGGTTCAAAAAGCTGCTGAACATGTTCCCCGGGGAAAATCCCGCCGTGGTGTATCTGGCGGACAGCAAGAAAAAGCTCCAGAGCCACTGCATCCTCCACGACGCTCTGCTGGCGGAGCTGCGGGAGACGTTGGGGGAGGACAGCGTGGTGCTCAAGGCAAGATAGGCGGGCAAGGATCCAAGGAGAGTTCATGAAAAAGAGAAGAGTTCAAAGTAAGATCGGCAAGCTGCTGTTTCACCGCATGGGCATTGTGGCGGTGCTCATCGTCGCCCAGATTGTGCTGTACGCCGCAGGACTTGTGGTGCTGCGGGACAGCGTGTATTTTGACCGGGTGGAATGGCTGTTTTTGGTCTTGTCGGTGCTGGCGGCCATGTGGATCGTGGGCAGCCGGAGCAATCCCGGCTATAAGATCGGCTGGCTCATCATTGTGCTGGGGCTGATGCCCTTCGGGTCGCTGGCGTATCTGCTGCTGGGCGGCAACCACCTGTCCGCCTTTAACCAGCGGCGCCTGCGCTCCATGGAGCGAAAGATCCGCAAAAACCTGAAAAACGAGTGCGGCCGGTCCGCCTCGCTGGGTGAGCTGATGGGGGAGGACGCGGCCTGTATGGCCCACTACCTGGAGCAGACCACCCACTGCCCCGTCTACGGCAATACCCGCACCAAATACTATCCCCTGGGGGATAACTGCTACGATGATATTCTCTGTGCCCTGCGGGGGGCTGAGCGGTATATTTTTATCGAGTATTTCATCATCGAGGAGGGCAAGCTGTGGAACTCGGTGCTGGACATTTTGCGGGAGAAAGCGGAGCAGGGGCTGGAGGTCCGGGTGATCTATGACGACATCGGCTCTATGGCCACCCTGCCGGGGGATTATCCCGCCCGGCTGGAGCAGGTGGGGGTGCACTGCCGGGTGTTCAACCGTTTTGTGCCGGTGGTATCCCTGCGGCAGAACAACCGGGACCACCGAAAGTATATGATTGTGGATGGCCGGATGGCTTTCACAGGCGGGATCAACATGGCGGACGAGTATATCAACGTCAAGCGCCGGTTTGGGCACTGGAAGGATTCCGCTATCCGGCTGGAGGGGGACGCGGTGTGGTCCATGACGGTTTCCTTCCTGGCCATGTGGGATTTCACCCACAGCGAGGAGGAGCATTTCACGCCCTTCCGCCCCGAACCGGCCCGGGGCGGCGCCCAAGGCTATGTCCAGCCCTATTACGACTGTCCGTGGGATAACGAGGCGGTGGGACAGTCGGTGTACCTGAACCTCATCTACCGGGCCAAGCGGTACGTGTATATCACCACGCCCTATCTGGTCATCGACTACTCGCTCACCATGGCGCTGACCAGCGCCGCCAAGTCTGGGGTGGATGTGCGCATCATCACCCCCCATATCCCGGATAAAAAAACGGTGTTTGAAATGACCCGCTCCTATTATGAGGAGCTGCTGGAGGCTGGGGTACAGATCTTCGAGTATGAGCCGGGGTTTATCCACTCCAAAAACTTTGTGGTGGATGACCTGTGGGCCACTGTGGGTACGGTGAACCTGGACTACCGCAGCATGTTCCTGCATTTTGAAAACGGCGTACTGCTCTACGGCACGCCTTCCGTCCACGACATCCGGGACGACTTCCTGGACACCCAGACCAGGAGCCTGATGGTTACGCTGGAGGAGTGCCGGTCGATCTCCATGCCCCACCGAACCCTCCGGGATCTTCTGCGGCTGTTTGCGCCGCTGCTGTAATGGAATGGCAAAAGCCCCGGCGCACCGTGCGCCGGGGCTTTTGCAGGCGCCGCCTGTGAATATTTTTTCGCTTTTGCTTGACAAATTTGAATGAATATGCAATAATGGCGGATAAGATCCGTCTTGGAAAGGTTGAGGGATATGAACATGCGGTTTTTGGCGTATTCGCTCCATCCGTATGGCCGGCTGCGACGAGCTGAGCCGGACGGCGGGGCTCGCAGATGATTTCACGTTTTATACAAGGAATAATTTTGGCTGGTACTAGCCATTGCCTTGTGAATATATGACACTATAAACGGCATTATTCAGAGGCGGATTTATGGAAATGTCACAAATAACATGAAGAGAGGTTGAAACGCATGAAAAAGCATTTTACCCGGCTTCTGGTCACGGCCCTGGCGGCCTTTCTGCTGCTGAACAGCGTTGGCAGCGCCTTTGCCTGCACCGGGCTGTACGTCGGCAAGGACGTGAGCGCCGACGGCTCCATCATCATCGCCCGCTGTGAGGACATCGGGGCGGTGTACGACAAGCTTCAGACCTATGTGCCCGCCGCGGACGGGGAAGGGCGCACCATGGACGATATCAACGGCTTCTCCTATCCGCTGCCCGCCCATACCTACGGCTATACCCAGATGGAGGACCATCCTGACGCCGGGGACGGCCTGTACGCCGCCGTCTGCGTCAATGAAAAGGGCGTAGCCATCACCGGCACCGTGTCCGCCTCCGGCTCCGACGCCTGGAAAGAGGCCGACCCCTATGTGGACGAGGGGCTGCGGGAGGCCGTGATCCCCTGTCTGGCTGCGGCTACCGCCTCCACCGCCAAGGAGGCTGTGGAGGTGCTGTGCAAGGCGGTGGACACCTACGGCTCCGCCGAGGGTAATGTCATCCTGATGGCCGACCAGAAGGAGGCCTGGATTCTGGAGATCTATGGCGGCAAGCAGTACGCGGCCATGAAGCTGGCCGATGATCAGGTGGCGGTATTTGGCAACCACTTTATGATCGGCGCCATCGACCCCGAGGACACGGAGAATTTCGTGGTGTCCAAGGACTTCGTAAAAACGCTGGACAAGGCTGAGCTGACCCGCAAGGACGAGGACGGCAAGGTGCTGGCCGCCCAGTCCGTGTGCGACGGGAAGCGCGGCGACGGCTCCAACCTGCGCAACTGGGGCGGTATGCACCTGCTGGCCCCTTCTCTGGCCGGGGATGAGTACGATACCGACACCTTCTACCCTCTGCTGTATACGCCCGATGAGAAGGTGACCCTTCAGGATGTGTTTGAGGTCTACCGCTGCCGTTATGAGGGCACTGCCTACGACCTGAGCAAGGAGGGACAGGAGGGCAATCGGGCCATTGCTGTGTCCGGCACCCCCGACACCCACGTGATTCAGCTCTTTGACGACATGCCTGCCGCCTATTCCGCCGTCACATGGCTGGCTCTGGCCGGCGGTGAGCACAGCGTTTTCTTCCCCGAGCTGTCCGGGGCCACCCAGCTGCCCAAGGCCCTGGGCCTGGCCGCTGAGAGCTACGATGCCGAAAGCGCTTACTGGGCCTTCAAGCGGATCTGCGGCCTGGCGGACACCAACCGCGCGCTGTACAGCGAGGGCGTTCAGGACTTCTGGAAGCTCCAGGAAGAGGTCTATATCGCTCAGATCGGCCAGCAGCTGGCTGAGCTGAAGAAGCTGGCCGAGACTGATCCCGCCGGGGCAGTCAAGTATGTGAATACGCACCTGGCCAACAATGTGGACGACCTGATGAAGAAGTCCGACGCCCTGTTCGGCGAGCTGCTGACGCTGGTGAGCCGGAACGCGGGCTATGCGGCCGACCGAGCCAAGACCTTTGAGCCTAACGTGCCCCTGCGCACCGCCGCCGAGGCCAAGGGCTACACCGTGAGCTGGAACGCCGCCGCCAAAGCCGTGACCCTCACCAAGGGCGCCACCACCAAGACCGTCTCCACCACCGATGGCAGCGCCGTAGTCATTGACGGCGTGACCTATGTGCCGTACTCCTTCGTGAAGGAGCTGTAAAAGGGATAGAAGAGGGCCCGTGCGCGCAGCGCACGGGCCCTCTTTCACATAGGGGCGGTGGCGGGATTTTCACCGAACCGCCAGCCCGCCGTCCGCTGCGTCCACAGTCAGGGTGGAGCCGGGGGCGGCCTCCCCGGCGATGATCCGGCGGCCCACAAGATTTTCCACGGTGTGCTGGAGATACCGGCGCAGGGGCCGGGCTCCGTACATGGGATCGTAAGCGGCCTCCAAAATCAGCGACTTAGCGGTGTCTGTGAGCTCCACCCTCAGCCGTTTGTCCTCCAAACGGCGGTTGAGCCCGGCCAGGAGCAGGTCGATAATATGGTAGATATTGTCCCGGGTCAGAGGCCTGTAGAACACAATCTCGTCCAGCCGGTTGAGGAATTCGGGCCGGAAGGAGCGCTTCAGGAGCTCCTCGGCCTGGGTGCGGGCTTCGGCGGAGATATCTCCGTCCGGGCCGATGCCGTCCAGCAGGTACTGGCTGCCCAGGTTGGAGGTGAGGATGATGACGGTATTTTTGAAGTCTACCGTCCGGCCCTGGCTGTCGGTGATGCGCCCGTCGTCCAGCACCTGCAAGAGCACGTTAAATACATCCGGGTGGGCCTTTTCCACCTCATCGAACAGGATGACGCAATAGGGATGGCGGCGCACCGCCTCGGTGAGCTGGCCGCCCTCTTCGTAGCCCACGTATCCCGGAGGGGCGCCGATGAGCCGGGAGACAGAAAACTTTTCCATATACTCGCTCATGTCGATGCGCACCAGATTTTTCTCACTGTCAAACAGCGCCTCGGCCAGCGCCTTGGCCAGTTCGGTCTTACCAACCCCGGTGGGACCCAGGAACAGGAAGGAGCCGATGGGCTTTTCAGGGTCGGCGATGCCTGCCCGGGAGCGGAGAATGGCCTCGCTCACCAGCCGCACCGCCTCATTCTGGCCCACAACCCGCTGATGCAGGATATCCTCCAGGTGGAGCAGCTTCTCCCGCTCACCCTCCATCAGCTTGGACACCGGGATACCCGTCCACCGCTCCACAATACGGGCGATCTCCTCCTCAGTCACCTTGTCCCGGAGCAGGTTGTCCTCCTTGGACTGGGCGGCAAAGCCCTCCTGCTCCTCCAACTGCTTTTTGAGCTCCGGGATGGTCCCATATTGAAGCTGGGCGGCCTTTTCCAGGTCATACTCCCGCTGGGCTTTCTCCAATTGGGCGTTGGCTTCCTCCAGCTCCTCCCGCAGCTTCTGAACCCTGCCGATGGCGTTCTTTTCATTCTCCCACTTGGCCTTGCCCGCGTTAAACTCGTCCCGCAGCCCGGCCAGTTCCCGCTGAATGTCTGCCAAACGGGCCCGGGAGAGCTGGTCGTCCTCCTTTTTCAGGGCTGCCTCCTCGATTTCACATTGGATAATTTTGCGGGAGATCACGTCCAGTTCGGTGGGCATGGAGTCCATCTCGGTGCGGATCAGCGCACACGCCTCGTCGATGAGGTCAATGGCCTTGTCGGGGAGGAAGCGGTCTGTGATATAGCGGTTGCTGAGGGTGGCGGCGGCCACAATGGCCCCGTCGGTGATTTTTACGCCGTGAAATACCTCATAACGCTCTTTGAGGCCCCGGAGTATGGACACCGCGTCCTCCACCGTGGGCTCGGACACCATGACAGGCTGAAAACGGCGCTCCAGCGCGGCGTCCTTCTCGATATACTGGCGGTACTCGTTGAGGGTGGTGGCGCCGATGCAATGGAGCTCACCCCGGGCAAGCATTGGCTTGAGCAGATTGCCCGCATCCATGGCCCCCTCGGTCTTGCCCGCGCCCACGATGGTGTGCAGCTCGTCGATGAACAGCAGGATGCGGCCCTCGGACTGCTTGACCTCGTTGAGCACGGCCTTCAGCCGCTCCTCAAACTCCCCCCGGTACTTGGCCCCGGCGATGAGCGCCCCCATGTCCAGAGCGAAGATGGTCTTGTCCTTCAAGCCCGCGGGCACGTCCCCCTTGACGATGCGCTGGGCCAGCCCCTCGGCGATGGCGGTTTTGCCCACGCCGGGTTCGCCGATGAGGACGGGGTTATTCTTACTCTTGCGGGACAAAATACGGATCACGTTTCGGATTTCATCATCCCGGCCGATCACCGGGTCCAGCTTGTTCTGCCGGGCCCGCTCCACCAGGTCGGAGCCGTACTTTTTCAGCGCCTCATAGGTTTCCTCCGGGTTGTCGCTGGTCACGCGCTGGTTTCCCCGCAGGGCGGCCAGGGCCTGCATGACCGCCTCCTTGTCCACATGGTAGGTCCGAAACAGCTCCTTTAAGCGGGCCTCCGCCGTGTCGATGAGGGCCAGGAGAAGGTGCTCTACCGATACAAATTCGTCCTTCATGCTCCCTGCGATGGTGAGGGCCTGATTCAGCGCCCTGTCTACGCCGGGGGCGACGTATACCTTGTCCGCCTCCCGGCCGGAGCCGGACACCTTGGGCAGAAGCTCCACCTCATGGCGGGCGGCGGCCCGGAAGGATTCCAGAGTAAGGCCCATGTGGGTAAGCAGCTGGGGGATAAAGCCGCCCTCCTGGTCCAACAGGGCCAGCAGCAGGTGGGGCTGCTCAATTTGCTGATTGCCGTACTGGGCGGCAAGATTTTGGGCGTTCTGGATGGCCTCCAGGGATTTTTGGGTAAATTGGTTCATGTTCATGGAAAATTCACGCTCCTTTGGGCGGATGGGAGATCCACCGCCTGTCTGTATGTTCAATTGTTAGTATACCCTCATCTCCCCGGATTTCATGAACTGCCTGTAAACAATTAGCACTCTCGTAAAGAGAGTGCTAAAAAGGGGCGCTGACCCGCCGGGCGCGGCGCGGGTGGATCGAAGCGGGGGCGAAGCCCAGAGGCCCTGGAAAGGGCCGGTTTATGGGAAAGCCGCACGCTGCGGACAGGTGAAGCATGGCGGCGCCAGATTATCTGCACAGCTCCAAAAATACCCGGAACAGCGCCCCGCCGTCCACCGTGTCGGTTCTTGCCAGCGCCCCGGTCATCCGCTCCGGGTGGAACTGGACGCAGACGAGGGGGAGGGTTTTGTGCTCCACAGATTCCACCACCCCATCCTCAGACCAGGCCGTGCCCCGCAGCCCCCGTCCCAGCCGCCCAAGGCCCTGATGGTGGCTGCTGTTTACAGGGAACACCGGGCCGTACAGCTGGTGGAGGAGGGTTCCCTTTTCCGCCCGGATGAGGTGAAGCTGGTCACCCCCGTCCCTTTGGTGAAAGGGGACCAGCTCGGGCCCCAGGTCCTGGATAAGGCCGCCCCCCAGCCATACGTTCACCACCTGGAGCCCCCGGCAGATGGCAAGAACGGGCCTTCCGGCTTGGCAGAAGGCGTCCAGCAGGGCCAGCTCTGCCTGGTCCCGCGCCCGGTCAATGCCGCGGGACCCCCGGTTTTCCTGGCCGAACAGGGTGGGATCCATATCCTCCCCGCCAGCGAGGAGCAGGCCGCTGTAAGACGACGGGCGGGGGGCGGGAAGATAGCGGGCGTCCCCGTCCCCTCCGGCGGCGCGCAGGGCGTTGAGATAGTTTCCGGCGTCCCCGCCGCCTGTGGAGATTAAGATTTTTGGCCTCATGACGCATACTCCCCTTTGTCCGTTTCAATGACCGCCCTTGGCCGGCGGGTTAACGCTGGGTTTGCCTGCCCCTTTTTGGTGAAAACGTAATACCCTGGGCCAGCAGGGCGGCGGAGTAGACCACCAGCCCCAGCAGCGTACAGGCCAGCGCTGACCAGCCCTGGCCGCACCCCGCGTCCAGCATAACCCGGAACAACAGATTACACCAAAGTCCCATGAGGGACGCTGCAAGAAGGGGCCGGACAAACCAGGGGAACCACTTTACACGCAGTCCTGCCGCTCGGAGTACCGAGGCTAGGTTGAGGCCCGCTCCCGCCAGCCCTGACGCGGCATATCCGGCGGCAAACCCGGCTAGACCAAACCTGGACACAGCGAAAAAGGTGAAGACCAACTGAACCGCATCGCTGAGGATGGCGTTTCGGGCGGCTTTTCCCTGGAGGGCCAGGCCGTTGAGCGCCCCGGACAGCACCGACTGCCAGCACCCCAGCAGGGTGCCGATGGCCAGGGGGAGAATCAGCTCCCCCACCCGCCCGTCCTTGAACAGGGTTCGGCCCACCGTGGGGCCGACGACAGTGAGCAGGGCCATGGCAGGGGCCATGAGCAGGGAGGTGGCGGACATCACCCGGTCCAGGAAGCCACCTGCGGCCCGCCGGTCTCCCTGGGCAGTGCGCCGGGAGAGGTCGGGCACCATCACCAGGCACAGCGCGCCGATAAACCCGGTGGGCAGGGCCAGCAAGGGCAGCGTCATGCCGCTGAGCACCCCGAATTCCGCCATGGCCTCGGACAATGCCATGCCGCCCTCCACCAGCTTTGCCGGGATGAGCACGGCGTTGGCCGACCCCAGCAGGGTGCCCAGCAGGGAGGTGGCCCCCACCGGCACGGCGATGGACATCAGCCGCCGGGCGCTGATTTCCGTCCCCGGATTCCCCGGGGGAAAGCGCTGCCAGTGCCGCCGGAACAGCAGGGTGAGGGCGCAGGCGGAGAACACCTCGCAAATTACCATGCCCAGCACAATAAGGCCCACCGTCTCCTCGGCGGAGCGGGGAAGAAGGGCGATGAGCAGCCCCAGCACCGCCCCTGCCCGGATAAGCTGTTCGGCGGTCTCCACCGCGGCGGGGGGACGCACCCGGCCAATGCCGTAAAAACAGTGCTTGTGGAGGTTTTCCACCCCGGTGAGCAGCACGCAGGGAACCAGCAGCGCCACCCCCAGCCGGGTGCGGGCGTCCCCCAGCAGATAGACCGAGATGGGGTCGGACAGCAGAACCACAGCTGCCCCCAGGGGGAAGACCATCAGAAAAAAGCACCTGAGCGCACGGCGCAGCACCAGGCGCACTGTGCCATTGTCCCCCAGGGCATGGTGCCGGGCGGACAGGGTGGACACCGCCACCGTCAATCCCACGGCCGTGAGGGACATGAGCATGGAATACACCGGCATTACAAGCTGATACAGCCCCATGGTCTCCGCGCCGATGAGCCGGGACAGGGCCATGCGGTACAAAAATCCCACCACCTGAGAGAACAGACCGGTGGCGGTGAGCAGCAGGGTACCGGCCAAAATCGTGGACAAAACGCCCGCCCCCCTTCACAGGATAGCTTCTCGTCCATCCTATGAAGGGGGGCTTGTCAGACATGCTTTATTGGCCGGAGGCGCGGGTGAGGGAGCCGGTAACGCAGTCCAGATAATAGCTGGCCGCGTCGGTGGTCACCAGCCACGCTGGGGTCAGCTGAACGCCGCCGGACACGGACTGGGCGGTTCTGCGCCAGCCCGGCTCCATGGAGCGCAGATAGGTGCACACATCGCCGGTGGAAGCGATTTCCTCGGAGAAGCGCAGCAGCGCGGTGGGGAGGGTGAGGGCCTGCCCTGGTTCCTCTGTCCCACCGGCGGACATGAGGAGGGCGCCGCTGAGGGAGCAGAGCCGCCCCTCCCGGTAGACAAGCTCCACCCGGCAGGAAAATACCGGCCAGCCGTCCCGGCGCTGGGTGAAGCGGAGGGTGGTTTGGCCGTCGTCCTCGGACGCGCTGTCCAGGGCGGCATCCACGCCCAGGTCTTTTAAAAGGGCGGCGGCGTGATCCTCCGGGCGGGAGGTCTCCCAGCGGGAAGCTGGGGCCAGCTCGGCGGTCAGCTCACCCCCGGACCGCAGGGACACTTCCCCCAGGGCGCTGCGGTAGAGGTACACGCCGCCCCCCTGCCTGTCGCCCTGGACATCCTCGCCCAGCAGGGCGCGGGCCAGCTTTTCCTCCTGCTCCAGATCCCGATCCACGGACAGGGGGGACAGGCCAACGGCGGGGGAGAGGGCGGAAAGGTCCACCTGGATGCCGCCGCGCTCCAGCACCTGTACGGTCTGCTCCAGGGCGGAGCGCTCGTATTGCGCGGCCTCCTGGCTGCGGGCGGCCACCAGCACCAGCAAAAAGCCGTTGACCACCAGCAGGATAAGGATAATGAGATTTTTCAGCTTTCGCCATTCCATGTGCCGGCCGCCTCCTTCCCAATTAAGCCGCCGCCCACTGGGGGGAGACGGAGGGACCGCCCCCGTCCCGGTACTGAATGATCAGCTCCCGCCGCTCCTGGGAGATGCTGGGCAGCATGGCGGCGGCCTTGTCAATGGGCAGCAGCAGAGTGTGCTCACCGTTGGGGGCATAGCTGCGGAAGTTGAGGGTAAATTGGGTGATATACCCGTCCGTCACCCAGAACTCCGCCGCCCAGCCCTCGCCGCCCAGGTATACGGGGCAGCCGCCCAGCAGGTAGCCGAAGCGCAGGCACAGCGTCCCCTGGCTTTCCCGGGCGGAGACGAGGTAAAGCCGGGCCTCGCCGCACAGTGCGCCCAGCGTGCCCTCGGCCAGCGCCCTGGCCTTGTCCACCGCGTCGGCCAGGGTGGAACCGGCGGGGTATCTTTCCACCCAGGCGGCCCGGTAGGTGACGGTGCCGTTGGTGCTGACCACCAGCCGGTCCCCGCCGTCCAGATACACCTCGCCGCCGCTCACCGGGGCGTGATTCTGGCCGTTGAAGGCCAGGGCGTCCAGCACCGCAGACGTTCCGCCGCCGGGCAAAGGGTTGGATACGGCGTAGCACACGCCCTGCTGGGCCACCTCGGTGACCAGGGTGTAGGGGGAGAGAAGCTGGGACAGATCCGGGTTTTCAAAGGCGAAATAGGCGCTGTTGGATGTGACGGCGGCGGTGGCGGGGTTCAGGTGGAGGGCTTGGGTGAGGGCGGTGGGGCAGAAAAAGAACTGCCCCGTGTCCGCGTCCTGCCAGCACAGCAAAACCTGGTCCCCCTGGCCGGCACACAGCAGCACCCGGCGGGCGGCGCCGTCCAGCCCCGCCGTCCCCGGCCCCTGAAGCCAATGCTCCAGGGCGGACAGGGGCACGTCTCCGGCAAAGTCAAAATAGATCCCTGTCCCGGTGAGATATTGCCGCCACTGCGCCTCAGTCATGGGGCGGGCCTCTCCGGCGGAGGCCAGCGCGTCCCCCAGCAGGGCACCCAGGGGAGAGAAGAGCTCCTCAAGCTGTGTTTTGTCGTACTGCACGCCACAGCGCCCCCCCTCTGCGGAGATAACCAGCCGGGCGGGGAGCATGGCGCCCCCCTGGGTGGCGGTGAAGGCGCCGGGGGCGGGGCTCTCCTTTGGGGAGATCAGCTCCAATACGCCGCTGTCCTGCAGCAGGGGGGTCATGGACAGAAGATAGACGGCGGACAGGGACAGCGCGATGATGAGCGCGTCCTTTCCCCACTCAAGGAGGCGGCGGTTATTCCCCATGACCGGCCTCCTCTCCGGGCCCCAGTACAGGCAGCTCCATGCGGATGGTGAGCCCCGGCTCCGGCTTGTCCACCAGATACAGCCTGCCCTCGTGCTGCTTCATGATTTCCTGGGCAATGGACAGCCCCAGCCCCGTCCCCCCGGACTGGCGGGAGCGGGCCTTGTCCACCCGGTAAAACCGCTCGAAAATGCGTCCGCGGTCACTCTCCGGGATGCCGATGCCGTTGTCGTCCACCTCCATCCACACCCGGTCGCCGGACTGACCGGCGGACAGTGCGATGCGTCCCCCGTCGGGGGTGTATTTGATGGCGTTGGATACGATGTTCATCATCACCTGCATGATCCGCTCCCGGTCCGCCCGCACCTGGGGCAGGTTTTCCGGCAGGCGCAGCTCCACGGTATGGGCGTGATTTTGGGCGTCCATCAACACCGCCTGATAGGTGTCGTCCACCGCCTTGGCAAAGGGGAAGACGGTGAGGCGCAGCTCGCTGCGCCCCGAGTCAAACCGGGAGAGGGTGAGCAGGTCCTGCAAAATATGGGTCATGCGGTCGGATTCGTTGAGGATGACCCCTAAAAAGCGATGCTCCATCTCAGCGGGCAGATCGCCCACCCCGTCCGCCAGGGTTTCGGCGTAGCTTTTGATGTTGGTCAGGGGGGTGCGCAGCTCGTGGGATACGTTGGCGACAAAATCCTTGCGCTGCTGCTCGGCCCGCTCCAGCTCGGCGATGTTGGTCTCCAGCTGCTGGGCCATGGCGTTAAAGCTCTCAGTAAGCTGGCCGATCTCATCGCTGGAGGTGATTTCCAGCTTCCGGGAGAAGTCGCCCTGGGCCACCTGCTCGATGCCGTCGGTGAGCCTTTGGAGGGGATCCACCATGGTTTTGGACAGAAGGAAGGAGAGCAGGATGGAGATGACAAGGCCCAGGGCCAGCGCCTCCATGATGAGGGAGAACATCTCGGCGTTGAGGCTGCGGACGGTCTCCCGGCTGTCCAGGATATAGATAATATAGGGGTGCCCCCCCCGGGTGATGGGAATGGCGGCATCCATGTAGTCGGCGGTGACACTGCTGTCAAAGCCCTTTTCCCCCAGCAGGGCGGCGGAGATGTTGGGGGTGACGGCGATGCCGCCCTCCGGCGGGTTGGCGGAACCACCCAGACAGCGCCCGGTTACGCCGTCCAGCACAAAGAAATTGCGGTTTCGCCTGTCTACCCCCAGAATGCCCGCGTAGGCGGACAGCACCTCTTCCAGCATGGCTGCGGCGTCCTCGTCGTCCTGGGTGACGGTTTGAAGATCCCGCACGAAGTCTGCGTTATCCTGGCCAAAGGCGTCGGCGAGCTGCTGATAAAAGTCGTTGATATAGTAGCCGGTGACGGAATTCATCAAAAACGCGCCGACCACCACCATGAGCGACACGATGAGCAGCACCATGATGAGCACCAGCTTGATGTGAAGATTGCGGCGCATGGCGGACGCCTCCTTTCCCCAGTTGTCACGCTTCGCCTGTTCGCGACGCGCGGCTGTCTCGCTTTCGGCTCGGTCGGCGCTGGACGTGTGCCACTGGCACACAGCGCCCTCCGACTCGGGCAAAAACCATCCGGGCTGTTAGCCCTTCTTGGGCTTTTGCCCGCGCTCCACTCCATCCGCTCTGCTCACGACGGTTCAGCGCTCAGATGCCGAAGGCGTAGCCCAGCCCCCGGCGGGTGACAATAAATTTGGGGTCGGCAGGGTCGTCCTCCAGCTTTTCGCGCAGACGGCGGATGGCGACATCCACTGCGCGCACGTCGCCCACGTAGCCGTCGTAGTTCCAGACCTGCTCCATCAGGGACTCACGGCTTACCGCTTGTCCCCGGGCGGAGGCCAGCGTCTTGACCAGTTCATACTCCCGCTGGGTCAGGTCCAGCGCCTCTGCGTCCTTATACACCAGCATGGCGTCCAGATCTACCTGGACCCGCCCCAGCTCCAGGCGGTTGGGGTTGGCCTGGGGGGCGGCCTGGGAAAGCATTTCCGTGCGGCGGATATTGCTCTTTACCCGGGCCAGCAGCTCCCGCATGGAGAATGGCTTGGTGATATAATCGTCCGCCCCCAGCTCCAACCCCAGCACCTTGTCCGTCTCTTCCTCCCGTGCGGTGAGCATAATGATGGGGGTGGCCCGACCCTGCTCCCGCAGGGTGCGGCACACCTGGAAGCCGTCCATTTTGGGGAGCATCAGGTCCAGCAGGATGAGGTCCGGGTCCTGGTCCAGGGCCAGGCGCAGCCCGGCGGCCCCGTCCAGGGCCTCCAGGGTGTCGTACCCCTCACGCTGGAGGTTGAAGGTGAGGATGTCCACGATATTGCGCTCATCCTCCACCACCAGGATTTTTTTACCCATAGCGTTCCTCCTGTTTTCTGTGCGGCGTGGCCGGGTTATTCCCCGGCCTCCGCCTTGATCAGCCGGTCCGCCCGGAACAGGGCGGCCAGGGTCTTGGCATCGTTGATGCGTCCGTCCGCCGCCTGGGCCAGCGCCTCGGCGAAGGGCAGCTTGAAGGGCTCCAAAAACTCATCCTGGTCCAGGTGACGCTCCCCAAAGGTGAGCTCCCGGGCCAGAAAGAGATAAAGCATCTCGTCGGTATAACCCACGGTGGGCATGATGTAGCCCAAAGCATCCCAACGGCCCGCCTCAGCGCCGAGCTCCTCCTTCAGCTCCCGGCGGATGGCGTGGCCGGGGTCCTCTCCCGGCTCCAGCTTGCCCGCGGGGATCTCGGTGACGACCTTGTGGTAGGGATAGCGAAACTGGCGCTCCAAATAGACGTTCCCATCCCCGTCCAGCGCCACCACCGCCGCCCCGCCGGGGTGGTGGACAAACTCCCGGACGGCAGAGTTCCCATTGACCAGCCCAACCTGATCCAGGTAGACCTTCAGCAGCCTTCCGTCAAAGACCTGACGGCTGGACAGCGTTTTTTCGCTCAGCTCCATGTGCAATACCTCCCGGCGTGTCCGCTGTTTTTTCATATCCTGAACAGTTTACCACAACAGGGGAAAAATAGGAAGTCTAAAGTCAGATTTTCCCGGGGAAAAGAGGGATTGCCATTTGGGCGCGGATACTTTATAATATCCCCCATCGAGGTGAATTCCATGAATGTGAAGACTATGCTGGCCGCCCTGCGGGGAGTGACGGCCTATAAGGATATTTTGACCCAGCCAGTGATGGAATGTGCCCTTCGCCTGCTGGCGGGGGCCGCCCATGGAGACGGCCTGGGCGGGCTGGAGGCGTATACCGACCTGTTTTATCAGCTGCGTGTGGAGGGGCAGCCGGGCCTGGGCCAGTGGCTGGACCAGGCCCTGAGATGGTCGGAGGGGCCCTATCCCATGCTGGCCCAGCGGGGGGACCGGGACCCGGCGTTGGAACAGGCGGCGCGGCTGGATATCTCCGCCTTTGAACTGCTGGCCAGCGTGGACTGCGACAGGTGGCTGGCCCACCTGGGCAAGCTGCTGGACAGCGATTATCAGGGGGTGCTTACATCCCTGCCCCGGTGGCAGCGTGGGGTGCCCTTCTCCTTCGACCAGCTCACCGCCGCCTATCGAAGGGAGGGCGCCGGGCAGTTTGCCCGGCACCGGGCCTTTGTGTGGGAGGGCGGGACGCTCATCCCGGTGGAACGCCCGGACTGCCCGTGCGCGGATCAGCTTTTGGGATATGAGGAGCAGCGTGCCGAGGTGGAGCGCAATACCCGGCTGCTCATGGAGGGGAAGACGGTGAACAATGTGCTGCTTTACGGAGAGAGCGGCACGGGCAAGTCGGCCACGGTGAAGCACCTGCTGACCCTGCCGGGAATGGAGGAGCTGCGGCTCATTGAGGCGGACAAGGGGGATTTGGGCGGCCTGCCCGCCCTGATCCGCAGGCTGGATGGGCGGCGGCAGAAGTTTATCGTATTTATCGACGACCTCACCTTCGACCGGGACGATCCTACATATTCCGTGCTGAAAACCATCCTGGAGGGGGGCGTGGAGCGCCGGCCCCAAAACGTGGCGGTATACGCTACCTCCAACCGCCGCCACCTGGTCCGCCAGACCATCTCCGAGCGGGCGGGGGACGAGATGGACCGGTCGGAGACCATCCGGGAAAAGACCTCGCTGGCAGACCGCTTTGGGGTGCGGGTGCTGTTCCAGGGGCTGGGCAAGCCGGAATTTTTGGCCCTGGTGGACATGCTGGCCGCCCGTCAGGGCGTAGACCTGTCCCCCGAGGAGCTCCACCGCCGGGCGGTGGCCTGGGAGCGGTTCCACGGGGCGCAGACCCCCAGGACCGCCCTGCAATTCATCCTTTCGCTGTAGGGCGCCTAAAAAACATCAGGAGATTTTTACTATGTTTAACAACTATACGGATTCGGTGATTGTGGCCTGACCGGGAGGTTTGCGACACAATTCATCACCCAAACCTCCCAAAAGAATCATATCTTTTAGGAGGACAATTCCTTGAATCGAGAAAACAAGCGTAAGCAATACGAAAAAGGTTATTACAAAACCCATCCCTGCTGCGACAGCTTCACCTGCCGGGTGTGCGGTCGGCTGACACCCCCCCAGGGGGCGGGGAGCAGTCACCGAAACCACTGCCCCAACTGCCTGTCCAGCCTCCATGTGGATATCGAACCCGGAGACCGGGCCTCGGACTGCGGCGGCGTCATGGAACCTATCGCGGTCTGGGTGCGCAGGGGCGGCGAATGGGCCGTCATCCACCGCTGCCGCCGGTGCGGGGCGCTGTCCTCCAACCGGGTGGCGGCAGACGACAACCCCAGAAAGCTGATGTCTATCGCCATGAAGCCAGTGGCCTTCCCGCCCTTCCCCATTGAGCGGATGGAGGAGCTGGCGGGGGAGTGACGGAAGCGGCGCACGGTCTTTTAGGTAGGTGTCCGTAAAACAGTAATCTGAGAAAATTACATTCACGGCATCTGTCAGGCAGGATTGGGCAAACAAAAAGAGGGCGGAGAATGGAAATTCATCCATTCCCCGCCCTCTTTTTACATTTAGCCGCCTGTTTACCTCTTTTTTCGCTTCCGTCTCTGCGGGGCAGGAACCTTGCCCCGCCTGCTGATATGCTTCTTCATGTGCTCGGACTTGTTCAGAATTCCTATCAAATGGTCATGGAACAGCAGATGAAGCTGGAAAGTTCCGAGAAAATTTTGACCAGCAGGAAGAAACTCAACCGGGATGAGAAGCGCATTGCCGAGTTGAAGCGACTGTTCATCAAGATTTACGAGGACAACGCCAGCGGGCGACTGAGTGATGAACGGTTTGATATGTTGAGCCAAAGCTATGAGGCGGAGCAGAAGCAGCTTGAGGCCGAGGTTGTCAGTCTGCGGCAGGAGATTGAGGTACAGGCGAGACAGAGCGAGAATATTGAAAAGTTCATTCAGACGGCGCAGAAGTATGTGTCTATTGAGACGCTCGACCCTTACGCCCTCCGGGAGCTGGTCCAAGCAATCTATGTGGAGGCCCCGGACAAGTCCAGCGGTAAGCGGCGGCAGAATATTCACATCAAGTATGACGGCCTGGGATTTATCCCTCTGGATGAATTGACGAAAGGGGAAACGGCGTGACCGAAGCCACGCCGTCCCTTGAAAACACTATGTTTTCAGCTTTTTTCTAAAATACTGTCTTACGGCCCCCGCCCCTTGCCGCGCGCCGCTTTTTTTGCCAAAAAGGGGGGAGCACAACCGCCGTCGGCGGGGCTGTTTCAGGAGCAGCTGGCCGGGATGGCGGGGATGTTCCGCCAGACGGGGACAGGCCGGGCTGCGCCGGACGTTGATAGTAAGGCATCCTGAGAGTGGGAAGACGCTCCGGCAGCCAGAGGGGGACTTCCCGTGTCAGCCCTGCTCCTGGTAGTCCGCCCCGTACCGCTTGATGCCGTGCGCCAGCGGCCCCCACTCAGGCAGGGGCAGGCGCTGCATGGCCCCGAACACATAGTCCTTTAGCTTGGGGTAGTCTTTGGAGAGCTTTGCCACCAGCTCCTTCACCTCCTGTCGCCGGGTATTGCCGTCGGCGGGGCAGGGGTTGGGTACAATGGGCAGAGCGTACCGCGCGGCGGCATTTCGCAGCGTTCCTTCCCCGCAGTAGAGAAGGGGACGGATCTGGGTGATGCCTGTGCGGTCCAGATAGGTCACGGGCTGGAAGCAGGACAGGCGGCCCTCGTAGAACAGGGAGAGGAAGAAGGTTTCCACTGCGTCGTCAAAGTGGTGGCCCAGCGCCACCTTATTGATGCCCAGCTCCTTCAGGGCGTTGTGCATGGCCCCGCGCCGCATTTTGGCGCACATAGAGCAGGGGTTTTTCTCCTTTCGGAGGTCAAAAATGATGTGGAAAATCTCCGTCTGGACCAGGTGGTACTCCACATCCAGCTCCCGGCACAAGGCCGTCACGGGAGAGAAGTCCATCTCCTGGGGACCGGGGTGGACAGTGACGGCGTGGAGCTCAAAAGGAACAGGGTAGAATTCCCGCAGCTTGGCCATGGCGTACAAAAGAACGAGAGAATCCTTCCCGCCGGACACGCCCACGGCGATTTTGTCGCCGGGCTGAATCATGCCGTAGTCCTCCACACACCGGCGCATATGGGATAAGATAAGGCGCATAACTGGCTTCCCTCCTTGATAAAAGAGAAAAATCAAAATGAGAAAACAAGAGAATTCAAGCGGATAGGAGAGATATAGAAAGGATTTCAAAAATAATTAGAAAAATCCATGAGTTTTGGTTGACACATCCGCTTTTCCGCATTATAATACACCATGCTCCCTGATGTAAAGGGGAGTTTTCCCATGCTTCGTACAAATTTGAGATAAATGGAGGAAACCAGAATGTCCACCTTTATGGCAAACAAGGCCAACATTCAGCGCAAATGGTACGTGCTGGACGCTGCCGGCAAGCCTCTGGGCAAGACCGCTGTGGCCGCCGCCACCATTTTGCGCGGCAAGCACAAGCCCGAGTACACCCCCCACGCCGATTGCGGTGATTTCGTCATCGTCATCAACGCCGAGAAGGCGGTGCTCACCGGCAAGAAGCTGGAGCAAAAGTACTACCGCACCCACTCCGGCTGGGTGGGCGGCCTCAAAGAGACCAAGTACCGGCTGCTGATGCAGCAGAAGCCCGAGCTGGCCGTCCGGCTGGCGGTGCGCGGCATGATGCCCCGCAACATCGTCACCAAGGACTCTCTCACCCGGCTGAAGATCTACCGCGGCGACAGCCACCCCCACGCTGCCCAGAAGCCCGAGACCTGGACCGTGGAATAAGGAGGTAACGGATCATGTACAAGAGCAAGAAGCCTTATCATTACGGTACCGGCCGCCGGAAGTCCTCCGTGGCCCGGGTTCACCTGTTCCCCAGCGGCAGCGGCGCTATCACTATTAACGGCCGGGACATTGACGAGTACTTCGGCCTGGAGACCCTGAAGATGGTGGTTCGTCAGCCCCTGAACACCACCGGCGTTGTCGGCAAGGTGGACATCACCGCCACTGTCACCGGCGGCGGTGTGTCCGGCCAGGCCGGAGCCCTGCGCCACGGTATTTCCCGCGCCCTGCTGGAGATGGATCCCGAGTTCCGTCCTGCCCTGAAGGCCGCCGGATTCCTCACCCGCGATCCTCGCATGAAGGAGCGCAAGAAGTACGGCCTCAAAGCGGCTCGTCGCGCTCCGCAGTTCAGCAAGCGTTAAA
>ERZ779626.607-NODE-607-length-20373-cov-15.076484_pt1 | contig 20373 bp, 18 predicted proteins | sample MGYA00514209_ERZ779626 | MGnify/ENA primary metagenome ERZ779626 (study PRJEB29562, sample SAMEA4376713) | mouse gut metagenome | isolation source: Cecum | study: EMG produced TPA metagenomics assembly of the A DSS colitis mouse model was used to assess the...
GCAGAAATTTCTGGCGCAAATCTGCACACGTTGATTTAATCAGTGCTTCCTTAAAGGACAGTATAACACAACCGCACCCGCGATTCAATTCTTTTTCCGGAACAAAGCATGAAGGGGGGAGAGCCTTGCAATTTCCGTCCCGTCTGGTATACTGTCCTCATAAGAAAGGAGGGTTCTCCATGACCCAGATCATTGACCGGGCCGCCTGGCCCCGGCGGGAGCTGTTCGACTTTTTCTCCCCCATGTCCCAGCCCTTTTTCAGCGTCGCCTTCCGCCAGGACGTGACGCGGCTGTACCAATTCGCCAAGGAGAACCGCCTCTCCTTCTATCATTCCCTAGTTTACCTCTGCACCCGGGCGGTGAATGAGGTGGAGGCGTTCCGCTATGCCCTCCGGGGGGAGGACCTGGTCCTCTTCGACCGGCGGAACCCCAGCTTCACGGATTTGAAGCCCGGCGCGGAGCAGTTCCATATCGTCACTCTGCCCATGGAAGAAAATATCCAAACCTTCTGCGCCGCCGCCAAGGCCAAGAGCGCCGCCCAGACCTCCTTCCTGGACCAGGAGGACAGCCTGGACCTGATTTACTTCACCTGCCTTCCCTGGGTGGAGCTGACGGCCCTGACCAACGAGCGGGACTTCGACCCCGGCGACGCCGTGCCCCGGATCGCCTGGGGGAAGTATGCCCGGGAGGGGGAGCGGAAGGTCCTCCACATCTCCCTGGAGCTGAACCACCGCTTTGTGGACGGCCTCCATGTGGGCCGGTTTCACGAGGGGCTGTCGGCCCTGATGGAAGACCTGTAAGAAGCTACGAAAAAAGGACCGGGAACCTGCGTTCCCGGTCCTTTTCCGAATTTACGGCTGCTCTCCCCAATACCGGACGCTCCACTGCCACACGTCCGACTGGAGGGTAAAGACCTGAATCTTGCCGTCCTCCGCCTGCCCGAACCAAACGGCCCCATTGGCGGCGGAGGCCAGGCCGCTGCCGCCGGCAAAGGGCTCCGGGTCCGCCCGGAGGTCCGCCGCGAGGGTCCCCCGCCCATTGCCTCCTATGGTCTCGTCATAGTGCTCCAGGAACTCCTCCGGCGTGTTCACAACAAACTCCCCGTTGACGGTTTTCACCTGGGCGGGGTAAACTAAAAGGTCCGCAAGCTCCTCCTTCTGTCCGTCCGCGATCAGGTCCGCCAGCCGGAGGGCGAACGCCCGTCCAGCTTCCGTGGAAATGCCGGTCCGGTTGTACAGCGCATCCTCGCCGGGGTCCGGGGACTCCTCCGGGCCCGTGCCGTACCGGACGGCGGCCTGGTCCGTCTCGATGGTGAAAACGCGGATGACGCTCTCCTCCACCAGGCCGAACCACACGGCCCCCTCCGCCACGGCGGCAAGGCCCCTGCCATCGCCAATAATCCAGGGCTCCTGCGGCGTGGGCTCCCAGGTCATGGCCGTGGAGAGGCCCAGGCGGTTCTGCCCGATCACCTCGTCGTAATAGGGGAGGAATTCCTCCGGCGAGTTCACCGTAAAGGTCCCGGCGGAGACCTCCGCCTGGGCGGGGTAGGCCAGCATGCTTGCGACTTCCTCTTTCCGCCCTTCCTCAATCCGCTCCGCCAGCAGCAGCACAAAGTCCCGGGCCGCCTCGGGCCGCATGCCCGTCCGGGCGTACAGGGGGTCCTCAGCCTCCGCCGGGGTCTCCCCGGCGGGCTGGTTTTCCAGCTCCTCCATGCACCGGGCATTCGCTTCCAGAATGGCGTCCCGGTCCGGCTCCCGGACCGGGGTCAGGGCGGAGTAGACAAAGCTGTCCGCCAGGGCCTCCAGCTCCGCCCTTCCAATGGGGCCGGAGGAAAAGGCGCCGTCCCCCTCCCGGCCTGTCAGCACGTTCACCAGGACGAAGCTGTCCCCCAGGTCCGCCAGGATCAGCGAGCGGTTCCGGGCTCCCAGGCCCAGGGTGACGGAGGTCCCGTCCGCCGCCTGAAAGCCCCACTCCTCGAAATCGCCCAGGTCGCCGATATTCAGCGCCACGTCGTCAAAGGTCCCCTTGACGGAGCGGCTGAACTGGTACTCGATGGTTCCATAGCCCTTCAGCTCCCCCGCGCCCAGCTCCGCGTCGCCGTCGAAGCGGAAGGTGCCGTTTTCGTAGATATAGCCGGAATAGGGGACGACGTTCTCCCGGAAGAAGCCTCCCACGGCTTGCGGCCAGGTCTCCGGCAGGACTACCTCCATCCACTCATGGAGCTTCAGCTCATACCTCGCGACGATCTCCTCCAGCTTGCCGGCCATCTCCTGGGTGTAGACCAGGTAGTGTCCATAGCGCTCCTCAAAGCCCGTGGGCTCGTTGCCGATTTCAGCGATGATGGCCCCGTCCTGGTCATAGCCCTCCAAAAACGCCTGCCACTCCGCCAGGGCCCTGCTCTCCGGGGTGTCCGCCCAGCCGGAGAGGCTGACGAAGTCCTTGAACTCCCGCTCCCCGGGGACCACCACCCCGTCCTCATCCGTCACATACACGCTGTGCTTCTCCGGCAGCAGCACGTCCCGCAGGCCGAAGAAGTTGGCCGCCACCGCCAGGACGGACAGCGCCGCCAGCAGGGCCGCCGCCGCCGCCAGGGTCACGATCCACTTCAAGCCCCTTCCGCGTCTCATCATCTCATAGTCCTCCCATCGAATTTCCGCGGTCCCATGGACCTGGGAGAAGGTCTCCTGGTAAAACCGTTCGTTACTCATCCTGCCAGTCCTCCCCCAATCGTTCCTTCAGCCGCCGCCTCGCCCGGGCCAGCCGGGTGGTCACCGTGGAATCCCCCACGCCCAGCAGCTCCCCGATCTCCCGGACGCTGAGCTCCTCGTAGTAAAAGAGGTTCAGCACCGTCCGGTACTTCTCCGGCAGGGCCATGACCTCCCGGTACAGAGCCGCCTGCCCGGGCTTGTCGAAGACCGGGGTCTCCGGCAGCTCCTCCCAGGAGACCCGGCGCTTGCGCCAGGGGCTTTTCAGCACGTCCCGGCAGTAGTTTACCGTCACCCGCAGCAGCCAGCGCCGCAGGTGCTCCTCTCCCGCAAAGGGCTCCTTGTACCGGAAGAGGCGCAAAAAGACCTCCTGCACGGCGTCGTCCGCGTCCTGGGGACTGCCCAGGGCGTGAAGGGCCGTCCGGTAGACCATATTCTGATATTGCCGCGCGGCGGCGGTGAAACGGGCCTTGTCCATATGCCGTCCTCGTCTCTTGTTTGGTTGGGAGTACTCTCACTCATTGTACGACGGGAGAAGGGGCCTTGTCTCAGGTTTTTGAGAATTTTAAAAATTTTACCGCTCCGGCGGGAAAGGGCCGGAGAAGGGCGCATGGCGCCCCGGGGCGGGAACGGGAATATTTCCATTGGCCCGGACCGCCGGGCATAACGAAGGGACCGCTTTCGCGGTCCCTGTTCGTTCGCGTCTCACCGGGCCTCCAGACGGCCCTGGGCGCGCAGGGTCTTTTCCAGCAGCCGCGCCAGGGGGATGCCCAGAAGGCAGCACGCCGCCAGCTCTCCCAGTCCCACGGTCAGCGCGTTCAAGGCGTACGCGGGCCAGAAGGCCCCGCCGTCCTGAACGATGAACCAGGCGATTTCCGCCCCCACGATCACCGCGTTGCAGACAACCGGCGGCAGGGCGGCCAGGTACAGGTTGGGCATTCTCCGGCTCCAGAGCGCCGCCAGAAGCGTCGCCAAGGTGCCGAACACCCAGTCCAGCATGATGGGAGAGCCCAGCAGGTTTGCCAGGAAGCAGCCCACCGCCAGGCCGGGAACGGCCTCCGGAAACAGGAAGGGCAGCACCGTCATGGCCTCCGCCACGCGGAACTGGACGCCCATGTACTGCGGGATGGGCAGGATCAGGGTGGCCGCCGCGTAGACGGCGGCGACGAGGCCGGCCAGGGCCAGCCTCCGGGTGCTGAAACGGGTCTTGGACATGATGAAATTCCTCCATTTTTTTAGTCTGCCCCTCCTGAGAGAGGCAGGCAGGGTGATGGCACCTGCCGGGGAAGAGTATAGCACAGGGCGGCGGCCTTGGCAAGGGAAAAATTTTCCTGTCAAAACGCGTCAAAAACGCTTGACGGGAATCAAAACCTGTCTTATACTACAATTTAAGGAAGCACTGATGAAATCAACGCATGCAGATTTGCGCCAGAAATTTCTGCTGGCAAGGAAGAAAACCGCAGGAATCCTGACGGATTTCAAGATTTTCTAACGCAGTCCAGCGGGAATTTATGGCGTGAAGCTGTGTGCGGGGATTTCATCAGTGGTTCCTTAAACGATTGCGCAGCCAGCGACTTTTTCTTACGTAAAGGATCCGGTCTATGAAAGTCACCATCAGCGACGTGGCCCGGCTGGCAGGGGTCTCCACCGCCACGGTCTCCCACACCATCAACAACACCCGCTATGTCTCCGGCGACACCAAGGAGAAGGTCTATCAGGCCATCCGCCAGCTGGGCTACACCCCGGACGCCTCCGCCCGGAGCTTCCGCACGGGGAAGAAGCGGACCATCGGCTTCATCGTCCCCGATATCTCCAACAAGTTTTTCGGCACCATCATCGAGTCGGCGGAAAACGTCCTCTCCGCCGAGGGGTATCACCTCATCATCGCCAACACCAAGGAGAACATGGACCGGGAGGAGACAAACCTCCGCCTCCTCACCGCGGGCCTGGTGGACGGGCTCCTGGTCGCCAGCACCATGGAGGACTTCGCCCGCCTGGACGGCCTGATTCCCGCCGGCTTCCCGGTGGTGCTGGTGGACCGGACCTTTGACAGCCGGAAATACTCCTCCGTCTCCGTCTCCAACTTCCAGCCCATCTACCGCAGCGTCTGCCGCCTGGCGGCCCAGGGAGCGCGGCGCATCGGCGTTGTCGGCGGCCTGCCCCGGCTCTCCACCACCAAGGAGCGGATTGCCGCCTACCGGGCGGCCATGAAGGACTGCGGCCTGCCCCTGGACGAGAACCTGATCCTTTACGGAGACTCCATGGAAAACAGCGCCCCGCCCTGCCTGGACCGGCTGCTGGAGCGGGGCTGCGACGCTATTTTAGTCTGCCAGGGGCTCATGGCCTCCGTCACCATCGCCTACCTCCGGGGGAAGGGCATCCAGCCCCGGCGGGACCTGGAGCTGGTGAGCTTTGTGGATTATGACACCCACGCGTACGAGTTCTATTACGACCAGGTGGACCGCATTGTCCAGCCGGTGGTGGAGCTGGGGAAAATCGCCGGGGAGCAGATCCTCCTCCGGGTGGAAAAGCCCGACGCGCCGGTGGCGGAGCGGGTGCTGACCTCGGCCTACCGGCCCTGGGGAGAGGGAGAAGCGGGTCAAGAATAAACCATTTGCGGAAAGCCGCCGGAACATCAGGGTTCCGGCGGCTTTTGCCTGTTCTTCAGATAGTTTTTCAGCACCAGCAGGATGCTGCTTTTTTCCTCCTTCGACAGGGCCCGGTAATCCCGGACCAGAGCCGCCTCCTCCCGGGACAGCTCCAGCTCTTCCAGGAGGCGGCGGTCCGCCGCCGGGGCGCGGCCCACCAAATCGTCCAGGCTTACCCCGAAATAATCCGCCAGCCTTATGAGGGCGGCAATGTCCGGCTCCACATTGTGGTTTTCATATTTGTTGATGGACTGCTGGCTGGTTCCGATCACGTCTGCAAGCTGCTGCTGGCTGAGGCCCATTCCCAGCCGCAGCTTCCGCAGGTTTTTCACCACATGAATCACCCCGGAACTATCATAACAACCACAGGGTGTAAAATATAAATCTATTCTGTTGTTAAACGAGCTTGAAAACAACTTATAGTTGTGATATAATAAGGTGCGTTCCACAGGAGCCTTGCGGCGAAGCGGTGGAATCCAAGAATTCAAAGAGAGGAAGGAGGGCATGAAATGGGAGGACTGCTGACTTTGATCGGGGCCGCCGGTTTTATCGGGTATTTGATTTGGCTGGTTGTCCGCGTCCGAAACTGGGACTCCAAAATCCCGCCGGTGATCGGGATGCTGCTGAGCATGGTTATGCTTTCAGGCGGGCTGATGTGGGTGGCGGAAACAGAAACGCCGGGGGAGCGGAACCCAGCCAGTGAACGTTCGGAACCGGCGGAAAGCAAAGAGGACGCGCCGGTGAAGGCAGACCTGCCGGTGAAGGCAGACGCGCCGGTGGAGGCGGACGCGCCGCTGAAGGAAGAGGACGCACCGGCGGAGGAGGATGCCATTGAGTGCCGGACCCATGAAATCCCCCTCTTTGGCATTGAGTTTGACTGCCCCGCGGCCTTCGGCACGGAGGGGAAATCCAACGTGATTGCGGAAGATGAAGTAAATTATTCTATAAGTACCGGGGACAGCGCGATCGTATTTATGTGTTCGCGAATCTCCTCTCTGAGCAGGACCGAAGAGCTCTTTCATCTGGCGGGAAAGGATCCCGCTATTCTGTATGAGGGATTTGAGAGTTTGGACCTGGCTGACGAAATCGCCAGCTGGAGCGAGATGTATCAGACCTTTGATTTGCTGGACAGCTTTTCCTCTCCGGAGAGCTATGGCTTTTCCTATGCCGCGGCAGACGATTCCTTTGGGGAGCTCATTACGGAGCTGGGCTACAAATATAAAAACTATGGCGGCTTTGTGGATGACGGCGGCATTATAAACTTGGTCTTGATAATCTCTGTGCCCGAGGATACGGACCGGGAGGACTTTTTTACCCTCTGTGAAACCGTCACCAATTCCATACGCTTTTCCGAATAAAAGGCCGGGGACCTTATTCCGGATATAGTCAACGCAGTTGAAAAGGAGCAAAGCTCCTTTTCAACCGGCGGACCGTTGGTCCGCCGGCGCGCAAGGCGCGTATGCGTTTCCTATGAAGTCAGGCGCAAAAGGCCGCATATGCGGGCCGAAGCGCTGCATAGCAGCGCTTCGTTGAAAAGAATCCATTGGATACTTTTCAACTGCGCCGACTATAACGCGTATGAAGGGATATGCCGGGAAACGACGCGGCTGTTTTGGGTTGAGCAAACTCTTGCCGCCTGAGCCGGATTACCTCCCGGCCCGCTTTCCGCAAAAAAGAACGGAGCCGTTCGGCTCCGCCCTTTGCTTATGCGCTTATTCCTTCTCGAACACGTCCTTGCCCATCTCGCAGATGGGGCAGACCCAGCTCTCGGGGACCTGGTCCCAGGGAGTGCCGGGAGCGACGCCGTTGTCGGGGTCGCCAACGGCGGGGTCATAGACATACCCGCAGGGGCAGACATACTTGTCCATTTCGTCCTCACAATCTTCGTATCACTCGCCTCCGCGCAAGCGCGAAGGCTCCCTCACTACGATGCTCGTCCTCTCCCCACCGGACCCGCTAACGCTGGGCTCCGGCGGGGACCCCTTTTAGGGGATTGAGAGATTACTTGAAGAACCGCTCCAGCAGGCCCTTGAACGCCTTGCCGTGGCGGGCCTCGTCCCGGGCCATCTCGTGGACGGTGTCGTGGATGGCGTCCAGACCCAGCTCCTTGGCCTTCTTGGCGATGGCCATCTTGCCGGCGGTGGCGCCGTTCTCGGCCTCGACCCGCATCTCCAGGTTCTTCTTGGTGGAGTCGGTCACCACCTCGCCCAGCAGCTCGGCGAACTTGGCGGCGTGCTCGGCCTCCTCATAGGCGGCCTTCTCCCAGTACAGGCCGATCTCGGGATAGCCCTCCCGGTGGGCCACACGGGCCATGGCCAGATACATGCCCACCTCGGTGCACTCGCCGGTGAAGTTGGCGTTCAGGCCGTCGATGATTTCCTTCTGGACCTCGGCGGGGACGTCCGCGCCGAAGGTCTTGCCCACGCCGACCACATGCTCGGCGGCCCAGGCCATCTCCGCGCCCTGCTCCTTGAACTTCGCGCCGGGAACGCCGCACTGGGGGCACTTCTCAGGGGCGGCGTCTCCCTCGTGAACGTAACCGCAGACAGGGCAGACCCACTTTTTCATAATCAGATTCCTCCTTAGAATTTATAAGTTTTCATGTACTGTTCAGGCAGTGACAAGAGTATATCAGGTTCGGGGAAAGACCGCTAGTTGCAAATGCCACAAAATTAAAATTTGAGCGAAATTCACGGATTGTTTTTAATTTCGGAGCGGTCCAGAGACGGGAAATGGCCCGGTCAGGGGACCGGGCCCCACAGCATGCTCCTGCAGGGCCCGCCCCCATGCGGGCCATTTCTCAGGGCTCAGTCGTGGCGGTTGATCTCGTATTTCTGCTCCACTTCCTCCAGCCGGTCCAGATAGAGGCTCTCCGTGCAGCTCATGGAGGGAGCCTCGTTCTTGAACTTCTCCACAGTCATCATGCTGTCCCGCACCGGGCGGATGGTGCCCGCGCCGGCGACGCAGCCGCCGGGACAGCCCATGCCCTCCAGCAGGTAGCCGTCCCGCTTGCCCGCCTTGGCCATGGCCAGCATCTTCCGGCAGTTCTTCAGGCCGTCGCCGTATTCAATGGGGATCTTCCGGTCCGGGTCAATGTGCTTGACGGCCTCCACCACGGCGGCGGCCACGCCGCCGCCCACGGCGAAGCCCCGGCCCATGCCGGTGCCCTCGTCCATCTCGTCCTCGGGATTGGCCCGGAGCTTGGTGAAGTCGATGTCCGCCGCGTCGAAGATGCCCAGCATCTCCTCAAAGGTCAGCACAAAGTCCACGTCGGAGCGGATGGTCCGCCGGTTGGCCTCCAGCTTCTTGGCGGAGCAGGGCCCGATGAAAACCACCCTGGCGTCCGGGTGGTCCTTCTTCACCATCCGGGCGGTGATGACCATGGGGGTCAGGGCCATGGAGATGTAGTCGGCAAACTCGGGATAGAGCTTCTTCGCCATGACGCTCCAGGCGGGGCAGCAGCTGGTGCCCATCCAAGGCTGCTTGGCGGGGACCTCCTCCAGGAAGTCGTGGGCCTCCTCCACGGTGCACAGGTCCGCGCCGATGGCCACCTCCACCACGTCGTAGAAGCCCAGCACCTTCATGGCGGCGTGGATCTTAGCGGGGGTGGCGTCCTTGCCGAACTGGCCAACGAAGGCCGGGGCCACGCAGGCCACCACCTTCTCGCCCTTGTGCAGGGCCTGGCAGACCTGGTAGATCTGGCTCTTGTCGGCAATGGCGCCGAAGGGGCAGTTCACCAGGCACATGCCGCAGGAGACGCACTTGTCATAGTCGATCTGGGCCCGGCCCAGCTCGTCGGACTTGATGGCGTCCATGCCGCAGGCGGCGGCGCAGGGCCGCTCGATCTTGCTGATGGCCCGGTAGGGGCACTGGTTGAAGCACTTGCCGCATTTGATGCATTTGTCCTGGTCAATGTGGCAGTGCTTGTCTTTGTCCATATAGATGGCGTCCTTGGGGCAGACGTTCATGCAGGGGTGGGAAATGCAGCCCTGGCAGTTGTCGGTGATGCGGAGCTGCTTGGGCGGGCAGGCGTTGCAGGCGAAGGGGATGATGTTCACCAAGGGGTTCTGGAAGTGCTTCTGGGACTTCTCCGCGGACAAAAGGTCCTCGCTGACGGGGATGGTCTCCCCGGCGTAGCGGATGTTCAGGCCCAGGGCCAGGCGGACCCGCTCCTCCACAATGGCCCGCTCCAGGAAGACGTCGTGGCGGTGCCGGGCCACCTCGCCCTGGATCATCTTCAGGGGGATCTGGTCCAGCAGGCGGGGGTCCCCGCCCTCGAAGGCCAGCTTGGCCACTTCTTTAAATACGGTACGGCGGATATCGTCTACCGCGCTGTGTACACCTCTCATAGCAGTCTCCTCCTATTTTTTCAGACGGCGCGCCCCGCCTGATAATTGTATAATAGGCAACCAATTTGGTCCAAGCCTATTATAGCGGACGTTCCGTCACATTGCAAGAGGTTCTTGCTCCCAGGCAACCGATTAAACGGCGCGGAAAAATAGCGGGGAACCTGAGGGGAACACAAAAAAATCCGGCGGACGGGAAGGGTCCCGCCGCCGGCTGCAAAGAGGGAAAAGAAACAGAAAGAGAGGAAATCGTGTCTCCTCCGCAGAGGATGGTATCAGCATACCCCGGAAATTTGAAATCAATCTGGATATTTTATAAATAAACTGTAAACCTTCCGGGAAAATTTTTTCAGGCGGCTTTCAGCCTGGGGCCGTAAAATTGACAAATCCGGGTCCCGTGGGATATAATGACCTCTGCCCATACGCGCAATGACAACGACTTCCCGGCGGCCCGCCGCCGGATTGGACACAGGAGGACGCTTCATGACCTGGAAAGAGAGACGGACCGTCACCATACTGCTGAGCGTCGCGGGGGCGCTGTTCCTGGCCCTGCTGATCGTCTTCGGCATGATCTACCGGGAGGGCCGGGAGGAGGCCCTGGCGGGGAAGACCGCCGCCGCCGGCATCACTGCCGCCGGCGCCCCGGCGGACCCGGGGGCCTACAGCGCCCTGCGCTGCTACAACGGCTCCGCCACCCTCTCCTTTGCCCTGGACGAGGACGGGCGGTGGATCTGGGCAGACGGGCCGGACTTCCCGCTGGACGACGGCACGGTGACCTCCATACTGGAGGCCCTGGCCTCCCTGAAATTCCAGCAGGTCCTGCCCGCCGGGGAGGACAAGTCGGAGTACGGCCTGGACACGCCCTCCGCCACCCTCACCGCCGCGGCGGGAACCGGGGAGCAGAGCCTGGCCTTCGGCAAAACCACCACCGACGGGGACAGCTATTACATGTGCATGAACGGGGACGAGTCCACGGTCTACATCGTGGCCGACACCCTGGTAAAGCTGATGCAGACCCCCATCTACGACATGTGCGTCCTGCCGGAGCTGCCGGACCTGAGCGAGGGGAACCTCCGGGCCGTCACCATCCAGGGCCCCGTCCCGGCGGAGGAGGACGGAGACGGCGGGGAGGAGAACTCCGGAGACCCGGAGGAGCCCGCAGAGACGCCGGAGCGCCCCGCCGTCGTCCTGAACGCCCGGAGCTCCGGCGGGGAGAACCAGTCCACCCTCTGGTTTGAGGGCAGCGACAACGTCACCGCCAGCCCCCTGCTCCAGGACCTGCTGTACGACTTGAAAACCATGTCCATGGCCAAGTGCGTGGACTATTTCCCCAGCGACGAGGCGGCGGAAATCTGCGGCTTTCCAAACGCCGACGCCATTTTAAAGGTGGAGTACGCCGCCAATGGAGCGGACCAGACCTTCACCCTCGCCGTGGGGGCCCGGATGCCCGACGGGTCCGGCCGCTACGTCCGGCTGGAGGAGGACGGGGCCATCTACGCCCTGGCCACCGGCAGCATCGACGCGGTCATGACCATCTCCGCGGCGGGGATGCGGGGCGCGGCCCAGGACCCCGCCCCGGCGGGGGGGGGCAGGAGAACTCCCGGGAATAAGGAGGAACGCCCATGCGGGTATTGGTGATTGAGGATGAAACCCGGCTGGCCGCCACGCTTCAGGACCTGCTGGAGCTGAACGGATACACCGCCGACGTGCGCCACGACGGCGAGTCCGGCCTGGACGACGCCCTGACGGGCATTTACGACGTGATATTGCTGGACGTGATGCTGCCCAGGCTGGACGGCTTCACGGTGCTCCGCCGCCTCCGGGAGGCGGGGACCTCCACGCCGGTGCTGATGCTCACCGCCCGGTCGGAGACCGCCGACAAGGTGGAGGGGCTGGACCGGGGGGCGGACTACTACCTGACCAAGCCCTTCGACCCCAAGGAGCTGCTGGCCTGCGTCCGGGCCCTGACCCGGCGGCAGCCGGAGCTGCGGAACCCCGACGCCCTGGAATTCGGCGGCGTGCGGCTGGACAAGAACAGCTTCACCCTCTCCTGCGGGGAGCGGTCCGTCCGCCTCAGCCGGAAGGAGTTTGACATCTGCGAGCTGCTGATGCTGAACCGGAACCTGGTGCTGACCAAGGAGTCCCTGCTGCTGAAGATCTGGGGCTATGAGTCCGGCGCGGAGGACAACAACGTGGAGGTTTACATCTCCTTCCTTCGCAAGAAGCTGGCCCATATCCACGCCAAGGTCCGCATCCGCACCATCCGCATGGTAGGCTACTGCCTGGAAGAGAACGGCTGAAACAGGCGTTTCGTCAACTGTGAGTTCCGCCCATCTTATCCACAGCCTTCTGGCGGTTTTACACAATTTCCACAAACTTATCAACAAGGGGTATGGGAGGCATGATTCGTAAGCTCCGGCTGAAATTCGTGGCCGTCTGCATGGCCATGGTCACCGCCGTGCTGGCGGTGGTCTGCGTCGCCATCTTCGCCGCCCTCCGGGGGAACGTGGAGGACTTGAGCCGGGAGGTGCTCCACCGGGTCATTCAAGAGGAGCCTGGCGGCCGAAGGCCGGAAATTGGCGTGGAGATCGGCGGGGACAAGGTGCTGCTGCCCTATTTCACCGTCAGCGTCTGGCCCGGCGGCGGGGGGGCCTACACCGCCTACGTCACCGGCGGCACCTACGCCGCTCTGGAGGACACGGCGGAGCTCACCGCCATTTTAGAGGACTGCCTGGGCCAGGAGCTCCCGGAGGGCGTGATTCAGAGCTACAGCCTCCGCTATCTCCGGCGGGACAACGGGCTCTATCAGAGGATGGCCTTTGTGGATATGTCCATGGAGCGGGCCATGCTCCGGGAGATGATGGGGTCCTATCTGGTCATCGCCCTGGCGGCGTTTTTGCTGCTGCTGGGGGTTTCCGCCATCCTGGCCCGGTGGGCGACAGCCCCCGTGGAGCGGGCCTGGAGCCAGCAGCGCCAATTTCTCTCCGACGCCTCCCACGAGCTGAAAACGCCGCTGACGGTGATTCTCTCCAACGCGGAGCTCCTCTCCGCCCTGCCCCTGGAGGAGCGGCCCGCCCGGTGGACGGACAACATCCTCTCCGAATCCCATCAGATGAAGCGCCTGGTAGAGGAGATGCTGACCCTGGCCCGGGCGGACAACCTGGCCCTGCCCCCCGTGCTGGCGGAGGTCTCCCTGTCCGAGACGGCGGAGGACTGCGCCCTGGCCTTCGAGCCGGTGGCCTTTGAGGCGGGGAAGCCCCTGGAGTACCGGGTGGCGGAGGGCGTTTTGGTCCTGGGGGACGGGGACAAGCTGCGGCGGCTGGTTTCCATCCTGCTGGACAACGCCGTGAAGTACGGGGCCGGCGGCGGAACCATTACCCTGACTTTGGAAAAGACGGACCGCCAGGCCCGGTTGACGGTCTCCAACCCCGGGGAGCCCATCCCGGCGGAGCAGCTCGGCCGGCTCTTTGAGCGGTTCTACCGGGCGGACGCCTCCCGGGGGGAGAAGAGCGGCTTCGGCCTGGGGCTGAGCATCGCCGCCGTCATCGCCCAGGAGCACAAGGGCACCCTCCGGGCCGAGAGCGGCGGGGAGGGGACGCGGTTTGTGTTTGCCGTGCCGCTGAGGAAATAGGGCTTTAGCGCCTTGACCTTTGGGCGCTTTTACGGTAAAATAGAATTATCCCGGCCAGGAAAGGAGCGTTTCAGCATGGGAATGACAGACAGCCAGTTCAAGGCCTTTATCCGTTTTGTGCTGGACAGCCTGCAGGAAGTGAAAAAGGAAAAGGACCCGGCGGCGCGTGAGGAAAGGCTGAATAAGGTCATTGACAACCTGCAAAAGGCCCTGGAGGACTGACATAGTGGAAAGGCGGGGAGCTTCCCCGCCTTTTTTAGGCCTTGTTTGAAAATTGGCGGAAAAAGATCCGCCGTTTTGGGCGTTTAGACTTTTTTCAAACAAGGCCTAATCGTAAGAAATTCTTAAGAATTTTGTCAAGCCGTTCGTAAGATTTGCCTGGTATCCTAGTCTCAGCTCAAGGGAGGAAGCCCGATATGAACGAATGTATTTTAGTCGTGGACGACGACCCGGAAATCGTCAACGCCATCGCCATCACCCTGGAGCGGGAGGGCTGGCAGGTCCGCCGGGCCTATGACGGCCTCCAGGCCGTGGACCAATGCCTGGACCCCGCCGTGAAGCTCATCCTCATCGACGTGATGATGCCGAAGCTGGACGGCCTCTCCGCCCTGCTCCGCATCCGGGAGAGGCGGAACCTGCCCGTCATCGTCCTCTCCGCCAAGAGCGAGGACACGGACAAGATCCTGGGGCTCTCCATGGGGGCCGACGACTACGTGACCAAGCCCTACAACCCCCAGGAGCTCATCGCCCGGGTGCGGAGCCAGCTGAGGCGGTACACGTCTCTCGGCGACGTGAACGCGGAGAAGCGGCAGGGCCTTCTGGTAAACGGGCGGCTGACCTACGACCCCGCCGGGCGGGTGCTCCGGGCCGACGGGGACGAGGTGAAGCTGACCCCCACGGAGACGAAGATCGTGGACCTTCTCTTCCGCCACCCCGGGCAGGTTTTCCCCGCCGAGGAAATCTACCGCCGGGTGTGGAACGAGGACGCGTTTTCCTGTGAGAACACGGTGATGGTCCATATCCGCCGCATTCGGGAGAAGATCGAGCTGAATCCCAAGGAGCCAGATTATATTAAGGTGGTGTGGGGCATTGGATACAAATTGGAACAGCACGGATAAGGACCCCGGCGGGGCCCTGGAGCAATTTGTGGCGGAGGAGGTCCGGGAGGCCGTGGAGGCGGGGAAGGGCGTGAAGGTCCTCCGCCCCGGCGGGCGGGTCAAGGCGCCGGCCGGTTTTCTGGCCTTCTTCCTGGGAATGACGCTGGCCCTCTCCGCCCTGGGGGCGGTGGGAAACCGGATCGCCTGGGAGCGGGACCCCTCTCCCCGGTGGGAGTGGGACTGGCAGGAGACGGACGCGTTCCGGGACGAGGTTTCCCACTATCTCCGGGAGTTTTTGACCATCGGAGCCGGGGGAACGGTGGACTTCTACGATGGGGCGTACTACTGGGACGGCGGCTGCAACGGCGCGGTGGTGGAGCAGGAGGCCATTCGGACCTGGTGGGGCTTTGGCGAGGCTGCGGAAGCCACGATGGTGGAGCAGGGAACGCTGGAGCCCGTTCCCCCGGCGGAGCCGGAGACGGAGAAGGAGACGGAGAAGGAGCCGGACGCGGCCTATCAGGCGGACAAGAACGTCCTCTATTATATCCGGAACGGAGAAATAAAGAACGGGAAGGTCTACAGCAATATGGACGCCGGCCTGGACAAGCTGCTGGCCCGGTCCGTGGAGGGGTACAACTTCTATCTCCAGTTTGTGAACGGCAGGGTCTCCATCTTCAAGGACGGCCAAACCCTGGACGTATACGGAGACGGATACTACGACGGCGATTCCCGGTGGTTTGTCCCCGGCTACGACAACTTCCCTGCCGGCGAGCAGCTGGAGGGGGTCAAGGTGGTCATGGCCGTCCGGGAAACGCCCATCCCGTACTACAGCGCCGACTACAAAACCGGCGGCACCAGCTATTACTCCGCCTTTTACAGCCTCGCCCGGCAGGTGGAGGAAAGCGAGTCCTTCTACTATACCCAAGGTCTGCTGCTGTTCATCGCCATGTGGTGCCTGGTGGTTTGGTTCCTCCTGCGCAAATCCACGGAGCCGGTGAACCGGAAAATCGCCTCTTGGACGGTCCATGTCTGGACGGAGGTCCGCTTCCTGCTGGCAGCGGCGTGCCTGCTGTGGGCCTTCCTGCCGGGCCTTTGCAATCTGGACGTGGTTTATGAGCTTCTTTACAGCTATGACTGGGAGGGCGGGTATTCCTTCGCCTCCTGGGGCATGGCGGTCCTCCGGCTGGCCCTGGTGAACTTCCCCGGTCTCATCGCCCTGTACTGGCTGTGGTGGCTGCTTCGCAACGACCATAAGCACAACCCCGGGGAGGTCCGGAGGTCCCTCCTCCACACTCTTTTTCGCTTCCTCCGGGCAAGGGACCTGAAGCGGCCTGTTGAGAAGCGGCTGAGCCGGAGCGGCGGCCTGGTGCTGCTGGTGCTGCTGGCGGCCTTTGTCCTCTCCCTGTTCCCAATGGCCGTCCTGGTCAATTTTGTGCGGACCTACCCCGGCATCTGGGGGGTGTGCCTGCTTCTCCTGGCCTGCCTTTTGGAGGTGCTGCTGGTATGGGCCCTTTACTGCGCCTGGCGGAGCCGGGGGCTGGCCCGTGACATCGCCGCCCTGGCGGACCAGGTGGAGGCCGTCCGGGCCGGGGACCTGGAGAGGCCCCTGATTCTCCCCGAGGACGCGGACCTGCGCCGGACGGCGGAGAGCCTCAACGACATCCAGGCCGGGATGCGGGCCGCCCTGGCCGAGCAGACCCGCAGCGAGCGGATGAAGGTGGAGCTGGTGAGCAACGTCTCCCACGATTTGAAGACCCCCCTGACCTCCATCCTCTCCTACGCGGAGCTCCTCCGGCAGGAGGACCTGCCCCTGGCGGCGGCGGACTACGCAAAGATCATCGACCAGAAGGCCCAGCGGCTGAAAACCATGGTGGAGGACGTGTTTGACGTCAGCAAGGCGGCGGCGGACCAGCTCCCCGTCCATCTGGAACGGCTGGACCTTGCCAAGCTCCTCCGCCAGACCCTGGCGGACATGGACGGCCCCATTCAGGCAAGCGCCCTTACGTTCAAGGCGGAGCTTCCCGAGGAGCCGGTGATGATTACCGCCGACGGCAGGCGGCTCTACCGGGTGTTCCAGAATCTTCTCGACAACGCCCTGCGCTACGCCCTGGAGGGCAGCCGGGTCTATCTCAGATTGAAAACGGCGGAGGGAACCGCCGAAGCCAGCGTCCGCAGCACCTCCCGCACGGAGCTTCCGGAGGGGGTGGACTTCACCGCCCGGTTCGTCCGGGGGGACTCCAGCCGCACCGACGGCGGCAGCGGCCTGGGGCTGAGCATCGCCAAGAGCTTTACGGAGGCCTGCGGCGGGAGCTTCCGGGTGGAGACGGTGGCGGACCTCTTTACGGCGGTGGTGACGTTCCCTGTTGAGGGGGACGGAGAGAGGTATAGAAATGATGAATACAACCCTGATGGATATTCAAGGAAGCACTGATTTAATCAACGTGTGCAGATTTGCGCCAGAAATTTTCGCTGGCAAGGAAGAAAATCGCAGAAATCCTGGCGGATTTCAAGATTTTCTGACGCAGATCAGCGGAAATTTAAGGCGTAAAGATGTGTGCGGAGATTAAATCAGTGGTTCCTCAAATCATAGAGGATGCGTGAACGCGAAAGCGGGCCGCCCCCATGGGCGGCCCGTTTTTCGTCACGCCTCTCTCGCTTCCGTTTCCGGGCAGTACAGCACCTGCACCCCGCAGTCGTCCCGCAGCCGCTCCCGGCGGACGCTCTCCGCCAATATCAGCCCCGCCAGGTCCTGGGGGTCGTCTCCAATCCAGCCCGCCAGCAGGTTTAAAAGCCACTCGTCCTCCGCCGGGTCCGCCACGCCGTCGCTGACCATGACGGCGAAGCCGCCGGGGGCCAGGGGGGCCTTGGTCACGTCCGGCGGCGGGCCCTGGAGGCCCACCGGCAGGCTGGCCCCGGTGACCCGCCGGACCACGCCCCCCCGCTTGATGTAGCTGGGGGCCGCGCCGCACTTGTAGAAGGCCGCCTCCCTGGCCCCCGGGTCGTAGACGCAGAGGTCCACGGTGGTGAAGGCCCCGGATTCCGCCCCCCGGAGGCCCATGGCGGAGTTCAGGGTTTTCAGCGCCGCCTCCGGGGCCACCCCCGCCTCCAGGAACTGCTGGAGCAGGCGGCAGACCAGGGCGGACTCCTTCCGGGCGGGCTCGCCGCTGCCCATGCCGTCCGCCAGGAGGAGGCACCAGAGGCCCCGGTCCGTCTGAAAGGAGGCCACGGTGTCCCCGCAGACGGTCTCCCCCTCCTTGGGCCGGAGGGCGGCCCCCACCCGGCAGGGGGCCCCTGCCGCCATGGCGGGGGCGGCGGCCTCCAGCCCGGCGGCGGTGGCCGTCAGCAGCTCGGAGAGCTGGGCGTACTGGCCCCGGGCGCTGCGGCGGGTCTCCTCCAATTGCCGCCGGTACTGCCGCCGGAGGAGAAAGGCGGAAAGCTCGGCGTTGATGGCCGCCAGAAGGTCCGGCAGGTGGACGCAGCGGCCGGTGAAGTAGTCCGGGAAATCCTTGGCCAGGGCCCGGCCCCGCTCCAGTAAGTAAGGGGTGGCGTCGTTCATGGCGTTGAAGGTGCCGGTGTAGTCCTTCTGCCAGCAGAGCTCGCACAGGGCGCAGCCCCGGCAGACCTTCTCGGCGGAGCGGTCGAAGACAATGGCGGGGTTTTCGTCCGCCGCGGGAGGCGCGGCGCGGCCAATGCTGTCATAGAGGTCCCGGAGGGCCCCCGCCGCCCGGTCCAGCCGCTGCCGCCAGGGGGCGGGGACGGCGTTCTCCGCCCGCGCCGGTTTTTCAACGGGGGGGATGGCGGGCCGGACCCGCTTCCCCGCCACAAAGCGCCCGGGCACCGCCAGGAACAGGGCGGTTCCCGCCGCCGCCTCCGGCAGCAGGGGCAAGGGCTGGCCCTCCGCCAGCGCCGCCGCCCCCGCCGAGGCCAGGAAGGCCAGCGCCGCCCCGGCCCGCCGCCGCCCCTGGCGGCAGCCCGCCGCCAGGCCCGCCAGGCCCAGGGCGGCGGTGAGGGGCAGGCGGCTTCCGCACAGCTCCGCCGTCAGCCCCAGCCCCAGGCCGAAGGCCGCCCCTCCGGCGGGGCCCCGGTCATAGGCCGCCAGAACCGCCAGGAAGCACAGCAGGGCCCGGGCGGGGGAGAAGCCCAGAATCTCCAGCTCCTCCACCGCCGTCACCAGGGCCCCCGCCAGAAACAGGAGGCCGTCCACAATCTCCCGGCCCTCCCCGCCCCGGAGAAGGGGGAAGAACAGCCAGGCGGAGGCCCCCAGCAGCACCGACGCCGCCAGGCAGTCCGCCAGCCGGTCCAGGGGGGAGAGGGATTGCAGGATGTAAATGCCCTCCACGGTGACGAAGAGGCCCACCGCCGTCAACGCCATGGGCCGGGGCCGGGAGGGAATCCAGGTGCCCCCCAGGGCCGTGGAGGCGGCCAGGATCAGCACCGCCGCCGCCAGGAAGGGCAGGGCCCCCGCGAAGGGCAGGAACAGCGCCGCCCCGGCAAAGGCCCCCGCCAGGGCCGCGCCCCCCTCCAGCCCCGGCCCCGCCGCCGCCATCCAGCCCAGGGCGAAGGGGGCGGCGCCTCCGGCGGTCTGCCCGGCGGTCAGCGCCGCCGAGAGAAAAAAGCGGACGCCCAGATGCACCAGCCGTCCGGCCCGCTCCCGTTCCAATATCAGCTGCCCGTGTACCACAGCTTGTCCCTCCTCGAAATGTTGTTCTCCCATTGTAGCGCCGGAGGGAGAAGAAACCCGTCGGGAAAGGTGCCGGGAGGATTTTCCCGGAGGAAAAACAGGATGGAAACCGCCGGAGGGCTGTGTTAAGGAAGCACTGATTTAATCAACGCGTGCAGATTTGCGCCAGAAATTTTCGCTGGCAAGGAAGAAAATCGCAGGAATCCTGGCGGATTTCAAGATTTTCTGACGCAGATCAGCGGAAATTTATGGCGTAAAGATGTGCGCGGGGATTAAATCAGTGCTTCCTTAAAATGGGAAAAACGGGACTCAACCGGCGGTTGAGTCCGGGAAATCCACCGGCGGTTCCTGGAAAAGCCGGGGCGGCGGGAATAGAATCGGGGAGGAAAGGGGATGCGGACATGGACCAGAGCAAAATCGGAACCTTTATTATGGAGCGCCGGAAGGAGCGGGGGCTGACCCAGGCCCAGCTGGCGGAACGGCTGAATATCACGGACCGGGCGGTGTCGAAATGGGAGACGGGCAAAAGCCTGCCGGACTCCTCCATCATGCTGGCGCTGTGCGAAATCCTGGACATCACGGCGGACCAGCTTCTCAGCGGGGGGCGGGAGGCCAAGGCGGCGGAGAGCGCCCCTTCGCTTCCAAAAGAAACCGCGGGGCGCGTTCCCCGCCGGGGGGAGCGGCGGCGGCTGGCCCTCCTGCTGACCGGGGGGCTGTTCACCGGCGCGCTGGTATGCTTCATCTGCGACACGGCCCTTACCGGCGGACTGGGCTGGTCGCGGATCGTGGCGGTTTCCGCAGGGTACGCCTGGGCGGCGCTTCTCCCCTGGGTCATTCTGAAACGGGGAGGAGCGGCGGGAAGCCTCTTGAGCCTCAGCGTGTTCACGGCTCCCTATCTATACAGTCTCAGCCGGCTGCTGCGGGTCCGGGCGGTGTTTGCTGTGGGGACGGCGATGGCCGTTCTTTCCTTTGTGTTTTTGTGGCTGATTTACGCCGCCTTCCGCCGCATGGGCAGGACCTCCCGGGCCCTGGGGACCGCGTGCTTGCTGCTGGCGGGGCTGACGGCTTCCATCAACGGGGCGCTGTATCTTTTGGAGGCCGCGCCGCCGCCGGACGCCTGGAACGGAATGAGCGTGCTGCTTTTTCTGCTGGCGGCGGCGGTGTGCTTCACCTGGAAGCGGGGCGGGGAATGAAAAAAACGGGAGGCTTCCTTTAAGGAAGCACTGATTTAATCCCCGCGCACATCTTTACGCCATAAATTTCCG
>ERZ779626.610-NODE-610-length-20342-cov-9.316902_pt1 | contig 20342 bp, 23 predicted proteins | sample MGYA00514209_ERZ779626 | MGnify/ENA primary metagenome ERZ779626 (study PRJEB29562, sample SAMEA4376713) | mouse gut metagenome | isolation source: Cecum | study: EMG produced TPA metagenomics assembly of the A DSS colitis mouse model was used to assess the...
GGCGAAAAAATCTCTCACCGTTGGGCATTCCGTCAATTTTCAAACAAGGCCTAACTTGCGAAATACGCGACGAATGGAGGTCCTTCTATGACGGCCAAACGAAAGCCCGTCGCGCCCTTTTACGCCGTGGGGCTGCTGTGGCTGCTGAGCGGGCTGTTCCTGCCCTTGTATACCACGGCGGCTTATATCCTGCTGGCGGCGGTGTCGGCGGCGGTGTTCCTCCTGGTAAACGGAATCTGCCAGGGCGGAGGGACCGTGGCCGGGTCCGCCGGGACGGAGAAGAAACAAGAGGAGAAAAAACCCGCCCCCTCCACCGGAAACCCGGAGCTGGACAAGGCCATCAAGGACGGGAACCTGGCCCTCAGCGAAATGAAGCGGCTGGACGGCAGCATCGCCGACCCGGGCGTCTCCGCCGGCATTGTGCGGCTGAGCCAGGTGTCGGAGAAGATTTTCCAGGCGGTGAAGGACGACCCGGACAAGCTCCCCCAGATCCGCCAGTTTATGAATTACTACCTGCCCACCACCTTGAAGCTCCTCAACACCTACGACCGCATGAGCGGCGCGGGCGTCTCCGGGGAGAACATCGACGGCACCAAGGAAAAGGTGGAGGATATGCTGAAAACCATTGTCCGGGCCTTTGAAAAGCAGCTGGACGCCCTCTACGGCGCCGACGCCCTGGACGTCTCCACAGATATCCAGGTGATGGAGACCCTGCTGGCCCGGGAGGGCCTGACGGAACCGGAGATGAAGGCGGACCCGGTTCAGGAGGACGGCACGGACATCCGGCTGGAGCTATAACCCCCGCAGAATGTAAATAAATAAGGAGGAAGCGTCATGAAAAACCGAAATCCCGTTTACCTGTTTATCTCCATCCTGGAGGGCATGCTCTCCGGGAGCTGCTTCTATCTGGCGAAGAAGGAGCGGGAGCCACTGCACCTGGTGACCGGCTGCGTGTGGCTGGCCGTTTCCGTCCTCCATGGCATCCTGGGCATCCGGGAGGAGGAGGAACACATTCTGCTGGTGGAGGAAAACGACTATGAGTGACAATATGATTCCCGAGCTGACCCTGGACCCCGCCGCCGCTGCGGCTCCCGTGCCGGAGCTGACCCTGGAGCCCGCCGCTACCCCCGCCGCCCCCGAGCCGGAAAAGCCGGAGGTCAAGCCTGTGGAGCTGGACGACTCCATGCGCTCCGAGGCGGAGAAGAAGGCCGGGGAGGACTTCTCCAAAAAGATCGACGTGATGGACTCCAACCTGATTCTCCAATACGGCGCGGCGGCCCAGAAGAACGTGGCGGGCTTCTCCGAAAGCGCCCTGGCCTCCGTGCGCACCAAGGACCTGGGCGAGGTTGGAAAGTCCCTCTCCGAGCTGGTGGTGGAGCTGAAGGGCTTTGGCGAGGAGGAGGAGAAAAAGGGCCTCTTCGGCAAGTTCAAGAAGGCCGGGAACAAGCTGGAGGTCATGAAGGCCCAGTACTCCAAGGTCGAAAGCAACGTGGACAAGATCGTCCGGGAGCTGGAACAGCATCAGGTGACCCTGATGAAGGACGTGGCCATGTTCGACCAGATGTATGAGCTGAACCTCAAGTACTATAAAGAGCTGACCATGTATATCCTGGCGGGGAAAAAGAAGCTGGCGGAGGTCCGGGAGAATGAGCTTTCCGCCCTCCGGGCCAAGGCCGAGCAGACCGGCGCCCAGGAGGACGCCCAGCGGTACAACGACCTGGTGCAGATGTGCGAGCGGTTTGAAAAGAAGCTCCACGACCTGGAGCTGACGAGGATGATTTCCATTCAGATGGGCCCCCAGACCCGGCTGCTCCAGAACAACGACACGCTGATGGTGGAAAAAATCCAGTCCTCCCTGGTGAACACCATCCCCCTGTGGAAGAGCCAGATGGTCCTGGCCTTAGGGATGGAGCACGGCCGTCAGGCCACCGCCGCCCAGAGCGCCGTGACGGAAATGACCAACGAGCTTTTGAAAAAGAACGCCGACATGCTGAAAATGGGCACCATCCAGACCGCCAAGGAGGCGGAGCGGAGCGTTGTAAGCATCGAGACCCTCCAGCACACGAACCAGCAGCTGATCTCCACCCTGGACGAGGTGCTGAACATCCAGCGGGAGGGCGCGCAGAAGCGGAAGGAAGCCGAGGTGGAGCTGGGCCGCATTGAGGGCGAGCTCCGGGCGAAGCTGATGGAGCTGCACAAGTAAGTCACCGGAGCTCCCGGGCCACGGAGAAGGCCGCCAGGAACATGGCCTCCAGCTCCAGGGAACGGCTGTCCTCCCAGGCTTGCTGATACCGCTCCAGGGACGCCATATGTTCCCCGGAAAGGCCCTCCTTCAGGGCGGTCAGGTGCTTTTCCTCCAGTGTTTTCGAGGCGTTGTAGGCTTCGTGGTCCAGGCAGCGGGGGAGCCGTTCCGTGCAGGTGAAGTCCATCAATAGCTGTATGAGGCTGGTCATAGGGGTTTCCTTCTTGCTTTTTACTTTTCGTTCATTATAATACCAACTATAGTTTGTATCAAGGGGGGAAATTATGCCCACATTTCCAGAACGGCTAAAAGAACTGCGGAAAGAGCGGCGATTATATCAGCGGGAACTTGCGGAACTGCTTGGCATCTCCGTTCGAGGATATCAATGCTACGAGACCGGAGAGCATGAGCCGGGTGTGAAAAAGCTGATTGTTTTAGCGGACTACTATCAAGTATCCATCGACTATCTGGTAGGCCGGACGGACGTGCCGGACTTCCATACAAGCAAGGAATGAGCCTATGAAATTGCTGCAAAAACGCCCGGTGGCGGCGGCTGTCATGGTCCTGGCCATCCTGGCGGGCATTGCCCTGGGACAGGCGAAGAAGCCGGACACGGAGGCCGCCCTGACCGGGGAATTCCTGTACCTCATCCACAATGAGGGCGGCGTGATTACCCAGGATACCGCCGGATACATCGAGGCCATGAACGCCTCCCTCTTCGCCCAGACCGGGGCGCAGATTGCCGTGGACGTGGTACGGACCACCGGAAGCGAGAGTACCGCCGACTACGCCGAGCGGACCTTCCGGGAGCTGGGCGTGGGGTCCCGGGAGCGGAACAACGGCCTTTTGCTGGTGCTGGCCCTGGAAAACCTCTACAACGGCGCGCCGGACGGGGACTACTACCTGGCCTGGGGCAGCGGGTTCAGCTCCAGCCAGCAGGCGAGGCTGGAGGATATCCTCTACGATACCCTGGAGACCTATTTCGCCGGCAAGCGGTATGACGACGGCGTCCGGTACACCTTCCGCAGTCTGGTGGATTATTTGGAGGGGGTCTATCACGTCAGCGTCACCACGGTCCCGCCGTCCCCCAGCGCCATGGGGAATTATCAGACGATTTCCGGCGGTTATCAATCCACCGGCGCGGCGGTGGCGATTGGGACCATCGCCGGCGGACTGGTGACGCTGGTGGTCCTCCTGCTCATTCTCTGGGTGCTGCTGGACGGCATGCGCTACCGGAGCTACCGGCGGCGGTACTACGGCCCCACGGTGATTGGCATTCCCCGGCCTGTATACTACCCGGTGTTCTGGGGCCGACCGAGACGGCCCCGGCGGCCCCCGCCGCCGCCCCCGCCCAGGAGGCCCGGCGGGCCCGGAGGACCGGGCCGGCCGGGCGGCTTTGGGGGCGGCTCCTTTGGAGGGGGCGCGGGCCGGGGTCCCCGTCCCGGCGGCCCGGGACCGGGCAGCTTCGGCGGAGGCTTTGGCGGCGGCTCCTTCGGCGGCGGAGCGGGCCGGGGCGGACGGCCCGGCGGCTTCGGGGGCGGTTCCTTCGGCGGCGGCGCCGGGAGGGGCGGCTTTGGCGGCGGCTCTTTTGGGGGAGGCGCGGGCCGTGGCGGCGGAGCGCGCGGCGGAGGCCGCAGATAAACGCAAAAAGCGGCCCCCGGCGCATAGCTGCGCCGGGGGCCGTTCCTTTGTTCAAAATGGTACAGACGAAGTCGCCGTCGCTTCGGCCCGGATGACTGCCAGACTACAGAGCGAGATAAAGCTCTTTTTGCTAACTTTTCCTCTCGAGAAAAAGTTAGTCCAATACCTGTACCGCCGCACCCAGAACGCCGTCGCCGATGTAGACGCTGAGGGTGCCGTCGATCTCGCCGTCCCAAATGTGGCCGTAATCCGGCAGGGCGGCGGTGAGCTTCTGCCGGACAAGTTCCATCTCGGCGGGGGCTCCGCCGTTGGCCACGGCCAGGTTGTATTTCCTGTGGCTGCCGCAGCGGTCCGCCGTCATGGCCACCAGCTTGTCGATGACCTGATTCCGGCCCCGGACCTTGGCGACGGACTGGAGCTGCCCGTCGGGGGCAAAGGTGATGATGGGCTTGATCTGGAGCAGGGTCCCCGCCGTGGCGGTGACCTTGCCGATGCGCCCGCCCTTCATCAGATACTCCAGGGTATCCACAGAGAAGAAGGGATAGGTATTGGCAATCAGCTGCGGGGCCCGGCGCTCCACCAGGGTCTCCCAGTCCATGCCGTTCCGGATATCCTCCGCCAGCTGGAGCACCGTCAGCCCCTGTCCCAGGGAGCCGCTGACGGAGTCGAAGACCTTGATGGGGAAGGCGTCTCCGCTCTCCTCCGCGATGAGGCGCACCAGGTTGTAGGTGCCGGAGAGGCCGCTGGAGAGCATGACGGCGATGACGCCGTCGAAGCCCGCGTCCCGGATCTCCTCCAGCACGGCCCCCGCGCTCTCGGCGGAGGGCAGGGAGGTCTGGGGCAGCTCCCCGGCCTTGAGGCGGCGGTAGATGTCGGCGCTGTGGATGTCCACGCCGTCGGAATATTCCCCGTCGGCGCAGAGGATGCGCAGGGGGACGATGTAAATGTGGTTTTCCGCCGCCAGACGGGGGGACAGGTCCGCGCAGGAATCCGTCAGCAGCGCGATCTTTTGAGGGGCCACGTGTTCCCAACTCCTTTTTTCAGACAGGGCCCGCCCCTCCGCAGGGGAGGGGGAGCGCTGAATTTGCCGGAAGGCATTACGGCTATTATCCCACAAACGGAAGGAAACTGCAAGAGCGATTTGCGGACTTTTCCCGGGAAATCCGGAGGCGGGGGAAAAATATAGGGAAATCAAGAGATTTTCCCTTTACCTGACGGGGGTTTTCTGCTATAATATACAAGTTACATTCTGCCCGAATGCCGGAGGAGAAAGGAGGGCGCGGCTGTGAAGTATCAGAAATGGAACATCGGCGCCCCCCGGGAGGCGGACATGGCGGCGCTGCGGGAGGCGGGCTATCCCTACCTCATGGCCCTGGTGCTGGCGGCCCGGGGCGCCGCCTCCCCGGAGACGGCGGCGGAATTTCTGGACCGGGACCGGAAGCTGACCCTCTCGCCCATGCTCATGCGGGACATGGACAAGGCCGTGGCCCGCATTCAAAAGGCCGTCGGAGACGGGGAGACCATCGCCGTCTTCGGGGACTACGACGTGGACGGCATCACCTCCACCGTGCTGCTGATGGACTATCTGAAAAGCTGCGGGGCCAAGTGCCTGCGCTATATCCCCCGGCGGATCGAGGACGGCTACGGCCTGTCCAAGCCCGCCATCCAGAGCCTCCGGGACCAGGGGGCCACGCTGATGATCACCGTGGACTGCGGCATCACCGGGAACGAGGAGGTGGACTTCGCCAACTCCCTGGGCCTGGACGTGGTGGTGACGGACCACCACGAGTGCAAGGAAACCCTGCCCAACGCCGCGGCGGTGGTGGACCCCCACCGGCCCGACTGCCCCTATCCCTTCAAATTCCTGGCGGGCTGCGGCGTGGCGCTGAAGCTGGTGCTGGCCCTGGGGGGCGAGAACCGGGAGGACGCCCTCTTTGCCCGCTACTGCACCCTGGCCGCCATCGGCACCGTGGCCGACGTGATGCGGATGGAGGGGGAGAACCGGGCCATCGTCTCCTGCGGGCTGGAGGCCCTGCCCCACACGGACTTCGTGGGGGTCCACGCCCTGCTGCGGGAGGCGGGGCTGGAGGGGAAGCCCGTCACCTCCATTCAAATCGGCTTCGTCCTCTCCCCCCGGATCAACGCCGCGGGGCGCATGGGGGCGGCGGACCTGGCGGCGGACCTGCTGGAGACCAGCGACCCCGCCCGGGCCGAGGAGCTGGCCCGGGAGCTCTGTGAGCTGAACCGGGAGCGCCAGGCGGTGGAGCAGGCCATCTGCGCCGACGCGGTGCGGCAGATCCAGGCCCTCCGCCAGGAGGAGCGCAGCGCCCTGGTCCTCTCCAGCGAGGAGTGGCACCAGGGGGTGGTGGGCATCGTGGCCTCCCGCCTCAGCGAGAAATACTCCTGCCCCAGCTTCATGATCCACCTGAAGGACGGCACGGGCCGGGGGTCCTGCCGGTCCTACGGCGGGTTCAACCTCTTCACGGCCCTGGAGTCCTGCGCGGATTTGCTGGACGGCTTCGGCGGCCATGAGCTGGCGGCGGGCTTTACCATCCCGGAGGAGAACATCGCCGCCTTCCGGGCGCGGATGAACCGCTATGTCCGCTCCGCCACCGGGGGAGAGCCGCCGGTGAGCTCCCTGGACGTGGACGCCGCCGTGGCCTCTCCGGCGGAGCTGACCCTGGAGCAGGCGGAGCAGCTGGAACAGCTGGAGCCCTATGGCGCGGGGAATCCCCGGCCCGTCTTCGCCCTGCTGGGGGCCACGGCGGAGGCCGTGCAGCCCGTGGGGCAGGGGAAGCATCTGAAGCTCCGCCTCAGCAAGGGGGTCAGCCGCTTTGACGCCATTTTCTTCTCCGTCACGGCGGAGGAGTGCGGCGTCGTCCCCGGCAGCCGGGTGGACGCGGCCTTTTACCTCCAGGCCAACACCTTCCGGGGGAATACGACGCTGCAATTGCAGCTGGTGGATGTCCGGCCCTCCCTGCTTCCCAGCCGGAACGAGGCGGAGGCCCTGGCCCTGGTCCGCCGCCTGACGGAGGAAAACGGGCCCGTCACTCCCCAGGAGGCCCTGCGCCTCCGGGCTTCCCGGAGCCAGTACGCCGCCTGCTGGGTGGCCCTGGAGAAGCGGCTCCGCCAGGGGAAGGCGGAGGAGGACCGCCTGCCCTATCTCCGCCGCCTGGCGGCCCGGATGGGGGGGAGCGAGAGCTTCCTCCGGGCCGCGCTGGCGCTGGAGGTCTTCCGGGAGCGGGGACTGATCTCCCTGAGCCGCCAGGGGGACCGGCTGACGCTGTGCCTGATTCCCGTCCAGGGGAAGGTGGACCTCACCGCCTGCCCCTATCTTCTCCGCCTGCAAGGAAAGGAGGCGACCTGAGATGACCATACAGGAACAGTATGAGCTTTTGGAAAAAACCGTCCGCGGCTATAACCCCGCCGCCGACTTCGACCATATCCGGTCCGCGTTCGAGTACGCCGACCGCTGCCACGAGGGGCAGAAGCGCAAAAGCGGCGAGCCCTATATCATCCATCCCCTGGCCGTGGCCCAGATCGTGGCGGAGGAGCTGAAGCTGGACTCCGAGTCCATCGAGGCCGCCCTGCTCCACGACGTCATCGAGGACACCCCTGCCACCCACGAGGACGTGGCCCGGATGTTCTCGCCCACCATCGCCAACCTGGTGGAGGGGGTCAGCAAGCTGACCCGCATCCAGTACGCCACCAAGGAAGACGAGCAGATGGAGAACCTCCGGAAAATGCTCATGGCCATGAGCAAGGACATCCGGGTCATCCTCATCAAGGTCTCCGACCGGCTCCACAACATGCGGACCATGGAGTACCAGTCCCCGGAGAAGCAGAAGCAGAAATCCCTGGAGACCATGGAGATCTACGCCCCCATCTCCCACCGCCTGGGGATGCAGCGCATCAAGTGGGAGCTGGAGGACCTGTCCCTCAAGTATCTGGACCCGGTGGGCTACAAGGAGATCATCACCCGGCTGGACGCCAAAAAGCCGGAGTACGACGCCTTCCTCCTCCGCACCCAGACCCAGATGGACGACCGGCTGACGGAGCTGGGCATCCGGCATATGGTTTACGGCCGCATCAAGCACCCCTACTCCATCTACCGGAAGATGTTCAACCAGAACAAGTCCCTGGACGAGATTTTCGACCTCTTTGCCTTCCGGGTGCTGGTGGACACGGTGGGGGACTGCTACAATGTCTTAGGCGTCATCCACGATATCTACAAGCCCATTCCGGGCCGGTTCAAGGACTATATCGGCACCGAGAAGCCCAACGGCTACCAGTCCCTCCACACCACCGTCATGGGCCCCGACGGCCTGCCCTTCGAGGTGCAGATCCGCACCTGGAAGATGCACGAGGTGGCGGAATACGGCGTGGCCGCCCACTGGAAGTACAAGCAGCACGGCCAGGGAGCGGGCACCGAGGGGAAATACGAGTGGGTCCGCCGGTTGCTTGAAAACCAGGAGGGGGCCGACGCGGAGGAGTATATCCACTCCCTGAAGGTCGACATGTTCGCCGACGAGGTGTTTGTCTTCACCCCCAACGGGGACGTGCAGAACCTCCCCGCCGGGGCGACGCCCATCGACTTTGCCTACGCCATCCACTCCGCCGTGGGCAACAGCATGGTGGGAGCCAAGGTCAACAACCGTATCGTCACCTTCGACCACATCTTAAAAAACGGGGACATCGTGGAGATCATGACCTCCAAGTCCGCCAAGGGCCCCAGCCGGGACTGGATGAAGATTGCCAAGTCCAGCGAGGCCCGGAGCAAGATCCGCCAGTGGTTCAAGAAGGAGAAGCGGGAGGAGAACATCGCGGGGGGCCGCTCCTCCTTCGAGCAGGAGCTGAAGCACGCGGGCCTCGCTATGAAGGACGTGACGGACCCGGAGAACCTGCCCCTGCTGCTGAAAAAGGTGACCTACGGCAGCCTGGAGGAGATGTACGCCGCCATCGGCTACGGCGGCTTCACCGCCCAGAAGGCCGTCAGCCGGATGAAGGGAGAGCTGCTGCGCATTTCCCGCCAGCACCAGGCGGAGGAGCAGCTGGCCGACAAGGCCGGGGAGGCGTCCCTCCCCGTGCCCCCCAGGCCCGTGAGCAAGAGCGAGCAGGGCATCATCGTGGAGGGCCTGGACAACTGCCTAGTGAAGTTCTCCCGCTGCTGCACCCCCGTGCCGGGGGACGAGATCGTGGGCTTCATCACCCGGGGGTACGGCGTGTCCGTCCACCGGGCGGACTGCCCCAACGCCGCGCCGGAGCGCCGGGCGGGCCAGGAGGGCCGCTGGCTGAGGGTCACCTGGGGCAGCGACACCAACGAGAGCTATCCCACCACCATCGACGTGGTGTGCAAGGACCGGCTGAACCTGATCCTGGATATCTCCACGGCCCTCTCCAGCACCAACACCTTTGTCTCCGGCCTGAACTCCCGGAGCACGGAGGACGGCTTCGCCGTCATCCGCCTGGAGATCCGGGTCCGGGACGGGGCGCAGATGAAGGCCATCATGAACAAGCTGAACCAAATTTCCGGGGTGCTCCAGGTTACGCGCCCCGCCGGCTGACGGCGGAAGAAATTCCGCTCTGCTGCGTCCCCGCCGCGAAAGCGGCGAGGACTTCGCCCGCTCCGTTCCTTCCGCCTCCCTTCAAGAGGGGACTGGCGTCCCTCCTTGAGCATTCCCCCTCCCCTGCGGGGGGGGGCGGGAGACGGGGGCTTGCGCGGGTGGGCTGGATATGCGTATATACACATACATGATACATGAATTTACATACGCGCGTTTATACGCGCGTGTAAAAGGAGGGACTGCTTATGCGCGCGGTGGTTACCCGCGTGAAACACGCCTCGGTTACCATTGAGGGAGAGGTCCGCGGTCAAATCGGAGAGGGCTATCTGGTCCTTCTGGGGGTGGCTCCGGGAGACACGGAGGAGACCGCCGGGAAGCTGGCGGATAAGATCTGCAATCTCCGGGTCTTTGAGGATGAAAACGAGAAGATGAACCTCAATCTGGAGCAGGTGGGGGGGAGCCTTCTGGTGATTTCTCAGTTTACCCTCTTTGCCGACACCTCCTCCCGCCGCCCGGGCTTCTCCGGCGCGGCGAAGCCGGACCTGGCGGTCCCGCTGTACGAAAAATTCATGGCCCGCTGCCGGGAGCGGGGCTTTACCGTGGAGCACGGGGAGTTCGGCGCAAAAATGGATGTGGACTCCCTGAACCACGGCCCGGTGACCATTCTTTTTGACACGGAGAAGTCCTGACAAACAGAATAAACGGAAAGAAAGGACGGATGCTTTCATGAGATTGTTTTCGGATTTCTTTCAAAAGGCGTCCCCTCTGGGGGCGCAGCCCCACAGCGGCTGGAGCTGGAGCCTGTCGGTGAACGGGATTCCCGCGTCCCGCTTTGACTGGGAGGACGTTGCCCGGGCGCTGGACGGCCTGGGACCTCACGACGACAGCTTTGTGATTCTGGAGCAGAGGTAGGGGACGGACTACTGGTTCATTCAAAGCACCGGGGCCCTGGTGGGGCCCTATACCGGCGAGTTTGTGGTGGGCGTGGGCTGGAACGAGGGCGGAAGCAGGCGCTATATCGAGCGCTGCGGCGGAGCCGGGCGGGCCGTGGACATGTTCCGGGCCGCGTGGCAGGGGAAGCCCCTGGACTTTTCCGGCTTCGAGGACCAGTCCGACCAGCTTCCCGGCGATTCCTGACACCTTGGGAAGGGAGGAGATTCCAACGAATGTAAAAATGATGCAGGTGGGCCCCATCGGCACCAACTGCTATATCCTGGAGGATGAGGCCAGCCATGAGGCGGCGGTCATTGACCCCGGCGGGGACACGCCGGAGATCATCAGGGCCCTGGAGGGGGCGGAGGTCCGGTATATCCTCCTGACCCATGGGCACTATGACCACACCGGCGGCGCGGCGGAGCTGCTGGAGGCGTTTCCCGGAGCGGCAATCTATATCCACAGGGCGGATTTCCAGGATGTGGACCCGTCCCTGTTCCCCCTGCGGACCCAGGTCTCCGGCGTGAATTTCTACGGCGAGGGGGACTGGATTTCCTTTGGGGAAGACCGGGTAAAGCTCCAGGTCCTCCATACCCCCGGCCACTCCGAGGGCAGCGTAGTCCTCCGCTGCGGGGAGCTGCTGTTCTGCGGGGACACCCTCTTCGCCGGGTCCTGCGGACGGACGGATTTTCCCGGCGGCAGCGTGCCCAAGATGCTGGCCTCCCTCCGCCGCCTGGGAGAGCTGGAGGGGGATTTTCAGGTTCTGCCCGGGCACATGGAGACCTCCGCCCTGGCGGCGGAGCGGCAGTATAATCCCTACCTCCGCCAGGCGCTGCGGGAGGCAAGATGAAGCTGGAATTTCACGGCCACGACGAGCGATATACGGTAGAGCAGAGCCTTTTGAACCTGTTCCCCGGCGAGCTGCCGGTCTACGAGCCCATCCGGCCCATGGAGGAAACAAACTGGGCCGTCGTCTCCTGGCGGGAGGACGAAAAACGGGGCCGCGCCTGTGTGGAGCTGTGCTGGCAGGGGAAGTCTGTCGCCTACAGCCGGGGCGTGCCCCTGGAGGGCCGCACGCCCTACGAGCGGGAGGGCGGGAGGCGCTACGCCATCGGCGCGGCCTTCTTCCTGGCCTATCAGAGCCTCACCGGGAACACGCCCCCCTGGGGGATGCTCACCGGGGTCCGGCCCGACAAGCTGGTGACGGAAGCCCTGACAGCGGGCAAAACGCCCGGCGCGGCCCGGGAGCTGCTGGAGAAAATTTATTACGTCACTCCCCGCCGGGCCGCTCTGGCCCTGGAGACGGGGACGGCGGCCTTTAAGGCCGCGAAAAGCCTGGGCCCCCGGGACATCGCCGTCTATATCGGCGTCCCCTTCTGCCCCACCCGCTGCGCCTACTGCTCCTTTGTCAGCCAGTCGGTGGAGAAGAGCTTTTCCCTGGTGGACCCGTATGTGGATGCCCTGGCGGCGGAGATCGAGGCCGGGGGACGGATGGCCCGGGAGACGGGCCTCCGGGTACGGGCCATGTATATGGGCGGCGGCACGCCGACAACCCTGACGGCCCCGCAGCTGGACCGGGTGCTGACGGTGTTTGAGACGGCCTTCGGCCCCGCCCTGGACGCCTGCGGGGAGATTACGGTGGAGGCGGGGCGGCCCGACACCATCACGGCGGAAAAGCTGGCGGTTTTAAAGGCTCACGGCGTTCACCGGATCTCCGTGAACCCCCAGACCATGGAGGAGAACGTCCTCCGGGCCATCGGCCGCCGCCACAGCCCCGGGGACATTGAGGCCGCCATGGGCCTGGCGGCGAACTGCGGCTTCCCCCACGTGAACATGGACCTGATCGCGGGTCTGCCGGAGGACACGGCGGAGGGCTTCCGCCGCTCCCTGGACCGTTGCCTGGAGTTCGGGACAAACAACGTCACGGTTCACACCCTGGCTCTGAAAAAGGGGAGCCGCATCCTGCTGGAGGGCCTGACCATCCCCGGGCCCGAGGCCGTGGGAGAGATGCTGGACCACGCCGAGCCCGCCCTGCGGGCGGCGGGATACGCCCCCTATTACCTGTACCGGCAGAAATACATGTCCGGCAGCTTTGAGAACATCGGCTGGACCCGCCCCGGCGGGGAATGCCTCTACAACATCTATATCATGTCGGAGCTCTGCTCCATCCTCTCTTTCGGCGCGGGCGGGTCGACAAAAATGGTGGACCCCTCCCGGCGGCTCATCCAGCGGCGCTTCAATCCCAAGTATCCCAAGGAGTACACGGAACGCCCCGAAAAAGCGCGGTCCAACCAGGCGGACTTTGCCGCCTTCTATGCCAGGTAAACGGAAAGGAGCCGAGCCCATGTATTCCCTGAAGCAGATCAACGAGGCCATCCGCAGCGATCCCGCCGCCTTCGCCCGGGAGTGCGACGCGCTGTTCGAGAAAAAGGTGGAGGCCGCCGCCGCGCGCATCGCGGACCACCGGGCGGAATCCCATATCATTCTCCTCTCCGGTCCCTCCGGCTCCGGCAAGACCACCACCGCGCTGAAAATCGAGGAAAAGCTGGTGGAGATGGGTATGGAGACCCACACCGTCTCCATGGACAACTATTTCAAGACCATGGACCCGGAGACCTTTCCCCGGAACCGGGAGGGGGCCATCGATTACGAGTCCCCCTTCTGCCTGGATGTGGACCTTCTGAACCAGCACTTTGCCATGCTGGACCGGGGAGAACTGATCCACGTTCCCAAGTATGAGTTCGCCCGGCAGATGCGCTCGGACATTTTCGCCCGGCCCATGCGGCTGGGGAAGGACGATATGGTGATCTTCGAGGGCATCCACGCCCTGAACGACATCATCGTGGGGAAGAACCCCAAGGCGTTCAAGCTCTATATCGCCGCCCGGAGCGGTATTTTGGATGAGGACGGCTCTTTGGTGTTTGACAAGTCCTGGGTCCGCCTCTGCCGCCGCATCGTCCGGGACTTCAAGTTCCGGGGCAGCGACGCGGCTTTCACCCTGAAGCTGTGGGAAAATGTCCGCCGGGGAGAGCGGCTGTATATTTCCCCCTACAAGGAGAACGCGGATTTGATGTTCGACTCCTCCCTGGCCCTCAGCGCCAGCGCCCTGAAGCCCTTTGTGGTTCCCCTGCTGGAGGAGATTCCCCGGGGACAGTACCAGGTGGCGGAGGACATCCTCCGGGGCCTGGAGAAGATCGAGGCTCTGGACGAGAAGCATATCCCCGCCAAATCCCTGGCGCGGGAGTTTATTGGCGGAAGCCCCTATGACAACCACTGACACGGAAGATGAAAGGAGCGGCACTATGCGCAATCAGGATAAGCTGTATGACCTGCTGGACACCCTTCGGGCCGGCGTGGAGACGGCGGGGACCCTGGCCCTGGGGACCCTGGGCCTTGCCTGCCAGGGGGCGGAGCGCCTGGCGGGGGGCGTGAAGCTCCGCTATGAGGCCGCCCGGGTGGAAGGCGAGATGGACGAGAAGCTGATGGAGGCCGGGGAAATGGTCTACGCCACCCACACCGGCAGCCCCACGGAATCGGAGGAGCTGCTGGAAAAGCTCCGGGAGATCGACGCTTTGAAGGCGCAGCTGGCCGGGCTCAACGAGACCCTGGGCCGGAGGCCGGAGGCCCCCGCCTGCCCGGGCTGCGGCGAGGCTGTGGGGGAAGGAGACCATTTCTGCCGCTCCTGCGGCGAGAAGCTGGATTGAACAATAAAAAAGAGGAGGATGTAAGATGGAATTTTACACGATTCAACAGGTGCAGGAGAGCGTCCAGGCCCTTCGGGAAAAGCTGAACGGCTTCCAGCCCCAGGTCCTGCTGATTCTGGGCTCCGGCCTGGGGGCCCTGGCGGACGAGGTGGAAAGCCCCATTACCGTGCCCTATTCGGAGGTGCCCCACATGAAGCACTCCACCGCCCCCGGACACAAGGGCCAGTTCCTCTTCGGGAAGCTGGCTGGAAAGGACGTGGCCGTCATGCAGGGCCGCCTCCACACCTACGAGGGCTGGTCCTTCGCCGACGCCGGCTATCCGGTCCGGGCGGCCCGGCTGCTGGGGATTGAGACGCTGGTGGTGACCAACGCCGCCGGGGCGGTGAACACCGCCTGGACGGCCGGGGACATCATGCTGATTACGGACCACATTAAGCTCTTTGGCGTCAGCCCCCTCTGCGGGCCCAACATCGAGGAGCTGGGGCCCCGCTTCCCGGACATGAGCCACGTTTACACCCCGGCCCTCCAGGAAAAGGCCCGGGACGCCGCCAGGGCCCAGGGTCTGGACCTGAAAGAGGGCGTCTACATGTTCTTCCCCGGCCCCCAGTACGAGACCCCGGCGGAGGTCAAGGCGGCCCGCCTCCTGGGGGCGGACGCCGTGGGCATGTCCACGGTGCCGGAGGCCATCACCGCCGCCCACTGCGGCATGGAGGTCCTGGGCTTCACCCTCTGCACCAATATGGCGGCGGGGGTGCTGGAGCAGCCCCTCTCCGGCGACGAGGTCATCGAAGCGGGAGAAGCGGCGGGCCCCAAGTTCACCGCCCTGGTGAAGGGCTGTCTGGAGCGCGTGTAAACAGGGCCTCAAAAATCAGCCGTGAGCCCAGTGGAGCGGGTCAAGGCTGAAGGCGGAGAAATTCCACGTCCGGCTCCGCTTTCGCCGCGGCGGAAGCGGAGCGGTAAGGGCAATTTCTGAGCGGGGTGTGCCGCTGGAGGGAATCTGGTTATAAGGCGGGTCCCGGTCCCATAAAGTGGACAATGGGGCCCGCCCCTCACGGACAGAGGCTGTCCGCGCATTTTTGAAAGGTTTCGAGGTATGCTTTTTATGTCGGCTAAGAAAAAACAGTCCTTCCTGGGCGGCGCGGCCATTCTGGCCGCGGCAGTAGCCATTGTCAAAGGCATTGGCTTCTTTTACAAAATCCCCCTCAACAACATCCTGGGCAAGGAGGGCAAGACCTACTTCGACTCCGCCTATCAGATCTACAACGTTCTGCTGTCTATCTCCACGGCGGGTCTGCCTCTGGCGCTGAGCAAGCTGGTGTCCGAGGCACAGGCGCAGGGCCGGGAGAACGAGAAGCGGAGGCTGTTCAGCACCGCCATCTGGATTTTCTTCGCCTTGGGGCTGGCGGGCTTTGCCATCATGTTTTTCGGCACCCGGTCCGTGGCGGAAATGCTTCACAATGAGAGCGCCTACTGGGCCATCCGGGCCCTGTCCCCGGCGGTATTTTGCGTGTGCCTTCTGGCCTGTATGCGGGGCTACACCCAGGGCCAGGGGAATATGACGCCCACCGCCGTCTCCCAAGTGCTGGAGGCCCTGAGCAAGCTGGGCATCGGCCTGGCGCTGGCTTGGTATATCTTCCGGCTGGGCATGGGGCAGGAGTTTGTGGCGGCGGGGGCCATTCTGGGCGTAACCATCGGGACCGTGCTGTCCATGTTCTTCCTGACCGGCTACCTGCTGACCCACCGTTCCCCGGCGGAGGCCCTGGACGTCTCCGCCGGCCGGGGGACTTTGGCCAAGCGCATTCTGGCCATCGGCATTCCCATCACGCTGAGCAACTCCGCCATGAGCGTCATCAACCTGGTGGACACCTCCATTGTCATGGGCCGGCTCCAAAACGGCCTGGGCCTGACAGAGGAAGCCGCCGCGTCCCTGAAGGGGGCCTACGGCTACGCCATGGACATGCTGAACCTCCCGCCCTCCTTCGTCTTCCCGGTGACCATGAGCCTGATCCCCGTGGCGGCGGCGGCCTTGGCCCGGAAGGACCACCGGGAGACGGACCGGATCATCTCCTCCGCTTTCCGGCTCATCGCCATTTTGGCCCTGCCCTGCGGCGTGGGGCTCAGCGTGCTGTCCACGCCTATCATGCGCCTGGTTCTCCCGGCCCAGCCGGAGGCCGCGCTGGAGGCGGGACCGCATCTTCAGATCCTGGGCCTGGCCTGCATTTTCGTCTGTGTCATGAATCTGACCAATGCCATTTTGCAGACCTACGGCAAAGTCCACCTGCCTGTCCTGACGGTGATTCTGGGCGGGCTGGTGAAGATCATTTTGAATTACGTCCTTGTGGGGAAGCCGGAGATCAATATCCATGGAGCCCCCATTTCGACCCTTTGCTGCTATGTGGTCATCGCCGGACTGAACCTGTTTTTGGTCTGGCTCTACTCCCCGGAGAAGCCCCGTTACCTCCAGATTTTTGCCAAGCCGGTCGCGGCCTCCGTCCTCATGGGCGGCGCGGCCTGGGCGGTCCACGGCTTCGTGAGCCGGGCCCTGTCGGGACACTCCGCCTATGGCGCCAACGCCATTGCCACCCTCTGCGGCATCCTGGCAGGGGTAATCGTTTACGCCATTTTGGTGGTCGCCCTGCGGATTTTACGGGCGGAGGACCTGAAAACGGTGCCCCATGGGACAAAATTGGCAAAGATGTTGCATTTGCGCTAAAAAATTCGGAATATTGGCAAAAAATAGACCCACATTTCAACTTTTTTCTCGAAATTTCTTGCAAAGGCGGGCAATCTATGGTAGATTTTCAATGTAAGCGCCGTTACGGCTGGGAGGATTTCCTGGAGATTATGCGCCTGCTCCGGGCCCCTGGGGGCTGCCCCTGGGACGCGGAGCAGACCCACGGGTCCATCCGCCGGAACTTCCTGGAGGAGACGTATGAGGCTCTGGACGCCATCGACCGGGACGACCCTGCGGACATGTGCGAGGAGCTGGGCGACGTACTGATGCAGGTGGCCTTCCACGCCCAGATCGAGACGGAGCGGGGCCGCTTCACCGTGGACGACGTGGTGAACGGCGTGGCCCGGAAGCTGGTCTACCGCCATCCCCACGTCTTCGGGACCGTGGAGGTGGAGGACAGCCGGGAGGTTTTGGCCAACTGGGAGGCGCTGAAGCGGAAGGAGAAATCCCAGGCCACCACCGCCGACGCCATCGAGGCCGTGCCTCACACCCTGCCCGCCCTCTGGCGGGCGGAGAAGATCGGCAGCAAGACCGCCAAGGCGGGCTTTGACTGGTCCAGCGCCCTCAGCGCCTTGGGGAAGCTGGAGGAGGAGGTCCGGGAGCTGCGGGAGGCCCTGGAGGCCGGAGGCGCGGCGGACGGGCCCCACGGCGTCCGGGAGGAGCTGGGAGACCTGCTCTTCATCACCGCCAAGGTGGCCCAGATGTCCGGCGTGGACCCGGAGGACGCCCTCCACCGGGCCTGCGACAAATTCGACGGACGCTTCCGCCGGGTAGAAGTCCTGGCGGACAAGCCCCTGGGCGAATATACGGAGGCGGAGCTGGTAAACCTTTGGAGGTCCGCAAAAAGCGAGGAGTCTTAACACGCGATTGCGTTAAGAATAAAGAATACCAGAACACAAATGATTGCAGGAGGATACCATTCATGAACAAAGCAGAACTCATCAACGTTGTTTCCGCGGCCGCGGAAGTCTCCAAGAAAGACGCCGAGACCGTCATTACCGCTACGCTGGACGCCATCACCGACGCCCTGAAGGAGGGCGAGAAGGTCCAGCTGGTGGGCTTTGGCTCCTTTGAGGTGAAGAAGCGGGCCGCCCGGGTGGGCCGGAACCCCAAGACCAAGGAGCCCATCGAGATCCCTGCCTCTACCGTGCCGGTGTTCAAGGCCGGCAAGGTTTTGAAGGACATCGTGGGCGGCTGATCGGGGAAAACGCTCTGTTTTGAACAGCCGGCAGGCTTGCCGGCTGTTTCCTTTTCCATGAAAGGAGGACGCGCCATGCGTCTGGACAAATATCTCAAGGTCTCCCGCCTCATCAAGCGGCGGACCATGGCCAACGAGGCCTGCGACAACGGGCTGGTCTCCGTCAACGGCCGCCCCGCCCGGGCCTCCTATGAGGTGAAGGCGGGGGATCAGATCTCCCTCCGCCTGGGAGCCCGGGAGGTGACGGTGGAGGTCCTGTCCGTCCAGGAGACGGTCCGCCAGGCCGACGCCGCCGCGCTTTACAAACAGCTGTCATAAACGAGGCCCTCCCGCCATATCCTGTGGACAGGGAGGGACGAACCATGAACGATTACTCTGTGCCCCAAACCGCCGCCCACCGCCTGGAGCTGGACGGGCGGGAGAGCCTGACCGTCTCCGGCGTGGAGGATGTGGAGCGCTTCGACGAGACCGGCATCGTCATGACCACCGCCGTGGGGACCCTGGTGGTCACGGGGGAGGACCTGCACATCGGGAAGCTGTCCCTGGACGGGGGCGAGCTCCACGTGGACGGGAGGATCGACTCCCTGACCTATGAGGACCAGGGCCCCGGCCGGGGCGGCTTCCTGGGCCGCCTGTTCGGATGAGCGTGGAAAACCAGGCGGCCCAGCAGCTGCTGGTCTTCGGGCAGTCCATCCTCTTGGGCCTGTCCGCGGGGCTGCTGTATGACCTGCTGCGTCCCTTCCGGGTCCGGGCCCCCCGGGCCACCGGATGGCTGGACGGGGCCTACTGCCTGGCGGTGGGCGGAGCCATGTTCCTCTTCCTGCTGCGCCGGGGGGCGGGCCAGCTCCGGGGCTTTGTGATCCTGGGGGCGGTGGGGGGCGCGGTGCTGTATTTCTGCGCCTTTTCAGAGCCGCTGCGGCCCCTGTGGGCGTTTTGGGCGGATACGCTGGCGTTTTTGTGGAGCCTGCTCTGCCTGCCTCTGCGGTGGACAAGAAATTTTTATAAAAAAATGCTCCGCCGGGGAAAAAATCTCTTTTATTTTTGGCGCAAATGCTTTACAATAAGAAACAGTGGGTACAGGCCCGGGAAAGGAGACGGCAGAAATGGCAAAGCAGCGAAAAAAGCCAAAGGCAGTAAAGCTCCGCACGGGCCTTATGACCAAGCTGTTGATCGTGATTCTGCTGGCCGCGCTGGTCTGCGAGGTGTACGCCCTGCGGGAGAAGGTGTCGGCCGCCGAGGCGGAAAGGGAGCAGGTGGCCGCCGAGGTCGAGAGCCGGAAGCAGGAGAACGACGCCCTGGCGGCGGACATCGAGGAGGGCTGCACGCCTGAGAAGATGCAGGAGATCGCCCGCCGGGAGCTGGGCCTATTGCTGCCGGGAGAGTATGTCTTTGAAGTGGGCAGCTGAGCTTGTGGAACCCGTCTTCGCAGCCGTGGAGCGCCGTCTGGCCGGTCTTTTCCCGCCATGCCGCGTCAGTTTCCCTTGCAATCCGTCCGGATTGCGGCGGAGACTCTCCTTGTCTGACGGGAAACATCCCCGTCCATCCGGCATTCCCCGGTTATGAAAACAGGTTCTTACCCCGCGAATCAAGGGAAGGAGAAACTAGAAACCGTATGGAGCCTCAGGTTGGGAGCATTCTGGAAGGCAAAGTCACCAGCATCATGAAATTCGGCGCGTTTGTGGCGCTGGAGGGAGGCGGCTCCGGGCTGGTACATATCTCGGAGATTGCCAATACGTTTGTGGAGGACGTCCACGACCACCTCCAGACAGGCCAGGCCGTGAAGGTTTTGGTCCTGTCGGCGGAGAACGGGAGGGTGAACCTCTCCATTAAAAAGGCCCTGCCCCAGCAGGAGCGGCGGGCGCCCCGCCCGCCCAGGACGGGCCCCCAGTCCGGGCCCCGCCCGGCGGCCGCGCCCAAGCCCGCCCCGGCGCAGTTCCAGGGCCGGGGAAGGCCCGAGCCCCTGCCGCCGTCGGGGGACCAGGCCTTTGAGGACAAGCTGAAGCGCTTCCTCTCCTCCTCCGAGGGGAAGATGGCGGACCTGAACCGCAGCATGGACGGCAAGCGGGGGAGAAGAAGGAAATGAAGAAAACCGCCCGTCTCCGGGCGGTTTTCCTTTCGGCATAGAGTGAACAACGTTGAAAACGTGCAGTTTGCACGTTTTCAATCAGCGGGCTGGGCCTTGTTTGAAAATTGACGGAATGCCCAACGGTGAGAGATTTTTTCGCCAATCAAGGCAAATTTTCGCGGGCGGGCTGACGCCCGGCAAGAAAATTTAAGGAAGCACTGATGAAATCAACGTGTGCAGATTTGCGCCAGAAATTTCTGC
>ERZ779626.614-NODE-614-length-20266-cov-23.557073_pt1 | contig 20266 bp, 19 predicted proteins | sample MGYA00514209_ERZ779626 | MGnify/ENA primary metagenome ERZ779626 (study PRJEB29562, sample SAMEA4376713) | mouse gut metagenome | isolation source: Cecum | study: EMG produced TPA metagenomics assembly of the A DSS colitis mouse model was used to assess the...
TTGCCTATATTGTATATTTCTTAAAATGCAACCTTGATAAGGACGTGATGTTCCAAGATCAACTGCTCTTGTATTAGCATTGCTCACCATGTATTACTTCCGTTCTGCATAAGGGTTTGGGACTATCCCAACAAGCAAAACGGACACGGCCCGACAGGGGCCGGGTTTGGCCGTTTTTCGGGAGTGTGGCCACACTCCCTATGCTTGCTACGATAGCGTTCCCTCCGTACCGTAAACCCTAAAACTCAAAAATTTACTGTCATTTCATACCCTTTCCCTGTTCCTCCCACCTGCGGGTTTGGATATTTCAAAGAAAGGCTGGTGAACTATGGCCGAGGAAATCGGTATTTCGGTAAAGGAAAAATTCTGCCTCACTATTGAGGAAGCCTCCCGCTATTTCGGGATCGGCGAAAAGAAACTGCGCAGGCTGGTAAACAGCAACCTGGACGCTGGCTTTGTCATTCAGAACGGCGTGAAAATTCTAATCAAACGCCAGCGGTTTGAGCAGTTTCTGGATAAGCTGTCGTCGATTTAAGCGCCGTACCTTACGAAAAGTTCCTATAAGACATTCAGATTGATATGGAAATCGGGCCTCGGCTATGGTATAATATGATTATATCGTGCCGAGGCTCTTTTCACAGAAAGGAGCATAGACGTGAGCGAAAAGCGACGTGACAGCAAGAACCGCATTCTTCGCAGCGGAGAGAGCCAACGCAAAGACGGACGATATGCGTACAAATACATTGACGCCACAGGCAAGCCCCAGTTTGTTTACAGTTGGAAACTGGAGGCCACAGACAGCACGCCCCAGGGCAAGCGGGACGGCCTTTCCCTGCGGGAAAAGGAGAAGCAAATCCGGCGGGACATTGAGGACGCCATTATTCCCCGTGGCGGAGAGATGACCGTTCTGGATTTGGTGAAAAAGTATCTCTCACAGAAAACCGGCGTCCGGCACAACACCGAGGCCAACTATAACTTTGTCCTCAATATCATCAAGAAAGAGGACTTCGGCAGACAGCGCATTGACCGGGTGAAGCTGTCCGACGCCAAGTGCTGGCTCATCAAGTTACAGCAGGACGGCAGGGGGTATAGCTCCATCCACTCCATTCGCGGCGTTGTCCGGCCTGCGTTTCAGATGGCCGTGGACGATGATTTGATACGCAAAAATCCGTTTGAATTTCAGCTTGCCACCGTCGTTGTCAACGACAGCGTGACAAGGGAAGCGATCACAAGGAAACAGGAACGGGCATTTCTGGAATTTGTAAAGGGTGACAAGCACTTTTCCCGGTATTATGACGGCATTTATATCCTGTTCAAGACCGGACTTCGTATCTCGGAGTTTGTTGGGCTGACGCTGGCTGACCTGGACATGAAGAACCGCAAAATCAGCGTCAACCACCAGCTTCAGCGAAAGCGGAATATGGAGTACATCATTGAGGACACGAAAACCTCCAGCGGAACGCGGGAAATCCCTATGACGGACGATGTGTACCAGTGCTTCCAGCGCATTATCGCCAACAGGCCGAAGCCCAAGACCGAGCCGATGATCGGCGGCAGGTGCGGCTTTCTATATTTGGATAAGGACGGCAAGCCAATGGTGGCACTTCACTGGGAGCATTACTTCAAGCACATCTGCCAGAAGTACAACAGTATCTACAAGGTGCAGATGCCCAAAGTCACCCCTCACGTTTGCAGGCACACATTCTGTTCCAACATGGCAAAGAGCGGTATGAACCCCAAGACGCTGCAATACCTCATGGGACACTCGGATATTAGCGTTACGCTGAACACCTATACCCACCTGGGCTTTGAGGATGCGCAGGCAGAGCTGAAACGGGTTGCCAGCGGCGAGTAGTAAAACGGGAGAACCCCCCTTGATTTACTACCTTTCCTACTACTTTCGGGGTCAAAGCTGTGCTATTTTATGCCGGGATATGCCAAGAGAATGAGCGGAAGAAAATGCCGCAAAACACCTGCAAGGCCCGGAATATCAATACTTTCAAGAGGTTTCAGGATATGACAAGAATACTTTTCGTCTGCCACGGCGTCATCTTTACAGAATCTGATGAGGGCGTCATCAGCTTTATCGTCCAAGTGCCAAGCGTTTTTGCGTAGTGACCGCTGGCGCCAAAAAAGGCGTCGCGGGCTGACATGGGCGGCCCAGCGCCGAAAGAAGAAAAGACCTGGCCTGCGAAGCGGAAGCCGCAGGAATTCACCTGCAGGGACTTCCCCAGGCAAGCCAGGCTGATCATCTGTCCCCCGCCGTATGTGGAGGATTTTCTCAAAAGGCATCGTGGATACCGGCACTACCTCCCCCTTTTTGCTCAGATTTGTTCAGATATCCTCCGCAGACCGGGGCGTCGCGGCTCTCTTCCCGCCGCCGAAGGAGGCGGAAATGGCCCCGGCGGGGCAGGCGCGCCTGCACGCTCCGCAGCGGATGCACTCGGGGCTGTTGACGTCCCTGGTGACCTCCACCCCCATGGGGCAGGCGGCCTCGCACTTTTTGCACTGGACGCACCTGCTCTCATCCAGGTGCAGCTGGTAGAGGCTGAACCGGTTAAAGAGGGAGTAGAAGGCCCCCAGAGGGCAGAGGTACCTGCAGAAGGGGCGGTGGATTACCACGGACAGCCCCGCCACCACCGCCAGCACCAGGGTCTTCCAACCGAAGAGCCACCCTGCCGCCTGGCGCAGCCCCGGATTGGCCAGCAGCAGGGGAATGCCGCCCCCCAGGGTGCCGGCGGGGCAGATGTATTTGCAGAAGGGGGGCGGCACCACGCCGGTCTCCGCCGCCGCGAAGGCCGGGACCAGGAACACCAGCACCGCCAGCACCACATATTTGAGGTACCGGGCGGGCCGGTCGATCCGCCGGGGGACAGACCGCTTGGGGACCGGGATTCTGTGGAGCAGGTCCTGCACCAGCCCGAAGGGGCACAGCAGGCCGCAGACCACCCGGCCCAGCACCGCCCCGAACAGCACCAGAAGCCCCAGCACGTAGAAGGGGAAGCGGCTCTGCATGCCGCCCAGCAGGGACTGGATGGAGCCGATGGGGCAGGCCCCCAGGGCCCCCGGGCAGGAGTAGCAGTTCAGCACGGGGACGCAGAAGGCCTTGGACGCGCCGGTGAAGATCCGCCCCCTGCCAAAGCCGGCGGCATAGCCGTTGAACAGAGCGGCGGACAGGAGCTGTATGACCAGCTGTGGGGAGAAGCGCCCCTTCCCTCCCCCGGTTTTCACCCGATGCCGATGCATTCCAAACATATATTCACCGCCTTCTGCATCACGCTCCCGGGATCCCCCTGGGCGAGGCCCGCGCCGATCAAGGCCAGCGCCGCCGCCAGCGCGCCCAGGCGCAGGAGGCCGCGCCCTCTGTGATTATTCGCCCGCAAGCTGGATCTCCGCCTTTCCATCGGCCCGCAGCACCCGGTTGACCCCGGCGGTGAAGCTGGCCGCCAGATCCGCCTGGGCGCCGAGAATGGTGTTTTGCTCCACCTGCTCCCCCCTGCTGTTGAGGAAGACGGTGGTGGGGACCGCCTGAACGGCCCCGGCGAAGGCCCTGAAGGCATCGTCGCCGTCCAGGAGGGTGATCCCCTCAAAGCCGGCGCTTCGGAGAATCTCCCTGGCGCTCTCCTCGTTGCCGGTTCCGTCCACGCAGATGGTGATCAGCTGCACGTTGTCCGGCAGGGACTTGGCGTAGGCCGCCAGATCGGGCATCTCCATCAGGCAGGGGCCGCAGAAGGTGCCCCAGAAGTTGACGATGGTCACGTCTTTAGCGGCGATGTCATCCTGGGTAAAGGTGCCGCCCTCCAGGGTGTTGGCGGTAAAGGCGGGCAGACCGCCCTCCCCATCGCCGCTGGAGCAGCCGGTCAGAAGACCGGCTGCCAACACCAGTCCCAGGAGCAGAGCGGCCCATTTTTTGATACGCATTGTATAAATCCCTTCCTTTAATCCAATTTGTTTTTGCCTGGTCACCCGCCATAGCGGCGGTTTTTTCATCATACCACGTTTGGGGAGCCTCCGCAACCTCGTGCGCGAAAAAACACCGGAGCCCGGCCCGCGCCTATGGGGGCAGGAACCCATTTGGGAGTTGTCACAGCTGAATATTTGCGGTATAATAGAAGAGTCCCCGCCGCATCCGCACAGGCCCACAAAAAACCGCCCTTCAGGGCGGCGTGGCGTGTTTCCGGCGCGGCGGCCGGGGAGAATGTCCCGCCTGGGGAGAGGTGAGTGCGATGCTTCCATATGTTCTGTTGATTGGCGCCAGTCTCGCCGGGGGCCTGCCCCCTGTCCGGCGGCCGGAGTACCGGCGGGCATATCTGCTTGTGATGGGGCTGGCCTGCTGGCTGACGGCCTCCCTGCGCCACGTGACCGGCTTCGACTACCGCTTCTACGAGTCCGCTTTCCAGTCCATCGCCGCCCAAGGGCTGGAGGGGGCCGGCTGGTCAGAGCCGGGCTATCTGCTCCTCAATTGGGCGGTCTCCTCTCTGGGCGGCGACTACCGCGTGTTTTTGTTTGTCTTTCACCTTCTGCTGACGGCCCTGGTTTTCGTCTGGATCGGGCGCTATTCCGCCTCCCCCTGGCTGAGCGTCTTTCTCTTCCTGTCCCTGCAATACTTTGCCCTGAGCATGAATTTTCTGCGCCAGTCCCTGGCCGCCGCTATCGTTCTGTGGGCCTATCCCTTTTTAAAATCCCGGCGCTTTTTCCCCGCCTGGGCCATCGTGCTCCTGGCCGCCTGTTTCCACCGAACGGCCCTCATCATGCTTCCGCTCTGCCTTCTGCTCGCGCTGCCGCCCACGAAGCTCCACTACGGACTGGCCGCGCTGGCAGCCGGAGCCGCCTATGTCCTGATGGACCCGCTGATCAGTCTGGCCGTCTCCATCGTGCCGAAGTATCAGCACTATCTCACGGAAAAATACTGGCAGGGCAACAGCTTCCTCTATGTTTTGATGCCGCTGGGGTGCTTTCTCTTTATCATCCCCCTGCTCCGTCAGACGGCGAAGGAGCGCTCATCGCCGGTTCTGCCAAACAGCGTGTTTTACGCCCTTCTGCTCCAGCTGTTCATCACCCAGCATTTCATTTTGGAGCGGCTGTCCATCTACGTCTCCATGTTCTCCCTGCTGGCCCTGCCCGCAGCCGTCTGCGCGCCCTGCGGGCGGATCCCGCCCCGTGTGCGGACGGGCCTTCTGATCGGAGGGGCCCTGGCCTACTTCCTCTTTGCCGCCGCCCAGGGGTTCCACGGCGTATATCCCTATCGCGGCATCTGGGAGCGGGCGATGATCCCCTGATCCTTTTTCCTAAGAGGTTGTTTAAAAACTTTTGACATAAGAGACAGGAGAAAGATAATAAAGGAAAACCAAATGGGAGATGGGAGAAATACATCAATACCCAAGTGACATCAGCCGGGAAGAATATAACCTGATCCGAGAGGATTTGGAAGGGGCAAAAAAACAACCCGGCCCAGAAAATATGATTTGTATGATGTGTTTTGTGCAGTGCTGTACGTGATCCAGGGTGGAATACAATGGCGGATGCTGCCCAGTGATTATCCAAAATGGCAGAGTGTGTATCACCACTTCCGCGTACGGTCGGAGAAAGACGAAACGGGGGGCAGTGTTCTGGATAAATACCGCCGCCGGCCTTCCTCCTTACTGTACAGCGGTTCCACGATTTCGTACAGTTTCTCAAATTCTACTGCTGCATCCACCTGCCGCTATAGATGACCGGGCAGCATCAGACTTGCTGTGTCCACCATTTCTATAACCACACGTTCGTTCTTTCCTCGTTCCAGCATTTTCGTCACCCCTTCCTATTTTACTACATCTATTGCAAAAAGTCTGCCCAAAGACAGTCCTTTTCGACAAGCTGCGAGGCGGCCCGACGGGCCGCCTCTCCATGCCTCTATGAGGGGTTCGCCTCTTGCCAGGCGGCGATGAGCGCCAGAAACCGTTCCCCATACCGGGCCGCCTTCACGTAGCCCACGCCGGAGACCTGCAGAAATTCCCCCATGTCCCTGGGCCGCCGGGCCGCCATGTCCGCCAGGGCGGCATTGGAGAAGACGATGTAGGCGGGGACGTCCTCCTCCTGGGCGAACTGGGCGCGCAGACCCTTCAGCGCTGCCAGCAGGGTGGCGTCCTCCGGCGGGACGGAGGGCGGGACGGAGGTCCGCCGGGAGGACCGGGTCGGCTCCGGAGCCTGGGCCCGCTCCCGGAGGGAGACCGTCCGGCCGTGGAACAGCACAGCCCCGGCCCGGCTGGTGAGACGCAGCACCGGATACTCCTCCCCCACCAGCTCCAGGAAGCCCTCGGAGAGGAGGTGGTCCACATAGCTGCGCACCGTCCGCTGGTCCGTGTCCGCCAGAGCGCCGTAGGTGGGGAGCTTGTCCAGCCCCAGCTGGAGCACCCGCCGGTTCCGGCTGCCCCGCAGCAGCTGGATAATGGCGGTGAGGCCCAGGCCGCTGCGGTACTTCTTCTCCACCCTGGCCACTGCGGAGAGAATCTTTTGGGCCGGGATGGTGATGTCCCGCTCCACAAAGGCGCTCCTGCAGTTGCCGCAGCTGCCGCACTGGGCCGCCCGGGCCTCCCCGAAGTAGTCCAGCAGCCACCCCCGCAGGCATCCGTCGGTTTTGCAGTAGCCCACCATCTGCTCCAGCCGCTCCATGTCCCGGCGGAGGACCTCCCGCCGGGTCTCCTGCTCCTCGCCGCCCTGGGGGGCGCTGATGAGGTACTTGGCCGTCTGCACGTCGCCGGGGGAGAAAAGGAGGATGCACTCCGCCGGCGCGCCGTCCCGGCCCGCCCGGCCCGCCTCCTGGTAGTAGCTCTCCAGATTTTTGGGCATGTTATAGTGGACGACGAAGCTGACATTGGACTTGTCGATGCCCATACCAAAGGCGTTGGTAGCCACCATGACTCTGGCCCGGTCGTAGACGAAGTCCTCCTGGTTCTGCCGCCGCTCCTCGTCCTCCAGCCCCGCGTGGTAGCGGGCGGCGGCCACCCCCTGGGCGCGCAGATCCCCGCACACCGCCTCCACCGTTTTGCGGGTGGCGCAGTAGACGACGCCGCTCTGGTCCCGCCGGGAGCGGAGGTAGTCCGCCAGCCAGGCGGCCTTGCACTGGGGGCGGACCACATCGAAAAAGAGGTTGGGCCGGTCGAAGCCCGTGGTGACGCACAGGGGATCCTCCAGCCGCAGAAGGCGGCGGATGTCCTCCCGCACCGCGCCGGTGGCGGTGGCGGTAAAGGCCCCCACCGGTGGCCGCCGGGGCAGGCCGGAGACAAACTGGGCGATGCCCAGGTAGCTGGGCCGGAAGTCCTGACCCCACTGGGACACGCAGTGGGCCTCGTCCACCGCCGCCAGGGAGATGTCCACAGAGGCGCTCAGGCGGAGAAAGCCCTCGGTCACAAGCCGCTCCGGGGCCACGTAGAGAATCTTGTAGGCCCCCGCCCTGGCCCGGCGGAACACCTCCCGGTACTGCTCCGCCGTCAGGGAGGAGTTGATGAACGCCGCCGGAATGCCCGCCTGCTCCAGCGCGGCCACCTGGTCCTTCATCAGGGAGATCAGCGGCGAGACCACCAGGGCCACCCCCGGCAGCAGCAGCGCCGGCAGCTGATAGCACATGGACTTCCCCGCCCCCGTGGGCATGACTCCCAGCACGTCCCGGCCGGCCAGCAGGGCGTCCACCAGCTCCTCCTGACCGGGGCGGAAGCCGCTGTGGCCGAAGTACTGTTTGAATGCCGCCAGTTTCTCCAATGTGGTCCCCCCTCCGGCCGCGGCAGGCCCGCAGCCTGTTTTCTCCATTATACCGCGTTTCCCCCCGCTCCGCAATCGGCGAATTAGCGGTTGCAGGAAAAATAAAAGTATAGTACAATAGGCGGGACGGAGAGGAGGGGGCGCGTTTATGATTATACTAGAGACGCAGCGGCTGATCCTGCGGGAGATCACGGCGGCGGATTTCGACGCCTGGAGCGCAGTTCTGGGGGATCCGGAGGTCATGTACGCCTATGAGCACGGCTTTTCTGCGCAGGAGGTCCGGCAGTGGATCGCCCGCCAGCGGGAGCGGTATGCCCGGGACGGCTTCGGGCTGTGGGCGGCGGTGGAGCGGGAGACCGGCGCGCTCGTCGGGGACTGCGGCCTCACGATGCAGGACTGGGACGGCCGGCCGGTGCCGGAGATCGGCTACCACCTCCGCCGGGACAGGTGGCACAGGGGATACGCCTCGGAGGCCGCTGCGGCCTGCCGGGACCATGCGTTTCACGTGTTGGGCTTCCGGGAGGTGTATTCCATCATCCGGGACAGCAACCTGCCCTCCCAGCGCGTGGCCCTGCGCACCGGCATGTGCGTGGTGGGGCGCGTGACCAGACACTACCGGGGCGTGGACATGCCCCACCTGGTGTTCTCTGTGAAAAAGCCGTAGCATCGTCAGAAACCTACATTCTCACATAGAAAAAGGGAGGAACCCAACCAATGGACAACGCCTATTTTGAGGCCATGGAGGCCAAGATTCCCAGGGGCAGAATCCGCACCCGCTTCGCCCCCTCCCCCACAGGCTACATGCACGTGGGCAACTTGCGCACCGCCCTGTATACCTGGCTCATCGCCCGCAACGGCGGCGGTACCTTCATCCTGCGCATTGAGGACACGGACCAGGGCCGCCTGGTGGAGGGGGCCACGGACGTGATCTACCGCACCATGGCCGAGTGCGGCCTCACCCACGACGAGGGCCCCGACGTGGGCGGCCCCGTGGCCCCCTACATCCAGTCGGATCGCCGGGACACCTACGGCCGGTACGCCCGGCTTCTGGTGGAGCGGGGGCACGCCTACTACTGCTTCTGCGAGAAGACCGAGAGCGAGGAGGATGCCGGCGAGTGGGACCGGGCCGCCGACCCCTGCCGCGCCCTGTCCCCGGAGGAGGCACAGGCCCGGGTGGACGCGGGGGAGCCCTACGTCATCCGCCAGAGGATTCCCGCGGCCGGGACTACCACCTTCCGGGACGCCATCTTCGGGGACATCACCGTGGAGAACGCCGCCCTGGACGACCAGGTGCTCCTCAAGCGGGACGGTCTGCCCACCTACAATTTTGCCAACGTTATCGACGACCACCTCATGGGCATCACCCACGTGGTCCGGGGCAGCGAGTACCTGTCCTCCGCCCCCAAGTACAACCTGCTCTATGAGGGCTTCGGCTGGGACGTGCCCACCTACGTCCACTGCTCCCCGGTGATGCGGGACCAGCACAACAAGATGTCCAAGCGCCACGGGGACCCCTCCTACGAGGATTTGAAGGCCCAGGGGTACCTCACCGAGGCCATTTTGAACTACGTGGCCCTGCTGGGCTGGAGCCCCAGGGGCGAGCAGGCGGAGCGGGAGGTCTTCTCCCTCGCTGAGCTGGCGGAGGTCTTTGACATTGCCGGCATCTCCAAGTCCCCCGCCATCTTTGACATCGAGAAGCTGACCCACTTCAACGCCCTGTACCTGCGGGCCATGACCCCTGAGGCCTTCCACGCCGCGGCGGAGCCCTACATCCGCCAGGCGGTGCGCAATCCGGCCCTGGATACCCGCGCCATCGCCGCCCTGCTCCAGGCCCGGTGCGAGCGCCTGACGGAGATTCCCGAGAAGGTGGACTTCTTCGAGGCCCTGCCGGCCTATGAGAAGGACCTCTTTACGAACAAGAAGTCTAAGACCAACGACGAGGTGGCCCGCTCCATGCTGGAAGCCGCCATCCCCGCCCTGGAGGAGCTGGGGAGCTGGGACCAGGAGAGCATTCACGCCTGCCTCACGGACCTGGCGGCCCGGCTGGAGGTGAAGAACGCCACCCTCATGTGGCCGGTGCGCATCGCGGCGGCGGGAAGGGCGGTGACCCCCGGCGGGGCGGTGGAGATCTGCCTGATCCTGGGCCGGGAGGAGTGCCTGCGCCGTCTGGGGCTGGGGCTGGAGAAGCTGACGGTATGAGCTGGACGAGAGAGCAGGCCGCCCTGCTGCGGACATTTCTGAGGACGGGCTTCCGCCGGACGGTCCTCTGGTGCGGCCTTGGGATGGCGGCGGCGGGGGTGCTGGGCTTCGCGGCCGCCCAAATCCGGCCGGGGCTGGCGGAGGAGCTCATCAACGCCTTCCGGGAGCAGGTCACCCAGTCCGGCGTGGTGGACGAGGAGGGGGCCATGTCCGTGTTCGCGCTGCTGATGAACAACTGGCGGGCCATGCTGCTGACCGCCATGTACGGGTTCATCCCCTTCCTGTTCCTGCCTCTCATCAGCCTGCTGGTCAACGGCGCGCTGCTGGGGGTGGTCACGGCGGCCTACCATGCCAACGGGATGTCCATGGCGCTGCTTCTGGCGGGTCTCCTGCCCCACGGGATATTCGAGCTGCCGGCCATGGTGCTGTCCATCGCCTGCGGCGTCCAGCTGTGCCGGAACATGTGCCTGCTGGTGACCAGCAGCCCCCGCCGCGTGCCCATGGTGGAGCTGCTGGGGGACCTGCTGCGGGTGATGGTGCTGCTGGTGGCCCCCATGACCGTGGCCGCGGCGCTGATTGAGTGCTACGTGACGCCGGCAGTGATGTGGCTGTTCCGGTAGAGGGCCGGGAGGTGCGTGGCTTCCCCCGCGCTTCGGATAAAATTTGCGGGTATTTTCCCAAAACCTCTTGACTTGGAGTGGGCTCCATCGGATATACTGATGCATTGACCGTACCCCCTGCGGGGGGACAGACCGTTATCGAAAAGAGGAGCATGCGATATGGAAAAGGCAACCGTCTATTTCACCAAGGACATCACCCCCGAGGCCCTGCAGCGTATCTACCGCGCGCTGGGCGTCTCCCTGAAGGGAAAGGTGGCGGTGAAGATCTCCACCGGCGAGCCCGGCGGACACAACTTCCTCCAGCCCGCCCTCATCAAGCCCCTGGTCCAGGAGCTGAACGGCACCATCGTGGAGTGCAACACCGCCTATGAGGGCCGGCGCAACACAAACGAGGCCCACTGGCAGACCTTCCGGGACCACGGCTTCGCCGCCATCGCCCCCTGCGACCTGATGGACGAGGAGGGCGAGATGTCCCTGCCCGTCACCGGCGGGAGGCAGATCAAGGAGAACTTCGTGGGCGCGCATCTGAAGAACTACGACTCCATGCTGATGCTCTCCCACTTCAAGGGACACCCCATGGCCGGCCTGGGCGGCGCGCTGAAGAACATGTCCATCGGCGTGGCCTCCGCCCACGGCAAGCAGTGGATTCACACCTCCGGCAGCGGCGAGACCTCCTTCGAGGCCCTGATGAACGCGGACCACGACAGCTTCCTGGAGTCCATGGCCGATGCGGACGAGTCTGTTATGACCTACATGGGCCGGGAGAACATCGTGTATATCAACGTGGCCAACCGGCTGAGCGTGGACTGCGACTGCTGCGCCGAGCCGGCGGAGCCGGAGATGATGGACATCGGCATCTTCGCCTCCCTGGACCCGGTGGCGGTGGACCAGGCCTGCGTAGACGCGGTCTACGCCTCCCCGGACCCCGGCAAGGCCGCTCTCATCGAGCGCATGGAGTCCCTCAACGGCGTCCACACCATCGAGACCGCCGCCCAGATGGGACTGGGCAGCCGGGCATACGAGCTGGTGGAAATCTGACATCGTTCCCCCAAAAAAGCAAAGAGCGCCGGGCAGCGGTCTGCAAACCGCCGCCCGGCCTCTTTTCATGTCTCCGCCCGGAAGAGAATCTCCGGGGAGAGCACCTGGCGGGTCTTGTAGCGCAGGTAGTCCTCCTCCGTCCCCCCGGCGGCCAGCAGCAGCAGCGGGCGGTAGAGCGGGGACTGGGCCGCGGCCCGCAGCTTCCCGAACACGTAGGGCTCCCCGGGCGTCTCGCTCTGGCGCAGCAGCAGGTCCTCCCCGTCCAGCACCAGCTTCAGAATCCGCACGCAGGGGGTTTCGATGAAGGCCAGCCGGATGTAGAACACCGGCCGCTCCTCCTCGTCGTGGGTAAAACGGCCCAGGGCCGCCGCGTGGTAGACGTTTCCCCGGAAATCCAGCTGGGAGACCAGGGGCCGGCCCAGGCCCACAGGCACGCGGTACAGGGCGTCCCGCTCCCGGTAGACGAGCTCCGGCGTCCCCCCCTTGAGGCTTACCGCCACCGAGGTGACCCCGCGGGTGTAGTTGTTGCCCAGGGCCTGAAGGGCCAGGGGCAGCAGTCCCGTGGAGGCCGCCCTGGGGTCGGCGGCGGCGAAGGACCGCCCCAAAAAGGGCTCTGCCCGGCTGTCCGTCTCCTCCGGGGGCCGGCTGTAGGCGGAGAGGCCGCGGACCGTCTCCTCCAGCTCCCGCCGGGCCGCCCCGTCCTCCTCCAGCCGGGCTGGGAACGCGCCGCCCAGGTACCGGCTGACGATCTCGAAGTAGCGGCTCTCCTGGAAGTCCGTGTTGGCCCCGGCGTGGGTCACCACCAGGATGCCGCTGTCCAGAAAGCCCAGCACATTTTGCCCCAGCATACCGTTGAAGAGGAAGGTGTTCTCCCGGCGGCCCACCCATATCTGGTAGCCATAATTGAAATCCCCGGTGGCCGCCGGCGGAACGGCGCGGGGGCGGAGGGCGGCCTCCAGATAGCGCCGGGACAGCAGCCGCTCTCCGCCCCACAGCCCGCCGTCCAGCACCAGCTGGCCCAGCTTGGCCAGATCCTCGGGGCGGATATACAGCCCCCAGCCCCCCTTCTCCACCCCCATGGGGCAGGTCTCCCAGCGGACGTCCGTGATGCCCATGGGGCCGAACAGGCGCTCCTGGAGCAACTCCATCAAGCTCCGCCCCGACCGGCGTCGGATGATGGCGGAGAGCATGTAGGTGTTCAGGCTGTTGTAGGCGAACTCCTCCCCCGGCTCCCCCTTGGGGGCGGCGGAGAGGAAGCGGCGGACCCAGTCCGTCTCCGTCAGGGCCTCCGCCTCGGTGAACTGGACGCCGGAGCGCATGGTCAGCAGGTCCTCCACCGTCATGTCCTTCAGCCGCCGGCGCAGGGTCCCGGACTCGTCAAAGATGTCCGCCACCGGCTCCTCCACCGAGAGGAGGCCGTCGTCCGCCAGCAGGCCCACCGCCAGGGACACCACGCTCTTACAGGCGGAGAAGGTGTACTTGGCCGCGCGCAGGTCCTGGCTGCCGAAGGCGGCCTCGCAGATCACCCGGCCGCTGCGCAGCACCATCACATCCTGCATATACAGGTCCCGGCCCCGGTTCAGCTCCTCCAGGAACCGGCGCAGAAGCCGAGAGGAGACGCCCTGGCTCTCCGGCGTGGCCCGTGGGAAGGGCTGGAGCGGCGCCCGCAGGGGCAGCGGCGGCTTCTCCGCCGCCGTGGGCAGGAAGGCCTCGGTGGCGCTCTGGGTGTCGAGAATGCGGGTGAGCAGCTGGAAGGTGCGGCTGGCGGTGGTCAGGTTCATGGGCGGTCCCTCCATCGTGTTTGTTCTATTGTGCCACTATACCACGGAGCATGTTCCAAATCAACCACATTCCGTAAACAGCTCCCGCCCAGTTCCGCCCGTCTGTCACCCGGCGGGCCGCCTTTGTTAGCACTCTTAAAAGAGAGTGCTAATATTTACAATTTGGTCATATTCTGTTCACAATTACCATGCATGATAGAGTTGAAAAAACAAGAGGCCCGGCGGCCTCGGCTTTACAGGAGGACAGCACCCCATATGGCTAAGAAAGAATTTAAAGCGGAATCCAAACGTCTGCTGGATCTGATGATCAACTCCATCTACACCCACCGGGAGATCTTCCTCCGGGAGATCATCTCCAACGCCAGCGACGCCATCGACAAGCTGTGCTACAGATCCCTGACCGACGAGAAGGTTGGGCTGAAGCGGGAGGACTTCGCCATCCACATCCACGCCGATCCGGACGGGCGCACCCTCACCGTCAGCGACAACGGCGTCGGCATGGACGAGAGCGAGCTGGAGAACAATCTGGGCATCATCGCCTCCAGCGGCACCTACCAGTTCCGCCAGGAGGTGGACAGCGAGGATGTGGACATCATCGGCCAGTTCGGCGTGGGCTTCTACTCCGCCTTCATGGTCGCCGACCACATCACCGTCGTCACCAAAAAGTACGGCGCAGACCAGGCCTTCCGCTGGGAGAGCGACGGGGCCGACGGCTACACCATCACCCCCTGCGAGCGGGACGGCGTGGGCACCGACATCATCATGCACATCAAGCCCGACGGCGAGGAGGAGAACTACGCCGAGTTTCTCCAGGAGTACACCCTGCGGAACCTGGTGAAGAAGTACTCCGACTACATCCGCTGGCCCATCCGCATGGAGGTGACCAAATCCCGGAAGAAGGAGGACTCCCCGGAGGACAAGCCCGAGTACGAGAGCTACCGGGAGGTGGAGACCCTCAACAGCATGGTGCCCCTGTGGCAGCGCAAGAAGAGCGACGTCACCAGGGAGGAGCACGACAAGTTCTACCAGGAGAAGTTCAACGACTTCACCCCGCCCCAGTCGGTTATCACCGTCTCCGCCGAGGGCCAGGTGTCCTACAAGGCCCTGTTGTATATCCCCGCACGGCCCCCTTACGACTACTACAGCGCCGACTATGAGCGGGGCCTCCAGCTCTACTCCGCCGGTGTGATGATCATGGACAGGTGCCAGGACCTCATCGGCGACCACTTCGGCTTCGTCAAGGGCGTGGTGGACTCCCCGGACCTGAGCCTGAACATCTCCCGTGAGCTGCTGCAGCATGACCGGCAGCTGAAGCTCATCGCCAACAACATTGAAAAGAAGGTCAAAGGCGAGCTGGAGCGGATGCTGAAGGAGGACCGGGAGGGCTACGAGAAGTTCTTCCAGAACTTTGGCCGCCAGCTGAAGGTGGGGTGCCTCAATGGCTACGGCGCCAAGCGGGACCTGCTGCAGGATCTGCTGCTGTTCTACTCCTCCACAGAGAAAAAGCTGGTTACCCTGGCCGAGTATGTGGACCGGATGCCCGAGAGCCAGAAGTATATTTACTACGCCTCCGGCGAGAACGCCGCCGCCATGGACAACCTGCCCCAGACCGAGCTGCTGCGGGAGAGGAATATGGAGATTCTCTATCTCACCGACCAGCCGGACCAGCTGCTGATGGAGATTCTGCGGGAGTACAAGGACAAGCCCCTGCGCTCCGCTGTGGACGGCGACCTGGATCTGGAGGACATGCCCGAGGAGAAGGGCGCTGATGCGTACAAGGAGGCCCTGGACTTCATCAAGGAGGCTCTGGGCGAGGAGGTGGACGAGGTCCGCGTCTCTCGGAAGCTGAAGACCCACCCGGTGTGCCTCACCTGCGGCGAGGGCGTCAGCTTTGAGATGGAGCGCTATTTTGCCGCCGCCCAGCCGGAGATGGGGCTGAAGGCCAAGCGGATTCTGGAGCTGAATGTGGAGCACCCCGCCTTTGCTGCTCTGGAGGGCGCGCGGAGCGCCGAGCCGGAGAAGGCGAAGAAGTATGCGCAGGTGCTGCTCAATCAGGCCAAGCTGATTGCCGGCCTGCCCATCGGTGATCCGTCGGGGTATACGGATTTGCTGTGCAGCTTGTGGACGTGAGGGGCGCGTATAGCAAGTGATGTGAGGCGCTTTATTCAGGGGCTGAGCGGGCGGAGGAGGCCTGCTCAGCCCTCTGCGTCGGGTGATTCTGGGCCCTTCAATTTTTTCCATGGAATTTATGGGATTTTACTTGACAGATTGGGGAGGAGAAACTATAATAAGAAAGCTATCCGGGTGTAGCGCAGTTGGTAGCGCGCATGGTTCGGGTCCATGAGGCCGTGGGTTCAAATCCCGCCACTCGGACCAATTTATGATAATCCGAATTGCATCATCAGAATAGGTGATGTGTTCGGATTTATCATTTCTATTGAGAATATTCTGTAACAGCCAAGAGGCAGGGGCATCATGTAGATGTTCCTGCCTCCTGGCTTGGCTCACTGTGCCTGTTCCCCGCTATGGTCGGTGTCTGCTTCAGCTTCGTCCAATTCGTCCTCGTCAAGGAGATCGTCAGTGAAATCATCCCCAAAAAGATCTTCCCAAGTGGGACTGTGCTCCCAATAATTAAGCATTTGGTAGTCGCTGTAACCGAACGTGTCAAAAGAATTCTCATCTGGCATCAAAGGAATCACCCCCTTTCTTCCGCGCTTTCCAGGCGCGATACTCCTGCTGCCCTTCCTCACTCTCGAAAAACCGTTGAATCTCCGGGAGCAGGACACGGGCCAGGGCTTCTACCTCGTGAGGAGGAATGCCAGTGCCGTGGTCGTCTATCTTTTTACGTGGCATGAGAAGCACCCTCCTCGTTATCAAACAAATACCCACGAAACAGAATGCCATCCTGATTGAGAAAAAGGCCCTGGCTGTCCTTGGGGATACGGTCTGCGGCATCGGTGTTGTCCAGGATGATTTGAGACAGAACATTATCCGCCTTGCCGCAGATACGCCCATCCAAATTGTTCTTGATTTGACCCGGTACAACCACAGCATCGGGCCTCTGCGTCATAACGATCAGGTGAATGCCGAGCGCACGGCCTTGACGGGCAATGGTGGAGAGGTTGCCAACGATTGCGGCGGCTTCCTCCTTGTGGGGTTTGTCCATGCCGGTCGTATCCGTGATTTCTGCAATTTCGTCCGTAAAAATGAAAATGGGGTGGAGCTTACTCTCGGGCCGAAACTGGTTGAATGTGCTCAAACCGGAACAGGGAATGCCGTCACAACGCACGACTGCGTCAAACATCTCTTTCCGCTGGTTCAACTGCTGGACGATTTGTCCAGTAACCGACAGAGCATCAAATGAGGTGGTTGCGAAGGAGCAGCTTTGCGTCTGCCACTGGGGCGGATAGTCCAGACCGCCCTTGAGGTCGATAATATAGACATCCCCCATGGGCAGACACTGGGAAATAATAGTCTTGCCAATCGTAGTCTTGCCGCTGCCGGTGCTACCGCCAATCAGCAGATGGGGAACCTTATCCGGGTCCCAGGTGACAGGTCCGTCCAGAGATGTACCCAGCAGGATTTCCAGCGGCTTTAACGGCTGGCCTTGGGGTAGATAAGCCAATTCCGGGAGCTTCGTGTTGCCGGGGGCTAAATGGAGACGGATGGATTGATTATCCTCCCCCGGCTCGATTTTAGTAATGCGTTTACCTAGAGCGCTTTCCAACGGCTCTATGCGCTCTTGCAGCTGCGGGATGGTGAGCCCTTGCGTAAATACATCTATGACGGTCTTACCGTCTTCCTTGCGGCAGCTTGCCAGTAAGGGCGGTTCTCCGGCGGCGTTGGTCAAGCCGACACGCCGGAAAGCATCCGCAGTTTGGAAAGCCCCACGCGGAATCGCAGAGATAGTCACGCCGGTCACAAAAAAGATGATGGAACCGAGGACCACCAAGATGCAGACCAGGGGCTGCATCAGATGTCCAATGATACCGTCCGCGGGACCTGCCGCATGGAGCAGCAGGAGCAGAGCGGTGAACCAATAGAGGGCGGTCAACGCGGACCTTGCCGGACTTTCGGGGATAGACCTCAATCCCGCCTTGCAGCGGTTCCAAAGATAGGCAAGCCGGTTGCTCTGGTTCAAATTTTCATACTTATACATGAATTATAACCTCCTAATTATTAAAACGGTGGATTTTCCAAATCTATATCGAAAAGTGAAACAGACTGTTCCAAGGAAAAATCAGGCAAATCAAGATCAATATCCTCATCATCGTCCAGTCCATCTGTATCTGCGGGGGCATTTGTAATCTCACCGTCAGGTGTGGAAAACTGTGGCAATTCCGCCTTTCCCTTGCGGACAATAATGCTTCCGGTGTCCGTAAATTCGACAATGTTGTGGATACGGCGGCAGAAAGCCTCCCAACGGTCAGGGAAATCCTCCTGAACCTTTTTGTACAAGCTCCAAAGCGGGATATTGCTGGTGATGTAAACCTTCTCATAACAGGCGGCTCGGTCTGAATATCGTGCCGGGAGCATGATCGGGTAGATGTCAAGATAATTGAGCATATCGGAAATTGGTACTTGAGAGGCAAACTCTTCAAACACCAAAATTTTTTGACCGTGGTAAGGGTCAAACCGGATGCCGGTAAGGGGATAGGATGTAATCCGGCATATATCTCGCGGGTCATGTTTTGCGAAGATGGAGCGCGTCTTGCCTGTTCCGGACGCTCCATAGAGATATGTAACCTCCAGATTCGGACGGAACACTCCGCCGTACTGGTCAGTGCGGATGGTTTCCCGGAGGGCTTCAATCTGCTGGACGCGGAGAGCCATTTCCGGGTGTGCGTCCACAATTTCCGTGATGGTCTTTCCGTCACGTACCTCCGACAGAAGAGCAGCGTACTTTGATGCGCTTTCCTCCTGCTCGGTAGGCATCGTGCCGTACTCGGCAAACGTACCGGGGACAGCGGTATCAGCTTTATCTGTAGCGGCCCATTTTCCGCCTTTGGCGACATAATCGCAGTTCTCAGACATGGAGCCGTAGGCTTTTTCAATATGGGCTGTCGGAAATACACGCTTGACCGTAGAAAAGCGAATGGGACTGGGACGAAAAATCGCTACATGGTAATGTTCGGTTCCGCTGTCGCCAATCTCCTTTGAACGGCAATAATATTGTGGATTCAGCTTGCGGACGAGCGTATCTAAATCATCCAGGGTCAACCCCATCTCCGAAGGGTTATTGATGGTTAGATTAACCTTTCTCATTTGCGGGTCTTTTGCCATGGGGTCCTCCTAATCAGATGCCATCGTGCTACATCTGCTACACGCTACATGGTGTGGGAAGGGTAATACTTCCCCTTCCCACACGGCAGCCGCCCCGGGGGCTTGGGGCCCCCGGTCCGACCGCGCCGGGATCAAGTGTTGTCCTTGAGCACCTTAACACCTGTGGCTTTTGCGGCTATATAATAGTCCCCGTTTTTCCAGGCGATACGGGCTTCCAGACCTTCAAACGCAACTTCGTAATACCCATTGGGCGGGTCCAGGAGAGCGGGGCCGTCAATGTCAACTCCAATCTTATCCATCTTGCGTTCCGCAAGGACGGTTTCGTAACGGTAGCCCAGGACATTCTCGGTCCTTCTATGGTCACGGTACTCGTAAATGGGAGTGACGTTCACAACCCACAGCTTAGTGCCAAGGGTACGCTTCGCGTCGAGAAGTGCTTCCGTGATTTTCAAGGCGATCACCTCCTCTCTTTCATAATAACGGCGATATTTTAGGGCAAACAAAAAAGGCCAGATTATCCCCTAACTCAAGACATAGCCTTTAGAGTTAGTATGATAATTTAGCCTTTTGATGTTAGCCTTTTTATTTTTTAAGAGAAACGGAACTTGTTGCTATGGAATGGGATGTAGTAGCCGTTCTCTCATCGCCTACTATTATGATAACCCAGAAACATCCGTTTGTCAATAGAGAAATTAAAAAATTCATAATTATTTTTTTATAAAGACATCCGGACAAGCTGAAAATCCGAAAATATTCAACTTTTTAGCAATTTTATATTCTTGACAGTTAGGCTCATATATTGCATTGGAGAGGGTGGCAAGCTATACCGACAGCGCGATAGCACAGGCTTCGAGAGTTGTCAAGACCAAAAGATTCCGGTTCCGAAGAGCCGGAATTTTTTGCGAGTTGGCTGCGCCAAGTCTTGACAACTTTCTCCGCCTGCGCTGGTGGGGGTCAACACAGCTCGCGAGCGAGCTGTGCTACACTCACTAATGATTATGGGAGGCTTACCGCTATGAAAAAACAATCGACCAAGATGTCCCGCGCCGTCAGCCAGCTAGAACACATTTATAATTCTCTTAACGCCGACTTCTTTTCCGGGGAGCTGCCAGTCCCGATTATAACGGTCCAAAGTAAGCCAGGCACCTATGGACACTGCACCACATCTAAAGTATGGCAACGTAAGGAAACGGGAGCGTATGAGCTTAATATTGCTGCGGAAGTGCTCAATTACCCGATTGAAGAAACGCTTGATACCATGATACATGAAATGTGCCATCTCTACTGCCGCGAGAACGGCATTAAGGAGGTATCCAGGGGCGGGAAGTATCACAACGGCAAATTCAAGGCCATAGCCGAGGCCCACGGGCTGACCTGCGTTCCCTGCAAAGAGTACGGCTGGAATACTACCCCAGGAGACAACCTTGTGGAGTACGCCCTTATCAAAGACTGGAACGAGATTGACCTGGGCAGGAACAGCCTCCCGTCCGCTATGAGGACCGGCAGTACGGGGACAGCGCAAACGGGGACCGCCGGCATGGGGAATGGAGGCAGGAGGCCGTCCAGCACAAGAAAACTGGTTTGCCCCAAATGCGGACAGTCCGTCCG
>ERZ779626.616-NODE-616-length-20242-cov-6.411007_pt1 | contig 20242 bp, 13 predicted proteins | sample MGYA00514209_ERZ779626 | MGnify/ENA primary metagenome ERZ779626 (study PRJEB29562, sample SAMEA4376713) | mouse gut metagenome | isolation source: Cecum | study: EMG produced TPA metagenomics assembly of the A DSS colitis mouse model was used to assess the...
GTGGGCGGATCTCCTCCCTGCCAACGCCCCCAATGTGGACGACGGCTCCACCATTGAGCGGGCGGCGGAGCTGTGCGGGGACAGGGTGACATTTGTAGACCTGCGATATTCGCTGGGCATCACCTGCGGCAACACCCAGTCCCCGGATGAGGACGGCTCCTTCTACCGCACCGACCACCACTGGACCACCACGGGAGCCTACCGGGTCTATCTGGAACTGATGCGTGCCATGGGCGACAGCGGCGGCATTTACGACTATCCCCTGACCCTGCAATCCGACCAATTTTACGGCACCACATACTCCGCCTCCGGCGCGGGCTGGGTGAAGCCGGACAGCATCTATACCCTCATCCCCGAGGGGGGCACAAAGGGCCGCGTCACCGTCACCAGCTACCCGGAGGGCAAGCCCGTCGAGAGCAGCCTGTACCACCCGGAGAGGCTGGAGGCCAAGGACAAGTACGCCTTCTTTTTAGGGGGAAACCAGCCCCTGTGCGTCATCCGGAACCCCGACGCCCAGGGCGGGAAGCTGCTGGTGGTCCGGGACTCCTACTCCGATTCTCTGGCCCCCTTCCTGGCGGAGGAGTTCCAGGAAGTCCACCTGTTCGACCTGCGCTACAACAACGTTTCCCTCAAAAAGTACGTGGCGGAAAACGGCATCAGCCAGGTGCTGGTGCTCTACTCCGCCAGCAACTTCAACACGGACAAGAATCTGTTCAAGCTGGGGCTGTGAGCGCGGCCCCAGGCGCGGCGGAGAAGCGGTCAGGCCCGGTCCCCCAAGGGGGGCCGGGCCGCTGTGATTTAGGGCGGGAGAGACGCGGGAGGCTATTGACACCCAAACGGGATAGAGTATAATAAGATGGTATAAGAGCTTGCTGCCTGTCTCACGGAGATGGCCCAGCGCCCCAGGGGGCCCGGGCCTGCCCCAGAACCGATGAAATGGAGACCGCCCATGAAAGAGAAGGCTGACAAAAAGATCCGCAGGAGGGGGACGGCCCTGCTCCTGTCCATCATACTGATTTTCGGTGTCTTTGGGACGGTGGTGTACGCCGTGTCCAGGAAGATTTCCAAGGAAATGTCCTCCTCGGCCATCCAGAACTTGAACGAGAGCCTGGCCCTGATCCAGTCCACCATTGAGGCCATCCTGCGCAGCGAGGCGGATTTTCAGTGGCTGATCGCCCAGGACCTGGCCAGGATGGACGATCCGGCGGCCTATGTCCAGTCCTATGAGCGGAGCCAGACCATGGCTAAGATGTCCTTGATTCTGTCCGGCCAGACCCAGGGGGTGTCCAACACCGGGGAGGCCTTCACCGAGGAGGGCCTGGACTTCTCAGCCGGGGGAGTGGCGGGAGGACTGCCCGTCTCCCGGTCCTATCTGAATTATATGGGCACCTGGGCCTACACCATGAAGTGCCCCGTCCAGCGGGACGGGCAGGAGATCGGCACGCTGTACGTGGAATACGTCTATGACACCATCGAAAAGTTTCTGCCCAAGGGCTTTTACAACCAGCAGGCGTCGCTGTACATCATGGACGCCCAGAGCGAACGGTTTGTCCTCAAGCCCAAGGGGATGGGCCAGCGCAGCGCGGGCCATCTGAACCTGACGGACTTTTACCGGGCCAACAATATCCAGGAGCCTGGTATTCAGGCGGAGGTGGACAGCTGCCTAAAAAGCGGGGGAGACCTCCTGTTCTACCATGACATCCGGGATGTCCAGGCCCTCAACTACATGTGGTCGGTGAACGGCGGGACCATCTTCCTGGTGGGCTATGTGCCGGTGGAGGCCATCCAGCAGGAGGGCAAGGCGGTCACCCAGAGCATATTTATAGTAGTAGCGGCCATGCTGGCGGCCTTTGCCCTGTGCGTGATCCTGTACTATATCAGCTGGCGGCAGCAGGAGCGGGTCCGCAGGGAGCAGGAGGAGGAGCGCCAGGTCCACAGCCAGCAGCTGGCCCAGGCCCTTCAAGCCGCCCAAATCGCCAGCAGCTCCAAAACCACCTTCCTGTCCAACATGTCCCATGACATCCGCACGCCCATGAACGCGGTGCTGGGCTTCACCACCCTGCTGTCCAGGGACGCGGAGGACCCGGTCAAAGTGCGGGAGTACACCAAAAAGATCATGGCCTCCGGCCAGCACCTGCTCAGCCTGATAAACGATATTTTGGACGTGTCCAAGATTGAGAGCGGCAAGGTGGTGCTCAGCTATGAGGCCTTCGACCTCAGCGACGTGGTGTCCTCGGTGGACGCCATCATCCAGCCCATGGCCCGGGCCAAAGGGCAGGAGTTCCGGGTGGAGGCCTCCGGCCTGCGCCACGAGTCTCTCATCGGGGACGAGACCCGGCTTAACCAGATCCTCATCAACCTGCTGTCCAACGCGGTGAAATACACCCCGGAGCGGGGCCATATCTGTCTGCGCATCATTGGCCTCAAGCAGCGCTCCAGCCAGTATGAGCACATCCGCATCGAGGTGGAGGACGACGGGTACGGCATGACGCCGGAGTATTTGGAAACCATCTTCGACGCCTTCACCCGGGCGGAAAACAGCACCACCAACAAGGTGCAGGGCACCGGGCTGGGCATGGCCATCACCAAGAGCATTGTGGAGCTGATGGGCGGGACCATCGAGGTTGCCAGCCAGGTGGACCAGGGGTCCCTGTTCCGGGTGGAATTGGAGCTTCGGGTCCAGGAGCCGGCGACGGACCGGCAGTTCTGGGAGAAGCGGGGGATTGCCCGCATCCTGGCTGTGGACGGCGACGGGGAGAGCCGGGAGAGTATCCGGGCCCTGATGGAAGAGGCCGACGTGCGGCTGAGCGCCGCCTCCGGCATGGAAGAGGCCCTGGCCTTGAGCCGGGAGGACGGGGGGTTCCAGCTGGTGCTGCTGGACTGGGAGGCGCTGAACGTCCCCGCTGCCCAGGCGGTCCAGGCGCTGCGGGAGGCGCTCCAGGGCCCCGTGCCCGTCCTGTTCCTGGCGGAGCACGAGGCGGAGGGGCTGGATCAGGCCCTGTCCATGGGCGGGGCGGGGATTCTCACGAAGCCCTTCTTTGTGGCCGCCCTCCGGGAGAAAGTGTCGGAGCTGTGGGGAGACGGCGGGGAAGAGGAGCGGAGGACCGAGGCCGTCATGGATTTGGCGGGCCTTCACTTCCTGGCGGCGGAGGACAATGAGATCAACGCGGAGATTCTGGCGGAGCTGCTGGAGCTGGAGGGGGCCTCCTGCGAGATCGTGGAGAACGGCCGTCTGGCGGTGGAGCGGTTCCAGAACTCCCGGCCGGGGGAGTTTGACGCGATTTTGATGGATGTGCAGATGCCGGTGATGAACGGCCACGAAGCGGCCCGGGCCATCCGGGCCCTGGACCGGGCGGATGCCGGGACCATTCCCATCATCGCCATGACGGCCAACGCCTTTGCTGAGGATGAGAAGGCGGCGTTGAACGCCGGCATGGACGCGCATGTGGCCAAACCGCTGGACGTAGAGCTGTTGAAAAAAGTGGTCCGGCATCGCTTTGAAGGAAAGGAGCCGCAATGAAGCGATATGGAAGAAGATGGGCCGCCCTGCTGCTGGCGGCGCTGACAGCGTTGACACTGTATTCCTGCGCCGGAAGCGAGGAGCCCAAAAACCTGATCTCCCGGGAGGAGGACGAACGGGTGGTCAACTTCTTCAGCCCTATGGAGAAAACCGACCCGAACGCTGAGAACGTTGCCAGAACCGCGTCGGACCTGACCATTGCCATGGCCGAGGAGAGGCTGGGGGTGACGGTGGCCTATATGACCTATACGGCGGAGAATTATCAGGATAAAAACTATGACGAGGTGGCCCTGGACCGGGCCCGCAGCAATATGGACGATCTGTATCTGCTCAATCCGGATACCATTCTGACGCTGGGGGAGGAGGGCAGGCTGATGGACCTGTCGGGGCTGGACAGCGCCAAAAACCTGCGGGAAATCATCCGCACCGCCAATACCGTGGACGGTAAGCTGGTGGCCATTCCCCAGGAGGTGGTGGCCTACGGCCTGTTTGTCAATGTGGATCTGTTCAAGCAGTACGGCCTGGAGCTGCCGGAGACGCCGGAGGATTTTTTGGAGTGCTGCCGGGTGTTCCAGGAGAATGGGATCGAGACGCCTGTCGGGGCCAACCGCTGGTGGCTGGAGACCTTTGTGTTTGCCCTGGCCTACGCCGATCTCTACAACGGAGGGAACACGGAGGCGGAGATTGCTGCCCTCAACAGCGGCGAGGCCCGCTACAGCGACTATATGCGCCCCGGCTTTGAATTTCTCCAGACGCTGATCGACCGGGGGTACATTGACGCGGACAAGGCCCTGGTCAGCGAGGCCATTGAGGCGGAGGGGCCGGATTTTCTGGCGGGGAAGACCCCCATCGTCATGGCCTACTGGGGAGCGGCCAACACGGAGACTGCCTACGGCAAGACGGACTTTGAAATGCAGGTCATCGGTTTCCCCAGCAGCCGGGGACAGATGCCGGTGATGCCCATGACTGGCTTTGCCGTAGGCGCTGATGCGGAGCATGCCGGGGACGCCATGCGGGTGCTGGATGTCATTACCTCCGACGAGGCCCTCCAGCTCTATTCGGAGACCAACCGGGTGATCTCCCCCTCAAAAAATATAAAGGTGGACTGCGTCCCCGCCCTGCGGCCTCTGAACGACAGAATTGAAGAGGGGGTGTATGTTCTGGGTTCCAACGCGGGGATGAGCGTGGAACAGTGGGGCAGCACCTGCCTGATTGTGCGCCAGCTGCTGGGCGGCGCCACGGTGGACCAGTGCATGGAGGCCTTTGACCAGCTCCAGGACGAGGCGCTGGCGGGATAAGGAACACAGCCTCTGAACAGCCGAAAGGGCTTCAGCGCGGGGCGCTGGAGCCCTTTCCTGTGGGAGGGGCAAGGGGATAATTTGACTTGGAAGGAGAGAGCGCCATGGGCGTAATCATCCGGGCCATGGGCCGCTACAAAGGGTCGGTGGTCCTGTGCGTGTTCATCAAGCTGCTGGCTACCTTCAGCGAGCTGCTGCTGCCCTACGTTTTGGAGCACATCATCGACGATGTGGCCCCCCGGGGCAGTCTGGCCCTGGCCCTTTTCTGGGGGGCGGTGATGTTCGCCGCCGCCCTGATGTGCCGGCAGCTCAACGTATGGTCCAACCGGCGGGGGGTTCAAAACGCCCACAACGTGAGCTATGATATCCGTCAGGTCCTGTTTCAAAGGACCGTGAACCTGTCGGGGGAGCAGTTCGACGCCTTCGGCCTGCCCTCCCTTATCAGCCGGATGACCAGCGACAGCTACAACGTCCAGTCGGCGGTGCAGCAGATCCAGACCCTGTGCGTCCGGGCCCCCATGCTGCTGGTGGGGGGGACGGTGATGGCGCTGCTCATGGACCCCGCCCTGGCCATGATTCTGGTGGCGCTGCTGCCGGTGCTGATCTTGGTGGTGCTGGCGGTGTACCTCCGTGGCCTGCCCATGTACCGCCGGGTCCAGCAGCGGCTGGACGAGGTAGTGCGCATCATGCGGGAGAACATCACCGGCATCCGGGTGGTGAAGGCCCTGTCCAAGACGGAGTACGAGAAGCGCCGCTTCCAGCGGGCCAACGGCGCCATGACGGACAGCGACATCGCCGCAGGCACGGTGATGGCCGTCCCCTCCCCCCTGATGCAGCTGTGCCTCAACGGGGGGCTGGCCCTGGTGGTGTTCATCGGGGCGGGGCGGGTGAACGCCGGAGCCCTGGAGCCGGGGGTTATTCTGGCCTTCCTCACCTATTTCAACATGATAAACATGGGGCTCATGGGGTTGTCCCGGATCTTCATGACCATGAGCCGGGCGGCGGCCAGCGCGGGCCGCATCGGCCAGGTGCTCCAGGCGGAGGAGAGCCAGCGGGTGCTGTCCCCGCAGGCGGCCAAGACCCCCGCCGGGCCCGGGTTTCTCCGCTTTGAGCACGTGGATTTCAGCTACGGGGAGGGCTCCGCCGATTCATCCGGTTTCGCCGGAGAGGCCCGGGAAAAGGCGCTCAGCGGCATCAGCTTTTCCCTGGACCGGGGGGAGAGCCTGGGGATCATCGGCCCCACCGGCTGCGGCAAATCCACCATTGTCAGCCTGCTCCTGCGGCTCTACGACGCGGACGGAGGCGGCGTGTTTGTGGACGGCCGGGATGTGCGCACCTACGAGAAGGACGAGCTGCGGCGGAAATTCGGCGTGTGCTTCCAGAGCGGCATGGTGTTCCAGGACAGCCTGCGGGGCAACGTGGACTTTGGCCGGGGGCTGGAGGAATCCGCCCTGCGGGCCGCGGTGGAGGACGCTCAGGCGGCGGAGTACATCGACGCGCTGGAGGACGGCCTGGACCACCGGGCGGACATCAAGGGGGCCAACCTGTCCGGGGGGCAGAAGCAGCGGCTGCTGGTGGCCCGGGCCCTGGCGGGGAAGCCGGAGGTTTTGATCCTGGACGACAGCTCTTCCGCCCTGGACTACCGCACCGACGCCAGCCTGCGCCGGGCCATCGCCCGGAACTACCGGGAGACCGCCCTCGTTCTGGTGGCCCAGCGGGTGAGCTCCGTCATGGGCATGAGCCGGATTCTGGTGATGGACAACGGGAGGTGCGTGGGCTACGGAGCCCATGAGGAGCTGCTGGAGACTTGCGCCCCTTACCGTGAGACCTACCAGATGCAAATGGGAGATACTTTTTCTTGAAAGAAAAAGTATCCAAAAAGAACTTTAATTCGCTGACATCTGCGGGCAGGTGCCGTTCCGTTTCTGCCCGGTGACGGACGAACTGCTTAACGCACAGGATACTTTTTCTTGAAAGAAAAAGTATCCAAAAAGAACTTTAATTCGCTGATGTCTGCGGGCAGGCGCCGTTCCGTTTCTGCCCGGTGACGGACGAGCTGCTTGACGCGCAGGATACTTTTCCTTGAAAGAAAAGGTATCCAAAAAGGACTTTGCTCCACCGGCATCTGTGGGCAGGCGCTGTTCCGCGCCCGGCCCGGTAACGGATAGGCCGCTTTATTTGGAAAGGAGGGACTGCGTATGCCCGGACCGGGAGACCGGGGCGGAAAAAAAGAACGTCCCCAGGACGCTAAGGGCACCCTGCGCCGAATCGTTCGATATCTGGCGGCCTACCGCTGGCAGGTGGCGCTGTTCCTGGTATTTGCCTGCCTGAGCAATGTGGGAAACCTGCTGGGCCCCCAGTTCGCCGGAAAGGCCATCGGCCTGGCGGAAAAGGGCTATAAGCTGGGAACGGGCCATGTGGACATGGACGGCGTGGCCCGGTACGCCCTGCTGATGCTGGCCTGCTACGGGGTGGGCAGCGTGATGAACTTCCTGGTGAACATCGGCATGATGCGGGTGGGCCGCCGGGTGGCCCAGAGGCTCCGCCAGGACGTGTTCGACAAGCTGATGGCCCTGCCGGTGGGCTTTTTTGACCGCCATCAGGCGGGGGATATCATCAGCCGGGTGAGCTACGATGTGGATGTGGTGTGCACCAGCCTGTCCACCGACGTGATCCATATCCTGACCAGCGCCGTCACTGTGGCGGGCAGCTTTGTGATGATGTGCGTCATCTCCCCGCCCCTGGTGCTGTGCATGGCGGCCACCTTTCCGGCCTCCATCCTGTTCACCCGGCACATGGGAAAGAGGACCCGGCCCCTCTACGCCAAGCGCAGCGCCGCCTACGGGGAGATGAACGGTTTCGCCGAGGAGATGTTCACCGGCCAGCGCACCATCCTGGCCTATGCCCAGGAGGACCGGGTGTGCGGAGACTTCAGCCGGATCAACCGGGCCGCCGCCCAGGCATACCGGGAGGCAGACGGCCTTGGCATGATTATGGGCCCCACCGTGGGCATGATCTCCAATTTCGGGCTGGCCGCCATCGGCGCCGGAGGCGCGGTGCTGTACATGCTGGGCGCGGTGGGGCTGGAGCAGATCTCCTCCTTTGTGCTCTACTCCCGGAAGTTCTCCGGGCCCATCAACGAGATTTCCAATATCATCAACGAGATCTTTTCCGCCCTGGCGGCCTCCGAGCGGGTGTTCCGCCTGCTGGACCAGCCCGAGGAGGTCAAGGACGTGTACGGCGCCGTGGAGCGCCGGGACGGGACGGGCCACGTGAGGGCGGAGGGGGTCAGTTTCGGCTACGTGCCGGGTCGGACGGTGCTCCACCACCTGGACTTTGAGGCCAAGCCGGGACAGACCATCGCCGTGGTGGGCCCCACCGGGGCGGGCAAGACCACCATCATCAACCTGCTCATGCGGTTCTACGACCCGGACCAGGGCTGCATCTACGTGGACGGGACGGAGAACCGGGCCTACACCATGGACTCCCTGCGCCGGGGATACGCCATGGTCCTCCAGGACACCTGGGTGTTCCGGGGCACCATCTTTGACAATATCGCCTATGGCAAAGAGGGGGCCGCCATGGAGGAGGTGGTCCGGGCCGCCAAGGCCGCCCGAATTCACGGCTACATCATGCGGCTGCCCCAGGGCTATCACACGGTGATCGGCGAGGACGGCGGCTCTATCTCCAAAGGACAGAAGCAGCTGCTCACCATCGCCCGGGCCATGCTCTACGACACCGACATGCTGATCCTGGACGAGGCCACCTCCAACGTGGACACCGCCACCGAGCGCCAGGTGCAGAAGGCCATCCGCTCCCTGATGGCGGGCAGGACCTGCTTTGTCATCGCCCACCGGCTGTCCACCATCCAGAATGCCGACCACATCCTGGTGGTGGATCACGGCGACGTGGTGGAGCAGGGGACCCACCGCTCCCTCATGGAGCGGAAAGGGGTCTATTACCAGATGTACGCCAGCCAGTTTGGGTAGAGGGAAAACAGAACAGCGCGGAGGGACGGCAAGGGTCCCTCCGCGCTGTTTTTAAATGTCCGGCCTCAGCGGACCCGGGCTCCACGCTCGCAGCGGTTGCCCCACGAGTCGATGAGCTCGTTCCCCCGGTAGACACAGATGATCTCACAGTGGTTGGAGCAGCCTCCGCAGCTGGCCTCCCGGGTGCGGAACTCCATGTTCTCCACGGAGAAATCGAAGTCCTGCCGCCCGCTGCCCCGCCGGGCCAGAATGGCCACGCCCAAAGCTCCCATGAGATGGCCGTTGGGGTCCACGATGACGGGACAGCCCAGGGTGCGCTCGAAGGCGGCGACCACCCCCTGGTTCTTGCTCACGCCTCCCTGGAACACCACCGGGGAGACGATTTTTTTGCCCTTGCCCACGTTGTTCAGGTAGTTGGCCGCCACCGCGTTGCACACGCCGGCAATGATGTCCTCCCGGGGGTGGCCCATCTGAATCTTGTGGACCAGATCGGACTCGGCAAAAACCGTGCACCGGGCGGCGATCTGGGTGGGGTGGGTGGAGCGCAGGGCGTAGTCGCCGATCTCCTCCACCTCAATGCCCAGCCGCTTGGCCTGGCTGGACAGGAAAGCCCCGGTGCCCGCGGCGCACAGGGTGTTCATGGCGTAGTCCACGGCCACCCCGTTTTCCACCAGGATGATCTTGGAGTCCTGGCCGCCGATCTCCAAAATGGTGCGCACGTCGGGGTAGAAGGTGGTGGTGCCCACGGCGTGGGCGGTGATCTCGTTCTTTACCATGGTGGCCCCCAGGATGGTCCCCACCAGCTTTCGTGCGGAGCCGGTGGCGCCGGTGGCCACGATTTTGTACTGCTCCTTGTCAAACTGCCCCTCCAGAAGGCCCACCAGCCGCTTCACCGCGCCGATGGGGTCCCCCTGGGTCCAGATGTACTGGCTGGACAGGATGTTGTTTTTCTTGTCGATGATGACGCCCTTGGTGGAGATGGACCCCACGTCGACGCCCAGATAGGCGTGTTCCAAATCAAAGTACCTTCTTTCTCATGTCGATCATGTCGTAAAACGCCTCCAGCCGGGTCATCAGGCCCACGTCGCTGGTCTGGGCGTCATAGGTGAGGTAGAGCACGGGGATCTTGTAGTCCGCGCTGATGTTTTGCAGCACCGGCATCACGTCGATCTCCGGGGTGCAGGCGGCGGACTTGATGTGGATCAGGCCGTCGTATCCCCGCTCGGCGCACTCCCGGGCGTACCAGATGTTTGCGGTGGAGGTGGGGCCCATGTCGTAGACGCTCAGGTCCTGGATTTTCACCCGCAGGTTCTTCTGGCCGCTGCCGTAGCGCAGGAACTGGTTGGTCACGTTCATCCAGCGGTGGACCTCCACCCCCATGCCGGCCAGCTTCTGCTCCACCTCCAGGTTGGAGAAGGCGTCCATGACGGTGTAGAACTCCCCCACGATGCCCACCCGCAGTGGGCGCTGGGGCTTGTCCAGCGGGATGGACTGGAGGGAGCGCTTGACGGCCCGGTAGCCCGCCTCCACGTCTCCCCGGTTCCGGGCGGTGTACATGGCGGTGAGGAAGTCCTGATAGGCCCGCCCGTACTGGCCGCCGGTGGCGTCGAAGCCGCAGTTTTTGTAGTATTCGCAGGTGATCTCGTCCACATATTCCACCATCCGCAGGCCCTCCATGAACTGGACCAGGAACCGGGCGTAGTTCACCTTGGGATCGAACCGGCGGAGTATGCGGATGTACTCCTTTTTCTTGGACATGTCGTAGTCGGACAGGTTGATGAAGTCGAACTGGTAGCCCAGCTCCCGGAGGATCTGCTCCAGCAGCTCCCCGTAGTAGCCCAGGCGGCACAGCCCGTGGGTCATGAGCAGGGTGTCCGCCCCCGCCTCCAGCGACTCGATCATGCTGCCCAGGATGGTTTTGAAGGGGGTGCACACAAAGTCTGGGCTGTACTTGGCGCCCAGTTCCATGGTCCGCTTGGTGAGGGCGGGGGGCATGACGTATTTACACCCCAGGGCCTGCTCCACAATATACTTGAACGCGCAGTTGTACTCCGCGTACCGGGGGAAGGAGACGCTCCTCTTTTTTACCTCTGCCATTACAGCCTGCCCTCCTGAAAACGGATGATGTCGATGAAGCTCTCCAGCCTGGTCTCCACTCCGGCGGTGCCGCTCTGGCTGTCCAGCACCAGGTTGAGCATGGGCACGCCCTTCACCCGCCGGGTGATGAGTTCGTTGACCATGGCGTCGGGGCCGCAGGGGAAGGCGCTGAGCAGGATGATGCCGTCCACGTCGTCCTTGTGCATGGCGATGCCCCCCAAAATCTCCCGGCTGATTTCCCACTTGCAGGTGGGGGACAGCTCCCGGCTGTGCTTGAGGGCGGCCTCCCGGTCCACTATATCCGCCCGGACGGGGATCACCCCGGCCTTTTTCAGGTAATCGCTCACCATGCGGCCCATATAGGGGTCCTCCGCCACATAGCTGTGGGCGGCGATGAGCACTTTCATGCCCTCCTTTTTGTACTGCTGCTCGTAGCGCTGGACCCGCTCCTTGTGGTGGCTGAGCTCCGCCTTTTTGGCTGCATTGTACGCCTTTTTGGCCGCCTTGGCGGTGCATCCCAGGCTTTTGCCCAGCTCCACGAAGGCGTCCTCCTCCCCGGCATTTTTCATCTCCTCATCCACCTCGTAGGACAGGAATTTCTGCCGCTCATTGCGGAAAACGTTGCGCACCAGGTCGGGGGTGGCCTCAAACCGGGTGCACATGGACCGGTGGCGGCCGAAATTGCTCACCCGGGGCACCAGGATGTAGTCGCACTGGCCGATCAGCGACGCCACATGGCCCAGGTAGATCTTCAGGGACAGGCAGGCTTCGTCGATGGCCAGCGCCGTCCCCCGCTCCAGGATGGCCCGGTCGGTGGGCGCGCTGACCACCGTTTCCATGCCAAGCTTCTGGAAAAAGGTCCCCCACAGCACCCGGTAACGGTAGTACAGCAGGGCCCGGGGCAAACCGATCTTGATGATTACTCTCTCCATAGTCATATCCTCGCGTAATTATTGTTGGGCGGCGTAAGGCCCCCTACTCCACCATTTTGGACACGTCCTCCGGGCGGCCCGCCACCATGATGTGGGTGTCCGCCGCAAAGACAAAGCTGGTGTCGATGGGGAGGATGGAACCGTTTTCCTTCCGGCCGATGACGTTTACGTTGTACCGCTTCCGGATGTCCAGGTCGATGAGGGTCTGGCCCGCCCAGTGGTCGGGCACGTCCAGCTCGAAAATGGCGTAGCCCGGGGCCAGTTCCACGTACTCCAGCGCTCCGTTGACGCTGAAGCGTACAGCGGTGCGGCGGGCCATGTCCCGCTCTGGAAAGACCACCTCGTCCGCGCCGATCTTCAGCAGCAGCCGGGCGTGGAGGTTCTTGTCCGCCTTGGAGATCACCATGGGGGCCCCCATCTCCTTGAGCAGGGAGGTGATCTCCAGGGAGGACTGGAAATTGTCGCTGATGCACACAAAGCAGAAGTCGAAGCTGGCCGGGTCCAGGGAGCGCAGTACCTCTTCGTCCATGCAGTCGCCGATCTTGGCCTGGGTGACGTGGGGGGCCAGGCGGTTCACCGACTCCTCGTCGGTGTCGATGACCATCACCTCGCTGCCCGAGTCCATCAGCCGCAGGGCCAGGTTGGTGCCGAACCGGCCCAGGCCGATCACCAAAAATGTGGACGCCATATCCATAGCACACCTTTCTCAAATCAACTGTGTCCCGTCCCCGCCGCCGGGGCGGGGGAGGGGAAATTTTGCGGCAGGGGGCCAGCCCTCAGCCTATGGTGATATGCTCCACCGGGTCCTTCACCCTAGGCGGGGTGCGCTGGGCCAGAGCCATCATCATGGTCAGGCTGCCGATGCGCCCGCAGTACATCATCACGATGATGACGGCCCGGTTTACCGCCGACAGCTCCCGGGTGACGCCGGTGGACAGGCCCACCGTGCTCATGGCGGAGAACACCTCGAACAGGGCGTCCTGGAGGGGGAAGGGCTGGGTGGCCAGGATGAGAAAGCCCCCCGCCATGGCCAGGGTCATATAGAGGGTCACCCCCGCCGCCGAGCGGTGGATCTGCTCCTCGTCCAGCCGGCGGTTGAAGGCCCCCACCTCCCGCCTGCCCCGGATATAGCTGGACAGGGTGAGCAGGCACACCACCACGGTGGTGATCTTCACGCCGCCGCCGGTGGAGCCGGGGCCCGCCCCGATGAACATGAGCACGATGGTCAGCAGTCCGCCGCCGCTGGTGAGCTGGGCCAGATCCACGGTATTGAACCCCGCCGTCCGGGGGGACACCGCCTGGAACAGGGATACCAACAGCTTCTGGCCCCCGTCCATCCCCGCCAGCAGGTTACCGTTCTCCGCCCACCAGAACAGGGCCGTGCCCCCCAGGGTCAGGATCAGGGTGGCGGTGAGAATCAATTTGGCGTGGAGGGAGTAAAGCCGGAAGCGCAGGCCCTTTTCCATCACGTCCCGCCACACCAGGAAGCCCAGGCCTCCCAGCAGAATCAGGGCCACGGCGGTGAGGTTCACCAGGGGGTCAAACACATAGTGGGTGAGGGAGCTGTAGGGTTCCCGGAAGCCCATCAGGTCGAAGCCCGCGTTGCAGAAGGCGGACACGCTGTGAAAAACGGCGTACCACAGCCCTCTGGCTGCGCCCAGCTCCGGTACGAAGCGGATGGCAAACAGCAGGGCTCCCGCCCCCTCGATGGCGGCGGTGCCCCGCAGGATATACCTCAGCAGGGTGAGCACGTCGCTGAGCCGCTCGGCGCTGACGCTCTCCATCATCATGGAGCGCTGGCGCAGGCCCACCTTCTTTCCCAGCAGCAGAGAGGCCTGGAGCATCATGGTCATATAGCCCAGCCCGCCCACCTGGATGAGCAGCAGCAGGATGATCTGGCCCAGTATGTTGAATTGGCTCCAGGTGTCCGCCACCACCAGTCCGGTGTCACAGGTGGCGGAGGTGGCGGTGAACAGGCTGTCCAGGAAGGACAGCCCCTGCCCGTCGCGGTTGGCCAAGGGCAGCATGAGCAGCAGGGCCCCCGTCACGATGATGCCCAGAAAGCCCAGGGCGATCACCTGATTGGGGGCCGGCCCGATGGATCTCTTCTTCACGGCAAGGCTCCTTTTCCCCGGGGCCCGCACCCCCGGCGGGGTATGCGGGCCCTTAATCCCTCCTATTATAAATTGCCGGGTCCCATTTTGCAAGAGAGAATGACGCGTCGGACAAACTCTCCGGAAAAACGGCGCGGGGCCCCTCTTTTGGAGGGAGGCCCCGCGTTCGGCACGATATTGGTGCGTCTCGGTTCGGTTAGGCCAGTTCCACCAGCTCATACTCCCGGCTGCCGATGCCCAGAGCGGCGGCCGCCTCCACGGTGTGGACGCCGTTCAGCGACTCAATCCGCTCAATGAGGTCCCCCTTGCCGGGGTCGTCGGAGGCGTACACCAGGTCCAGGCAGGCCTGGTCCAGGGCCACCGGGTCCAGGGAGGCCAGAACGCCGATGTCGCCGATTTTGGGGTCGGCGGCCACGGCGCAGCAGTCGCAGTCCACCGACATGTTCTTCATCACGTTGATATAGGCGCACTTGCCCTGGAAGCGGTTGTGGATGGACCACGCCGCGTCCGCCATGGACTCCAGGAAGGAGTCGTGGTCGGAGTCCCAGAACTTCTCCTCGTCCCCGGCGCCGTGGATATATACCTTGCCGTGGGAGGAGGCCAAACCGATGGAGATGTTTTTCAGCGCCCCGCCGAAGCCCCCCATGGGGTGGCCCTTGAAGTGGGACAGCACCAGCAGGGAGTCATAGCCGGTCAGGTGGGCCCCCACAAAGTTCTTTTTGATGACCTTGCCGCAGGGAATGGGCAGCTCCATCTCGTCCGTCTCGTCCAGAATGTCCACCTCGGCGGCGCTGAGCCAGCCGTGGCGCTCCATGGTGATCTTGTGGGCCTTGGTGGTGTTGCGCCCGCCGTCGTAGGCAGTGTTGCACTCCACAATGACGCCCCCCGCCTGGTCAATCATGGGCTTCCAGAAGTCGGGACGCAGGAAGTTCTGGTTGCCGGGTTCGCCGGAGTGGACCTTGACGGCCACCTTGCCGGGGAGCTGGACGCCCAGGACATTGTACAGCCGGAGCACGGCCTGGGGGGACAGGTCCCGGGTGAAGTAAACGGTAGATTTCATGGCGATTCACCTCAGATATGATTAAAGTCCCCTCTATTCTATCGGAACCGGGGCCGCCCGTCAAGTGTTTTCGGGCGTTCCCGCCCAAACGATGGCAGAGCGCCCCCGCTCCGGTGGGAGCGGGGGCGCGGTTCGGGCTGTCAGGAGATCAGGTCCAGCCGGGGCACCAGCAGGGCCTTGTCCAGGGGGTAGACCTCCACCAGCATTTTGGCGATGGACGCCCGGTCCACATAGGCCTTGGGCTGCAGATAGCCGTTGCTGCCCCCCACCACCCCCAGGGACACCAGGGTCTGGATGTGGGGAGACGCCCAGCCGCTCACCGACCCGGCGTCCGGGAAGGAGGACAGGTCGCAGCTCTCGGAGGCCGCCAGCACCCGGCCCAGGAAGGTCATGGTCTCCTCCCGGGTGACATAGCTGTTCACGTCGGCGTACAGTCTGCCGCCGTTCTCACTGCCCTTGAGCACGCCCAGGGTGTACATGGCCTGGACGTAAAGCTGGGCCCAGTCGGGGATAGAGGTGTTATCGGCGAAGGGGAGCTCCACGGTATAGTAGGCGGTCTCATCCACCCCAAGAACCCGGGTGATGAAGGCCAGCAGCTCCGCCCGGGTCAGCGGGTTGTTGGGCCGGTACAGCGCCGTGCCGTCGGGCTGGCCGTAGCCGGTGGTCAGGCCCAGCTCGTACATGCGCACCACGTAGTCCTCGCTCCAGTGGCCGGCGATGTCGGTGAAGGGGACGGTGCTGGTCACGGTCACCGGGATGACCACGGACAGCCCTCCGGCGGATACGGTGATATTGCCCTGGGCGGACCGCTGGCCCGCCGTGAAGCGGCCTGCGGCGTCAATGGAGCCGATCTCCGGGTCGGCGGTCCAGGTCACGTTTTCAGCGTCCATGGCCACGGACAGGTTCCACCAGGAGCCCTTGGCGGACAGGTCCACCGCCTCGCCGGGCTTCAGGTTCAGGGTGGTGACCCGGGCCCCGCTGTCCTTCCGGCTGACCAGCAGGGCGGTGAGCTTGTCCACCACCTCCACCGTCAGACCGCCTTCGGCCCCCGCCGAGATGGCGTAGGTGCCCGGGGTGGACCCGGCTGTGTACACGCCCTCCGCCACGGACCCGCCGGTGGCGGTCAGGTCCACATAGGTCTGGTCGGTGGGCCGTCCGGCGCTGTCATAGCCGCTGGCCTGGACAGGCAGCTTCGACCCCGCCAGCACCACCCGGTGCTCTGCGCTGACCTGGGCGCCGGGGGTGAAGATCTCCGCCCCCGCCGGGGCCACCAAGGCGATGGTATTGTTGATCCTCCGCCCGGCGGTGGAGGGCTTGTTCACCACGGTAAAGCTGGTGCTGCCGGGGAGGGTGGCCCCCAGGGTGGTGGAGCCGCCGCCGTCCAGGGCCACGGCGGACACACAGCCCAGCTCCTGGAGCCGCTCCGCCACCTGGGCGTAGGTGGCTCCCACCGAATAGCCGCTCTGGCGGCCGTCGATGGTGTAGAACACGGCGGAGCCGTCCGCCTTCACGCCCACGGCGGTGTAGGGGTTGGGGGTGGAGGGCAGGCCGCCCACGATCTGGCCGTTCCGCAGCAGCGTGTACATACCGCTGATGCCGTAGGCGGCGCTGGCCCACTGTTCGCTGGCACCGCCGAGGGTGAGGGTGACCTGGCTGCCCACCTGCATCCCCCGCAGGGCGCTGAGCAGGCCGGCGTTGCCGTGGTCCTCGCTGTAGAGCATGTAGCAGCCCTCGGGGATGTTGCCGTCGAAGGAGACGCCCTCCTGGGCGGTGTCGGTGACGGACGCCACCTCAAAGGTGTAGGTCCCGCTCATTTTCAGCCCCTCCGGGCTCAGGGGGCGCAGGATGGCGGACACGCTGGCGCCATGGGCGGAGACCCGGGAGGAGAAGTCCTTGTTGTAGAGATACAGCCCGCCCAGATAGTTGGCGTTGCGGTAGGCGTTGAAGCCCGACACGGAGAATCTGTGGTCCACGCTGACCGCCGTGGGCTGGGCGGAGGGGACGGCGGGGTCCGTGCCCGGCGCGGCGGAGGCAGGGGCCGTCCCCGGCACTGTGGCGGCAGGGTCCGTCCCCGGTTCGGTGGCGGCGGGGTCGGGCTGGGGATCGGGGTAGACGTACTCCACCGCCGTCCAGGCGGCAGTCATGACGGGCTTGCTCTCATCAATGAACACCTGGCCGTCCTCAGTGAAGCCCAGCATGGTATAGTTGGCTACGTCCAGGGACCGCACCACGCCGTCGGTCATGAGCATACCCACGATAGTGCCGTCGGTGTTGAAAAAGCCGCCGTTAATGGCTGCGGCCACCCGCAGGCCCTGGCTCTCCAGCTGAGCGGCGGCGGAGTCCACGGTGTTGGTGCTGGCCACATATGTACCGCTGAATATCACCGGCTTCACGGTGGCGTTGGGGGTGTAGGTCACGTAGTGCTCGGTGCGCAGGTCGCTTTTGGAGGCCGACCACAGGCTCTGGGCGGTGAGGGTGGTCCCGGTGCCCAGGGGCGTGGCCTGCGCCGACAGCTCCGTGCCCAGGGCGTAGGACGCCAGGGCGGGCTGGGCCAGGGAAAAGGCCAGCGCCGCCGCAAGGGCCAGGGCGGCGCACCGCTTTCGGAAATTTTTCATAGGTTCCTCCTGTTTTGGCGTGGGGGACAGCGATCCCCGGGGCGTTGGGGCAATGGACAGAGTAACAGACATGATAGCACAGATTTTGACATTTGTAAACGGGATTTGCTTCCAGGCGTGAAAAGGGGCGGCGGACGCCGCCCCACAATGGGGACCCCGCAAAGCCGGTTCTCAGGCTTTGTGGGGAGAGGAGGCGCAAGGGAGCGCTGTTCAGCTTTCGCCGCAAGGCGGAAGCGAAACAAAGCGGACTTTGCGCCGACGAGGCGGCAGACGCCGCCCCTGGATGGTCACTCTTTTTTTGGAAGCCGTCCGCCCCGGATCAGCTCCAGGGTATCCGCCAGGGTCTCCACCTCCTGGACCTCCATCAGCTCGCCGATGAGCCGGTTGGATAGAAGAAAGCCCTCCGGGGTAAAATGCCAACGCCGGCCTGTCCGCGCCACCCAGCCCTTCTGCTCGAATTGGGCCAGCTTGGCGGCGATGGGATCGAAATTCATATAGTATTCCCGGCGGTATTCCCACTCCTCAATGCCGTGGGTGGTGCGCAGGCGGAGCATCAGGTATTCGCTGCCCCGCTCCCGCCGGGGGATCTGGTCCATCTCGTCCACCAGCTTCCCGTCCCCCAGGACCCCCCGGATGTAGCCTTCCAGGTCCCGGACAAAGGAGTAGCGGCACCCGCCGAAGTCGGAGTGGGCCGCCGCCCCCAGCCCCACGTAGGGCCGTCCCATCCAGTATTTCAGGTTGTGCCGGGACTGGCAGCCGGTTTTGGAGAAATTGGAGACCTCGTACTGCTCAAAACCCGCCTGGGCCAGCCGCTTCACCGTCCACAGGTAGCGCTGGGCCTGCTGGTCGTCGTCGGGGAGCTGTTCGCCCTCTGCCACCCGGCGGGCCAGGGGGGTGCCCTCCTCCACCGTCAGGCCATAGCAGGACAGGTGCTCCGGCTCCAGGGCCAGCGCCGCCTCCACTGAGGCGCGCCAGCTGTGTTCCGTCTGGCCGGGGAGGCCGTAGATCAGGTCCAGGTTCAGATTTTTGATCTTGGCGTCCCGGGCGGCCTTGACGGCCAGCTCCACCTGCTTGAAGGTGTGGGGACGGTGGACCGCCGCCAGCTCCTTGTCGCAGGCGGACTGCATCCCAATGGACAGCCGGTTCACCCCCGCCCGGCGCAGGCGCTTGAGCATCTTCTCATCTACGCTGTCCGGGTTGGCCTCCAGGGTGAACTCCACGTCCCGGGACAGGGTGAACCGCTTTTTCACCGCCCCGATGACCTCCAGCAGCCGTTTTTCTCCGTACCAGGTGGGCGTGCCGCCGCCGATATAGACGCTGTTCACCACCTGCTTTTTGGTTCTGGGCGCGGTGTCCAGGATCTGCTGAAGCAGCGCTTTCTGATAGTCGTTCATCCGGTCGTCCTGACCCGCCAGGGAGAAAAAATCACAGTAGTCGCACTTGCTCCGGCAGAATGGGATGTGCAGATACAGGCCCAACGAGTTTTCCATGGTGCTCCCCCTCGAAAACGGCGCCGGACGGCGCGTTTTCCCTCAGTATTAGAGGTATTATACACCTTTGTCTCAGAAGATTCAATCCCTCTTGTTCCGATAGGGATTTTTATAATATGGTTTTGATAATCATATTTCGTGATTTTCAACTTGACGTAATGGGATGGATGTACTATACTAAAGGGTAAGAAAGGCGGTGTTCTTATGGAACAGGCATTATATCGAGATCCCTTTGACAACATTCCCCGGCGGAAGGCCAGACCGGTGGAGAAGGGGCGGGACCCCTACGACGGTCTGCGGCCCTGGTCGGCCGTCACCCACGGGGCGGGGGCGGCGCTGGGGGTGCTGGCCACGGTTGCGCTGGCCGTGGGCGCGGCCCGGCTGGGAGACGTGTGGAAGATTGTCTCCTTTGCCATTTACGGCCTGTCCATGGTGGGGCTGTACACCGCTTCCACCCTCTACCACTGTGTCAACACCACCGTCAAAGGCCGGGTGGCCCTGCGGAAGGCGGATCACACCTCTATCTATTTCCTCATCGCCGGGTCCTACACCCCCGTCTGCCTCATTGCCCTGCGGGGGGCCTGGGGCTGGTCCCTGTTCGGCGTCATCTGGGCGCTGGCCATCGCCGGGCTGGTGATGAGCCTCACATGGATCAACTGCCCCAGGGTGGTCACCTCCGCCATCTATATCGCCATGGGCTGGCTGGCCATCATCGCCATCTACCCCCTGTGGCAGGTGCTGGGGCTGCGGGGAGTGGCCTGGCTGCTGGGGGGAGGCGTGCTGTACACTGTGGGCGGCGTGCTCTATGCCCTGAAGTGGCCGGGGCGGGACAACCCCCGGTTTGGCTGCCACGAGGTGTTCCATCTATTCATCCTGCTGGGCTCCGCGGCCCATTTCGTGATGATGTATAAGGTGCTGCTGCCTCTCTAACCTACTTTTTATTGAAAGAAAAAGTAGGCAAAAAGAACTTTAGACCGTTACCAACTCTTTCAAATATCGTGACGTTTCTGCTCGGTAACGAAACAAGAGGATTGATGCGGCCCCCTGCTTTTTCTTGAAAGAAAAAGCAGGCAAAAAGAACTTTAAGCCGTTACCAACTCTTTCAAACATCGTGACGTTTTTGCTCG